>WBZU01000114.1_pt1 | contig 81445 bp, 81 predicted proteins | sample 5204311 | NCBI WGS metagenome assembly WBZU01 (sample SAMN12344359, study PRJNA552823) | activated sludge metagenome | biome: Activated sludge suspended growth; feature: Nitrification reactor; material: Wastewater; isolation source: activated sludge from nitrification reactor of wastewater...
CAGTCGGCGAAACTGCTGTGGAAGGCCGCACTGGAGAAGGTGCGGACGCGTCTGGCTTGAAGTGACTTCACCCCGAACTACGTCACACGGTTGGAGCCGACATCAGGGCCGCCGGGGCTGGGGAGATCACGGGCGCTACGAGCGCGAGGCAGAGTAATGCCGGCGCGAAAGTGTATGCCCTACTTCGGATTGCCATGTCTCTGTCTCCGTCGTCCCGTCGGCCGCGCGCACGGGCACCGGTACGTGAAATCATCGGGGCTTCGGCTCGGCGATCTTGGTCTGCTCGTCGATGATCTTGGCCGCGTCGATCACGACAGCCTCCTGGGCCTGTGGGGCGTCAGCGTTGAGTTGCAGCGCGAAGAGGCTGTCGTTGCCGGGGATCACCACCGTTTTCTGGGCGATGACACGCGCTTTGCCGTCGTAGGTATATGTGCCGGCCGACTGGACCGCCTCGAATCCGGCGAGCGTGGACTTCTCCGGATCTCCCAGCGGTTTGAAGCCCGGCAGATTCAGCAGCTGGCCCGGGGCGTACTCGAGAATTTGCGCGGGACCCACCGACCCCGTCGGCTTGGAGGAACCCTCGTGGCGACAGGATAGGGTTGTGTACACATCCCTACTCGGGGAATCTTTCAGACGATCGGTCTTGAAGCCGGCAAAGAACCAACAGTGAGATGGACCGGCCAACGAGGCCGCACCCCCTTGACCAAAACGATCCGAAAGTCTCTTACGGTGTGGACGATGCGACTTACCCCAAGGAGAAAAAGATGACCAACGAGAACCCGGTACGCCGCGACGTCCTTCCCATCCCGGACCGGCAGCACGTCGGGCTGACCACCTACGACGCCAGGGATCCTGCCACCAGCTACCCGCCGATCACCGCACTGCGGCCACCGCCGGGTGCGCCCAATGTGCTCATCGTCCTCATCGACGACGTCGGCTTCGCCGCGTCGTCGGCGTTCGGCGGACCCTGCCACACGCCGGTCGCCGAACGGCTGGCCGGCAACGGTGTCAAGCTGACCCGGTTTCACACCACCGCGTTGTGCTCCCCCACCCGCCAGGCGCTGTTGACCGGGCGCAACCACCACTCGGTTGGCATGGGCGCAATCACCGAGATGGCCACCTCCGCGCCGGGCAACAGCAGCGTCCGCCCCAAGAGCAAAGCCCCGGTCGCCGAAACACTCTGTCTCAACGGCTATTCCACCGCGCAGTTCGGCAAGTGCCATGAGGTTCCGATCTGGGAGGTATCTCCGGTCGGCCCGTTCACCCAGTGGCCCACGGGTTCCGGATTCGAGTACTTCTACGGCTTCATCGGTGGCGAGGCCAACCAGTACTACCCCGGCCTGTACGAGGGCACCACGCCCGTCGAACCACCCCGCACCCCCGAGGAGGGCTACACCCTCACCCAGGACCTCGCCGACCACGCGATCACCTGGGTGCGTCAGCAGAAGGCTCTCGCCCCGGACAAACCGTTCTTCATGTACTTCGCCCCCGGCGCCACGCACGCCCCGCATCACGTGCCCAAGGAGTGGTCCGACAAATACCGAGGCCAGTTCGACGCCGGATGGGACGCGCTGCGGCAGAACATCTTCGCCAAGCAGAAGGAACTCGGCGTCATTCCACAGGACGCCGAGATCACCGCACGCCCGGAACAGATCCCGTCCTGGGAATCGATGTCGGATGAACTCAAGCCGGTGCTGGCCAAGCAGATGGAGATCTACGCCGGTTTCCTGGAGCAGACCGACTACGAGGTCGGACGGGTGGTCGACGCCATCGCCGACCTCGGCGCGCTCGACGACACGCTGATCTACTACATCATCGGCGATAACGGCGCTTCGGCCGAAGGCACGCCGAACGGCTGTTTCAACGAGATGGCCGTCCTGAACGGCATGGGCGGCATCGAGACCACGGAGTTCCTGCTCTCCAAGATCGACGATTTCGGCACCCCGGACGCCTACAACCACTACGCCGTGGGCTGGGCCCATGCGCTGTGCACCCCGTACCAATGGACCAAACAGGTCGCCTCGCACTGGGGCGGTACCCGCAACGGCACCATCGTGCACTGGCCCGCGGGACTGGCCGACAAGGGCAGTACCCGCAACCAGTTCCATCACGTGATCGACGTGGCCCCCACCATCCTCGACGCCACCGGCATCCCGGCGCCGTTGTACGTCAACGGGATTCAGCAGGCCCCGCTGGAAGGCGTGAGCATGCTCGGCACGCTGCGCGACGCCGAGGCGCCTGAGAGTCACCAGGTCCAGTACTTCGAGATCATGGGCAACCGCGGCATCTACCACAACGGCTGGACGGCCTGCACCAAACACCGCACCCCGTGGCTGGTCGACCAGCCGCCGTCCTTCGACGCCGATGTCTGGGAGCTCTACGGTCCCGACGACTGGAGCCAATCCCGCAACCTCGCAGCCGAGCAGCAGGAAAAACTCGCTGAGCTGCAACGGCTTTGGCTGATCGAAGCGGTCAAATACAATGTCGTCCCCCTCGATGACCGCAGCTTCGAACGCATCAATCCCGACATCGCTGGACGGCCACAACTCATCCGCGGCAACAGCCAGCTGCTTTTCCCCGGCATGCGGATCGCCGAGGGCGCGATGATCAACGTCAAGAACAAGTCGCATCAGGTGACGGCCAACGTCGTCATCCCCGAGGGCGGCGCAGCCGGGGTGATCGCGACCCAGGGTGGCCAGGTCGGTGGCTGGTCACTCTATGTGCACGAAGGACGGCTGAAGTACTGCTACAACTTCTTCGGGATTCACTACTTCTTCGCCACCGCCGATCGGCCGCTGCCCGCCGGCAAGCACCAGGTGCGCATGGAATTCGCCTACGACGGAGGCGGTTTGGCCAAGGGCGGCAACGTCACCCTCTACTACGACGGCAACGCAGTCGGCACCGGTCGCGTCGACATCACCGTGCCGATGGGATTCTCCGCCGACGAGGCGTGCGACATCGGGCGCGACACCGGATCGCCGGCGTCCCCGGACTACGGGCCGCACGGCAACCGCTTCACCGGAACCATCGACTGGGTGCAGATCGACATCGGCGACGACAGCCACGACCACCTCATCAAACCGGAGGATCGGCTGAACCTGGCCATGGGCAAGCAGTAGGGCGCCCAGACGCGTACGGTCTACATTTCGATGAGTAGTCAAACGCCGACCAGAGCGAGTCTAGTGACAGACAGCAGCCTGAAGCTCTCGGCACGCGGGGCGATTGCCGGCGCCCTGGTGTCCGCATCCGTAGCGGCTGCAGTGAGTTGGGCCGGGGTCGCCGCCGCGACGTGCGGGCCGGGCCTTGGTCCCAGTGGCGGAGGTCAATGCGCCTCTGACGAGACCAGCTTCTCGGTCCAGCTCGATGAGAAGACGTCGGTCTCTGCGCAGGGTCGCCTCGGCGGGTCCCGGGCGAACAACGGCAAGTCTGACGTCACCGGTCCGTCGACCGCAGGACTCAAGCCCACGCCCGGAAGCCTCGGCACCCGGTACCCGTCCAACGATCCCGTGGCGGTCGCCGAGCGCATGGTGGGCACCGATGCGTTCGGCCCCTACGGCTGCGAAGATCTCGTCGACGCCGCATTCGGCCTCACCACCGAGACCGGTATCGGTCACGATATGGCGCTGTCCTTCTACCAGTCGCTGGCCGCGCGTGGGCTCGACCATCACGAAACGCCGATCCCACGTGGCGCACTGGTGTTCTCCGCCGGCCCGTACGGGAACCATGTCGACATCTCTCGGGGCGACGGCACGTTCGTTTCCGGAGGCGTGCAGGGACTCTCGCCCGGCTACGGTGATGGACACCAGGTGCAGATTCTGCCCACCGCCAACCTCGGCGCGTGGACGATGTACGGGTGGGTCTATCCGCCCTGGTGACGGCTTTCAACGGCGAGGCGGCATCGGTCACCTGATGGTTGGCGGTCTACGCAGTTCGGCGGGTCCAAGCCAAAAGATCCGCCCACATTGGTGCCCAACCCTTGTATTGGCGGGTCTGTTCACTTGTCGTCAACAGAGTTTGGCCAAGGTGATCCCGAAATTCGGGATAGCGCCGATCCAAGTTGTTCAGCGAATCACGATAAGTGCGGATGGTGAAGACAATATCGCCGGACTCCGGAAGCTTCCACAGGGTCTGACGCTCGGTTCGGAAATACATAGCTTCGCCGAATTCCTCTGGACTCAGCTGCGGATGGCGACGCGCTTTGCGGCCCGTAACTCCGGGCTGAAACAGCTCCGGACTGTCGAGAACTGTCCAATTGAGCCGCCATACCGGACGATCCGGCGTCAACTTGTTGAAAACAGCATCGGTAGCTGCACCGATTCGTTCTTCGTAGTGCGGTACCGGCTCATGGATGGCGTGCATGTTCGCACCCACTTTGGCAGCCAAATCCCAGCGACTTGGAAAACATATCGATGCTGCGGTGAGCAGCCACTGCCCGCCCTCTGGACTCATGATCGCTAAATCCTCTTGGACCAGCAAGCTCGCAGATTCCAGCGGATGCAGAGAATCGTCGATTTCCACCGGTTCGGGGAATCTCTCCGGGAATTGTATTGCCAAGTACTCGACCAACTTCGCCAGAACTTCCCGAGAGCCGCTGGCTCCGGCGGGCAGTGCCGCGAAGACCTGCTTTCGCTTACTTTCAAGCAGGTGGCGCTTCTCAGCTATTTCCGTTTCGAAATTCGCGTCAATTTCAATCCATTTATCCAGGTCCATGCTCCGCAGACCCATAGACACCGTGAAAGGTTGGCCTTTAACCGGTATGTAAGTCATGGGGGTGGGAGGACGCAGTGAAATCAGTCAGCGACTGGAACTGAAGCCGTCGGAGCAAGCTTTCCCATCAGGTTCCCCTTCCATGCCGGCACAGTCGCACTGCCGAGGACAGCGAATTGGTGTTCGACTTCCGTGGTCCGGACGACGGGTCCGGAATCCATCGAAGCATGATGCCAGAAGATAGATGCGCGGCTTCTGCCGTATCACCGGATCAGCCACCAGCGACGTCGCCCACGGACTGGATCCGGGTTAGGGGTTGCGCTCGCGGGTGCGTTGATAGTGGCGGGCTGCTCGGACGCGGTTGCCGCAGCCTTCTGAGCACCATTCGCGGCGGGGGTGGGTCTTGACGAAATAGAGCACACAGCCCGGTGCGTTGCAGGCCCGCAGTTTGACCGCGGTGGGTCCGGTCAGCAGGGCAACGGCCTCCTGCCCCAGCTGCGCGAGGGCGCTTCGGGTGGGCGAGGTCCGCGGCGGGTTGATGGCGTGCAACTGTCCGTCGCGGAGAGCGAGTTGGGTCTGCGGGCTGTCGGCGATCACAGCGTTGACGGCGGCGATGGCTTCGTCGATCTCGGCGACCGGCGACTGGGCACTCGGTCGCCGGTCGTCGGTGGTGTAGGCGGCGAGTCGGCGCAGGCTGTCCCGCAGCAGAAGGGCGTCGGCCAGGTCGTGTTCGCTGGTGTCACCGAGGCCAGAGTCGGTGTGATCGGTCACGGCGGTGAGCCATTCATGCAGGACGACGGGGCTGGTCAACTCGTCGTGCACGCCACGGGTGTCGGCCCAGATGGTGTTCATCAGGCGCACCGGTGCCGGCTCGTCGGGCAGCAGCCACGCCGCGTTTGATGTCGTCACGCCGAAATATTATCACGGTTGCATGGTGTTGCATCCGTTAGAAGATCGTGCTACAACTTCTAACGGAAAGACCGATACCGATCCGTGAGAATGGACGGCTGACAGAAAAGGCACAATCATGACCACCTTCGCCCCCGTTGAACCCGAAACCGCCACCGGAAAGGCCGCCGACCTGCTCGCCCAGGTGCATAAATCGCTGGGACTGACCCCCACCATGACCAAGGTGATGGCCAACAGCCCCGCCCTACTGCAGGGCTATCTGGCCCTGTCCGGTGCCGTCGCCGGCGGCAGCCTCAAACCCGCCGTGCGGGAACGCCTGGCCGTCGCCACCGCCCAGCTCAACGGGTGCGAGTACTGCCTGTCGGCCCACACCTACATCGGGGCGAACATCGCCATGGTCGACCCCGTCGAACTCGACCGTGCCCGGCGAGCCGAGTCCAGCGACGAGCATGTAGACGCGCTGCTCAAGTTGTCCAACACCATCGCCGAGAACGCCGGCGATGTCGACGAGGTGGACGTCAAGACCGCCCGGGCGGCCGGGGTGACCGACGAGGAGATCGGGGAGGTCGTGGCCAATCTGGCGCTGAACATCATGACCAATTACTTCAACATCCTGGCCCGCGTCGACAACGACTGGCCCGTGGTGTCCCTGCGAGCCTGAGAGAGTCACGAGCATGAAAAGTCAACGTCGGCCCGCCGCTGTGGGATTCCACAGCGGCGAGTTGGCCGTCCAACAACATGCCGGGGTGCAAGCCCAGGCCGCCCGACTGGCCCGCATGGTCGGACCCGCTGAGCTACGCGCCGGCACCGCTGCATTCCTCGCCGACGCCACCTTCGCTGCCCTCACCGCCCGTGACGGGGCCGGGCGACTGTGGACCTCACCACTGCTGGCAAGAGCCGGATTCCTCCATGCAGATGGGCCGAGCACCCTGCGAATCGATACACCACTATCGAGCGCAGACCCCCTGCATTCGCTGCCCACCCGGCAGTCGGCCGGCCTGGTCGTCATCGACTTCGCCACCCGGCGACGGGTGCGGATCAACGGCGTCCTCCTCACCGCATCCGACGAGTCCGGGATGAGTCTCGAGGTCGACCAGGCATACGGCAACTGCCCCCAATACATCCAGCAGCGCGACATCATCGGTGAAGGCACGCATCGCTCGGCCCGCGCAGCGGGGTATAGCGGAGAGCGATTGCGGGAACACGACATTCATTCCATCGAGTCAGCCGATACGTTCTTCCTCGGAACCACCCACCCCGATTCGGGCAATGATGCCTCACACCGCGGCGGACCCGCCGGCTTCGTCCGCGCCACCGCCGAAGGGCTGTGCTGGCCCGACTATCCGGGCAACAACTTGTTCAACAGCTTCGGCAACCTCGCCGTCGACCCCACCGCCGCACTGTTGTTCGTCGACTTCCCCACCGGCAACACACTGCAGCTGTCCGGCACGGCGACCGTCGACTGTGATGTGCCAGTCGAGGGCGAGGACGGCCAAACCGGACGCCGCGTCCACTTCACACCCCAACAGGTTGTCGCCACACACATCGCCGGCCACCACCAATAGCAAAGGGAGAGATCGTGTCTGACCAACGCCCACCACTGCCGCCGTTCGATCTCGACAGCGCGATGCACAAAGTCCAAGCCGCCGAGGATGCCTGGAACACCCGCGACCCCCACCACGTCAGCCTCGCCTACACCACCGATTCAGCCTGGCGCAACCGCGACCAATTCCTCACCGGACGGCCCGCCATCGTCGAATTCCTCACCGCCAAGTGGGGACGTGAACTCGACTACGCACTTCGGAAGAGCCTGTGGGGATTTCGCGGCAACCGGATGGCGGTGCGGTTCCAATATGAATGGCACGATGCCGCCGGCCAGTGGTACCGAAGCTATGGCAACGAGCTCTGGGAATTCGACGACAACGGCCTGATGCGTCGACGAGAAGCGAGCATCAACGACCTCACCATCGCCGAGGCCGACCGCCGCTATTTCGGCCCGCGTCCTGAGAACGAACGGGGCCCGGAACACGACATACCTCTGCAGTAGCGGAGCGAAAGATCAGCCACCGCAACCCGCTGTTCTCCTTGGAGCCAGGGGGAATCGACGCCGCACCATTACCAATCAGTCTGGCGAGGGGGCGTTCCGGTCCTACTAGTGACGCTGATGGTCTGCCAAAGGTCATTGTCCGCCAAAGTGCTCCAGTGCTGCAGCAGCGACGATGTCGCCGCGCTCTTGGACGAAATGGCCGGCGTCTTCGATCACCAAAGGCGGCCCGCAGCCGTTGATGTGATCGGCGAGTGCCGTCATGTGGTCGGGTGGGAACACTGGATCCAATGCCCCGCAGGCCATGAAGCTGGGTCCGTGCCAGTCCGCTCGCCAGAATCTGGCTGCCTGCCGGCTGATGTCGACCCCTGCCATCCCCGCTTCGGTCATGACCAGCTTCGGGAACATCCGTACCCCCGCTTTGAACCGCGCGTCTTCGAATGGGGCGTCATAAGCGGCCGCCTCGGCGACGGTCAGCCCTGGTTGGGAGCGGGTCAACAACTTGCCGATCGCCAGGTCGTGCTGCGATCCGGAGAAGGTGCGCCAGGCATCGAAGCCGGGCCCCAGCGACTCACCGACGGCGATCGCCGTGTTCATCACGATCAGTCGCGCGATCCGGGGCCGCATGTCCGCATCGACGGGCAGGGTCAGTCCCAGGAGTCCGCCCCAGTCCTGGACGACAAGTGTGATGTTGTGCAGGTCGAGTCGGCGGATGAGACCGATGATGGTGTCGCGATGCCGGTCGAAGGTGTAGAACGACTCCTCGACCGGCTTGTCGGATCGGCCGAACCCAAGCAGATCGGGCAACACCACCCGGGCGCCGGTCGCTAGGAACGGCGGGATCATCTTGCGGTAGAGGAATCCCCACGTCGGCTGGCCGTGCAGGCACAGGAAGGTCCGCTCGGCATCGGCGGGCCCTTCGTCGAGGTATCCGACGCGAAGACCGGTTAGACCGTCGAGGTTATCGAGATAGCTTGGCGCATAGTCGAAGTCGGGCAGGCTGGTGAACCGTTCGTCGGCGGTACGAACAAACTGGGCCATGCGCTGGTCTCCCTTGCCGTCATTCGGGGGCGGTCATGTCAGCAGGACGAACCGACGACCTGGCCTTCCAAGTTGGGCGACTTCAGGGCTTTCGTGCGAGGAGTTGAACCACGGCTCCCTGGCCTGCATGAAGCTCTCCCTCGCGAACGTCACGAACTGTCTCGCAGGCGAATTCGAACTTCAGTCCCGGCAGCTCGGCGTGCAACAGCTCCAGACTCATCATCATCTCGGCGACCGGCGGCCCGCCGGTCTTTAAGACCAGTTGCTCCGGGCGATAGGCCTCCAGAAGGAAGACTCCGCCCGGCTTGAGACCGCGAACCACCTCGCTGTGGACGTGCCGACGTACCGGCAGCGGCGTGTGGGCGAAGATCGAGACGATGCCGTCCCACGATTGCGGCTCTATCGAGAAGTCGGCGAGGTCGGCGACGACGGTCTCGATGTGGACGCCCAGTTGGGCGGCAAGGTGCTCGGCTTTGGCCAGACCGACAGCCGACTGATCAACGGCGGTGACCGCGAAGCCGTGCTCGGCGAGGAAGACGGCGTTGCGCCCCTCACCTTCGGCTAGGCAGAGGATCCGCCCGGGCGGAAGTTGTCCGACCTGGCTGAGCAGGAAGTCGTTCGGTTCGATTCCATACACATAGTCGGCGCCGTCGTAGCGCTCGTCCCATGTCGGTTGTCCCATGTCTTTGGTCACCCCTTCCAGTTCCCGCTATTCAACCGCAGCCGCGTCGACTGAACGTCGCCGACAAGCTCTACTGGTACCGAGCCCTGGCCAACGGATGGCAGGTGGAGAGCAATGCCCGCGCCACTAGCGTCTTGCCCCGGGGCCGATCTGAACTTGGCCGGCCGAGAAGATCGTATGCCGACGCCTTCAGCGGACACCGCGCTTGGGCCGGAATGAGATCGTGCCGTTGCGGCGCAGCAGTGCGATCGTGGTGGCGAGACGGCCACGCTTGAGGTCGGGTTGCTTGCCCGCACCCATCCGGTGCAGTTGGTCGGTGTGCCAACCGATGTTGAGCAAGCCGTCGAGCGTCTTGCCGTTAATCACCTTGAGTGCGCTGGGTATTCCATAACTGAGTTCGCGAGTCGTCAGCACGGGCAGCCGTTGGGACAGGATGGCGTCCGCGGCGTCCGGAGCTTCGGCCGCCGGACGTGCGATGCCGACCATGTCGCAATCACCGGCTTGCACCGCTTCCTGCATGGCGGCGCGGGAGCGGAATCCGCCGGTGACCGCCAACGGCACTCCCCCGGCGATCTCCCGGACAGTTCGGGCGTACTCCAGGAAATAGGCTTCACGGGCACGGGTACTGGCCGAAGCCGAGCCGGCCATCGCAGGTGATTCGTAGTTCCCGCCACTGATTTCGAGCAGGTCGATTCCCTCCCCTGCCAAGGCGGCGACGACATCGCGGGATTCCTCCTCGCTGAACCCGCCGCGCTGGAAGTCAGCCGAGTTGAGCTTCACGCCGACCGCGAATCCCGGCGACACCCGCGAGCGGATCCGCCGGACGATCTCGAGCAGAAACCGCATCCGCCGCGCAGGGTCCCCGCCCCAGTCGTCGGTGCGCAGGTTCGACAGCGGCGAGAGGAACTGCGTGACGAGATAGCCGTGCGCCCCGTGAATCTGGACGCCGTCGAATCCGGCTGTCTCACAGACCGCCGCCGCCGTTGCAAAGCGCTCGATAATGTCCTCGATCTCCGCAGAGGTCAGTTCGCGCGGTGTGGCCGAGCCGGGCAGATTCAGCGGCACCGCGCTCGGCGCTACCGGTGTGTGGCCGATGGCCAACGGATTGGACTGCCGGCCTGGGTGATTGAGCTGGACCCAGATCGGCACGCCGCCGTCGTGCGCGGATTTGGCCCACCGGGTGAGCGCGTCGAGGTCACGCTCGTCCTCGATGACGACGTTTCCGGGTTCCCCTAGTTGGCGGCCGTCGACCATGACGTTGCCGGTGATCAGCAGGCCGTAGCCGCCGCGACTCCAGGTGCGGTAAAGCTGCTCGAGTCCGGGACCGGGCGCATGTCGCGAATCGCCCAGCGCCTCGCTCATCGCGGCTTTCATGATCCGGTTCGGCAACATCTGGCCGCAGGGTAGAGAGAGGGAGTCACTCAGAGAAGTCATCGGTGAACCTTTGCGGTTGATTGTCTTATGACTGTAATATTATGAACGTAAGGCAATCGACTACGGCATGCAAGGCGACGGCAGCGGCGAGAAGGGGGCATACCGTGGCGCGCTACACCTCAGACCGCAAGAGCGAAACGCGGAGGCGAATCCTCGAGACCGCCGCCCGCCGCTTCAAGCAGGATGGCATCGACGGATCCGGTATCGCCGCAATCATGTCCGACGCGCAACTGACCAACGGTGCGTTCTACGCGCACTTCGCGTCCAAGGACGATCTGGTGGCCAATGTCCTCGCCAACCAGATGCGCGGATGGCAGGAGAACCTCGGCTCATCCCCCGTCGGCCGGGCCGCGATTGAGGAATTCATCCGCGGGTATCTTTCGCCGCGCCATCGCGACCACCCGGAAACAGGCTGCCCATCGGCGGCACTGCTCGACGAGATAGCCCGCTGCGACAAGGCCACCCGGCGCGTCTACACCAAGGCGATCGAGGAATTCATCGACGTCGTGGCGGCACACCTGTCCCCTGATGACCCATCCGCAGCACGTACGCAGGCGATCGGACTGATCACCGTTCTGGTCGCCACTGTCCAACTGGCACGAGCGGTCACCGATCGCCAACTCTCCGACGACATCCTCGAATCCGGCATCCGCAACACCCAGACCCTTCTGGACAACGCGGACCATCGATAACGATCCCCCACTCACGAAAGCGGTGCCCATGACATCACTGGCCGGACAGTCAGTACTGGTGACCGGAGCCAATCGCGGTATGGGCCGCGAGTACGTCACGCAGTTACTCGATCGCGGAGTCGCCACGGTGTATGCGGCAGCGCGTGATCCTCGATCGATCGAGCATGACGATCCTCGTGTCTTTGCGCTACCGCTCGACGTGACCGACGCCGCGTCGATCACCGCCGTATCCGACGCCGCCACCGACGTCGGCGTGCTGATCAACAATGCCGGCATCGCGCGCGCGGCACCGGTGCTGGAACGCGACTCCGCGACATTGCGCGAGGAACTGGAGACCAACCTGTTCGGGCCGCTGGCGCTGGCTTCAGCGTTCGCAGACCGGATTGCCCACCGCAAAGGAGCGATCGTCAACGTCTCCTCGATCCTGGCCTGGCTACCCGGCGGCAGCTACGGGGTGTCCAAAGCGGCGCTGTGGAACGCCACCAACGCGATGCGCACCGAACTGGCACCGCGTGGTGTGCAAGTCGTTGGCGTCTACGTCGGCCTCGTCGACACCGACATGGCCGCCTTCGCCCCCGACAGCGCCAAGTCACGGCCCGAACACGTCATCCGGCAGGTACTCGACGGTATCGAGTCCGGAGCCAACGAGGTGCTCGCCGACGAGATGACCCGACATGCGCGGGCCGCGTTGAGCAATCCGATCGCATAGTCCGCAGCCCGACGAAGAGAGAAGAGAAGCAATGCCTTCCGTACTGGTTACCGGAGCAGGCCGAGGAATCGGCCTGGCGATCACCGAGCACATGAGCCGACGGGGTTGGGACGTCTACGCAACTGCCCGGTCCGCCGATGCCATGCAGAGACTCAACCGCCTACCCAACGTGCATGCCATCCCCCTCGACATCACCGACCGCTCAGCAATTGCGGCGCTTCCCGATCTGCTTCCCGCCGAGTTGAACGGCGTGGTCAACAACGCAGGCATCGTCGTCAACGGTCCAGTGGAGGGGCTGACACTGGATGACCTCACGAGGCAACTCGACGTCAACGTCGTCTCGCAGATCGCCGTGACACAGGCGGTGCTGCCGAAAATTCGCGCATCACATGGACGGATCGTCTTCATCTCGTCGGTCAGTGGGTTGTTCACCACACCGGGAACAGGCGCCTACAACGCATCCAAGTACGCGATCGAGTCCCTCGCCGATGCACTACGTATCGAGCTGCGGCCTTGGAAGATTCCGGTTTCACTCATCGAGCCCGGACCGATCCGCACCGCCCTGTGGACCGAGGTGCTCGACGAGCACGACCGCATGACCGAGCAACTCCGCAACGAGCACCGGGCGCTGTACGCACCGCACCTGGCTGGAACGCGGAAGTTGTTGGGGCGTATGCAAAAGCTGGCAGCCGATCCCAGCAGAGTCACCAAGGCCGTCGACCATGCGTTGACCTCGAGGCGGCCTAAACGTCGCTACCTATTGGACTTCGCCAGCCGTGCACAGAAGGCCGTCGTCGCGATCACACCGACCGCGATCAGCGATGCGGCGCTGGCAGCGGCGACCACATCGAAGTGACCATACGACCCTGAGGAACCCACCAATGCGTTATCGCGATCAACCCACCGTTGAAGCGGTCCAGCGACTCTCGTGTGACACCGACACCGCATGGCGGTATGTCACCGACATCACCCTGCCGGCACGGGTGTCCACCGAACTGACAGATGTGGAATGGCTCGATGGCGCCGACCACGTTGCCGTGGGCGCCCGCTTCAAGGGCCGCAACCGGCACGAGGCACTCGGCGAATGGGAAACCGTCTGCGAGATCGTCGAAGTCGAACCCGGCCGTCGATGGGTGTGGAATGTCGTCAACCCCGGCGGCGTCGGAGCTACGTGGGGGTTCGAGGTCGAGCCGTCCTCGGCCGGCTCGATCGTGCGGCAATGGGCGCGGATGGGGCCGGGACCATCGGGGCTGACGTTCGCCATCACCGCCCAGCCAGACAAGGAAGCGCGCATCGTCGCGCGCCGCCTTGAGGAGTGGCTGACCAACATGCGGGCCAATCTCACCTACATCGCCGCGCAGACCGGCGACGCACAGTGAGGATCGGCCTGGCCGTCGAACCGCGACTGCCGGGGTCGGCCGAATTCGCCAGGAGCGCCGAGCAACTCGGCGTCGACTCCCTGTGGGTACCCGAAGTGTGGGGCTATGACGCTCTCACCGGGTTGGCCTACCTGGCGGCGTGCACCGACACCATCAAGCTCGGCACCTTCGTCGTGCAACTCGGTTCGCGCAGCCCCGCCCTGCTGGCCACCTCGGCGCTGAGCCTGCAGGAACTCTCCGACGGCCGGTTCCTGCTCGGCATCGGAACCTCCGGACCCCGAGTCATGGAAGGGTGGCATGGCGTCCAGTTCCACCGTCCCGTCCAGACCACCCGGGAGACGGTGGAGATCATTCGCATCGTCTCCCGAGGGGACCGTCTCGAGCACCCCGGTGAGATCTATCCCCTGCCTCTGCCAAACAGCAGGGGCACCGCCCTGCAGCCCCTGGTGCGCCCCCGGCCGGTGCCGGTCTACATCGCCTCGATGGGCCCACAGAACCTGCGCCTCACCGGCGAAGTCGCCGACGGCTGGTTGGGAAACCTCTTCATCCCCGAATCCGCCGAGGTATTCCTCGAACCCCTGCGCGAAGGAGCCGAATCTGCGGGGCGCACGCTGGCCGAACTCGACCTCGTCGCCCCCGTCGCCGTCGAGTTTCACGACCACGCCCGCGACACCGCAGCTGCGGCCCGCCGCCATGCCGACGGATACGCCTTCACCATCGGCGCCATGGGAACCGGCGGAACGAACTTCTACAACGACGCCATCACCCGGCTGGGCTATGGCGAACAGGTCACCGAAGTCAGCCATCTCTGGCAATCAGGAAAGCGTGACGAAGCCCGCGCCGCCGTCCCCTTGGATCTGGGCCGACTCACCAATCTCCTCGGTAGCACAACCGAAGTCGCCGATCGCATCGCCGCATACCGGGACAACGGCATCAACACCCTGCTCGCCAAGATCGACGGCGACCACAGCCACCAACTGCAGACCATCGAGCGCCTCCTCGAAGCGGTTGCGCTCGCTTAAGACAGGAAGATCCATGTGCGGAATTTTCGCGGCGATGACGCGGCGAGGCCTTTCCGGCGAGCATCGTGATGCCGCCCTGAAGTGTCTCGAACATCGCGGGCCGGACGGCATGGGCACATGGACGTCGCGCGACGGTCAGTGGACACTGGGGCACACGCGACTCTCGATCATCGGCCTGAACAACGGCAGCCAGCCGATGAGCAGCCCGGACGGCGGGGTGCACATGGTCGCCAACGGCGAGCTCTACGGATATCGCGAGATCCGCGAACGCCTGCGCGCCGACGGATACCGCTTCTCCACCGACAGTGACAGCGAAGTCGCTCTGCACCTCTATCACGAGCGCGGTACCCAGGCCGCATCGCTGCTGCGGGGCGAGTTCGCGATCGTCATCGCCGACGAACGGCAGCGCTCGATGATCGCGATCCGCGACCGCTTCGGGATCAAGCCGCTCTACTACGCCACCGTCGACGGCGATGTCTTCTTCGCCTCGGAGATCAAGGCGTTGCTGGCCCTCGGGGTGCCGGCCGTGTGGGATCTGGAGGGTGCCACCGGAGGTTTCGGACGGCCGCACGAGAAGACCGAGTTCGCCGGGATCAGCACCGTGCCGCCGGGCTGTTACGCGATCGCCCGCGATGGACAGGTGCGCATCTACCGCTACTGGGATTGGGAGTTCCCGACCGCCGAAGAGATGCGCCATGACACGCGCAGCGACGCCGAGGTGGTCTCGGAGTTTCGCGAGACACTGCGCGATGCCGTACGACAACGGTTGGTCGCCGACGTCGAGGTCGCGTCGTATCTCAGCGGAGGCATCGACTCCTGCGCGGTCCTCGGACTCGCGCAGCAGGAGATGGACCGGCCGATCCGGGCGTTCACGCTGACCTTCGACAACCCCCTCTACGACGAGACCCGAATCGCCGAAGCGCAAGCCAAGTATGTCGGCGCGACGTACCACCCCATCCCGATCACCGGCCGCGACATCGCCGACGCGTTCGCCGACGCGGTCTGGCATTCCGAAACGCAGATGTTCAACGGCCACGGCGTTGCCAAGTATCTGCTCAGCCGCGCCGTGCGGGACGCCGGTATCAAGGTGGTGTTCACCGGCGAGGGTGCCGACGAAATGTTGGGGGGTTACCCGTATTTCCGAGTCGACGCGCTCAACGACAACGCCACCCTGAGTGCCGCCGAGAAGTCAGAGCTACTCGCCGAGATGTTCGGCGCGAACCAGGCCAGCCGTGCGTTGATGATGCCCGACAAGGTGGACAGCCCGGAGATGCAGGCGGTGGCGCGCCGGCTGGGCTGGCAGCCCGCGACCCTGAATGTGGCTGCGGCGCAGGCCAACAGCGCGGCGCAGTTCTTCCGTGACGATCTGCCGGCGTCCGTCCGGGCGTACGAGCCGCTGGTGTCCGCCTTGGACCGTCTTCCGATCGCACGCCGCGTCACCGGCCGAGACCGCCTCAATCAGGTGCTCTACATCAACTCCAAGACCGTGCTGCCCAACTTCATCCTGAATTACCTCGCGGACAGGATGGAGATGTCCCACTCGATCGAGGGCCGGGTTCCCTTTCTGGATCACCGAGTGGCCGAAGTCGCCGCCCGCGTTCCGGTGGGCATGAAGGTGAAGGGAATTCGCGAGAAACACGTCTTACGTGAGGCAACGAGAGATGTGTTGATTCCCGAGGTGTACGACCGTCAGAAACACCCGTTCACCACCCCGCCGACCCGCCACGAGAACGACCCGATGATCGCGTTCTACCGCGACACGTTCGCATCCCAGGCGGCGAAGGAACAGCCGATTTTCGACATCGCCAAGATCTCCGCCGGGCTCGATCGACTGCTCGAAACACCGGATGATCAGCGCATCGCGATGGAGGGCAGCCTGCAGCGTGCTGCCAGTGTGGTTGTGCTGCAGAAGCTTTTCTCGATGAGTTCGTAGGCACGGTCGCACGCCCGGCATCGTGTGCAAGCGGTCAGACATCGTGGGTTTTCGGGTTCTGCGCCTTGGTAGGTGTCGACCGCTTCGCTACCGGCGGACAAACGCCGCCCACGTGAACGGCTGGGTGGCACCGCCGGGCGTCGGGTGCATCTCCCGGTCCTGCGCGACCAGCGTCCACTGTGGCCCGAGGAATTCCACCACATCCGCGACGTCGCGCCGCACGACCGGAAGTCCAGAGCAGTGCGTCGGTCCGTCGGCTGCAAAGCAGCCGAACACCGCGACGCTGCCCGGCCGGCTGGCTGCGTTGAGCGCGTTCCGGTAGGCGTCCTGATCGGCCGAGTCATTGAGGAAATGCACGACCGCGCGGTCATGCCACAGGTCGAAGACCCGGCCAGGCGACCACGTCCGGATGTCGGCGTTGACCCAGTGCACCTCCGCTGCGTCCCCGCCGAGCCGATCCTGGGTGATCCGTAGCGCAGCATCGGAGACGTCCACCACGGTGAGGTCGTCATGGCCGCGCGCCAGCAGGGCGTCGACGAGCCGCGATGTCCCGCCGCCGATATCCACCACGCTGGCCTGAGTGGAAACGCCCGCCGCATCGATCATCCGCAGTGACATCACCGGCTCAGTCTGAAACCAGCTGCGGGAGGTCTCCCCCTGGCCGTAGGCGTCGTCCCAGTGCACAGCCAACTCACTCATGCCCTCAGTCTTCCTTCGCTCGTCGACGCGGCGGAAACCAGCTCGGCCGCGGTCCCCGTGTTGGCTGGCGTGGCTGTGTTGGCGCGCAGGAAACTGCCGGTGCGCCGAGTGCCGACCACCTCGGTGGGCTGCCCGTCGAGGAAGACCGCCTGCCCGGCGACGAACACCGCGCTGACGGTGTCCTCGTTGCGGTTGACCATCCGCGATAGTCCGCCGTACTGCTCGACCCGCTCCTCGGCATAAGTGTCCAGCGAGTCGTCAAGGTGTGCGGGGTCGACGATTACCAGGTCGGCGCGGTCGCCCATCCGCAGATGGCCGGCGTCGATCTGATACCAGTCGGCCAGTTCGCCGGTGAGACGGTGCACAGCCTGCTCGATCGTCATGAACGGCGCGCCGGCCCTTTCTGCGTCGCGGACATGGCGCAGCAGCCGCAGCCCGAAGTTGTAGAACGCCATGTTGCGCAGGTGTGCGCCGGCGTCCGAAAAGCCCATCTGGATACCGGGCTCGCGGGCCATCTTCTTGAGGACCTCGGGGCGGTGGTTGGAGATCGTGGTGCGCCACCGCACCGCGCTGCCGTGCTCGACGACCAGGTCGAGGAACGCGTCGACCGGATGCAGCCCACCGCGGTCAATACCGACCTGCCCGAACGACTTTCCGATGACCGACTTGTCGGGGCATTCCACGATCTCGGCGTCGAAGAAGTCGCGGTGCCACACCCGAAGCCCATACTTGCTGTCGTAGTCCTTGCGGAACCAGCGGCGGTATTCCTCGTCACGCAGAAGGTCGTTGCGCTCAGCCACTTGTTCTTTCAGATGCATGGCGGCCGCGCCGGAACCGAACTCTTCGAAGATCACCAGATCGATGCCGTCGGCATAGACCTCGAAGGGCACCGGCAGGTGCTGCCAGCGGAAGTCGCCGCCCATCTTGGTGACGAGGCGGGCCGCCGGGCCCATCACCGGGATCAGCCATGGGTTGGCCTTGATGTCCGCGGCGGACAACAGGCTGGTCTTCAGCGGCCTGCGGACGATGCCCAACGACTGCGCCGCCTGGGAGACGATGTTGAGCGGATTCTGAATGTCGGGACCCGCCTGCAGGACCCGCCCGCTGCGCCGCAACAGGGCTTTGAGCCGACGTAGTTCCCGTGGCTTGGCATACGTCGAGGGCAGCGTGCGCGAGCGGCAAGTGTCGCCGTCAAGCTTGTCGAAAAGCAGTTGCTGCGAGGACATTCCGACGAACCCGGCCTCTAGGGCCTCGGCCAGCAGCTGCTCCATCCGGGCCTGCTCGGCCTTGGTCGGACGCACGTCTTTTCGGGTGGCGCGGTCCAGGCCCATCGTCGCGGTCCGCATATCCGAATGCCCAATGAAGGCAGCCACATTCGGCCCCAATGGCCGATCCTCGAGCGCGGCGATGTACTCCTCGCAGTTGCTCCAGGTCTTGTGTTCCTCGACCGTATTGATGACGTGCTCGCGCGGGATGGCCTCCACCCGCGCGAACAGGTCACCGGCGTCTTGGCCGTCGACGTGAATGGTCGACAGCGAACACGAACCCACAATCACCGTCGTCACGCCGTGGCGCAACGACTCCGACAGCGAAGGGGCGCCGAGCACCTCGACGTCGTAGTGGGTGTGGATGTCGACCATGCCGGGCAGCACCCATTTGCCGTCAGCGTCGATCACCTGGCTGCAGCCCGTTTCGTCGAGCGGCTGCGCGCTGATGGCGGTGATGTGACCGTTGCGGATGCCGATGTTGCGGATCGCTGACCGCGCGCCGGTGCCGTCGAACCAGCGGCCGTTGCGGATGACCGTGTCGAAGCTCATGGGTACGTTCCTCTCTCTCCCTGGGTTGTTCTGCTGGTTCCCAGGATGCGGCCGTGACCACATCCAAGTCTTGACATTTTTTGACGATTATTTGACATTTGTTGACGTGTCGGTGGTGCGCGGAACGTCACTGTCGGGGTATCCGCTCCTGGTCGCCGAACTCGGTGGCGATCCGGTCGCATTGCTGCGCGCCGCCGGCATCCGGCCTCAAGATGTCGGCGATCATGAAACCTTTCTGCCCTACCGCAGCCTCATTGTGGCCGTGGAGGCGGCCGCGACAGCGACCTCGACCCCGGATTTCGGGCGGCGGCTGGCTCTTCGACAGGGCATCGAAATCCTTGGACCCCTTGGGGTGGCCGCGCGCACGGCGGCCACCGTCGGCGACGCCTTCACGATCGTGGAAACTTTCCTGGGGGCCTATAGCCCGGCGCTCTCCGTGGGCATTACTCCCGGCGCCAACGCCGGGCAGTCGTTCTTCACTTTCGAGATCCTGCTCGAGCGGCCGCCGCCGCACCCACAGACCACCGAACTGTCCCTCGGGGTGTCACTGCAAGTGTTGCGGTTCCTGCTCGGCGCGCAGTACTCACCGCTGTCGGTGCACCTGCCCCACAAGCCCCTCACTGCGAAAGCTGACTATCTGAGTTACTTCGGCTGCCGCCCGCGCTTCGTGCAACCGACAGCGGGCTTCACCACTCGCACGGCCGATCTCGAGCTTCCGCTCGATCAGGACGCTCTCGCCCACCAGGCGGTCGTGCAGTACTTGACCGGGATCACCACACATCAACCGGGCATGACTCAGTCGGTGCGCCGAATGGTCCGCCAGCTTCTGCCCACTGGCACCGCCGGCCTCGAGCTGATCGCCGCCCAGTTCGATCTGCATCCCAGGGCACTGCACCGACGACTCTGTGCGGAGAACACCACCTTCGGCGAAATCATCGACAGCGTGCGCCGCGAAACCGCCGAACACTATCTGCGCGACACCGATATCAGCCTGTCGCATTTGACGCGCGAACTCGGCTACGCCGAGCAGAGCGTGCTCAGTCGTTCGTGTCGTCGATGGTTCGGCTGCGGCCCCAGCAGCTATCGCACCGCGGCCCGCTCAGCTACACATCCGGAATCGAGCTGAACCCACACAGAATTCCGTCGCTCGCGGGCAGGCTGCGCTTGCCGATGCGAACCACCACGGGAACCGCGGGCACTGAGCGTTCGATTGCGTGACGAACCAAGAAGTGTGCGCCTCGGGCAGCTCGCCATTCGTCGGCGATAACAGTCGAATTCATGATGGCGACGCGTTGGCCGAACCAGGTGTACCGAGTAACGAGGGCAGCAGCGCCAGCGCTACACGCAAGTCGAGGGAGGAGATGTTGTGGAGTCGATGCCCAAGGATGTGTTCGGCCTGATGGACGCGATAGGTGACGGTGTTCGGGTGGACATGAAGGCGCGCCGCAGCTTTTGTGCGACTGCGGTTCTCGTGCAGGTACACGGCTAGCGCCTCGGCCGCACGCCGAGCCACGTCGTCGGTTCCGGCCAGCGGGCCAAGTATTCGGTGCACGAACGTAGCGGCGAGGTGATAGTCGACGGTAGCCATCGCCGCGACTGCGTGATCGAGGTAGAGGACCGGCCCGGAAAGGTTCGCATCGGCAGCGACCCGACGCGCGTGTCCGGCTTCGATATGTGTGCGTCGGAAGCCCTCGATTCCGCGACCGGGCTCACCCACGCCGATTTTCAGGCTCGCTAGTGGGCATTTGGCGAGGGCGGCGACGTCCTGTTCGGTGAAGTCATGCCCTCGGCTGATCCAGGCCGAACACGTGGTCACACCGGTCGGATAGATCAGATGGGCTTCAGCGCCGGCCTTTTCGGCGAGGCGGACCACGGCGTGGGTCAACATCTCCTGCTGGTCGCCGTCAATGCCTGTCGGAACGGAGGCGGCCAGACCGATGTGATCGCGAGCCAGGACGTACCGGAGGCGGCTTGATGCACGGTCCTCGTTTCGTTCCTCGCCGGAGAGGATTGCGGCGATTGCCGCGCCGCGGGCGGCCATTGCGCTGCGTAACCAGGTCTCTCGTTCTGTCTCAACGGCTTCCTCGACCCGTGTGATGGCGGCATCGGCGTAGACGAATGTCCATCGGGTGAACAGCTCAGTGGCGTTACGCAGAGCGCCGACGCTGCTGCAGTGCAGCGCGATTCGCTCGAAACACCATTGCCAGACCTGTTCGTGCCCCAGCCGGTAGGCCCGCACCAACTGAGTCGGCGGCACTTGTCGATGGACACCGGCCTGCGCGAAAGCCACTGTCGCGGAGGGCAACTCCAGCTGCTGCGGGTCGGCACCGTCAGCGAGGCCCCGCGCAAGCACCTTGATGGTCTGCTCGGTGCTGGCCGCGTTTTCGGCGAGCGTTTCAGCATCAGGCATCACCTCCGGCAGCGCGATCTGCATCTGCGCGACCATCGCCTGGGTCAAGCGCGTCGCCTCGGCCAGCAATTCTCTCGCGACAGGGCTGACCGCCCGGTCCCAGACACGGCGATTCCCGTCCTCCGCCAACTGGTCCCAGCGCGTAGCCATAGATCCGCAGACTAACGGCGACCATCCGGATTTGCGGCCGGATCCCACGCGCGGATTTGTACTGCCAGCACAAACGTCCTTGAAATGCTGGCGCGCTGGCCCAAGAGGCAAGCCGCTGCCGCGACCTAGCGTCAAGGCCACGCCCAACAGGTCCGCAGACCAGCTCAGAAGGAGAAACCCCATGCCGGATACAGACCGCCACATCGATCCCACCGAGGCGCAGGTGCAGACCCTGATGACCGCCGCCCAGAAAAGTGACGCCCCGATCGTCATGGTGAACCTGCTGGCCTTCGATGACGAAGGCGGACGCGACTCCTACCTGCGGTATGCCGAGGCCGTGCAACCGCATCTCGACAAGGTCGGCGCCTCCATCCTCTATGTCGGCGACGCGACCCACACCGTCATCGGCGGCGAGGACACTCCGTGGTGGGACACCATCCTGCTGGTCCAGTACCCGTCCCGGGCCAAGTTCCTCGAGATGGTCCTGGATCCCGGCTACCAGGAGATCGCCGCTCACCGCACCGCAGCACTGCACACCTCCGGGCTCATCGCCACCGAACAGTGGGTCCAGAACTGACATGGGCGCGACCGTGGTGAGGCGTCAAGTCGTGGTGGGCGACGTCCGCTCCCCTGTCCTCGTCGGCGAGCACGCCGGGGGCGGCCTGCGGGAGGCCGTGGTCTTCGTTCACGGCAACCCCGGCTCGGCTGCTGACTGGCGGCCTTTGCTGGAATCGGTGTCCGAGCACGCCGCCGTCGTCGCCCCGGACATGCCCGGCTTCGGGGGCGCGGAGAAACGCCGCGACATGGACTACACCGTCGCCGGCTACGCCGACCACCTCGGCGGGATCATCGATGCGCTCGGTGTGGAGCGGATCCACCTGGTGGCTCACGACTTCGGCGGCCCGTGGTCGCTGACGTGGGCCGCTGCGAACGTCGACCGCCTCGCCAGCGTCAGTCTCCTCAACACCGGTGTGCTACTCGACTACCAGTGGCACCGAATGGCCCGGATCTGGCGCACCCCACTGATCGGAGAGATCTTTCAGGCTTCGGCCACAGCAGCACTGACCCGGGCGCTACTCGCCCACGACAACCCCGGCCTGGACCGGTCCTGGGTTGAGCACCTGGCCGCCATCTTCAGTCCGTGGGGCACCAAGCGGGCGATCCTGGAGCTGTACCGGTCGACCACCCCGGCGATGATGGACCGTCTCGTCACCCCCCTGTCCACCAAAGACATTCCCTGCCAGGTCATCTGGGGCAACCGCGACGTGTACCTCCCCATCGAACAGGCCCAACGACAACGCGAACCGTTCCCCTCCGCCCAAGTCCACGTCATCGACGGGGCAGGGCACTGGGTCTGGCTAGAACGCCCCCAGCAGGTCACCGACCTGCTCCTGCCCTTCCTCCACCGCCACCTCGCCACCTCACACGCCACCGGCTGACCGTCAACAGCAACGACATCCCGATGATCAAGAAGGCCCCCGGCCCCGGCATTCACTTCAAGCCCCTTCGCCTCGACCTCGAGGCCGGCCGGTGGCTGGTGCTGGCGAGCCCAGGGTCTGGGCGCGATCAACTACATCAGCGGCGGCGCAGCCGCGCAGCGCTGATCAATTCCCTTCCCCATCAAAGTGTTCCGGCGAGTGGAATCGTCCGCCACTCCCCGGAGCCCCACTCAGGAGTACGTTTCTCATGGCACTGAACACCAGGAACTTGACCGGTCGGTTTGTCGTCGTCACCGGCGCCGGCAGCGGAATCGGCCGCGAACTGGCCTTGCACGCCTCTCGCCGCGGTGCGACCCTCTCGCTGTGCGACCGCGACGAAGCGGGCCTGCAACAAACCGTCGACCTCGTCCGCAAATCGGGGGGCAAGGCGGAAGGCCACGTCGTCGACGTCTCCGACGCCGAGCAGATGGCCGCCTTCGGTAAGACCACCCTCGAGCAGTTCGGCACTCCGGACCTACTGATCAACAATGCCGGAATCGCCTTGATCGGTGGCATCTTGGACACCACGACGACCGACTGGGAGCGCCTGGTGGGTGTCAACATCCTGGGCGTGGCGCACGGGATCAACGCCTTTGTGCCTGCGATGGTCGAGCGCGGCAGCGGCCACGTAGTCAACGTCGCCTCGGCAGCGGGGTTGCTCGCCAACCCCCAACTCGGCGCCTATAGCGCCACCAAACACGCTGTCGTCGGGTTGTCCGAAGCACTGCGAATGGAGCTGGCGCCCCGCCATGTCGGTGTCACAGCAGTCTGCCCAGGCATCATCAACACCGCGATCACGCACAACAGCCCCTTCCGTGGCGGCAACACCGAGGCGCGCCAAGCCAAGATGGCCGGGACCTACGCCAAGCGCGGCTACACCGCAGAACGGGCGGCGGCCAACATCCTCCTGGCCGTCGAGCGCAACCGGGCAGTGGCGCCCATCGCGCCCGAAGCCCACGTCATGTACGTGCTGTCGCGCATCGCTCCCCCGGTCGCCCGGTGGCTCTCGGCGACCCTCGCCAACATCGCCAAGTGAGGCGATAGCACCAAAGAAAGCAAACAGGCCAGGCCTTTCGGCCTGGCCTGTTCTTGTGGAGCTGCCGGGAATCGAACCCGGGTCCTACGGCATTCCCTCAAGACTTCTCCGTGCGCAGTTCGCTATGCCTCTACTCGGATCTCCTGCTCACGCGAACAAGTCAGGATGACGATCCCAGTCGCTGTTTGATTTCCCGTTCAGTCCCGCGACCGGACTGAGCGGTGGATCCCTCTAGCTGATGCCAGGGTCCGGGCCGAGGGCGCTCCCGGTCTGACAGACACACCGTCGCTTAGGCAGCGAGGGCGTAGTCGCGCTGATTGGAATCGGCGCTTAATTGGTTGCAATGACGCTTACGGTGGTCTCTTGCCTGCACCGGCACGCTTCCCTTGATTCGATGCGCGAAGTCGAAACCGTTCAGCCCCTCGCACCACCAGCCGAAGGATCTCAGCTGATAAACCAATGGTACGGGATATAACCGACAACGCTGAGGGTTGATTCCCGGCGTCGGTCAGGAGATCAGTGCACCGACGATCGCGGTGGCTTCGCGGAGAGCGGTCGAGCCGATGTTTCCTATGGGCTGGTCAAGCGCCACCGCCGGTAGCCATTGCACCAGTTCCGGCAGAACGACCCCCGCGGGTTGCCGCACATCGACCACCATCGCCATCGCATCGCCGGGAAGGCGGCCGGGGATGAACGGGCAGGTGATCACACGTCCAGTTGTTGCTGCGAGGTGCACGGCATTGGATAGGACGACGACGTAAAGTTCCTGGTCCGTGTCACGTCGGGGTACGACGTCCCCGGGTGTGCTCACAAGCCGGCGGACCGGTTGGCTTGATACACCTTCGACGCGTACGTCTCGATATCGAGAGCCGGCACAGTGTGCTCGGTGTAACTCTCCAGTGCAATCCGGAGGTGCTCGTGCCGCAAAGCGCGCTCGATCATCTCCGAACGATTCAACCCCGCGGCCATCGCGTCAGCATCGGCCGCCGCCAAGACTGCCTGATCGATGGTCACCGACACCTTGCTCTTCGCCATCACGTTCATCCTACTAAAGGTAGGACGATGGTCTGACGAACCTCAGCCGCCGAGATGCGCGCGGAACGTCCCGCCGATGCCGTTCAGATGACGTAGGCCAGGTTCTCCACAATCCGGGTGCCCACCGCCTGGTCCCCGCCGTACTCGATGTCCCGCGGGGCGTGCCCGACCATCGGCCGTCCGCCGGCCAGCCGGACGAACTGCCGACCGTCGAGGGTGATCGACGCGGTGGGCTGCTCGCCGGCGAAGTCCGGCACCACCGCCGCGCGGCCGTCGACGGCCACCCGGATGGTGCGGGCCAGCGGACCGGTCAGCGCCAGCTCCACCCGGGAGCCATCGGGTGCGCCGCCCTTCTTGGCCACGACGAAGCCCATGCTGGACGCCATCTCGTCGAGCGCCAACCGGGAATCCGGGCCGCTGTAGGCGTCCTCACCCGCCGGGGCGGAGACGGCGTCGCGGATGTCGTGCTCATGCACCCAGCAGTCGAACACCCGGACCCGCATGAACCGGCCGTAGCTGTCCGGGCCGGCGGGGGTCATGGTGACGGTGTTCCACTCCCCTGGCGTCATCGCCATCAGTGCCGCCTTGCGCCGTGCGGCCACGTCGCGGAAGAGCGCCAGCATCTCCTCGGGGGACTTGCTGCGCAGGTGTTCCACCCAGCGTTCGTTGAGCGCGCCGATCTCGTTGTGCACGTGCCCGCGGCCGGCGACGTCGATGTCGGGCAGCGGCGTGCCGGACAGCATCATCTCGGTGCCGATCACGTGGGCGACGACGTCGTGCACCGTCCAGCCGGGAAGTTCGGTCGGGGCCTGCCACTGCTCGGGGGTCAAGCCGGCCAGCAGAGCGTCGATGGCGTCCCAGGACGCGAACAGTCCGCTCAGGACGTCGTCCTTGTCGAGCACGGTGCGGGGTTTCTGGGTCTCAGACACCCGCCGATGTTATCGGCTTGAAGTTCGCGGCGGCCCGCGATCAGTTGTTCTCCAACTCTTCCAGCCGGGCACTGGTCGAGCGGCCCAGCGCGGCCACCTCGGCATCCATCTGCGGCAGGACCGTCGGCACCACGGAGGTGATCGGCTTCTCCCCCGCCGGGGTGGACAGCACCGGCCGCAGCCAGCGGAACGCGCCCACCCAGCCGGGCACGTTGATCCGCCGCTTGCGCGCCTCGATGCCCCGGACGAACGCCTCGCCGCAGCGGTCGACGCTGGTGGTGTCGCCCAGAGGCTTGGGCAGTGAGGCGAGCATCTGCTGGAAGCTGCCGAGGTCCTTCTTGGCGTCCCGCACCATCGGGGTGTCGATCCAGGACATGTGCGCCGAGCCGACGTCGACGCCCCGGTGGGCGACTTCGACGCGCAATGCGTTCGCGAAGTGCTCGACCGCGGCCTTCGACGCGTGGTATGCGGCGAGTCCGGGGGCGGCGGTGTAGGCGGCGAAGGACGACACGATCAGCACGTAGCCGCGGCGGTCGATGACCGACGGCAGCGTGGCGCGCACTGTGTGGAAGACGCCGTTGACGTTGATGTCGATCAGCCGCCGGAACGCTTCCGGATCGACCTGCAGCACCGAACCGTAGGACGCGATCCCGGCGTTGGCCACCACCACATCGATCCCACCGAACCGCTCGACGGCCTGGTCGGCGACGGCCTGCATGGCGGGCAGATCGCGGACGTCGGCCGCCGCGGTCAGCACCCGGTCCTCGCCGAGCTCGGCAGAAAGCGCGGCCAGCCCGGCCTTGTCGATGTCGGTCACCACCAGCGTGGCGTTCTTGCGGCGCAAGCGGCGGGCCAGATCGGCGCCGACGCCCTGGGCGCCCCCGGTGATGAAGACGACTTTATTGTTTACAGACCCCATGGCGCTCAACGTACCAATGGGTCGGACGCGTAACGACAGACGCCCGGACCGCGACTGACAAGCCGGGGGTTCCCCACAGCGAATTCAACTTCAGCGCAACGCAATTGACGCCGCAAGCCGGCGACGTGGCGGGCGGCCAGGCCCGCCGACGAAATCGCTGACCCCATACGCACCCGCAGCGGCGAGCGCGCACAGAATCCCGATCAAATCTTGCCTTTGGTGCGCCGCCCCAATTCCCGGATCACGTCGCGCTGGGCGTCACGGCGGGCGATGTCCTGACGCTTGTCATGGGCCTGCTTGCCGCGGGCCAGTGCCAGTTCGACCTTGACCCTGCCCTCGGTGAAGTACATCGACAGCGGCACCAGGGTCAGGTTGCCGTCACGGATCTTGCCCACCAGCATGTCGATCTGACGGCGGTGGAGCAGCAGCTTGCGGTTGCGCCGCGGCGGATGGTTGGTCCAGCTGCCGTGGTGATACTCCGGGATGTGCAGGTTGCGCAGCCAGATCTCGCCGTCGTCGACGGTGGCGAACGACTCGGCCATCGACGCGTTGCCCTCGCGCAGGCTCTTGACCTCGGTGCCGGTCAGCACCACCCCGGCCTCGAAGACCTCGAGGATCGTGAAGTTGTGCCGCGCCTTTCGGTTCGAGGCGATGACCTTCTTGCCGCCCTTGACGTCGCCCGCCTTCTTCGCGGCCGCGGCCTTGCGTTCGACGGATGCCTTTGCCATCTGAGGCGCTGCTACTTCCGCACGTACAACCGCAGCGTGACATAGGCGGTAACAGCAGCCATGGCCACACCGACGGCGAACATGATCGGGGCGATGTAGAGGATGTCGGCGTAGTCGATCCGGGCGATCAGGTTCGCTTGGTAGAACTGGTTGAGCGCGTTGTCCAGGAAGGCGGCGCGCACCACGATCAGGCCCACGATCGCCAGCACCACACCGATGGTCGCGGCGAGCACCGCCTCCACCAGGAACGGCAGCTGGGTGTACCACCGCGTCGCGCCCACCATCCGCATGATGCCGATCTCGGTGCGGCGGGTGTAGGCGGCGACCTGAACCATGTTGGCGATCAACAGGATCGCGCTGATGGCCTGCACGACCGCGATCGCGAAGGCAGCCTTGGACAGTCCGTCGAGCACCGCGAACAGCCGGTCGATCAGGTCCTTCTGGTTGAGCACGTTGAGTACCCCGGGCTGCCCCTGCATGGCGGCGTCGAAATCCTTGTGCTGCTCGGGGTTGTCGAGCTTGACGATGAACGACGCCGGGAAGGAGTCCTTGCTCGCGACGTCCCTGTACTCCGGGAACTTCGTGACGGCGTCGTTGTAGGCCTCGTCCTTGTTCAGGAAGCGCACCGACTTGACGTCGTCACGGCCCTCGATCGCGGCGCGCAACGCCTTACACGGATCGGCGTCACAGGTCGGGTCGGCGGCCGACACGTCATTGTTGAGGAACACCTGGCTCTCGACGCGGTCGAGGTAGATGTTGCGGGACTGGTCGGCCAGCCGCACCACAAGCAGGCCGCCGCCGAACAGGCCGATGGAGATGGCGGTCGTCAGGATCATCGCGATCGTCATGGTGACGTTGCGACGAAGGCCGGTGACGACCTCGTTGACCAGGAACCCGGCGCGCATTTAACGGTCCATCCCGTAGACACCGCGCTGTTCGTCGCGGACCAGCCGGCCCAGCGACAGCTCCACGACCCGCTGGCGCATGGAGTCGACGATGTGGTGGTCGTGGGTTGCCATCAGGACGGTGGTCCCGGTGCGGTTGATCCGGTCGAGCAGGTCCATGATCTCGCGGCTTGTCTCCGGGTCGAGGTTGCCGGTGGGCTCGTCGGCCAGCAGCAGCAGCGGCCGGTTGACGAAGGCGCGGGCGATGGCCACCCGCTGCTGCTCGCCGCCGGAGAGCTCACCGGGCATCCGAGCGGCCTTGCCGGACAGGCCCACCATGTCGAGCACCTCCGGCACCACCTTCTTGATCACGTCGGGCTGTTTGCCGATCACCTCCAGCGCGAACGCGACGTTCTCGTAGACCGTCTTCTGCTGCAGCAGCCGGAAGTCCTGGAACACGCAGCCGATCACCTGACGAAGCTTGGGGATGTGGCGGCCGGAGAGTTTGTTGACGTGGAATTTCGACACTTGGATCTCACCGGAGGTCGGCGACTCCTCGGCCAGTAGCAGCCGCATGAAGGTGGACTTTCCCGATCCGGACGGGCCGATCAGGAAGACGAACTCACCCTTGTCGACCTTGAGGCTGACGTTGTCCAGCGCAGGACGGGCTGACGCCTTGTACTGCTTGGTGACATGGTCGAGGGTGATCATCACGGCACGCCAGTGTAGCCGGGCGTCCGGCGACGATGACCGCCGCGCGCGACGGGAGGAGGAGCCGGACTATGCATTTGCCCCGCCGCTACTGCGTTGGCGGTTGCGGAAACGGCGCGGCCCCGCTCGCGGGAACCGCCGGTGTCGGGGTCGCTGCGGCCGGCCTCTCCGGGGCGCTCGGCGCTGTGGACACCGTCGTCGGGGACGCCGGAGCGGGCGACGCCGTGACACCCGGAGCTGTGGTGGCCGAGGACGACGGCGTCGGCTCCCCCGGCGCCGGTGACGCGGTGGTCGCAGCCGGGCTGGTCGGCGTCGTCGGAGTGGTGGACGTCGTCGTGGTCGACTCCGTCGTGGTCGGGTTGTGTCGCTGGACGTCGGTGCGCGGCGCCCACGTGTAGTTGGGGTCCGGGACGAAGCCCGGAGGCACCACCTCGCTGGCCGGCACCTGCGTGGGCGCCGTCGGCGGCTCGTAGGTCTCGTAGAGCCAGCCGACGCCCAGGAAGGCGATGATCAGAACCAGCGTGGAGGTGCGCATCCGGCCGCCGAAGGCGTAGGCGGGCCAGGTCTTGCCCTCACGGGAGGTCAGTCTGTTCATCGGGTCTCGGGCCCCTGCGTCGGCCGCTCGGCACCGGCAACGGTGGCGGGATGGACCACGGCACCCACGACCGGACTGCTCTCGGCGTTGGTCGCGATCCCGGCCCGGGCCAGCGAGGCGACCACCAGCAGCCGCAGCCGCCGGCCCACCTCGAACTGCTTGCCCGGAAGGGTGCGGGCGACCATCCGCAGGTTCACCGTGTCCACTTCGATGCTCTCCACACCCATCAGCTGCGGTTTGTCCAACAGCAGGTCACGCAGTTGCGGATCAAAGGGCGCGGCTTCGCAGACGTGGTGTAGGACGTCGTTGACGACGCTGAGGTCCGCTGTGCTGGGCACCGGGATGTCGATGACGGCGCGTGCCCACTCCTTGGACAGGTTGAGCGTCTTGAAGATCTGACCGTTGGAGATGGTGTAAAGCTCGCCGTCCGCGGTACGCAGTTTGGTCACCCGCAGCGTCACGTCCTCGACCGTGCCCATCGCCTCGCCGCTCGTGCCGAGGGTGAGCTCCACCAGGTCGCCGAAGCCGTACTGCTTCTCGGTGATGATGAAGAATCCGGCGAGCAGGTCCTGAACCACACGCTGCGCGCCGAAGCCCAGCGCCGCGCCGATCACCGCGGCCGGGGCCACCAGAGAGCTGACCGGAACCTTGAGGATGTCGGTGATCTCGACGAACACCACGATGCCCACCAGGGCGATGGCGACGTAGGAGATCACCGAGGCCACGGCCTGGCGGTGCTTGGCGCTCTCCGAGCGCACCAGCGCGTCGCTCTCCTGGAAGCTGGCGTCGATGCGCCGGCTGACCCGCCCGGCCACCCAGTTGATGAACCGGGTGGTCAGCGCTGCGCCGATCAGTAGCAGCACGATGCTCAGCCCGCGGGTGAGCAGGGACTGGCCGAGCTGGCCGTGCCAGAAGTCGTGCCAGTGGCCGTCCTGCGCGAACGACAGCACCGTGCGCACGTCCATGCCCGCAGCGAAGGCCACGGAGTTAATCGTCGTCATCTCGTCGGTTGCGCCACCGGATCCCTGCTTCGAGGAACCCGTCGATGTCCCCATCCAGTACCGCCGAAGGATTGCCGACCTCGTACTCGGTGCGCAGATCCTTGACCATTTGGTAGGGGTGCAGAACGTAGGACCGCATCTGGTTGCCCCAGGAGGCGCCGCCCTCACCCTTGAGGGCGTCGAGCTCGGCGCGCTCCTCCTGCCGCTTGCGTTCCAGCAGTTTGGCCTGAAGCACCCGCATGGCAGAAACCTTGTTCTGCAGCTGCGATTTCTCGTTCTGGCAGGTCACCACGATACCGGTCGGGATGTGGGTGAGTCGAACCGCGGAGTCGGTGGTGTTGACCGACTGTCCGCCCGGACCGCTGGACCGGTAGACGTCGACGCGGACGTCGGTCTCCGGGATGTCGATGTGGTCGGTGGTCTCCACGACGGGCAGCACCTCGACTTCGGCGAACGACGTCTGCCTGCGGTTCTGGTTGTCGAACGGGCTGATCCGCACCAGCCGGTGGGTGCCCTGTTCCACCGATAGCGTGCCGTAGGCGAAGGGGGTGTGCACCGCGAACGTGGCGCTCTTGATGCCGGCTTCCTCGGCGTAGGACGTGTCGAACACCTCAACCGGGTAGTCGTGTTGCTCAGCCCACCGGACGTACATCCGCATGAGCATTTCGGCCCAGTCGGCGGCGTCCACGCCGCCCGCCCCGGAACGGATGGTGACCAGCGCCTCACGCTCGTCATACTCCCCGGACAGCAGGGTCCGGACCTCGAGGGCCTCGACGTCCTCCTGCAGGGACTTGAGCTCGGCATCAGCCTCTGCCACTGCTTCCGTCGCGGCAGGACCGTCTTCTTCGGCGGCCAATTCGTAGAGCACCGGCAGGTCGTCGAGGCGGCTGCGCAGGCCCTCGACCCGTCGCAACTCGCCCTGGGCGTGGGACAGCTCGCTGGTGACCTTCTGAGCGTGGCTCTGGTCATTCCAGAGGTTCGGGTCGGAGGCCTCGTGTTCGAGTTTCTCGATCCGCGCCCGCAGGGCATCGATGTCGAGCACCCGCTCCACCGTCGTCAGGGTGGTGTCGAGCGCGGCGATCTCGGTCTGCCGATCGATGTCCACGGGGTCTCAGGTTACCGGCGCTGCGGCTGCTCTGATTACCATCCCAGGATGCGCCCCTATTACGTCGCCGTCGTCGGCGCGGGTCCCTCCGGCTACTTCGCGGCGGCCTCGCTGCTGCGCTTCGCCGACGAGTCGGTGGCCGCCGGCGGGCCCGACGTCCACATCGACATGCTTGAAATGCTTCCCACCCCTTGGGGTTTGGTGCGCTCCGGAGTGGCGCCGGACCACCCCAAGATCAAGTCGATCAGCCGCACGTTCGAGAAGACCGGAGCCGATCCCCGGTTCCGGTTCTTCGGCAATGTCGCCGTGGGCCGAGACGTCTCGGCCGACGACCTCGCCGGGCGCTACGACGCCGTCGTCTATGCGGTGGGCACCCAGTCCGACCGCGCACTCGGCATTCCGGGCGAGGGGCTGCCGGGCAGCGTCGCCGCGGTGGACTTCGTCGGCTGGTACAACGCCCATCCCCACTTCGCCGATATGGCGCCGGACATCTCCAGCGGCCGGGCAGTGGTCATCGGCAACGGCAATGTCGCGATCGACGTGGCCCGCATCCTGGTGACCGATCCCGATGTGCTGGCCAGCACCGACATCGCCGACCACGCGCTCGACGCGCTGCGCAAGCGCGGCGTGGGCGAGGTCGTGATCGTCGGTCGCCGCGGGCCGCTCGAGGGTGCGTTCACCACACTGGAACTGCGCGAACTCGGTGAGCTCGAGGGCGTGGACGTGGTGGTCGACCCCGCCGACCTCGAGGGCATCACCGACGAGGACGCCGCCGCGGCGGGCAAGACCACTGCGGCCAACATCAAGGTGTTGCGCGGGTACGCCGAGAAGACCGCCGCCGGCGAGCACCGGGACGACAACCGCCGCATCGTCTTTCGGTTCTGCACCTCGCCCATCGAGATCACCGGCACCGAGAAGGTCGAGACCATCGTGCTCGGCCGCAACGAGTTGTTCACCGACGAGCACGGCCGGGCGACGGCGAAGGACACCGGCCTACGCGAAACCCTTCCCGCGCAGTTGGTGGTGCGCGCGGTGGGCTACCGCGGTGTGGCGATCCCGGGCCTGCCGTTCGACGACCGCAGCGGAACCATCCCGCACACCGAGGGCCGGATCGACGGCCGGGACAACGACTACGTCGTCGGCTGGATCAAGCGCGGGCCGTCCGGTGTGATCGGCACCAACAAGAGCGACTCCCAGGACACGGTCAACACCCTGGCCGCCGATCTGCGCGGCAAGCAGCCGCGCGAGGCCGGGCCGGGCTACGCCGAAGAACTGGCCGCCTGGCTGCTTCAGCGCCAGCCGGAGCTAGTCACCGAGGGCCAGTGGCAGCTGATCGACGCCCATGAACGCGGCGCCGGTGAGCCGCACGGCCGCCCCCGGGTCAAGCTCGTCGACGTCGCCGACATGCTGCGCATCGGTCACGGGTAGTCGCATGACGATCAAGCGGCGCCGAAGGCGCCGCGATGAGGAATGCAACCACCGGAAATAGCCGTCAAGGCTGTTGCACCCCGTCGTTGGCCATCGTCTTGTCGCCGCAGGTGATCGCCGAGGCGGCGGGGGTTGCGGGCACCGTGTCGGACCGGCCGGGTATGGCGGTGTTCTCGGTAATGTTGATCTGCGTGCGGCGCATATCTCCGCCAAGAGCCTGCAGCGCCACCAGATGCCTGCCGTCACCGAGGTCTTCGCATCCGACGCCGGTCCCGTTGCCCCGGAGGTTTTCCAGATCGAAGACGAACGGGTTTCCCTGACCGTCGAACACGGGGCTGATCCGACAACCCTCGACGAGGTACAGGTATGCGGCGCGGCCATCACTGACGATGAGCTGCTTCTGTCCGTCGTTCTGTGCGTCGACCACGAATGCCTGGATCGGCATCGGCGACGCCGAGTTGACCCGCAGACTCCCGGTTCCCTCCGTCGTCGTCACTCCGACGAGCCCGTTGGGGCTGACCCAGACGGTGCCGCCGCCGAAGGCGCGGGTGGCCGCCCCGTCCGGCGGTCCACCCGGGTTGCACATCGGATCCGCTTGTGCCGGAGCAACACTCACCAGCAAACTAGTCGCCACGAGCACCGCGGAGGCCGTGACACGTGCTGCCCTGCTCACTGCTGCTCCACCGACGGCGCGAAGAACCACTTGTCCGGGTTGTTCGGCGCGTAGACCACCGGGACCAGCTGACCCATCGTCGGCGCGCCGCCCGCGTCGACAAACAGCTGCTGATAAACCACGTGCTCGTTGACGTTGGGCCCGTTGATGACCCCGGTGATCGTCACCGACTGCTGTCCAGAGCTGTCCGGTCCGGACTTGGAGGCGCTGACGCCAGTCACCAGCAGGGTGCCCTGCACCATCTGTCCGCGCGGGCCGCGCCGCGCCATCAGCCGGGGCCCGACCACCAGGGCCAGGGCCCCGAGGATGAGCAGCAGCACAGCGAATTCCATCATCGCGCCATGGTAGGACGCCGCGCTAGGAAGCCACGGCGGGACGCCGTGATAGGACTGGGCCCATGAGTGCCGAGGACGTAGCGCGGGATCTGGACCTGGCCCTGTCATTGGCCGACCAGGCCGACGCCATCACCACGGCGCGGTTCGGCGCGCTGGATCTGCGGGTCGACCAGAAGCCCGACCTGACGCCGGTCACCGACGCCGACGAGGCGGTCGAGTCCGCGGTACGCGAGGTGCTGGCCGCACAGCGCCCCGCGGATGCGATCTTCGGCGAGGAACACGGCGGGGAGCCTTTGCTCACCGGACGGCAGTGGGTCATCGACCCGATCGACGGCACCAAGAACTTCGTGCGGGGAGTTCCGTTGTGGGCCAGCCTGATTGCGCTCTTGGAGGACGGTGTGCCCGTCGTCGGCGTGGTGAGTGCCCCGGCGCTGAGCCGGCGGTGGTGGGCCGGGCTGGGACTGGGCGCATACACCTCGTTCGGTGCGTCGGATCCGCGACGGCTGGCCGTCTCCGGTGTGGCCGACCTCGGGTCGGCGAGCCTGTCGTTCTCCAGCCTGTCCGGGTGGGCCGATCGCGGCATCCGTGATCGTTTCATCGACCTCACCGACGCGGTGTGGCGGGTGCGCGGCTACGGGGACTTCTACTCCTACTGCCTGGTGGCCGAGGGCGCGGTCGACGTGGCGTGCGAACCGGAGGTCAAGCTCTGGGATCTGGCGCCGCTGGACGTGTTGGTCCGGGAAGCCGGCGGCACCTTCACCAACCTTTCCGGGGAACCGGGGCCGCACGGCGGCAGCGCGGTTGCGAGCAATGGATTGCTGCATAACGGGGTACTCGCCTACATCGGCGTGTGACAAATTCAACAGCAAGCTGCTGAGCTACCCGCGAGTAATACCTTACTCTGGAGTAAGGTACGGAACCGTAACCGTCCGCATCCAGCACCGATATCCGCAGAAGGCTGGCGATATGACGAACACCCTCCCCTCGCGCCACAGCGACCGTGCCCGTAACAGCGCGGTGGGCACCCACCGGCAGAAGCGCACTATCACCGACCTGGGCCTGGCGCTGATCACCCCGATCGTCGGCAGCGAGTTCCTCGATCGCCACGGTCTGCGCGGCCCACTCAACCGCGGCCTGAAGTACGGCGTCAAGCAGGTCTTCTCCACGGCCGGCGCCGCGACTCGGCAGTTCAAGAAGGTTCAGGGCGTGACCAAGCCGCCTGCCCGTCTGAAGCCCGGCGGCAGCGACTACTTCGACCTGACACCCGACGACGACCAGAAGATGATCGTCGACACCGTCGAGCAGTTCGCCGGGGAGATCCTGCGCCCGGCCGCACGCGGCGCTGACGACGCGGCCGCATACCCGTCCGACCTGATGGCCCGCGCCGCCGAACTCGGCATCACCGCGATCAAGGTGCCCGAGGACTTCGACGGCATCGCCGAACAACGCACCACCGTCACCAACGCCCTGGTGGCCGAGGCACTGGCCTACGGCGACATGGGCCTGGCTCTGCCGATTCTGGCCCCCGGCGGGGTGGCTTCGGCGCTGACCCACTGGGGCAGCGCCGATCAGCAGGCCACCTACCTGGCGGACTTCGCCGGCGACAACGTTCCGCAGGCCTGCCTGGCGATCGCCGAACCGCAGCCCCTGTTCGACCCCACCGCGCTGAAGACGACCGCCGTGCGCACTCCGAGCGGCTACCGCATCGACGGCGTCAAGTCACTGGTTCCCGCGGCCGCCGAGGCCGAATTGTTTGTCATCGCAGCGCAATTCAACGGCAAGCCGACGATGTTCCTCGTCGAGGCCGACACCCCCGGGCTGACGGTGCGCGCCGACCGGAGCATGGGCCTGCGCGCCGCCGCCATCGGCCAGGTGGAGCTCGACAAGGTCTCGGTGCCGCTGTCGGCCCGGCTGGGCGAAGACGCCGACGAGGCGACCCACGACCGGAACTACTCTGAGGCCATCGCGCTGTCCCGGCTCGGCTGGGCCGCCATGGCGGTGGGCACCAGTCACGCCGTCCTCGACTACGTCATCCCCTACGTCAAGGAACGCGAAGCGTTCGGCGAGCCGATCGCCCGCCGGCAGGCGGTGGCGTTCATGTGCGCCGACATCGCCATCGAACTCGACGGTCTGCGGATGATCACCTGGCGCGGCGCCGCGCGCGCGGACCAGGGTCTGCCGTTCGCCCGCGAGGCGGCGCTGGCCAGGAAGCTGGGCAGCGACAAGGGCATGCGCATCGGCCTGGATGGCGTGCAGCTGCTCGGCGGCCACGGCTACACCAAGGAGCACCCGGTGGAGCGCTGGTACCGCGACCTGCGGGCCATCGGCGTCGCCGAAGGTGTCGTCGTGCTCTAGACAGCTTTCGACAAGAACGGAAAGGCCTTCCATGGCAATCAATCTGGAGATGCCCCGCAAGCTCGAAGCCGTCATCGAGAAAGCCCACCAGGGTGCGGCGGAGATGCTGCGGCCCATCTCCCGCAAGTACGACCTCGACGAGCACGCCTACCCGGTGGAACTCGACACGTTGGCCACCCTGTTCGAAGGCATCTCGGAGGCCAAGACGTTCTCGTTCGCCGGCACCGAGGCGTTCCGCGACGCCGAGGACGGCCCGAAGGGAAACGTCAACGGGGGCAACATGTCCGCACTGGTGAACGCCCTCGAGATCGCCTGGGGCGACGTCGCACTGCTGCTGTCGGTGCCCCGCCAGGGCCTGGGCAACGCGGCGATCTCCGGGGTGGCCACCGACGAACAGCTTGCCCGCCTGGGCAAGGACGTCTGGGCCGCGATGGCCATCACCGAACCGGCGTTCGGGTCGGACTCGGCGGCGGTCACGACCACCGCCGTCCTCGACGGCGACGAGTACGTCATCAACGGCGAGAAGATCTACGTCACCGCCGGCTCCCGGGCGACGCACATCGTGGTGTGGGCAACACTGGACAAGTCCAAGGGCCGTGCGGCCATCAAGTCCTTCATCGTGCCGCGCGACTACCCCGGCGTCACCGTGGAGCGCCTCGAGCACAAGCTGGGGATCAAGGCCTCCGACACCGCTGCGATCCGCTTCGAGAACGTCCGCATCCCCAAGGACAATCTGCTCGGCAGCCCGGAGATTCAGGTGGACAAGGGCTTTGCCGGGGTCATGGAGACGTTCGACAACACCCGGCCCATCGTCGCCGCGATGGCGATCGGGGTGGCGCGCGCAGCCCTGGAGGAGCTGCGCACCATTCTCACCGGCGCGGGCGTGGAGATCTCCTACGACAAACCGGCGCATGCGCAGAGCGCACCGGCGGCGGAGTTCCTCCGCATGGAGGCCGACTGGGAGGCCGCCTATCTGTTGACCCTGCGCTCGGCATGGCAGGCCGACAACGGCATTCCCAACTCCAAGGAGGCCTCGATGGGCAAGGCCAAGGCCGCCCGGGTAGCCAGCGACATCACGCTGAAGGCCGTCGAATTGGCAGGCACCACAGGCTATTCCGAGCAGACCCTGTTGGAGAAGTGGGCCCGGGACTCCAAGATCCTCGACATCTTCGAGGGCACGCAGCAGATCCAGCTGCTGGTGGTGGCGCGCCGCCTGCTGGGGCTGAGCTCAGCCGAGCTGAAGTAATCCCCTGAGCTGAGAGGGCGCAGGGCGGCCTCGAGATTGAAGTCACGCAGCTTCTTTGGGGCAGATTGCAGCGTGCCTGCGACCTCGGCGGCGGGACAACCCATGCCGCCGCAATCGGCACACGAAAGCGGGCCCCGGCTCCCTGGACGGGAGGGCCGGGGCCCGCCTTTCGTTTGCGCTGTTAGCCGCCGTTGAGGACGCGCTGCAGATCGGGCTTCATCGCCTGAAGCTCACGACCCCAGTAGGCCCAGTTGTGCGTGCCGTTGTCCGGGAAGTTGAACACACCGTTCTTGCCGCCGGCCGCGAGGTAGTTGTCGCGGAAGGTCCGGTTCGTGCGGATGGTCAGACCTTCCAGGAAGGTGGCCGGCACGTCGCCGCCCCCCAGCTCATTGGGCTGGCCGTTGCCGCAGTACACCCACAGGCGGGTGTTGTTGGCCACCAGGCGCGGGATCTGGACCATCGGGTCGTTGCGCTGCCAGGCCGGGTCGCTGGACGGGCCCCACATGTCGTTGGACTTGTAGCCGCCGGCGTCACCCATGGAGATGTTGATCAGGCCGGGCCACCAGCCCTCGGAGGGGTTGAGGAAGCCCGACATCGAGCCGGCGTAGATGAACTGCTCCGGATGCCAGGCGGCCAGGGTCATGGAGGCCGAACCGGCCATCGACAGACCGACCGCGGCGCTGCCCGTCGGCTTGACCTGCTTGTTGGCCGCCAGCCAGGCCGGCGCCTCCTGGGTCAGGAAGGTCTCCCACTTGTAGGTGGTGCAACCGGCCTTGCCGCAGGCGGGCTTGTACCAGTCGGCGTAGAAGCTGGACTGACCACCGACCGGCATCGAGATCGACAGGCCCGAGTCCAGGTACCACTCGAACGCCTGGGTGTTGATGTCCCAGCCGTTGTAGTCGTCCTGGGCACGCAGCCCGTCGAGCAGCCAGACGTTCGGCGAGTTGGCGCCGCCACTCTGGAACTGGATACGGATGGTGTGGCCCATGGCGGCCGACGGGACATCCAGGTACTCAACCGGAAGGCCGGGACGGGAGAACGCACTCGCGGTGGCCGAGCCACCGGCCAGGCCCACCAGGCCCGGCAGAGCCGCTGCTGCAACAGCCGTAACAGCGATTCGGCGCGAGAAACCCGCCACCTTGTTCACGACAGAATTCACCTAATCCACCCTTAGCTTTCTCTTACCCCGCGTGTCTTACTGCAGTTACGAAGTAAAACACGGTCGGACCAAACGACGAAACTCATACCCCGTTATCGCCGCATGACGCGTTCTTGTCACAGACTTGAACAAAAAGTAATGTCACTTTCAGTTTTTGTGTCCGGCCGGCCGCGGGAGTTTTCATGGAATCGTTCGTTCACCTGCGTAAAGGCAGTCTCCCCCGGCGGATGCACGCCGACCTCGACGGACTCAAGGACGACGAGCTGGGTCGCGACGGGTTCACCGGTCGCACCGCCAACTTCCTCCGCCGCCACGATCCGACCGCATACCGCGCCGCCGGCCCGCTGCGCCCGGTCGACGTCCTGGCCGATCAGCTGGAAACCGGCGACTCCCCGCTCCTACTGTTCTCCAACGATGACTGCCGCATCTCCTTGAGCCGGCGCTCCGAGGCTTCGCCCTATTACGTGCGTCACGTCGACGGCGACCTGTTGTGTTTCGTGCACCAGGGCGAGGGGCAGCTGGAGACCGAGTTCGGACCGCTGGACTACCGCACCGGGGATTGGGTCTATCTGCCCAAGGCGTGCACGTGGCGTCAGTTGCCCGGCTCCGGCGGGCAGGAGAAACACGGCCCGAGCACCTGGCTGATGATCGAGGCCGACCAGTTCCGCACTCCGCCGGCCGGTCCGCTCGGCCGGCACTGGCCCTTCGACCCGGGGCTGGCCGTCATCCCCGAACCGGCGGCGCTCGACGATGACGGCCGCGCCGAGTACGAGGTCAGGCTGATTCCCCGCGACGTCGACGGGGCCGGCTCGACTTCTCTGTTCTATAAACACCATCCCCTGGACGTCGAGGGCTGGCGGGGTGACAACTTCCCCTTCACCTTCAACATCGACGACTACAACGTCATCACCTCCGACAGCGTGCATCTGCCGCCCACGGTGCACCTCTTCATGCAGGCGACCGGGGTGATCGTCTGCAACTTCCTGCCCAAGCCCGCCGAAACGGTGCCGGGCACCGAACGCACGCCCTGGTATCACCGCAACGTCGACTTCGACGAGATCGCGTTCTTCCACGGCGGCTCGCTCTACGGGGCGCCCATGCCGCCGGGGCTGATCAGTCATGCGCCCCAGGGCGTGCACCACGGCGCTCCGGAGCGGGTTCGCGAACGGACGCGGCGGAAGTTCGACGAGTACAACACCGTCGACTGGAAGGTGATCGCGGTCGACACCACCCGGAGGCTGGTGCCGTCTCCCGCGGTGCTGGAGGCTGATCTGGGTCAGCATTCGTGAAGTACGAGCGGATCCCCTATCTGGTTGCCTTCCAGAACAACTCAGGAGTCCGCGACGTCTACGGCGGCCTGGCTGAGATCGTCGTACTCGAGTGCTACAACCTGAAGCCGGACAGGCCCAGCGATACCGCTTTGGTGTTCATGCATCCGATCGGCGGCGGAGCCTACCTGCCGATGGTCAACGCGCTGGCCCGCGCGGGCCACCACGTCATCTACGCCAACAGCCGGTTCCGGGGCACCGACTCGGCGCTCATCATGGAGAAAGTGGTTGAAGACCTCGGTGAGGTGATCGCCGACGCCAAGAACCGGCTGGGCTACGAGAAGGTCGTGTTGGCCGGGTGGAGCGGCGGTGGGTCGCTGGCTCTTTTTTACCAACAACAGGCGGTCTATCAGCAGCAGGCCGGATCGCTCGGCCTGATCCCCGCCGACGGCATCATGCTGCTGGCCGCGCACATCAGCCGGCACGGAACGCTCACCGAGTGGCTGGACGCCTCGATCCTCGACGAGTCCGACCCGGGCAATCGGGACCCCGAACTCGACCTCTACAACCCCGAAAACCCGAACCAGCCGCCCTACACCCCGGAGTTCCTCGAGCGCTACCGGCAGGCCCAGATCGACCGCAACCGCCGAATCACCAAGTGGGTCAAGGAGAAACTCGCGGAACTGGAAGCTGCGGGCCGCGGCGACGAGGAGCACTGCTTCGTCGTGCACGGAACCATGGCCGACCCGCGCTGGCTGGATCCGGCCGTTGACCCCAACGACCGTGAGCCCGGCAGCTGCTACCTGGGTGACCCGCGAGTGGTGAACAACTCCCCGATCGGGCTGGCCCGGTTCTGCTCGCTGCGCAGCTGGCTCTCGCAGTGGAGCTACGACGACGCCCGCGGCGACGGGGTGGCCTGCGGGCGCGACATCACGGTGCCCACCTTGGTGATCGGAAACCTGGCCGACGACGCCTGCACGCCAAGCCACACCCGGCGGCTGTTCGATGCCATCGGCACCCCCGACAAGGAGATGCACGAGATTCCCGGCGCGAACCACTACTACTCCGGGCCGGACCAGAGGCAGACGCTCGCCGACGCGGTCGGCATCATCTCGGATTGGACGGCGCGGCATGGGTTTTCGGAGGCGCCGGCATGACTCCCCCACCCGGCGCTCTGGACGGCATCCGCGTCCTGGAGGTGGGCACGCTGATCTCCGGGCCGTTCGCCGGCCGCCTTCTCGGCGACATGGGGGCCGAGGTCATCAAGATAGAACCGCCAGGCTCGCCCGATCCGATCCGGACCTGGGGGCAGGCCGAAGTCGACGGACACCGCTTCTTCTGGACCGTGCACGCCCGCAACAAGAAATGCATCACGCTCAACCTGCGCGAGCCACGGGGCCGGGAGCTGTTCCTCGACCTCGTCGAGCGCTCCGACGTCATCGTCGAGAACTTCCGACCGGGCACGCTGGAGAAGTGGAACCTCGGCTACGACGTTCTGCGCCAACGTAACCGGGGCATCATCCTGGTGCGCGTCTCCGGCTACGGGCAGACCGGCCCGGATGCCGGCAAGGCGGGTTACGCCTCGGTGGCCGAGGCGGTCTCCGGCCTGCGGCATATGAATGGCTTCCCCGGCGGGCCCCCGCCGCGGCTGGCGCTGTCCCTCGGGGACACCCTGGCCGGGATGTTCGCCGCCCAGGGTGCGCTCGCGGCGCTCTACCGCCGCAGCGTCACCGGCGAGGGCCAGGTCGTGGACGCCGCGCTGACCGAGGCGTGCCTGGCCGTGCAGGAGTCCACCATCCCGGACTACGACGCCGGCGGAGTGGTGCGCGGGCCGTCGGGGACCCGGTTGGAAGGCATTGCGCCGTCGAACATCTACCGCAGTGCAGACGGCAGCTGGGTGGTGATCGCGGCCAACCAGGACACCGTGTTCCGGCGGCTGTGCGCGGCGATGGGCCAGCCCGAGCTGGCATCCGACCCGCGGTTCGTCGACCACGGCGCCCGGGGCCGCAACCAGGACGAGCTCGACGCCATCATCGGCGACTGGGCGGCGACACGCGAGCCGCGCGACATCATCGACACCCTCAGCGCGGCCGGGGTGATCGCCGGGCCGATCAACACCGTCGCCGAGGTGGTCCACGACCCGCAGTTCCGCGCGCGCGGCATGCTGGTCGAGCACTACGACGAGCGGGTCGGCCGAAACATCCTGGGCCCCGGCGTCGTTCCGGTGCTCTCCGAAAGCCCGGGCGGGGTTCGCAGCGCCGGCCCGGCGCGTCCCGGCCAGCACAACACCGACATCTACGGCCAGTTACTCGGCATGCCCACCGAGGAACTCGCCGCCCTGACCGAGCAAGGAGTGCTATGAGCCCGCATGTCACCATCCGCGAGGTCGCCCTGCGGGACGGTCTGCAGATCGAGGACCCGGTTCCGTTGTCCGCCAAGCTCGAACTGCTTGCGGCGATCGCCGCGACCGGGGTCCGAGAGGTCGAGGCCACCGCATTCGTCTCCCCCTCCAAGGTGCCGGCCATGGCCGACGCACCCGAATTGGCCGCGGCCCTGGCCGATTACCCCGACATCGAGTTCTCGGCGCTGGTCGCCAGCCCGAACGGCGCCCACCGCGCCATCGCGGCCGGCTTCCGCTCACTGGAGTACGTGGTGTCGGCTTCCGACGGCCACAGCCGCGCCAACGTCGGACGCAGCAGCGCCGAGGCCGCCGCGCAGATCGCCGACATCACCGCGATCGCCCACGACGCCGGGACGAGCGTCGAGGTGATCATCTCCACCTCCTGGGACTGCCCGTTCGACGGACCCACCCCGCCGCAGCGGGTGCTCGACGTGGTGGACGCCGCTTGCGAACACGGCGCCGACCGGATCGCAATCGCCGACACGATCGGCACCGCCACCCCGGGGCGGGTCACCGAACTGGTCGGGCTGGTGCGCCCCCGCATCGGCGATCGGCCGCTGGGCGCCCATTTCCACAACACCCGCGGAGTCGGGCTGGCCAGTGCCTGGGCCGCGGTCGAGGCAGGCGTGACGCGCCTGGACTCCTCGATCGGCGGACTCGGTGGCTGCCCGTTCGCGCCCGGCGCGAGCGGCAACATCGCCACCGAGGACCTGGTGTACCTGTTGCGCGACAGCGGGATCGGGGTGGACATCGACCTCGCCGCCGCCATCGACGCCGCCCGCGTAGCGCAGTCGGTGGTGGGCCACGGACTGCCCAGCGCGCTGCTGCGCGCCGGTGATCGGCAGCACGACTGATCAGATGACCGCCGCGACCAGGACGCTGTCCACCAAGGGCCAGGCCACCAGGCAGGCCCTGGAGGAGGCCGCCCGGAAGCTCTTCGCGGAGCGTGGTTTTCACGGCACCACCCTGGCGGACATCACCTCAGCGGCGGGCAAGTCGACCGCGGTGTTCTACCGGTACTTCGCCGACAAGGAGGATCTGCTGGCCTCGCTGGCGGAGTCCTTCCTGCTCGATGTCGTCGAGCTTCCGAGATTTCCCGACGACGGTGACTTCTTCAGCTCGGCGGTCTCCGTCTACTGGCAGAGATTCAAGCCCAACATCGGCATCATGGTCGCCATCGACCAACTGGCCGCCACCCAGCCGAGATTCGCCGCACTACAGCAGAAGTTCCGCAGCTTCGGGCGGGAGATCGTCGCGGCGTCGGTGCGCACCGCGCAGCGGCAGGGCCACGCGGCCGGGCTGGACGCCGATCACATCGCGCTCGCGATCGCGCTGCTGTTCGAACGGTTCACCAGCGTCAGCATGGCCGAGGGCCTGTCGGACGACGCTGCCGTCACCACCCTGTCCACCATCTGGAAGAACACGATCTACGGCGAGGAGAACTGATGGATTTCACACTGCCCGAACATCTTCCGCCGCTACTCGCCGAGATGGACGCGTTCATCGAGGCGGAGATCAAGCCTCTGGAACGCGAGCACATGCAGTACTTCGACCGCCGCCGGGAGTTCGCCCGCACCGACCTCGACAACGGCGGAGTGCCCAGGCGGGAGTGGGAGGACCTCCTCGACGAGATGCGCCGCCGCGCCGACGCCGCTGGCTGGCTGCGCTACGGACTGCCGTCGAAGTTCGGGGGCCGCGACGGCACCAACCTCGACATGGCGGTGATCCGGGAACACCTGGCGCACAAGGGGCTCGGGCTGCACAACGACCTGCAGGACGAGTCGTCGATCGTCGGCAACTTCCCGCAGGTGATCATGATGGACCGGTTCGGCACAGAGGAGCAGAAGAGGGACTGGATCGAGGCCATGCTGACCGGCCGGCGGTCGATGGCGTTCGGACTCACCGAACCCGATCACGGCAGCGACGCCACCTGGCTGGAGACCCGAGCCGTCCTGCACGGCTCCGGATCAGGCGCGGAGTGGGTCATCAACGGCACCAAGCGATGGAACACCGGGGTGCACCGGGCCACCCACGACCTGGTGTTCGCCCGGACGTCCGGGGAACCCGGGCAGGCCCTGGGCATCACCGCGTTCCTGGTGCCCTGTGACGCCCCCGGCTTCGAGGTCCCGTACTACTGGTGGACGTTCAACATGCCCAGCGACCACGGCGAGGTGGAGCTGAACGACGTGCGCTTGCCGGCCGACGCGGTGCTCGGGGAGGTGGACCGCGGCCTGGAGGTCGCCCAGACTTTCCTGCACGAGAACCGGATCCGGCAGGCGGCCAGCAGCCTGGGGGCTGCGCAGTACTGCATCGACCGGGCCGTCGACTACGCCGGCACGCGCGTCACGTTCGGCAAGCCGCTGTCTGTGAACCAGGCCGTGCAGTGGCCGCTGGTGGAGTTGCAGACCGAGGCACAGATGGTGCGACTGCTCGTCTACTACGCCGCCTGGGAGTTGGACCGCAATCACCACCTGGAGGTCTCCGACAAGGTGTCGATGGCCAACTATCGCGCCAACCGCCTGGTGTGCGAGTCGGCCGACCGGGCGATGCAGATCCACGGCGGTATCGGCTACAGCCGCCACGAGCCGTTCGAGCACATCTACCGCCACCACCGCCGCTACCGGATCACCGAGGGCGCCGAGGAGATTCAGATGCGCCGCGTGGCGCAGCGGATGTTCCGGTTCGGTCGGCCGAAGAAGCCGTGAAAAGCGAACTGGCACAGCTTCTTCAGCCCGTGCTCGGGGTGGGCACGGTGGTGGAGAACTTCCACCTGCTCACCGGCGGCGCCAGCCGGATGACCTACTCCTTCGACGCGGTGACCGGCCGGGCGCGCCGGGCGTTGATCCTGCGGGCCGCGCCGCTGGAGGGCTCTGAGCACTTCGCCGGTATGGAACTGGAGGCCGCCGCGCAGAAAGCCGTCGCCGAAACCGGCGCTCCCGTTCCGCACATCCTATTGGCCTCGGATTCCACTGTCCCCTTGGGCAATCCGTTCCTGATCTGCGACGCCATCGCCGGTGAGACCATCGTGCGGCGCATTCAGCGCCAGCTCGACGACATGGGCCGGCAGCGGCTTCTGACGCAGTGCGCACAGGCACTTGCCGCCATACACCGCGCGCGCACCGACGCTCCCGGACTGGCCCCGCAAGACCCGCTGACCGACTGCCGCCAGCGGCTCGACGACATGGGCGACACCACCGCGACATTCGAATGGGCATTCCGCTGGCTGAACGCGCACCGGCCGCCGCTGTCGGCGAATCGGTTGGTGCACGGCGACTTCCGGATGGGCAATCTCATCGTCGAGGGCTCCACCCTGGCTGCGGTTCTGGACTGGGAACTCGTGCACATCGGCGACATCCACGAGGACCTGGCCTGGTTCTGCATCCGGGCGTGGCGGTTCGGGGCGCCGGAGAGCCTGGCCGCCGGCGGGTTGGGCGGAATCAGCGAGTTCGTCACCGCCTACGAGCGGTCCGGTGGAGCGCCGGTCGACCGCGACGCGTTGCACTGGTGGATGGTTCTGGGAACCCTGCGCTGGGGAATGATCTGCCGGTATCAGGCCGAGCGGCATCTGTCCGGGCAGACCCGGTCGGTGGAACTGGCCGCCATCGGCCGGCGCGTCTGCGAGACGGAGTGGGACATCCTCGATCTGCTGGAGGCGGCACGGTGAGCGGCGCGGACAACCAGGGCAGGCCCACCGCGGCGGAGTTGGTCGCCGCGGTCGCGGAGTTCCTCGAGGGCGAGGTGCGCGCCACCACGTCCGGAGCGGTCAACTTCCACGCCCTGGTGGCGGCCAACGCACTGCGGATCGTGGAACGCGAACTTCTCGACGCGAACCCCACCGCACCCGCGGCGGCCATCGACCGACTCGGCTACCCCGACGAGAGCGAACTCGCGTCGGCGATCCGCGGCGGCGAACTCGATGACCGGCCGGCTGAGGTGATGGCCTGCCTCCGCACTGTGGTTCGCCATCGCGTGGCAATTTCTCATCCCGGTTACACGGCGGGCGGCGGGTAGGTGAACACGCGGTCAAAGCGCATCCCACGAGCCGGCGCCATCCCTTGGCGTATCCGGGGGCATGCCCGACGATGAAGCCCATGACAACGGACCACGCGCCCATCAACGAGGCCGCCGACCGCCTTTTCGCCACCATCGAACGGGGCGACGTTGACGCGCTGGCCGGGATGTGGGCCGACGACATCGTCGTGTGGCGTCAGGGCGGCGGCCGTGAGCGCGACAAGCCCCGCAGCCTGAAGGTCATCGAGTGGTTCGTCGACGCGACCATCGACCGTCGCTACGAAGTCCTGGACCGGCAGATCTTCGACGGCGGCTTCGTCCAGCAACACAACGTCCACGCAACCGGCCGCAACGGCACGCCGCTTACCTTCCGGGCGTGCCTGGTGGTCAGGGTCGGCGCCGATGGGCTGATCACCCGGATCGACGAGTATCTGGATGCAGCCGACCTCGCCCCTCTCACTCAGGAAGTCTGAGAAAAGCCGGCCTGGTCGGCGCCCATAGAAGACGGCCCCATTCCGGCCGTACCATCGGCGTCATGACCGACCTGCTGACCGATCCGCAGACCGCCGGAACGTGGAGGCTGGACCCGAGACGCTCCTCGGTGAAGTTCACCGCCCGGACTCTGTGGGGCCTGGTGCCGGTCAACGGCCGATTCACCGACGTCAACGGTGAAGGCCGGGTCAGCGCCGACGGTCAGGTGTCGGGACGACTGGTTGTGCGGACCGATTCGGTGAGAACCGGGATCGGGATGCGCGACCACCATCTTCAGGCGGCGGACTTCTTCGACGCCGAGCGGTTCCCCGAGATCGTCGTCGACATCACCGGAATCGCGCCCGACGGCAGCCTGTCCGCCACGCTGACCATCCGTGGCACGACACTCCCGCTTCCCCTCGCCGCCACGGTCGCGCGAACAGACGCCGGCGCCATCCGGATCACCGCCCGCGGCGAGATCGACCGCACCCGGTGGGGTGTCAGCGGCAACATGCTCGGCATGATGCCGCCCGCCACCACGCTGGTAACCGAGGCCGTCTTCACCCGCTGACGAGCAAATCCGCCGTAGCATCGCACCGTGGCCAGCCCGCTGCACGTCCTGAACTACAGCAGCAACGCGCGGACCCGCGAGCAGGTCCGACTGGCGCTGGGCACCCGCGTCCACCCCGAACTGCCCGAACTCGTCTACACCGACGTCGCGACCGGCCCGATGGTGATCACGTTGATGGACCGTGAGCGCTTCGACCTGGTCATTCTCGACGGAGAGGCCTCCCCGGTGGGCGGCATGGGGATCGCCAAACAGCTCAAGGACGAGATCGCCGGCTGCCCGCCCATTCTGGTGCTCACCGGCCGGGCCGACGACGCCTGGCTGGCCAATTGGTCACGGGCCGACGCCGCGGTGCCCCATCCCATCGACCCGATCCGACTCGGCGACGCGGTGGTCGGCCTGTTGCGGTCGTCGGGCGGGTAACCCACCGCTAGGCTGTGCCTCGGGTCACAAGACACGCGCCAGCGAGGAGTGGGAAGCCATGAGCCTCTACACCCCGATTCTGATTTTGGGGGCCATCGCAGCAGTGTTCGCGGTGGTATCGGTGGGCGTCGCGCTGGTGGTCGGACCCCGCCGCTACAACAAGGCCAAGCTCGCCGCATACGAGTGCGGGATCGAGCCGGTAGCGGCCGAGCCGGTCGGGCAGCGATTCCCGATCAAGTACTACCTGACGGCGATGCTGTTCATCGTCTTCGACATCGAGATCGTTTTCCTCTATCCCTGGGCCGTCAGTTTCGACCGGCTCGGGACGTTCGCGTTGGTGGAGATGGCGATCTTCATGGCGACGGTCTTCGTCGCCTACGCATACGTGTGGCGCCGGGGCGGGCTCGAATGGGATTAGAAGAGTCCCTGCCGGGCGGCATCCTGCTGTCCACGGTGGAGAAAGTCGCCGGTTTCGTCCGGGCCGGGTCCCTGTGGCCGGCGACCTTCGGATTGGCCTGCTGCGCAATCGAAATGATGGCGACGGCCGGCCCCCGGTTCGACATCGCCCGCTTCGGGATGGAGCGGTTCTCCGCCACCCCGCGCCAGGCCGACCTGATGATCGTGGCCGGCCGGGTCAGCCAGAAGATGGCGCCGGTGCTGCGGCAGGTGTACGACCAGATGGCCGAGCCGAAATGGGTGCTCGCCATGGGGGTCTGCGCCTCCAGTGGCGGCATGTTCAACAACTACGCGGTGGTGCAGGGCGTCGACCATGTGGTGCCGGTCGACATCTACCTGCCCGGCTGCCCGCCCCGACCCGAGATGCTGCTCAACGCGATCCTGGCCCTGCACGCCAAGATCTCCGAGATGCCGCTGGGCGTGCATCGCGCCGAGGCCGTGGCCGCGGCGGAGAAGGCGGCCCTGGCCTCCCCGACCACACTGGAGCTCAAGGGGCTGCTGAGGTGAGCGGAACCGGCATGTTCGGTGTCAGCGGCACTCCGGACGTCTCCGGCTACGGACGTCTGGTTCGTCCAGCCGTCGAACCGGAAAGCACCCCCCGTCCCTATGGCGGCTACTTCGACGACGTGGTCGACCGGCTGGCCGAGGTGCTCGAAGGTCTCGACGCGGCGGTCGAGCGCGTCGTCGTGCATCGCGATCAGTTGACGCTGCACGTCCGTCGCGAACGCTTGCTCGACGTAGCCTCCGCGCTGCGCGATGACGAGGCGCTGCGCTTCGAATTGTGTTGCGGCGTCTCGGGTGTGCACTACCCCGACGACAACGGCCGGGAACTGCACGCTTTCTACCCGCTGATGTCGATCACCCACAACCGGCGTATCCACCTCGAAGTGGCCTGCCCCGACGCCGACCCGCACATCCCTTCGCTGTTCTCGGTGTATCCCACGTGCGATTGGCACGAGCGCGAGACCTACGACTTCTTCGGGATCATCTTCGACGGCCACCCCGGCCTGACCCGCATCGAGATGCCCGACGACTGGGTCGGCCACCCGCAGCGCAAGGACTACCCCCTCGGCGGGGTTCCGGTGGAGTACCACGGCGCTCAGATCCCCCCGCCCGATCAGCGGAGGGCCTACCGATGACCGTCGACGAACCCGTCGTCGTCCTCGGAGGGCAGGACTGGGACGAGGTCCTCACCGCCGCGCGCTCCGGCGAGGCCGGCGAGCGCATCGTGGTCAACATGGGTCCGCAGCACCCGTCGACCCACGGCGTGCTGCGGCTGATCCTCGAGATCGAGGGCGAGACCGTGGTCGAAGCCCGTTGCGGCATCGGCTATCTGCACACCGGCATCGAGAAGAACCTGGAGTACCGCACCTGGACCCAGGGCGTCACCTTCGTCACCCGAATGGACTACCTCTCCCCGTTCTTCAACGAGACGGCCTACTGCCTCGGGGTCGAGCGACTGCTGGGCATCACCGACGACATCCCGCAGCGCGCCTCGGTGATCCGGGTGATGTTGATGGAGTTCAACCGGATCTCCTCGCACCTGGTGGCGCTGGCCACCGGCGGGATGGAACTCGGCGCGATGACGCCGATGTTCTTCGGCTTCCGGGAACGCGAACTGATCCTGACGTTGTTCGAGGCGATCACGGGATTGAGGATGAACAACGCCTACATCCGTCCGGGTGGCCTGGCCGCCGACCTGCCCGAGGACGGGCCGCAGCGGGTGCGCGACCTGCTGAAGATCCTGCCCGGACGGCTGCGTGAACTCGAGGCCCTGCTGACCGAGAGCTACATCTGGAAGGCCCGTACGGTCGGCATCGGCTACCTGGATTTGACCGGCTGCATGGCACTGGGCATCACCGGCCCGGTACTGCGCTCCACCGGCCTGCCGCACGACCTGCGCAAGGCCCAGCCCTACTGTGGCTACGAGACGTACGACTTCGACGTGATCACCGAGACGACCGCCGACTGCTACGGCCGCTATCTGATCCGGGTCCGGGAGATGCACGAGTCGCTGAGGATCATCGGCCAATGCCTGGAACGCCTCGAACCCGGCCCGGTGATGATCGAGGACAAGAAGCTGGCCTGGCCGGCCGACCTGAAACTCGGGCCCGACGGACTGGGCAACTCCCCCGAGCACATCGCCAAGATCATGGGCAAGTCCATGGAGGGCCTGATCCACCACTTCAAGATCGTCACCGAGGGGTTCCGGGTGCCGGCCGGGCAGGTCTACAGCGCCGTGGAATCCCCGCGCGGCGAGCTTGGTGTGCACATGGTGTCCGACGGCGGCACCCGCCCCTACCGCGTGCACTACCGCGACCCCAGCTTCACGAATCTTCAAGCGGTGGCGGCGATGTGCGAGGGCGGGATGGTCGCCGACGTGATCGCCGCGGTCGCGTCGATCGACCCGGTGATGGGGGGTGTCGACCGATGAGTGTGGATTTGACGCTGGGCCCGCGGCCCGACGAACCCGGCCCTCCGATCGCAGGGCCGGCGTCGTATCCGACCGAGGTCACCGAACGCCTGGCCGCCGACGCCGCCACCATCATCGCCCGCTACCCGCACTCCCGCTCGGCGCTGCTGCCGCTGCTGCACCTGGTGCAGTCACAGGACGGCTACCTCACGGCGGCCGGAATCGCCTTCTGCGCAGACCAATTGGGCCTGACGGCCGCTGAGGTCACCGCCGTCGCCACCTTCTACTCGATGTACCGGCGCACCCCCACCGGCGACTACCTCATCGGGGTATGCACCAACACGCTATGCGCAATCATGGGCGGCGACGCGATCCTGGACACCCTGGAGAACGAACTCGGGGTGCACGCCGGTCAGACCACCGACGACGGGCTGATCACCCTGGAGCACATCGAGTGCAACGCCGCCTGCGACTATGCCCCCGTCGTCATGGTGAACTGGGAGTTCTTCGACAACCAAACCCCCTCCAGTGCAAGCGAACTGGTGGCCGCGCTACGGGCGGGGCAGACCGTCACCCCCACCCGCGGAGCGGCGCTGTGCCGATTCCGCGAGACAGCCCGCACCCTGGCCGGCCTGGGATCCCCCACTGCGGACACCTCGCTGCCCGGCGAGCCCACACTGGCAGGCCTCCGCGCGTCGAGTGCCCCGTCTGGACGGGAAAGTGCGAGTGACGGCCTGCGAAATGGGGCACTCGACGAGGGGGGCGCGTCATGAGCACGCCGCTGACCCCGGTCCTGAGCCAGTTCTGGGACGAGCCGCAGCCCTGGACGCTGGAAACCTATCTGCGACATGACGGCTACCGGGGTCTGCGTCGGACACTGGGCATGGCACCGGATCAGGTCATCAACCAGGTCAAGGAGTCCGGACTCCGCGGTCGCGGCGGCGCGGGATTCCCCACCGGCACCAAATGGTCGTTCATCCCGCAGGACAACCCGAAGCCGAAGTACCTCGTCATCAACGCCGACGAGTCCGAGCCCGGCACCTGCAAGGACATGCCGCTGCTGTTGACCACCCCGCATTTCCTGGTCGAAGGCGCCGTCATCGCCGCCTACGCGATCCGCGCCCGCCATGCCTTCATCTACCTGCGCGGCGAGGTGGTGCCGGTGCTGCGGCGATTGCAGGCCGCGGTCGAAGAGGCCTACGCCGCAGGCTATCTTGGCAGCGACATCCTCGGATCGGGCTTCGACCTGGACCTGATCGTGCACGCCGGGGCCGGCGCCTACATCTGCGGTGAGGAGACGGCCCTGCTGGACTCGCTGGAGGGCCGTCGCGGGCAGCCGCGGCTGCGTCCGCCGTTCCCCGCCGTCGCGGGCCTGTATGCCTGCCCGACGGTGGTCAACAACGTCGAGTCCATCGCCAGCGTGCCGCCGATCATGGTCAACGGCGTGGACTGGTTCAAGTCCATGGGCACTGAGAAGTCACCGGGCTTCACGCTCTACTCGCTGTCCGGTCACGTCACCCGGCCCGGGCAGTACGAAGCGCCGCTGGGCATCACGCTGCGCGAGTTGCTCGATTACGCCGGCGGGGTCCGGCCCGGACATGAGCTCAAGTTCTGGACCCCGGGCGGGTCGTCCACCCCGCTGCTGACGGCCGAGCATCTCGACGTGCCTTTGGATTACGAGGGGATGGCTTCGGTGGGCTCGATGCTGGGCACCAAGGCGCTGCAGATCTTCGACGAGACGACGTGCGTGGTGCGCGCGGTGCGCCACTGGACGCAGTTCTACGCCCACGAATCGTGCGGCAAGTGCACGCCGTGCCGGGAGGGCACCTACTGGCTGGCCCAGATCTACGAGCGGCTCGAGACCGGCCGAGGCACGCCCGAGGACCTTGACAAGCTGCTCGACATCTCCGACGCCATCCTCGGCAAGTCGTTCTGCGCGCTCGGTGACGGCGCCGCCTCGCCGATCATGAGTTCCCTCAAGCATTTCCGCGCCGAGTACGAAGCCCACCTGGCCGGCGGCTGCCCGTTCGACCCCTACGCCTCGATGCTGGCCGCACCCGAGGGGGTGGCATGACCCAGGCGCCGGAAGCCCGCCCCGACACCGAGCTGGTCACCGTCACCATCGACGACACCACGCTGTCAGTACCCAAGGGCACCTTGGTGATTCGCGCCGCCGAGCTGATCGGCGTGCAGATCCCCCGGTTCTGCGACCACCCACTGCTCGACCCGGTCGGCGCGTGCCGGCAGTGTCTGGTGGAGGTTGAGGGACAGCGCAAACCAATGGCCAGCTGCACAATCACCTGCACCGACGGCATGGTCGTGCGCACCCAGTTCACCTCGGAGGCGGCCGACAAGGCACAGCACGGCGTGATGGAGTTGCTGCTCATCAACCATCCGCTGGACTGCCCGGTCTGCGACAAGGGCGGCGAATGCCCGCTGCAGAACCAGGCCATGTCCAACGGCCGCGCCGAGACCCGGTTCACCGACGTCAAACGCACCTTCCCGAAACCGATCAGCCTCTCCAGCGAGGTACTGCTGGACCGGGAGCGCTGCGTGCTGTGCGCCCGCTGCACCCGGTTCTCCAACCAGATCGCCGGTGACCCGTTCATCGAACTTCTGGAACGTGGTGCCCTTCAACAGGTCGGCATCGCCCCGGGGGCGAGCTTCGACTCCTACTTCAGCGGCAACACCGTGCAGATCTGCCCCGTCGGCGCACTCACCGGCACCGCCTACCGGTTCCGCGCGCGGCCGTTCGACCTGGTCTCCTCGCCCAGCGTGTGCGAACACTGCGCCTCCGGCTGCGCGCAGCGCACCGACCACCGCCGCGGCCAGGTGCTGCGGCGGCTGGCCGGCGACGACCCGGAGGTCAACGAGGAGTGGAACTGCGACAAGGGCCGCTGGGCCTTCACCTACGCCCGGGTCGGCGACCGCATCACCACCCCGATGGTGCGCGACGACGATGGATCCCTGCGGACCGCGTCGTGGTCAGAGGCCATCGCGCGGGCCGCGGCGGGACTCTCCGGCGCACGCGCCGGTGTGCTGACCGGCGGCCGGATCACCGGCGAGGACGCCTACGCCTATTCGAAGTTCGCCCGAATGGTGCTGGGCACCAACGACATCGACCTGCGGTCACGTCCGCACTCGGCGGAGGAGACCGACTTCCTCACAGCCCGGGTGGCCGGGCGTCCGCTCTCGGTGAGCTACGCGGCCCTCGAAGCGGCGCCGATGGTGGTGCTGGCCGGCTTCGAGCCGGAAGAGGAATCACCGATCGTGTTCCTACGGCTGCGCAAAGCGGTTCGGCGCCTCGGCCTGCCGGTCGCGACGATCGCTCCGTATGCCTCGCGCGGCGCGGTGAAGCTGTCCGCCCGGCTCATCCCGACGGCCCCTGGCGGCGAGGCCGCCGCGCTGGACGCCCTGGCCGGTGAACTTCCCGACGGCACGGTGGTTCTGGCCGGCGAGCGCCTGGCCACCAGTCCGGGAGCCTTGTCGGCGGTGGCGCGCCTGCAAGACGGCGGAGCAAAGGTGGCGTGGGTCCCCCGACGGGCCGGTGAACGCGGGGCGCTCGACGCCGGCTGCCTGCCGAATCTGCTTCCCGGTGGGCGTCCGGTCACCGATCCGGTTGCACGCCAACAGGTCGCGGAGGCCTGGAACACCGCCGACCTGCCGTCGGCGCCGGGCCGGGACACCACGGCGATCCTGGCCGCCGCGGCCCTCGGCGAGCTCGACGCGCTGCTGATCGGCGGCGTGGAGCACGCCGACCTCCCCGACCCGGAAGCCGCACTGGCCGCCGTCGAGGAGGCGGGCTTCGTCGTAAGCCTCGAGTTGCGGGAGTCGGACGTCACCGCACTCGCCGACGTGGTGTTCCCGGTGGCGCCGGTCGCGGAGAAGGCCGGATCGTTCACCGACTGGGAGGGCCGGGTCCGGCCCTTCGAGCCTGCGCTCACCTCCAATGCGGCCGCCGACCTGAGGGTGCTGACCACGCTCGCCGATGAACTCGGCGTGGACCTCGGCTTCCGCACCGCCGCCGAAGCCCGCACAGAGATGGACCGGTTGGGGGCCTGGAACGGCGCCCAGCCGGCGCTGCCCGCACACCCGCCGGAGCCGGCACCCGTGCCGGCGGCCGGCGAGGCGGTGCTGGCCGGCTGGCGGATGCTGCTGGACAGCGGGCGTCTACAGGACGGCGAACCGTACCTGGCCGGAACCGCACGCCCGCCGGTCGCCCGGCTGTCCGCGGCCACCGCCGCGTCGATCGGCGCCGCCGACGGCGGACTGCTGACCGTCTCCGCGGACGGCGGCTCGGTCACCCTGCCCCTGGAGGTCACCGAGATGGCCGACGGCGTGGTGTGGCTGCCGCTGAACTCGTCCGGCAGCGTCGTGCACCGGGATCTGGGTGTCACCGTCGGCGCGGTCGTCCGCATCGAAGCAGGGAGTGATGCCGTGTGACGTACCCGGACATGACGGTGTTCGGCCACGACCCGTGGTGGCTGATGCTGGCGAAAGCCCTGGGCATCTTCGTCTTCCTGCTACTCACCGTGCTGGTGGCGATCCTGGCCGAGCGAAAACTGCTGGGCCGCATGCAGATGCGCTACGGACCCAACAGGGTCGGGCCGTTCGGGCTGCTGCAGTCGCTGGCCGACGGCATCAAACTCGCTCTGAAGGAGGGTCTGGTCCCCAGCGGCGTCGACAAGCCCATCTATCTCATGGCGCCGGCCATTTCGGTGATCACCGCGATTCTGGGGTTCGCGGTGATGCCGCTGGGCCCCGTGGTCTCGGTGTTCGGCCACCACACCCCGTTGCAGTTGACCGACCTTCCAGTCGGAGTGCTCTACGTGCTGGCGATCACCTCCATCGGCGTGTACGGGATCGTGCTGGCCGGCTGGGCATCCGGCTCGACCTACCCGCTGCTCGGCGGTCTGCGTTCCAGCGCCCAGGTGGTCTCCTATGAGATCGCGATGGCGCTGTGCTTCGCCGCGGTGTTCCTGTACTCGGGCACCATGTCCACCTCGGGAATCGTTGCCGCGCAGGAACACACCTGGTACGTCCTGCTGCTGCTGCCGTCGTTCGCGGTGTACGTGATCGCGATGGTCGGTGAGACCAACCGCGCCCCGTTCGACCTGCCCGAGGCCGAGGGCGAGCTGGTGGGCGGCTTTCACACCGAGTACTCCTCGCTGAAGTTCGCGATGTTCTTCCTCGCCGAATACGTCAACATGACGACGGTCTCCGCGCTGGCGACCACGCTGTTCCTCGGCGGCTGGCGGGCCCCCTGGCCGATCAGCCTGTGGGAGGGGGCCAACAGCGGCTGGTGGCCGCTGCTGTGGTTCGTCGCGAAGGTGTGGACGTTCCTGTTCGTGTTCATGTGGCTGCGCGCCACCCTGCCCCGGCTGCGCTACGACCAGTTCATGGCGATCGGCTGGAAGCTGCTGATTCCGGTGTCGCTGTTGTGGATTCTCACCGTGGCGTGCCTGCGGGCCGCTCATCTCACCGGGGTGATCCCCAGCATGCTCGCCGCCGCCGGACTTCTCGCGATCGTCCTGGGCGGCAACGTGATCCGTAAAGCGGTGAACCGGCGCGAGGCGCCGCCACCCCCGCCCCCGCCGGGCCCTGGCGGGTTCCCGGTGCCGCCGCTGCCGATCAAGGAGTCGACGCATGCCGCCGCGGCCGCGAAGGTGACTGCCCGTGGCACCGCGGCCGCAAAGGTGGCGGCCAATGGCTAAGTTCCTCGACGCGATCGCCGGCTTCGGCGTCACCTTCTCGACGATGTTCAAGAAGCCGATCACCGAGCAGTACCCGGAGAAGCCGGGGCCGACGGCGCCGCGCTACCACGGCCGTCATCAGCTCAACCGGTATCCCGACGGGCTGGAGAAGTGCATCGGCTGCGAGTTGTGCGCGTGGGCCTGCCCGGCCGACGCCATCTACGTCGAGGGGGCCGACAACACCGAGACAGAGCGGTACTCCCCCGGCGAGCGCTACGGGCGGGTGTACCAGATCAATTACCTGCGCTGCATCGGCTGCGGGCTGTGCATCGAGGCCTGCCCGACCCGCGCGCTGACGATGACCAACGACTACGAGATGGCCGACGACAACCGCAGCGACCTGATCTACGGCAAGGACAAGCTGCTGGCTCCGCTGCAGCCCGGCATGGCGGCGCCGCCGCACCCGATGTCCCCGGGGATGACCGACGACGACTACTACCTGGGGAACGTCACGCCGGCGAAGTCCGGCGGGCAGGAGCGAAGCGACCGGGGGATCAGTTCCGGCGGGCAGGAGCGAAGCGACCGGGGCAGCAAATCATGAACGCCGAAGCCATCGCCTTCTGGGTGCTCGGCACCGTCGCCGTCATCGGCGCCATCGGTGTGGTCGCAGCCCCCAAGGCGGTGTACTCCGCGCTCGCCCTCGCCTCGACCATGATCGCGCTGGCCATCATCTACGTCGCCCAGGACGCCTTGTTCCTCGGCGTGGTGCAGGTGGTCGTCTACACCGGCGCGGTGATGATGCTGTTCCTCTTCGTGCTCATGCTCATCGGCGTGGACTCGGCCCAGTCCCTGGTGGAAACGATTCGCGGACAACGCATCGCCGCCGTACTGGCCGGGCTGGGCTTCGGGGTGCTGCTGATCGCCGGCATCGGCAGCGGGGTCACCGGCGGATTCAAAGGATTCGCGCAGGCCAACGCTGGATCGGCGGGTCGCTCGCCAAGCCTCGCTCCCGAAGGCAACGTCGAGGGCCTGGCCCAGCTGATCTTCACCCGCGATCTGTGGGCTTTCGAGCTGACCAGCGCCCTGTTGATCACCGCCGCGCTGGGCGCGATGGTGCTCGCCCACCGGGAGCGCCTGCAGCCACGGAAGACCCAGCGAGAGATGGCCATTGAACGGTTCCGCGGTGTCGGCCGCCCCACCCCGCTACCCAACCCCGGTGTCTATGCGCGCCGCAACGCGGTCGACACCCCGGCCCGGTTGCCGGACGGCTCTGAAGACGAGTCCTCGGTGAGCGCGACCATCCGGAGGGACGCCCGGTGAGTCCCTCCCACTACCTGTACCTGTCAGCGCTGCTGTTCACCATCGGCGCCGCGGGAGTGCTGGTGCGCCGCAACGCCATCGTCATGTTCATGTGCGTGGAGCTGATGCTCAATGCGGGCAACCTGGCGTTCGTCACCTTCGCCCGCATGCACGGCCAGCTCGACGGTCAGGCGGTGGCCTTCTTCACCATGGTCGTCGCCGCCTGCGAGGTGGTGGTGGGCCTGGCCATCATCGTCGCCATCTTCCGCACCCGTCGCAATGCCGACGTGGACGAGTCCCACCTGTTACGGAACTGACGTGCAGACCCTTCTCTGGCTGACCATCGCGCTTCCGCTGGCCGGGGCGATCATCCTGCTGCTCGGCGGACGGGCCACCGACGCCTGGGGCCATATGCTGGCCTGCGCCGCCGTCATCGGCTCGTTTGCTTGCGGCGCAGTCCTTTTCGCGCACCTCGTCGGCCTGCCCGCCGAGCACCGAGTGGTGCAGCACACACTGTTCTCCTGGGTTCCGGTCGGCGTGCTCAAGGTGGACTTCGGACTTCAGCTGGATGCCCTCTCCATGTGCTTCCTGCTGCTGATCACCGGCGTCGGCGCGCTGATCCACCTGTACTCGATCGGCTACATGGCCCACGACCCCGACCGCAGAAGGTTTTTCGCGTACCTGAACCTGTTCGTCGCCGCCATGCTGCTGCTGGTGCTGGCCGACAACTACCTCGGCCTCTACACCGGCTGGGAGGGCGTCGGCCTGGCGTCCTATCTGCTGATCGGGTTCTGGTCCTACAAGCCCAGCGCGGCCGCGGCGGCCAAGAAGGCGTTCGTGGTCAACCGGGTCGGTGACATGGGCCTGGCCATCGCGCTGATGGTGCTGTTCAACGCCGTCGGTTCCGTCAGTTTCAGCACGGTGTTCTACGCCGCACCGCAGCTGAGCGACGGCACCCTCAACGCGGTCGGGCTGCTCTTGCTGCTCGGCGCCTGCGGCAAGAGCGCGCAGGTGCCGCTGCAGTCCTGGCTCGGCGACGCCATGGAAGGCCCCACGCCGGTGTCGGCGCTCATCCACGCCGCCACCATGGTGACCGCCGGTGTCTACCTGATCGTGCGGTCCGGCCCGGTGTTCAACCTCGCGCCCGCGGCCCAGACCGCCGTGGTGATCGTCGGCGGGGTCACGCTGCTCTTCGGGGCGATCATCGGCTGCGCCAAGGACGACATCAAGAAGGCCCTGGCGGCGTCCACCATGAGCCAGATCGGCTACATGGTGCTCGCCGCCGGATTGGGCCCCGCGGGCTACGCGGTGGCGATCCTGCACCTGCTCACCCACGGCTTCTTCAAAGCCGGGCTGTTCCTGGGTGCCGGGTCGGTGATGCACGGGATGAACGACGAGACCGACATCCGCCGCTTCGGCGGCCTGCGGGCTGTCATGCCGATCACCTTCGTGACGTTCGGGCTGGGATACCTGGCGATCATCGGGGTTCCGCCGTTCGCGGGCTTCTTCTCCAAGGACGCCATCATCGAATCCGCCGTCAATGCAGGCGGACTCAAGGGCGTCCTGCTCGGTGGCGCCGCACTCCTCGGCGCCGGAATCACCGCGTTCTACATGACGCGGGTGATGCTGCTGACGTTCTTCGGCCAACGACGCTGGGATCCCGACGCTCATCCCCACGAGTCGCCGGTGAGCATGACCGCACCGATGATCGTGCTGGCGATCGGGTCGGTGGGCGCCGGCGCGCTGCTCTCCCTCGGCGGAACCCTACAGACCTGGCTGGAGCCGGTGGTCGGGTCGCACGAAGCCGAGCACGGCGTCCCGGCCTGGGTCACAACGGTTCTCGCACTGGCCGTCGTGGCCGCCGGCGTGCTGATCGCCTACCGACGCTACGCCGCCGAGGTGCCCCGCACCGCACCGCAGGACGTGTCCGCGCTCACCGTCGCGGCGAGGCGGGACCTCTACGGGGACGCGTTCAACGAGGCGGTGTTCATGCGTGGCGGCCAGCAGATCACCCGTGCCATGGTGGCCATCGACGACACCGCCATCGACGGCTCGGTGAACGGATTCTCCGCCGGGGTTCGCCGCGCCGGTGACGTGCTGCGCGGACTGCAGACCGGCTACGCCCGGAGCTACGCACTGTCCATGCTCGCCGGAGCCGGGCTGTTCGCCGGGGCGGTCCTGATCGCGGCGGCGTGGAGGTGATGGCGGTGGGCTGGTTGAGCGTGCTGTGGGTGCTGCCACTGGTCGCCGCAGTGGTCGTCATCCTGTTGCCGGCGTCGCAGCGGACCGCCGCGAAGTACCTAGGCCTGGTCGCGTCCCTGGGCGTGCTGGCGATCGCCGTGCTGCTCGCGGTCCGGTTCGACCCCGCCGGTCCGCGCTATCAGTTCGTCGAAAGCCATACCTGGATCAGGTCTTTCGGCACCGGCTACATCATCGGTCTCGACGGCATCGCACTGGCGCTGGTGGTGCTGACGGCCGTTCTGATGCCGCTGCTGCTGCTGGCCGGCTGGAACGACGCCGACCACCGCACCGGCCTGTCCGGCCGCGGCCCGCACGGCTACATCGCCCTGATGCTGGCCGTGGAGGCGATGGTGCTGCTGTCCCTGGCCGCACTCGACATCCTGCTGTTCTATGTGCTCTTCGAGGCGATGCTCATCCCGATGTACTTCCTGATCGGGGTGTTCGGCGGTCCCGACCGCGCGCGCTCCGGAGCGGCGGCGGTGAAGTTCCTGCTGTACAACCTTTTCGGTGGGCTGATCATGCTGGCCGCCGTCGTCTGCCTGTATGTGGTGACGGCCAACAGCAAGGCGTTCCCCGGCGGGACGTTCGACGTCCGCACCATCAGCGACGCGGTGTCCAACGGGATGTTCGTCATCCAGCCGGCGGTGGCGCACGCCCTGTTCCTGGGCTTCCTGTTCGCCTTCGCGGTGAAGGCGCCGCTGTGGCCGCTGCACCGCTGGCTGCCCGACGCCGCCGTGCAGGCCACCCCCGCCTCAGCGGTGCTGATGATGGCGGTGATGGACAAGGTCGGCACCTTCGGCATGCTGCGCTACTGCCTACCGCTGTTCCCCGACTCCGCAACATTTTTCCGGCCCGTGGTCATCGCGCTGGCGGTCATCGGCATCGTCTACGGCGCCATCCTCGCGATCGGCCAAACCGACGTGATGCGGCTGATCGCCTACACCTCGATCAGCCACTTCGGGTTCATCATCCTCGGCATCTTCGTGATGACCAGCCAGGGCCAGTCCGGCTCCACGCTCTACATGGTCAACCACGGGATCTCCACCGCCGCACTGTTCCTCATCGCCGGCTTCCTCGTCAGCCGCCGCGGCACCCGGGCCATCGCCGCTTACGGTGGCGTGCAGAAGGTCGCGCCGGTGCTCGCCGGCACCTTCCTGGTCGCCGGACTGGCCACCCTGTCGCTACCCGGCCTCGCGCCGTTCATCAGCGAGTTCCTGGTTCTGATCGGCACATTCACCCGCTACCCGGTGTTCGCGGTCCTCGCCGCGTTGGCCCTGGTGCTCTCGGCGGTGTACGTGCTGTGGATGTACCAGCGGATGATGACCGGCCCGGTGACGGACGGTAACGAGACGGTGGGCGACCTTCGGCCACGCGAACTGGTGGTGGTGGCGCCTCTGATCGCGCTGCTGCTCGTCCTCGGGATCTATCCCAAGCTCGCACTCGACGTGATCAACCCGGCGGTGACCGACACCCTGTCGCAGATCCACCAGAGCGACCCGGCGCCCACGCTGACAGCGGGAGGCGCGAAATGACCGCGCCCACCATCGAATACGGCCTGCTGTCGCCGGCGCTGATCGTGTTCGGGGCCGCCGTGGCCGGAGTGCTCGTCGAAGCGTTCCTGCCCCGACGGGTGCGCTACCCGGCGCAGGTGACGCTCAGCCTGGCCGGCCTGTTCGCCGCCTTCGGTGCCGTGGTCGGTGTGCACCGAGCACTCGGCGACTCCGGCCGCCTGGCTGCGGTGGGCGCCGTCGCGGTGGACCCACCGGCCGTGTTCCTGCAGGGGGTCATCCTGCTGGTATCGGTGCTGGGCGTGCTGCTGATCGCCGAGCGACGCGGCGGAATGGGTTCGGCTGCTTCGGCTTTGGACGCCTTCACCCCGCAGGCCTCCGCCGTCCCGGGCAGCGTCGCCGAGCAGGTCGCCGTCAAGGCCGGGGTCACGCAAACCGAGGTGTTCCCGCTGACCATGTTCTCCGTCGGCGGGATGTTGCTGTTTCCGGCTGCCGCTGATCTGCTGACCGCGTTCATCGCCCTGGAGGTGCTCTCGCTTCCGCTGTATCTGATGTGCGGGTTGGCCCGGCATCGCAGACTGCTGTCGCAGGAGGCGGCGCTGAAGTACTTCCTGCTCGGCGCGTTCTCGTCGGCGTTCTTCCTCTACGGGATGGCGCTGCTCTACGGGTACGCCGGGACGCTGAGCCTGACCGGCATCGGCGCCGCACTCCGATCCGATTCCCAGGACAGCACTTTGGCGCTCATCGGCGCCTCCCTGGTGGCCGTCGGACTGCTGTTCAAGGTCAGCGCGGTGCCGTTCCACGCCTGGGTTCCCGACGTCTATCAGGGCGCGCCGACCCCCGTCACCGCGTTCATGGCGGCCACCACCAAGATCGCCGCGTTCGGGGCGCTGCTGCGGCTGCTGACCGTGGCGGTGCCGGAACTGAAAGATCAGTGGCGGCCGGTGCTGTGGGTGATCGCGATCATCACCATGGCCCTGGGAACCCTGACCGCGATCGCCCAGAAGGACGTCAAGCGGATGCTGGCCTATTCGGCCGTGGCACACACCGGCTTCCTGCTGACCGGCGTCATCGCCGCGAGCCCCGCCGGGGTGTCGGCCACCTTGTTCTATCTGGCGGCCTACGGGTTCACCACGGTGGGCGCGTTCGCGTTCGTCACCATGGTGCGCGACCGGGACGGCCGTGAGCAGACCGAACTGCTGCGCTGGGCCGGGCTGGGCAAGCGCTATCCGGTTGCGGGCGTCGTGTTCTCGCTGATTCTGCTGTCCTTCGCCGGCATTCCGCTGACGTCGGGCTTCATCAGCAAGTTCGCCGTGTTCACCGCCGCGGCCGGGGGCGGGGCCATCCCGCTGGTCGTGATCGGCGTGGTGGCCAGCGCGATCGCCGTGTACTTCTACGTCCGGGTCATCATGCTGATGTTCTTCACCGAACCGCCGGACGACGCCCCGGACGTGCTCCCGCCCGGTTCGATGACACTGGTCGTGATCGCGCTGTGCTTATCGGTCACCTTCGTGCTGGGAACGTTCCCGCAACCGGTTCTGGACCTGGCCGACGCCGCCGCGCACTTCGTCGGCTCCTGACGTAACGAGCACGGCTCCGGAACGCCCAACCTGTGCGAAGATCCATCCGTGCCGACGGGGAGCGTTGATCCGCAGATCGAGCTGCGCGGCGTACGCAAGGTCTTCGGCGACCCGCGCCACCCCGTGGTGGCCGTCGACGACATCGACCTGAGTGTCGGTAGCGGCGAACTGTTCGCCATCCTCGGCCCGTCCGGCTCCGGCAAGACGACGGTCCTGCGGATGATCGCCGGCTTCGAGAAGCCCTCCGCGGGAACGGTTCGCCTGGGCGGGCGCGACGTCACCGCGCTGCCCGCCGCCAAGCGCGACGCCAACACGGTGTTCCAGGACTACGCGCTGTTCCCGCACATGACCGTCGCCCAGAACGTCGAATACGGGCTGCTGGTCAAGGGCGTCGCGAAAGCCGAACGGCGGCAGCGGGCCGGAGCGGCACTGGAGATGGTGCGGCTGGGCGAGCAGGCCGGTCGTAAGCCCGCGCAGCTCTCCGGGGGGCAGCAGCAGCGGGTGGCGCTGGCGCGTGCTCTGGTCGGCCGTCCCCGAGTGCTCCTGCTCGACGAACCCCTCGGTGCCCTCGACCTCAAGCTGCGTGAGCAGATGCAGGTGGAACTCAAGGCGATCCAGCGCGAACTGGGCATCACGTTCGTCATCGTCACCCACGACCAGGACGAGGCGCTCACCCTGTCCGATCGTCTCGCCGTCTTCAACAACGGCCGCGTCGAACAGGTCGGGGCCGGCCGGGAGGTCTACGAGAATCCCGTCAACCGGTTCGTCGCCGACTTCGTCGGCACGTCCAACGTGCTCGGCGGCGTGGCCGCCCAGGACCTGCTCGGCAGAAGCGGAACCTACGCAATCCGTCCGGAGCGGATGGTGCTGCTGACTTCCGCCGACGACGTGCCGGCCGGTATGCGCAGCGTCGCGGCCCGGGTAGCCGAGGTGATCTACGCCGGACCGGTGACCCGGGTGGCCGCCGACACAGATTCCGGTCAGCGCCTCACCGCCACCCTGGTGAGCGCCCGCACCGGCGCCGCCATCACCCATGACGCCCCTGTCGTCCTGGCCTGGCACGACGACGCCGTCCGACCGCTCGCCGATATCCCCAACTAAGGAGTCCCGATGAAGATCCGCCGCCTCACCATCGCATTGGCCTGTGCCACAACGGTTCTCGCGGGCTGCTCGGGCAACACCAAGTCCGGTGGTGGTTCAGAGGCCGTCCCGAAGTTGGAGCCGGCGGCCGCTGTCGGCGCCGGTGAGGGACAGCTGAATCTGATCGCCTGGCCGGGCTACGCGGAGGACGGATCCAACGACCCGAAGGTCGACTGGGTGCATCCGTTCGAGAAGGAGACCGGCTGCAAGGTCAACATCAAGATCGGCAACACCTCCGACGAGATGGTGCAACTCATGCGCACCGGCCAGTACGACGGCCTGTCGGCCTCCGGCGACGCCACGCTGCGGCTGATCTACGCCGGGGACGTCGCCCCGGTGAACACCGCACTGGTGCCCAACTACGCCACCATCGCGCCGTTCCTGAAGGACAAGGCGTGGAACTCCGTCGACGGCCAGATGTACGGGATCCCGCACGGCTGGGGCGCCAACCTGCTGATGTACAACACCGACGTTGTCAAGGGCGCGCCGGACACCTGGGGCGCGGTGTTCCCGGGCGCACCGGAGGTCAAGGGCAAGGTCACCGCGTATGACTCCCCCATCTACATCGCCGACGCGGCGCTGTACCTGTCGAAGACGAAACCCGAACTGGGCATCAAGAACCCGTACGCACTGACCGAGGAACAGCTGAACGCGTCGGTGGATCTGCTGAAGGCCCAGCGCGCCAACATCGGCGAGTACTGGTCGGATTACACCAAGGCGGTGCAGGCCTTCGAGTCGGGCACCTCGGTGATCGGCACCAGCTGGCAGGTGATCGCGAACATGATCAAGTCGGACAACAAGGTCAAGATCGCCACCGTGCTGCCCAAGGAGGGCTCGACGGGCTGGTCGGACACCTGGATGCTGGCCGCCAAGGCGGCGCATCCCAACTGCATGTACAAATGGATGGACTACATCGTCTCCCCCAAGATCAACGCCGCCGTCGCGGAGTACTTCGGTGAGGCGCCCGCCCAGACCAAGGCCTGCGAGCTGACCAGCGACAAGGAGTTCTGCACCACCTTCCACGCCACCGACGCGGCCTACGCCGAGAAGATCAGCTACTGGACCACCCCGCAGAAGAAGTGCGTCGACGGCAGCGGCGACAACTGCACGGCCTACAGCGAGTGGGTCGACAAGTGGCAGCAGATCAAGGGGTGACACCCGGGCTGAGCGGCAAGCGCGGCCTCGGCTTCCTGCTCGTCCCACCGATGGCGTGGCTTATCGTCGCGTACCTGGGTTCGCTTGCGGTCCTGCTGTTTTCAGCGTTCTGGAGCGTCGACGAGTTCACCGGGTCGGTGGTGCGCACCTTCACGACCGACAACATCGTGCGGGTGTTCACCGACGCGGTGTTCCGCACCGCGACCCTGCGTACCCTCGGCATCGCCCTGACGGTCACGGTGATCTGCGCGGTGCTGGCGGTGCCGCTGGCGCTCTTCATGGCGAAAGTCGCGTCTCGGCGCATGAAGCTGGCGATGGTCGTGGCGGTCACCACGCCGCTGTGGGCCAGCTATCTGGTCAAGGCGTACGCCTGGCGGATGCTGCTCTCCCCGGAGGGCCCGCTGCACTGGGTGACGCACTGGACGCCGGGATACGGGCTGGTGGCGACCATCCTCACGCTGAGCTATCTGTGGTTGCCGTACATGGTGATTCCGGTGTTCGCCGCGCTCGAGCGGGTACCTGATCACCTGATCGACGCCAGCTCGGATCTGGGCGCCTCGGATCTGGCGACCCTGGCCCGAGTGGTCGGGCCGCTGGTGTTCCCCGGCATCGCCGCGGGGTCGATCTTCACCTTCTCGCTGGCCCTCGGTGACTACATCGCGGTGACGATCGTCGGCGGCAAGACCCAGATGCTGGGCAACATCATCTACGGCCAGCTGGTGACGGCCAACAATCAGCCGCTGGCCGCGGCGCTCTCGCTGATCCCGCTGACCGCGATCGTGCTGTACCTGCTGGCGATGCGGCGTACCGGCGCCCTGGAGAACGTCTGATGTTGTCGGGCCGGGTGCGAACACTGTTGCGGGCGTGGGCCGGCGGGGTGCTGGTCTTCCTCTACGCGCCGCTGCTGCTGGTGCTGCTCAACGCGTTCAACTCCTCGAGGACATTCGCGTTCCCCCCGACCGGGTTCACGCTGCGGTGGTGGCGCGACGCCTGGTCCAGCGAGGGGATGTGGCGGGCGCTGGGCAACTCGGTGCTGGTCGGCCTGTGCGCGACGGCGATCGCCCTGATCCTCGGCACCATGGCAGCCTTCGCGGTCCAACGGTATGAATTCTTCGGCCGGCAAACGGTGAATCTCCTTGTGGTGCTGCCGATCACGCTGCCCGGCATCGTGACCGGCATCGCGCTGAACGCGACGTTCACCTCCGCCCTGCACGTCGCGCTGGGGATGGCGACGGTGATCGTCGGGCACGCGACCTTCTGCATCGTCGTGGTCTTCAACAACATCCAGGCCCGGCTGCGACGGCTCGGCACCAATCTGGAGGACGCTTCCTCCGACCTCGGTGCGTCGACGTGGCAGACGTTCCGTTATGTGACGTTCCCGATGACGCGTGGCGCACTGCTGGCCGGCGCCATCCTGGCATTCGCGCTGAGCTTCGACGAGATCGTGGTCACGACGTTCACCGCCGGGCCGACGGTGCAGACGCTGCCGATCTGGATCTTCGGAAACCTGTTCCGGCCCAATCAGGCCCCGGTGATCAACGTCGTCGCGGCGACGCTGACTGTGCTGGCTGTACTGCCGGTGTGGCTGGCGCAGCACGTCGGCGGCGATGCCGCCGCAAGTCGGGTGTAGCGGCGGCGACGCCGCCGCGAGTCGGGTGTAGCGGCGGCGATGCCGCCCGCGAGTCGCGTGTGGGCGGTTAGGCCATCGCCTGCTCGATGTCGCTGAACGGCTCGAAGCTGCCGTCGAGCACCTGCAGATGTCCGATCGTGCGACCGGTCACGAGGTCTGGGCCGATGACCGCGAGTTCCACCGCGGCACGGGCGAATTCGTCGTCCGGCGAGGTGTTGGGCAGCTGGCTGCGGTAGTAGCTCAGGCCGGGTGTCGCGATGGGCCGCGACGGCGCCAGCGCGTTGACGGCGATGTTGTGGGGCTTGAGGTCCTGCGCGGCGCACATGGTCAGGTGCTCGAGCGCCGCCTTGGACCCACCGTATCCGGGCAGGGCCGCGATCCGGGATGCCACCGACGTCACGTTGACGATATTGCCGCCGCCGGCGTCCATCATGTCCGGGCAGACCAGCTGCATCAGCTCATACGCGGCGAACGGCCCGATCTCGAAGTGCCTGCGATATGCCGACGGGGGCACCCGCAGGAATCCGGGCCAGTCGGCGTCGGGCGTCGCGGCCCGATCCGCATTGGGGGTAGCTGCTTTCGGGGGCTCACCGGGTCCCGGCGGACGACCCGGCGCGGTGAACGCCGCGTTGTTGACCAGGATGGTGATCGGCCCCAGCGCGTCGCGGGCCTCGGCGACGAGGCGCGGGATGTCCCCGCGCTCGAGGAGGTCGGCGCGTATCGCCACCGCCCGGCCGCCGATGGACTCGACGGCCGCGACGGTGTCGCCGATGGTCCCCGGCAGTCGCTTGTCCCACTGTTCTTCGGTGCGCGCGACGACCGCGACAGCCGCGCCCTCGGCGGCCAGCGCCAACGCGGTGGCCCGGCCCAGTCCACGGCTGGCTCCGGTGACGATGGCGGCGCGGCCGGCCAGGCGTTGGGTCATCTACTCACCCTAGGCGGCGTGGATGGTGCGGCCGTCCCTGGTGATCTCAACGGCTCGTTGCCCCCCATTGTCAGGATCGCACCGGAACGGTAGAGCGTCGACGGAATTGGCAAACGATGCGCATGACCCCTCATAAACCGGAACCGGTGCCTTGAAAGAAACCAAAGGTCTTCAGCAACGGCTCATGCGCAGGCTCCGATCGCGCGGAGTCACCGCTTTGAACAAGCAGCTCCGCGCCGGCGCTTTCTGTGGCAGCTTCGTTCCCGTGAGCAACGAACCGACCGTCGACACCGAGGTGTCGCGCCTGCAGCGCTCCGGTCGAGACACCAGCACCATCCCCGCCGTCCTGTCGCAGTGGCTGTCGACGGTGATGCCGTCCGACGCGGCCCCGGAGGTGACGGTGGAAAGCGGCGTCGACGCCAACGGGATGTCGTCGGAGACCATCATCCTGACCGGTCGCTGGATCGAGAACGGTCTGCCCGTCGAGCAGAAATGGGTGGCCAGGGTGGCGCCGACGGCCCAGGACGTTCCGGTGTTCCCGGCCTATCGGATGGATCACCAGTTCGACGTGCTGCGACTGGTGGCCGAACTGTCCGACGTGCCGGTGCCGGCGGTGCGCTGGATCGAGCCGACGGGCGAGCTGCTCGGCAGCCCGTTCTTCCTGATGGACCACGTCGACGGCGTCGTGCCCCCCGATGTGATGCCCTACACCTTCGGCGGGAACTGGTTCGCCGACGCACCGGCCGAGAGACGACGGGAACTGCAGGACAGTACGGTGGAGGTGCTGGTGCAGCTGCACGCGATCCCCGACGCTGCAACCACATTCGGCTTCCTCACCGACGCCGACCCGCCCGGCGACACCCCGCTGCGCCGACACTTCACCTGGCTCAAGGACTGGTATGAGTTCGCGGTCCCCGGCATCGGCCGTTCGCCGCTGGTGGAGCGGGCGCTCGCCTGGCTGGAGGAGAACTTCCCGGCAGAAATCGCCGTCGGCGAGCCCGTGCTGGCCTGGGGTGACTCCCGCATCGGCAATGTGCTCTACCACGACTTCCGGCCTGTCGCCGTGCTGGACTGGGAGATGGCCTGCGTCGGCCCGCGCGAGCTGGATGTGGCATGGATCATCTTCGCCCACATGGTGTTCCAGGAACTGGCCGGATTGGCGGGGTTGCCCGGGCTGCCCGACGTGATGCGTGAGGAGGACGTCCGAGCCACCTACGAGCCGCTGGCCGGCGCCGCACTCGGGGACCTGCGGTGGTTTTACGTGTACTCCGGAGTGATCTGGTGCGTGGTGTTCATGCGCACCGGTGCGCGGCGGGTGCATTTCGGCGAGATCGAGCAGCCACCGGACGTCGAGTCGCTGTTCTACCACGGGGGCCTGCTGCGCCGGCTCCTCGACGGACCCGACGAAGGAGTTGCCTGAAATGCTTGGCCCGCTTGACGAATACCCGGTTCACCAGGTCCCCCAACCGATCGCGTGGCCTGGTCCGTCGGACCGCAACTTCTACGACCGCTCCTACTTCAACGCCCACGACCGCACCGGCGACATCTTCGTCATCAGCGGGATCGGCTACTACCCGAGCCTGGGGGTCAAGGACGCGTTCCTGCTCGTGAGGCGCGGCGATGTCCAGACCACGGTGCACCTGTCCGACGCCATCGACGGCGACCGGCTCAATCAGCACGTCAACGGCTACCGGGTGGAGGTCGTCGAGCCGCTGCAGAAGCTACGGATCGTGATGGACGAGACCGAGGGCGTGGCTTGCGACCTCACCTGGTACGGGCTCTTCGGAGTGGTGCAGGAGCAACGCCACCTGATGCGGCAGGGCACCAAGGTCACCCTCGATGCCCAGCGCTTCGCCCAACTCGGTTCCTGGAGTGGACAACTCGTCATCGACGGCGAGGAGATCACCGTCGACCCGGCGACCTGGATCGGCACCCGCGACCGGTCCTGGGGCATCCGTCCGGTTGGCGAGGCCGAGCCGCCGGGACGGCCGGCCGACCCGCCGTTCGAGGGCATGTGGTGGCTCTACGTCCCGATGGCCTTCGACGACTTCGCGATCGTGATCATCATCCAGGAGGACCCCAGCGGGTTCCGCTCGCTCAACGACTGCACCCGGATCTGGCGCGACGGGCGCGTCGAGCAGCTCGGCTGGCCACGGGTGAAGATCCACTACCGTTCCGGCACAAGGATTCCCACCGGAGCGACGATCGACGCGACCGACTCCACCGGCGCGCCCGTCCGTTTCGAGATCGAGTCCAAGCTGCCGGTGCCCATCCACGTCGGCGGCGGCTACGGCGGCGACTCGGACTGGATTCACGGCACCTGGAAGGGGCCTGAGTTCACCGAGCGCCGCACCTACGACATGACCGACCCGGGCATCGTCGCACGCTCCGGATTCGGCGTGATCGACCACGTCGGCCGAGCGCTCTGCCACGACGACTCCTCGAGCGTGCGCGAAGGCTGGGGCCTGTTCGAACACGGGGCACTCGGCCGCCACGACCCCTCCGGCTTCGCCGACTGGCTCACCGTCGCACCCTGATCGCCTATCGTGCAGACCTGTGGCGCATGACCGCTGGACGTTCGGCCGGGACACCGTCGAATTCGGCCGTGCGATCAACCTGATCGACGCGATCTTCGGGTTTTCGCTGACGTTGTTGGTCACCACACTCGAGGTTCCGCCAGCCGCCGCGTGGGTCAGCCTGCGGGCACTGCTGGACACCGGTCTGGGCGACCAGTTGTTCGCCTTCGCGATCAGTTTCCTCGTCGTCGTGGGCTTCTGGTTGACCAACCATCAGGTGCTCTCGTCGTTCCGGGCCCTGGACGGCGCGACGGTCCGGGTCTGCATCTACCTGGTCGGCCTGGTCATCTTCGTTCCGTTCACCACCAAAGCCATCAGCGATCCCGATCCGGCAGCGCTGCCCCTGCCGACCGCGTTGTACGCCGCCAACCTGGCCGCGATCACCCTGGTCACCGTCGCGCTGATCCTGGTCGGCCGGAGTCGCGGACTCGCCGACGCCAGCCTGCGCGGGACCGGGATCATCACGCACTCGCTGATGGTCGCCGCGGTGTTCGGTGTCTCGATCCCCATCGCCTACCGGTTCGGCCCGGAAACTGCCAAGTGGTCCTGGCTGTCGCTGATCGTCCTCAGCCCGGCGGTGGAATTCGCTTTCCGGCGCCGCCAGTCGCGTGGTGTGTGAAGTCAGCTTCACGCATGGCGCGCTCGAGCCGGGCGGGTCAGGCCAAGGCGTCGACGATCTCCGCCAGCATGTCGACCGCGATCGGTCCGGGCTGGTACAGGCACACGGCTTTCGCTCCCCCGGCGGCCTCGGCGCGCTCCCGGACCTGTGCGGCGATCTGCGCCGGGGTGCCGCACGCGGCGATCGTCGTCAGCATCTCGTCGCTGACCAGGTCGGCCATCTGCGCCCACTGCCCCTGCTTGGACATGGCGTTGAGCCTCGGCTGCAACTCGCCCCAGCCGTGCTGATCCAGCACCGGGCGGTAGGCCGGGGTGGAGCCGTAGAACGCCAGCAGCCGCCGGGTGGCCGCGTGGTCCTCTTCGGCTGAGACGATGACCTCGGGAACCACGGCGAAGTCCGCAGGCGACCGTCCGGCCGCGGCCAGCCCCTCGCGCACCGCCGGCATGGTGGCCTCCCGCAGGAACCGGGCCGATCCGAACGGCATCACCAGCAGTCCGTCGGCGGTCTCGGCGACGGCCCGGGTGAGCCGCGGCCCGAGCGCGCCGACGTAGAGCGGCGGCGGCCCAAAGGGATTGCGGCCCGGATTGAACGTCGGCGTCATCAGGGTGTGGCGGTAGAACTCGCCCTGAAAGTCCAGCCGGCCGCCGTTCTGCCACACGTCGAAGACGGCCCGCAGCGAGCCGATCAGCTCCCGCATCCGGGCCACCGGCCGGTCGAACGACGCGCCGTAGCGCTTCTCCACCTGGGTGCGGATCTGGGTGCCCAGGCCGAGTGTGAACCGGCCGCCGGAGAGCAGCTGGTGGTCATAGGCCTGGTGTGCCAGCTGAATCGGGTTGCGCGGGAACGCGATTGCCACGTTGGTCATCAGATCCAGACCGCCGACGGTCGACGCCAGGGTCAGCGGGGCGAAGACGTCGTGCGGTCCCTCGAATGTGAAAACCCCAGCGGCGCCCGCCTCGCGCAGGGCCCGGGACCGTTCGACGGCGTCGGTCGGGCCGAACAGGGCGGTAAGGACCTTCACGCCCGCAACTCTTCCCCGAGATCGACGTTCTGGCGGCATTTACCCGCACTTCGGCGCCCAAACGTTGGTTTGGGCGGTTGGACACGCGAGACTGGACCCATGGCACATGACGTAGTCGTGATCGGTGCGGGCCTGGCGGGTCTGACCGCGGCCCGCGAGCTGACTCGGATGGGCTTCGACACCGTGGTGCTCGAGGGCCGCGACCGGGTGGGCGGACGCACCAAAGCCGCCACCCTGGCCGGGGTGCCCATCGACCTGGGCGCCTCGTTCGTCGGCCCCACCCAGGACGCGGTCCTCAAACTCGCCGCCGATCTCGGCTGCGAGATCACCCCGACCTACACCGCCGGGGCCAACCTGATCCGCTGGCGCGGCACCGTGCGGCGCTATCACGGCACCATCCCGAAACTGGGGCTGGTGGGCCTGCTCGACATCGGCCGCATCCAGTGGCAGTTCGAGCGCATCGCGCGCGACGTCAGCGTCAGCGAACCGTGGCAGTCCAAGCGCGCCGCCGAACTGGACAGCATGAGCCTGGGCGGCTGGCTGCGGAAGGTCCGCGCGTCGGCCGGCTCCCGGGACCTGATGGCGATCATGTCGCGGGTGACCTGGGGCGCCGAACCCGATGAGGTCTCCATGCTGCATGCGGTGCGCTACGTCAAGACCTCCGGCGGCCTGGATCGGATGCTCGACACCGCCGGCGGAGCCCAGCAGGACCACTTCGTCCACGGCACCCACGAGATGTCGGCGAGAATCGCCGCTGAACTGGGTGAACGGATCCGCCTTGGGGCCATCGTCTCCCGCGTCGAGTGGTCGCAGGATGCCGTGGCGGTGTCGTCGTCGAACGGTGTGGTGGAGGCGCGACGCGCCATCATCGCCGTCGCGCCGGCCCAGCGGCTGGACATCGACATCGCCCCGGCGCCGCCCATCGAATACCAGCAGTTGGCGCAGCGCTGGCCGCTCGGAGCGCTGACCAAGTCCTACGCCGCTTACTCCACCCCGTTCTGGCGGGCCAAGGGACTGTCCGGTCAGGCACTGTCCGACGAGGGACCGGTGTTCATCACCTTCGACGTCAGCCCCCCGGCGGGCGGGAGCGCAGCGACCCGGGGATCGACTGCGGCGGGCGGGAGCGCAGCGACCCGGGGATCGGCTGCGGCGGGGGGCCCCGGCATCCTGCTCGGCTTCACCGACCCGCGCCACTTCGACCGGCTCGATCCCGCGCAACGCCGCGAGCAGGCCCTGGAGTGTTTCGCCGCGTTGTTCGGCGACGAGGCCCGCCGCCCCCTTGATTTCACCGATCAGCGTTGGGGCGCAGAGACTTTCGCACCGGGCGGCCCGACCGCCGCGGTGCCGCCCGGTTCGTGGACGCAATTCGGTCCACTGCTGCGCACGCCGGTCGGCCCGCTGCACTGGGCGGGCACCGAGACCGCCGACGAGTGGACCGGCTTCATGGACGGCGCGGTGCGATCGGGACAGCGCGCGGCCGCCGAGGTGGCCGGGTCGCTCGACGATCAAGCGGCGGCACGCCGCGTTGAGGAGAGCGACAATTGCGACTGAGTCGCTGACGACGACCTAGGAACTCATCCGCTGCGCCGAGGTCACGGCGCCGACCAGGCTGCGCAGGTGGCCGTTGACGACCTGCGGATGTTCGAGCATCGCGCAGTGGCCGCCGGGAATCTCCACCAGGTCGAGAAGATTCGGAACGGCGCCGGCGATCTTGCGGGCACGGCACATCGGCAGCAACCGGTCCTTGGTGCTGCCGATCACCAGTGCCGGCACCGTCAGGCCGGACAGGTCGATGTAGGTCCGCGGGCCGAGTTCGTCGACCAGAACCCGCGCCCATGAGCCGCGGCCCGACGGCGGGGTGGCCGCGAAGATGTCGTGCAGGAGACGGGCGATCGCCGGATCGGCCTCCGCGCCGACGGCCATCATCTGCAGGAAACGGAAGCTGCCGGGCTGCGTGCCGCGCACCAGTGGAGCACCGCCGAGTGAGCGAATCATGTTGCGGGCGGCGGCAACCCGCGTCCCGCGCAGCATTCCGGGGACCCGCAGCAACTGGATCTTGTCGAGCAGGTTGCCGTGCGTGGTGTTGATCAGGGCGACGGCGTCCACGCGCCTCTCGACGTTGTGACGGAACCGGTCCGACCAGGCGCTGATCGCGATGCCGCCCATGGAGTGGCCGGCGACGACCGCCCGCTCGCCGGGACGCAGCACCGCGGCGAGCACCGCATCGAGGTCGGCGGCCAGGTGGTCGAGGCTGTAGGCCGAGGGCGCGGGCACTCCGCTGCGGCCGTGGCCGCGGTGGTCGAAAGCGATCACCCGGAAGTCGCGGGAGAGATCGTTGATCTGCTCGTGCCAGGCCTGCAGTGCGCAGGTGATGCCGTGGGCCAGCACGATCGGGTAGCCGTTCTTGGGCCCGAACACCTCGGTGTGCAGCCGGGTGCCGTCCGCGGAGTGCACGACCATGATCTTGCTGGGCGGCAGCGCAGGACCTGTCAGGGCCTTGGCCCGCTGCTTTTCGACTGTGGGTGCCGACATCGTCGCTCCTTGTCGGGGCGGCCACGCTGCCGCTCCGTCGGAGAGCGTAACCGCTCTTACGGCCGCTAACCGGAAATTTGCCGATCATTTTTGTCGCGTCCGGTGTGGCAAAGCCGCCGTTCTTTCCTGATTCACAGGCAAAACAGTGCTTCACGTGAGGGTTTACGGTATGCCTGCGCGTAGTGTTTGTTTGCTACTTTGGCGGTTGACGTATGCGTGACCGTCATCCACACAAAGGAGAACCCCAAGCATGAACACCAGAATGGCCCGTGCCGCGGCAGGTGTCGGCGGCCTCGCCATCGCCGCTGCCTTTGCCGTCAGCTGCTCGGCTACCAAGGATGCGACGAAGGACGCGCTGTCCAGCGCATCCAGCATCGGCTCGTCGGCCGCCAGCGCCGCCGGTAGCGCCGCCAGCAGTGCGGCCAGCGCCGCGAGCAGTGCCGCCAGCAGCATCGGCAGCGCCGCGAGCAGTGCGGCCAGCGGTGCCGGCAGCGCGGCGAGCAGCGCGGCCAGCGGTGCCAGCAGCGCGGTGAGCAGCGGCGCCAGCGCCGCCTCGAGCGCGGTGTCCTCCGTGATCAACGGCACGCCCACCACACTGAACGCCCCCGGCATCGGTGAGGTCTCGCTCGACGGACCGACCGCGGCCGCCTACGCCCGCCTCGGTGGCGCCACCGCTCTGGGCGCCCCGACCGGTAAGGCCGAGAAGGTCGGCGACGGCACCGTGACGCCCTTCGCCAACGGCACCATCTTCACCTCGCCGGCCGGTTCCTACCTGGTCCAGGGCGAGATCCTGAAGCGGTACATGGACGAGCAGGGCGGCCCGTCCGGCGCGCTGGGCTGGCCGACCGCTGATGAGGCCGAGACCGGCGGCGGCTCGAAGGTGGCGAACGGCGGCTGGATCAGCGAGTTCCAGAACGGCACCATCACCTGGCTCAACGACGGCAAGGGCAGCTTCTCGGAGACCGTTACCAAGAAGTAGCGCTCCCGTACGAACGAGCGGCCCCCGGTGTTCCTGGGGGCCGCTCGGCGTTCATGGAGTAACGCCGGGCCGCCAGCACGGCGATAATGGCACCATGACGACAAAATTTGCAGCAACTCTCCTGACCGCGGCCGCTCTGACGGCGGTCCCGGCCGCGATCACCCCGGTGGCACAGGCCGACATCTGTGGTGACGTCGGCGGACGGCACGTCAGCGTCGGCGGGTGCACCCCCGGTCTGGCCGGCGACGCCGTCGACGCCGCAGTCGCGGGCGTCGCAGTGGCCGGCGCGGCGGACTGGGCGCGCTACGGCTTCCCCGAGAACTACGCCTATTCGATGGTGCCCGCGTTCCCCGGTGAAGCGCCGTGCATCTCCCCGACCGGTCTGCAGTACTACACCCCGGGCGACGCCCCCTGCTACGTGCCGTGACGACCCGTTTCTGACCCCCGCGTCCAGCCCGAACAAGCTGTCCGGGGGTCAGAACCGGGACGGTCGGGGAATCAAGCACAAATTGCTTGGCCCCGAGAGGAATTGACGACCCGTCAGTTGCCGCCGCCGTCGGGCTCCCCGAAGTATTTCGACCTGATCGCGTCGTAGGTGCCGTCCTGGCGCATCGCCAGTAGGGATTCGTCGACCGCCTGACGCAGCGGGTTGCCGCGAGCGAATGCCAGGCCGTAGTCCTCCGCCTGGAACACCGGCCCGGCCAGTTCGGCGACGTCGGCCCCGTTGTGGGCGACGTAGTAATGCAGCACCGGGGAGTCGAAGACGACCGCCTCGACGCGGTCTTTCTCCAGGGCGTCGAAGCAGTCGTCGATGGTGGGTAGTTCGCTGGCTGTCAATCCCATCCCCTTGAGGTATTTCGCCGAGGTGGTCCCGCCAACGGTCGCCACCTTCTTGCCGAACAGGTCCCTGGGGCCGTTGATCTGCGCGTCGAACGAGTCGACGGTGAGGGTGGTGGTCAGCGTCGCGGTGAAGAACGAGACGAACACGATGGCGACGAAACCCCACAGGATGGTCAGGGCACGCGAGAACCAGTGACGCGGAACGGCTTCCTGTGTGGCGGTGAGCGTCTCACCGGAGAAGATGAACGCCTGGAAGATGCCGGGGAAGTAGGACTTGGACACCATCGAGTCCGGGTGCCGGCGCTCGGCCAGCCAGGTGATGTGCGCCGGGATCAGGGCCAGCGCCAACCCGCCCAACAGCCAGAGCAGCATGTTCTTGGAGAACAACAGCGGCAGGAAGTTGGCGATCCCGGGTTCGGCCGGCGCCGCGGAGTGTCTGGGAACGAGGATCTGCAGGCCCGCCGCCAGCGTCGGCTGGGAGAAGTCGTAGGACATCACGCGCTCGCCCGTGATCGAGATCGCCCCGGCCGCCACGTCGGCGCGACCGTCGCTGACGTCCTTCAGCTGCGCGGCAACGTTTTCCGCGTCGATATACCGGGTGGACCAACCCTCGCGTTTGGCGATCTCCTCCCACAGCTCGACGGTGAATCCCGTGCGCTTGTTGTCCTGTGTCATCACGAAGGGCGCCAGGGCGCGGACAGAGACAGTCACCTCGCGGGTCTGCGCACCGGCCGGAACCGCCAGCGGCAGGCAGGCGATACCGCCGAGGATCATCAGCACACCGATCAGTGCCCGCCAGCTCGATCTCATGTGGGTCATGTCCCGTCCGATCTTGTCCGGCTCAGCCGGGCCCGGCGTCGGAGCGGCTTTCCTCCACACCGAACCATTTCCGCTTGATCAGGTCGTAGGTACCGTCCCGGCGAATCTCGAGCAGGGCCTGGTCCACCGGCGGTCGCAGATCACTGTTCGGCGCGAACGCCAGTCCGTAGTCCTCGGCCTGGAAGATCGGGCCCGCCAGCTGCACCGTGCCGGCCCCGTCACCGGCCGCGTAGTACTGCAGGACCGGGGAGTCGAACACCACGGCGTCGTAGCGGCCGTCGCGCAGTCCGCCGTAGCATTCGTCGATCGTCGGCAGTCCGGTGAACGGAATGCCCATCTCCTGAAGCCGTTGCGAGGATGTGGTTCCCGCCACCGTCGCCACCTTCCTGCCGACCAGGTCCGAGGGTCCGCTGATCTGGCCGGCATAGGTGCTGACCGTCAGGTTCGTGGTGAGGGTGGCGGTGAAGTAGGCGACGAAGATCAGGGCGACGAATCCCCACAGGATGCCGAGCAACCGGCCCAGCAACCGGTGCGGGAAGGTGTCGGGCATGAAGCCCAGGAATCCCAGTGACCAGGCGAAGGACTGGAAGATTCCCGGGATGTAGGACCGCGCGATGCCGGACTCGCCCTCGTCGGCCGGGGCGTCCTTCTTGCGGCGCTCGATGAGCCAGAAGATGTGGGCGGGGATCACCGACAGGATCAGCCCTGCGATGAGCCACACCGCCATCGCCTTGGAGAACAGCAGCGGCAGGAAGTTCACCAACCCGGGCTGGGTGTGCACCGCGGAGTGGTGCGGGACCAGGATCTGCAGGCCGGCGTTGAAGATCGGTTGGGAGAAGTCGAACCGCTCGCGGCGATCCGCCGTGATCGAGATGGCGCCGGCACCCACGTCGGCCTTGCCCTCGGCGACGTCCTTCAGTTGCGCCCCAACGCTTTCGGCGTCGACGAACTCGGTCGACCAGCCCTGCCGCTTGGCGATCTCCTCCCAGAGCTCGACGGTGAAGCCGGACTTGCCGGTGTCGTTGGTGATCACGAACGGCTCGAGATTGCGCACCGCGACCTTCACCGTTCGCGGCGCGGCCCAGGCCGAACCCGCCAGCGGAAGGCCGGCGAAGACGGCGATCAGCATCAGCACGCCCATGCACGCACGCAATCGTGATCCCACGCTCGCTGCCCCTCCTCCACCCGTTCGGCGCCGACGACACCGGTCACGATAGGTCACGGCCAGCCGAAGGTTAGTCCTGCACCGCTTTGGCCAACGCGATGCACGTCGTCAACCAGGCCGGCTCCGCCTGCGGGCCGTCCTGCACAGCCCACATGGCGTTGTGGACCATGCGCACCACCACCCAGGCGCGGGCGCGGTCCTCGTCGAATCCGGCGGCGTCGACCAGCGTCCAGAACCGGCGCCGCACCCCGTCCCGGACGTCACCGGCGAGTTCCTCGAAGCGGTTCCACAGCATGGGTGCGATCTCGTAGTGCGGGTCGCCGTTGAGCGGTTTGGGGTCGATGGCCAACCACCGCTCTCGCCCGGTGTCCGACGACGCGTGCGCCAGCACGTTGCCGTAATGCAGGTCGGTGTGGATGAGCCGCGGCGGCACCGCGCGATCGGCGCCGAGATCCCGGCCCAGGGCGATCGCCTGCTCGACGAGCCGGCGCGGGATGGGCGCCGAGCGCGGCAGCTGCGCCAGGTCGGCCGTCCAGCGCTCGATGGAGGACGCCAGCGGGCGCAGCGCCGGCAACGCGGGGACGTGCAGGCTGCGGTAGAGGCCGGCGACCACACGGCAGGCGTCGTACTCGGCGACACCGGTGAGGTCGGTGGCCTCGAGGCGTTCGAGCAGCAGCGCCCGGTGGCGCGGGTCGGCGCTGAGCAGGCGCACCGCACCCCGTCCGCCCCAGCGTCGCAGCGCCAGATGCTCGTGCTCGGATTCCTCGTCGGGGAAGCCGATCTTGACCACCGCCGGGACGCCCTGGGCGGTGCGGACCGGGATCACCAGCGAGCAGTGGCCGTTGATGGCGTCGCCGTCGGGGCTGATCCCCCACTGCCGCATGACCGATTCGACGATGCCGGGCAACGCATCGACCCATTCGGCCCACTGCGGCCCGCGCTCGGCCATGGCGCGGACTGCCGCGGGAAGCACGGGTCAAGACTACTGTGACCGCAGAGGGTCCATCTGCGTCAATAGGGGGCGGCGATGCCGGCCGATGTCATTTTCATCAATGGCAGGATCACCACACTCGACGCCGGTGGCACCGAAGCGGACGCCGTCGCGGTGGAGAGCGGGCGCTTCGTCGCAGTGGGCCGTCGCGCGGATGTCGAGCCGCTGGCCGGACCCGACACCAAGGTGCTCGACCTCAACGACCGTCGAGTGATCCCGGGGTTGATCGACGCGCACACCCACCCACTGGAAACACTGTGGCTGAAGGACGACTGGGTCGACGCGCGGTTCCCGGGTACCGATTCGGTGACCGCGACGCTGGCCAAGCTGCGTGACCGGGTGAGCCGAACACCCAAGGGGCAGTGGATCTTCGTGGCCTGCGTGTCGGCGACGGAGAACAAATTCGTCGACAAGCGGCTGCCCACCCGAGCCGAGCTCGACGCCGCCGCGCCCGACAACCCGGTGATCCTGGCCAACGGAGCGCACATGGCCGTCGTCAACGACGCGGCACTGGCGGCGCTGAACATCGCACCCGGGCAGACGGCGCTGCCCAAAGGGGGCCACGCCCTGGTCGACGCCGACGGCCGGCACACCGGGGTGATCACCGACGGCTTCGCCGACATCCCCAGTGCGCCCGCGCCGTCGGAGGTGGCCGGCTTCTACACCGAGGGCATTCCCGCCTTCTGGAACTCCCATGGGTTCACCTCGATGATGGCCATCACCCCCCATCACGCCGTCGACGCGTTGAAGGCGGTCAGCGTCGCGGTCCCGGCGCCGAACATCCGCTATTCGGTGTCGGTGTGGGTGTCCCCCGACGGACGCGGGTTTCCGCAAGACCTGAGTGGTTTCGAGATGCCGGCCGCCGCCGATCCCGACTATTACCGTTTCGTCGCCATCAAGGCCTGGATCGACGGCGAAAACGACTGTCGCACAGGCTATATGCACGAGCCTTATGTGGGCCACTTCGACATCGACCCGCCCGGGGGACGCGGCGCCCTGGTCACCCCGCAGGACTGGGCGGACGCGTTCGTGACCCGCGCGCGCCAGTCCGGCAAAGCCGCCATGCTGCACTGCTCCGGCGACGCCGCCGTCGACATCGGCCTGACCGCCTACGAGGGTGAGCCGGGCAGTCCCGGCGCGATCCGGCGTATCGAGCACTTCGGAATGTTCCAGCTGACGGATCGGCAACTCGAGCGAGCCAAGGCGCTGCTGGCCCGCGGGCTGCGAATCTCGGTCCAGCCGATCTGGCTGACCGAACTGGTGCGGGCCAACCTGGAGAACATGGGTGCGCAGCGCACCAGGACGGGTATGAGGTTCCGGACGCTGATCGAGGCGGGACTCGAGCCGGCTGCCAGTACCGACATGACCGGCATCTATCTGTCCAACATCAACCCCTTCCCGGCGATGGCGGCGGTGGTCACCCGGGAGTCCGATGCCGGGGAGTTCGAACCGGATGAAGCGGTCTCGGTGCAGGAT
>WBZU01000116.1_pt1 | contig 80918 bp, 74 predicted proteins | sample 5204311 | NCBI WGS metagenome assembly WBZU01 (sample SAMN12344359, study PRJNA552823) | activated sludge metagenome | biome: Activated sludge suspended growth; feature: Nitrification reactor; material: Wastewater; isolation source: activated sludge from nitrification reactor of wastewater...
GTCGTTGACGCTTCGGTTCTCGCTCCAGTCGTGGCCGACGTCGGGAGCGATGGCCAGCGGTTCCGCGAACGACTTCGGGGTGAGACCGTGGCCGCGCCCGACCTGCTCCGGGTCGAGGTTGCGTCGGTGCTGCGGCGGCACGCGGCCCACGGGGGCCTGACCCCACAGCAGGCCGACCAAGCAATGGATGATCTGCTGACGTTTCCGCTCACCGTGTACCCCACCTCACCCCTGCTGCCGCGGGTGTGGGAACTGCGTCCGAAAGTGACTGCGTACGACGCCTGCTACGTCGCCCTTGCCGAGGCGGCAGGGGTACCGCTCGTCACGGCCGACCGACGACTGGCCGGCGCTCCAGGTCTGCGATGCGCCGTCGACCTGGTGTGATCACGCAACCGGCGGCGGGTGACGCGAGCCTTCAGCGTTGAATGCACCGGCCGACGCGCCGTGGTTCGGTGCAGCCTTCGCCGCCCCTTACCCCACGAGATCCGACGAGCGGAACCGGATTCTTGGGGTCGGAATCGACAGACGTTGTCGATTCCGACCCCAAGATCGGTGCGTCAGCGGGGGCGTTCGACGGTGACGACCGCGACCGGTCGGTCGAAGCCCTTGAGCTGACGCCGGCCCGCAGGGACGAACACCAGGTCCTCGGCGCCGGCGTCCGGCTCGACGGCGCTGGTCACCCGTTCCGCCGGAGCCAGCACCTCACCCGGGACGGCGATGTCAGCCAGCCGTGACGCCAGGTTGACCACCGGTCCGTAGAGATCGCCGTGGCGGGCCACGACTCGGCCGGCCGCCACCCCACCCCGCGGCGTGGTGTCGATCTCGTCGAACCCGTCGAGCAGCGCCAGCGCGATCCGACACACGCCGGCCAGGTCGACGGCACTGATCATGATCTCGTCACCGATGTGCTTGACCACCTGCCCGCCGCCGGCCAGGACGATCTCGTGGGTCCGCTCCCGGAACGACCCGATGAACCCGATCAGGTCCTCGGGGTCCATGTCGACGGTTCGGGCGGTGTAGCCGACCAGGTCGACGAAGCCGACCGCGGTGACGATCGTCAGTCGATCACCGCTGCGGTGCGTCCCCTCACGTTGACGCCGGACGCCCTGGCGCAGGTGGTGGCGCAGCAGCGGTCTCAGCCCCCCGGCCAGATCGAGGCCCATGAGTCCGGCCTCCCGGGTCACCCGCGCCTGGGCGACCGGATCGCCTGCCCCGGCGAGGTCGTCTTCGACGCTGCCGACGAACGCCGAGATCGCCGCCGCGCTCAAACCGGACAACGCCGTCGAGAGCGCTCGGAGGATCTCCCGGGTTGCGGCGTCGGGGAACGTCCCCGCTGTCGAGGTGAGCAGGGCGACGAAGTCGATCTCGGCCTCCTCGAACATCGGCGCGGCCGGGTCGTTGACCTCCACCCCCACGAGTCGGTAGGCGGCGACGACCTCATCGACGGGAGCTCCCATCCGGGTCGCCAGCTGCTCGACGGTGAGCCCGCCGTCCTCGAGCAACATGTCGAGGCCGAGGGCGACGAGCTCGCCTTCGGCCTCGGCCCGGGCCATCCGCTCCACGTTCGCGCCGAGCGACTCGAGGCAGTCGAGCAGGGCGCCCCTCACCTGGGCGTCGGGCGCCTCGGGGTCCCACAGCCCCGCGGCCGACCAGCGCTCGGTGCGGTGCTCCGCTCCTGTCGTCTCGATCGGGTCGGCTCCGGGCGTCTCGTCGCTGCCCACCACCCGGACCCTACGACAGCCCGACGGCCCGGACGCCCGAGAGCCGCCGGGGCCGCCCGGACACGACTTCGGTCAGAGACCGTTCTCCGCGTACGAACGCAGCCGGGCGTGGCCGTCGGGGTCCAGCAGTTCGACCACGTCGAACACGGGCCGGTCCTCACCTCGCAGCACCCTCAGCGCCTGGTGACCCGAGGTCCCCTTGGCCGGAGCATCGGTGGTCAGCAGAACGAGTGGCATCCCCACGCCTTCGTCCGAGGCCCTGCTCTCGTTCAGCACCGCCGCCTTGCCGAGCGACTTCCACAACGTGTCAGCCCGACGGAGGCCGGACCGGTTGGTGGTGAACGTCCCCGACACGTCGAAGGCCCAGTCCGCGCCGGTCCGGTCGGCGGCCACGAAGCTCAGCACGATCCCCAGACCGCGGGGCTTGACCTCGGAGCGGATGTGGTCGAACCCACACTGACCCAGAAGGATCTCGGCCACCTCGCGTGCCTGGCGGCCGTCACGGACCGCGACGGCCAACGGATCCGGAGCATCGCCCGAGCTGGCCTCGACCGGCGCGGCGGGGAGCTCCACCCGGAAGGACCCGACGGTGCCGACGCCCGAGGGATCGGGCCGCTCGGTGGAGATCCGCTCCCGTTCGCCGGAAACCCGACTCTCGGCGATCGTGACGTACTCGGGGTCGGTGTCGAAGCCGATGAAGTGGCGACCCGTCCGGACCGCGGCGACGGCCGTGCTGCCCGAACCCATGAACGGGTCGAGCACCACGTCGCCCTCGTAGGTGTAGAGCTCGACGAGCCGCTGCGGCAGCTCGACGGGGAACGGCGCCGGGTGACCGACGCGGGTGGCGCTCTCGGGCGAGATCTCCCAGAGGTCGGTGGTGGCCTCCATGAACTCGTCACGGGAGATGGTGGCGGTGGACGGCAGGCCGCGCTCGTGGCGTTGGGCCGGGGTGAGGGCCCGGTCGAAGCGGCCCTTGCTGGCGATGACGACCCGCTCGGTGATGTCGCGAAGCACCGGGTTGGCCGGGCGTTGGAACGTCCCCCACGCGCAGGACCCGCCGGCGGCGCGACCCTTCCACCACACGACCTCACCCCGGAGCAGCAGGCCCAGGTCCTGGAGGATCTCGGTGACGTCACCCGACAGGGACCGGTACGGCCGCCGCCCCAGGTTGGCGACGTTCACCGCGATCCGCCCGCCCGGTTCGAGCACCCTCTTGCACTCGGCGAACACCCCGTGCAGCAGCTCGAGGTACTCGAAGTAGTCGGCGGGCACCCCGCCGACGCCGAGCTCCTCCTCGTACTGCTTGCCGGCGAAGTACGGGGGGGACGTGACGACCAGAGCGACCGAGTCCGATGGAACCTCGGCCATCCGGCGGGCGTCGGTCTTGTAGATGACATCGAGCTCGGCCGGCGGGTTGACCGTCGAGTCGGTCGAGATCTCGGGGGCGACGAACCGGTCGTAGAACGCCGATGCGTCGTGGCTCTCACGACGGCCGGAGCCGAAGTTGGCGGTCGACGTCGCCGATCGCGTCCGGCCGTTCCGTGGGCTCGCGGAGCGGGCGGAGCTCACGATGCCGTCCTCGGCGTGCCGGTGCGGGAGGGGGCCAGGGCTGCGTCGGCGCTGGGTAGGCGGTCGAGGTACTCCTCGACCGCCCGGGTGACGATGAGGTTGGCCGACACGTCCCGGTCCCGCGCCGCGTCCTGCAGCCGACGGTGGACGGACTCGGGGAGACGCACCGCGGTGGCGATGCGGCGCTCGTCGGAGACTCGGGGACGACCCATGCGGCCACCCTAATGAAGCGGTGGGACAGGATCGCGGAAATACGCGCGCATCAACGCGCGTCTTGTCTGGGCACAAGTGTCACGGAATCCGATCGGTCCGAGTCCGGCAGAGCCCCTCCGGGCCGGGCCGGGTCGGAGTGTCACACCGGGTTCGTAGGGTGTCGAACATGAGTTCGATGGTTGAGGGTGACGGTTCGGTGGGTCCGGACGGGTCGGTGGGTTCGGACGGTTCGGTGGAGGGGTCGGTCGCGGCTGGGTCGGCGGCTGGGTCGGCGGCTGGGTCGGGGGTGCGGGGGTTGGTGTTCGGGGTGCCGGAGCCGGCTGTGGTGGTGTCTGCGGCGGTGGCTGATCTGGTCGGGGTGGATGTCGAGGGTCTGGATGTGGATGCTCGTCTGGGTCTGTTCGATGAGTTGGAGATGGTGTCGCGGCTTCTGGGTGCGGTGACGGTTCGGGTGTTGTCGTCGTTGGATCGGTCCGGGGTGTGCGAGGAACGGTTCGGGATGACCACAGCGACGTTCTGCGAGCAGCGTCACGGGGTGGATCGGGCAACGGTGCGGGACCGGTTGAGGGTCGGGCGGGTGCTGGCGGAGCGGTTGCCTCGGATCTTCGAGCAGTACAGCTCGGGTGCGCTGTCATGGGATCGGGCCCGGTTGTTGGCCGGGGTGTGCAACTCCCGCAACCGTGACGCGTTGGCCGCGGCGCAGGAACAGCTGTTGGTGCTCTCGGAGTGCGAACCGACGTTCAAGGTCTGGGCGGCTCTGGTACGGGACCTGGCCCGCTACGCCGACGGTGACGGTGTCGAACCCGACGAGGCCCGCTCACGGGTCGGGTCGCGGCGCTGTGGGGACGCGTTGATCCTGGACGGGTGTTTCGTCGGCACCGACGCCGAGAACTTCGAGCAGCTCGTCGATGCCGCCACCGACCGTCTGTGGCGCGCCTACAGCGCTGACCGGGAACGCTGCGCGGAGATCGAGGTGCCGTCTCGGGTCGAGCTGCGCGCCGAAGCGCTGCTCGAGTTGGTCCGACACGGCGCCGCCGCGCTCGCTGCACGATCGGGTCGCCGGCCGCCCAGCGAGATGAGCGTCGTCGTCGACGCCGACCACATCGACGAACTCGACCCGCTGCTCGCCGCGGTTCTCGACAGCACCGGCGCCGCCCGACACGCAACACCGCGAGACCTCTCCGGCATCTTCCATGACCACCCCGACGCCGGTCCCCGCAGCGGGTGCGGCTGCGACACCGGGATGGGTGCCCTGGTCGGAGTGCCGGTCACGACCCGAGACGGCACCCGCCTCTGGTTCACCGCAGCACAATGGCAGCTGCTGGTCTGCCACACGAACATCTCCGAGATCCTGATGGACCGCCTGGGGACACCGATCGCGGTGCGTGACCGGCTCCGTCACCCGTCCCGGGAGATGCGACGAGCCCTCGAAGTCCGCGACGGCGGATGCGTGTTCCCCGGATGCGACGCCCCGCCGGGCTGGTGCGACGCCCACCACGTCATCGAATGGGCCCACGGCGGCACCACCGCCACCACCAACCTCACAAGTCGTTAGGGCTCGCCGCGGAACAAGTTGCGCGATCCGAAGTGCTCGAGGCCTTGCCCTGCAAGGGTCTGGGCCTTCGGTGTCGTGCAAGTCATCCTGTGGCGGGCCCTTAGTACAACCCCTGCGAAGCACGATCACCAGCCTCGTCCGCTCACAGCATCAAGGAGACTTCGAATACGAGACGTCATGAACCCCCGCGTCGCGATGGAACGGCGTCCCAAGCCACCGCCTGATCGCAACCCCGGACCAGATTCTCCACAGCCCTAAGAACGCCGAGCAAACATCTCAAGCAGAACGTTCTTCACCACTCAGGACACCACGCTTCAGTGCATCACAACCGGGACCGCTCCCCTACAGCATCGTCGAGCGAGAGCGACTGATAGTACTGATACGCGTCGCCCATGTCCGAGAACTCGCCGGGCACGGGCAAGCCGCTTCGCTCGACGCCAAGCAGTTGCTCGGTCAGCGTGAGCACCCGCAGCGCTTCAAGCGAGCGGAATCGCCGATGATACACCTCATCGGTTGTCCACCCGAGGAGATCACCTGCCAATGCCATGTACTCATCGTAGGTCATGACTCATCGCACTTTTCTCAGCCCTCAGCATTTGCCAAACAGCGGAGCTGCGAAATGCTTCTGGAGATAGACTAAACACGTGCAGGTTCCACCGCCTTCCGTGTGCAAATACGCGTGACGGGATCACTGCAACTTCCAACACTTCGTCGCGCCATGCATCCACGACGTGCATGTTGAACTCGGGAACTTCAATGAGCAACTGCTCAAGATCAAAAGCCGCAAAGACATGATCAATGAACAGCATCGCACCGAAGGCGAAACCTAGGGGACTATCGCCAAATCTTGCGGCACCAAGAAAGCCAATGCGGTGCTCTAGCTCTACATTGTAGAGCTGGAACCATCCACTAAGTGACTCGCCCTGACTCGACTGCACCAACGACAACACCTGGGCGGCAACTCCCCTAGACACCAGCTCTTCGAACCCAGACATAGGTGCCGTTACACCGCGCGATCGCCAGGACGAGTGCAGGTGAATGAACTCGGCGACATACAGCTGCTCGTAGTCGGACGGAACAAGCGGCCGGATGTAGGTGCCGCGAAACCTCCTAAGCGGTGGCTCCGCGGCGAGATTGGTCTCAACAACCATCTGATCAGGTCGCCCTGAGGTACGATATGAGCGAATAGTGGTCGGACTCATAGCCCCAAGTGCCTTGGGTCCCAACCACCGACGGATTTAGCCGCGTGAAATTGCTATTGCCTTCGCCCAGTACCCAGTCGATCTTCTTTCCGCTGGGGATGTGAGTCCCGGATCCAGTGCTGAGTGTATCCCAGCGCCACCCCGTGTAATTTGAAATAATGTAGTCGCGTTCATTGAAGTCGCCCATGTACAGGCGGGGTGCAGTCATAGTCGACAGATCACGTACTTCATTGATTTGGGTTCGTGCTCCCGGAGTCCCAGACGTTGTATTCTTGGCAGTCGTGTGCAAGGTACACGCTGCCCACTTGCTCGACGCACTACTTCCGCCAATGTAAGCGCAGTCGTTTCGCTTGTGCTCACTTCCGTTCAGATTGAGCGCGAATATTTGTCGGTTACCCCCAGAGTCATGCTCCCCCGGGTTGCCATAGGGGTCCACTCCCCCACCCGCACGAGTCGGACTCACGTCCTTTGCCACTATCAGCACGTTCCCGAAAGGTTCTCCCCCGCATCCTGAAGGTCCACTCGCAGCGACCATGAACCAGACGGCGTACTGGGATCCGAGGTACACGTTTACGGCGTTGGCCTGCGACGCGCACACCTCGTTCATCGAAGCAGACACTGGCTTGTCAAGGTTGACCATTTGAATGAACAACCCAGCCTTGTTCGGGTTGTTCGGAGCGGTGCCACTTCCGCCCTGGATGTTGTGCTGGATCTGCTCCCAGACCGATGCGCCAGCCTGCTGCGGTGCAAGAAGTGGCAGGGCAGCAGCGGTGGCCGCTGCTGCAGCGGCTGCAGCGGCTGCCACTCGGAGCCCCGGCTCCGGCTTGCGCGTATTCCGAACACGTCCCGATTGCCTTGCAATGTGGCGAAGAATTGACACTTGAATCCCTCCCTATTTGTGACCAGCACGTCGCGAGTGTCAGCCGACCACTCTCATTGATCGAAGCCGGTGAGTATCGTCGAACGCGACCAAGACAGGGCCGCCGGCCGTCCCTCGAAGCTGCTCGTCCGGCGACTTGCTCACCTGAACGGGCTTTTGGCCGGTGCGTCGCAGAAGGAGTTCTGTCGACGCATCGATGGCCAGGTAGTCGGAACCCGAACCGACAGAGACGACCGTCGGCACATCGTCAATCGTCGCCACAGGCGTAGATCCCGAGAGGTCGACGAGTTGCAACGTGCCGGCCGCGGGTCGAGATTCCTCCCGTAGCTGCTGCGGTGGCTCAACCGTTGCCTCTGGATCGTCTGCCTCCGTGCCCTTGACGGCTGAAGGCACATCCGTCGGCTGTGCTGCATCAGGCAATGGGCTGGAAAGCGGGCCCAGAGTCTGGGGGATGAGCCAGCGACCGGACCCGGCGCACGACAGGAATGCGGCCGTGCCACCCGGAGGTGGGAACGCGATGGCCTGGTCGATACTGCCTGGGACGAAGCGACCATCACGCACATATGAAAGCCGCCGTAGGTCCGTGGGATCCGGGAAGACCGGGCTGTCCATCTGGCCGATGGTGCACCTGGTCATCGGAACGGTGTCAGGCTGCGGCGCGATCGTCGGGGTGTCACCGAGTTGCACGAGGCGAACGTTCGTCAGGCGCCGATCGTCGAGTCCTTGGCCGTAGCTACGAACGGCAAGAGTGACCTGATCATCGTCCACGCTGTAGACGGGCAGGTAGCTCGCCGTTCCGGTGGTCCCGAGGTCCGTCCACTTCCCGGTCGCACCGGTGAACACGAGCACTCGTGAATCGGCAGTTGCGCCGGCGCAGTCAAGTCCCGCATCTCCGACGACCGGCTCACCCTCGCATGGGGTCGTCGACAGGACGACATCGTCGCCGATCGAGACGATGTCGCTGTCCCCGACAGCGGAGTCGGTGGGTAGGACCGGCAGTTCTGCGATGCGGCCGGTCTTCGTCTCGAGCCGAAACACCTTGGCCGGCGATGTGTCGGTCCCGTTCTTGAGCACCGGAAGGTAGTCCGAGTTCCACGAGGTCCCGACGATCGACATCGAGCCGGCGAGTTGTTTGAGCCCGACCTCGCCAGCCGCCACTCCGGCTGAAGTCACCACGTCGTCCGACGGCGAACACCCGACAACCGCAACGACCAAAACGGCCGCAACACCGAACACAGCGATCGGCCGGCGCGGGTCGAGTGCGCACCTCACTTGATCTCTTCTCAAGGTTCCTCCCCCTTGCTTCCCCCGCCGCGTGACACTGAACAACCGCCAGCAACCGACGTGGCTACACCCGCCCACGGCATGCTAACCGGCTGTCAACTCAGCGATCCAGGATGGCGGAGCCAATCAACCGCTCGGGGATCACCCAAAGGAGCTGTCCTGGACGCGAGTCCAGGGGGATCTCCGTTCAGCGGCGCCCGCTACCGGCCGATGTCGGCGCCCTCGTGTCCTGCGCTGGTGATCTGGTCGATGGCGAGTTGTTTGGCGCTGCTCTGGTGTAGGGCGTCGAGGACGAGATGAGCGGGCTCCTGACGCCGGCCCTGGCGGCCGTGCTGATCGAGCTCGTCGTCGCGGTGGGTTTCGATGGTGTAGAGCCGGTTGGATTGTCGGCCTCGAGACAGGCCGACATATCCGGACTCTCGGGTGAGGTCGTCGGTGCCGAGGAGGAGTCCGTAGTCGACGGTGCGGCCTTGGGCTTTGTGGACGGTGACGGCGTAGCCATGGCGGATCCACCCGGCCCGTACGTAGGCGGCGTCGAGGGTCCGGGCGCCGTAGATGGTGTCGACAGTGACGCGTCGCTGCCGGTGGTGGTCGATGTCGGTGATGGTGCCAACGGTGCCGTTGTTCACCCGGAGACTGCTGTTGTTGCGGAGACAGACGATCTCGTCGCCGATCTGGAAGGGCCGACCCATGACGATCAACGCCTCTCCGACCAGACGGCCGGCATCGGCCATGAGGGTGCGGGCCCGTCGGTTGAGGTCTTCGACGTCGACGTTTCGTCGGGCGAGCATCAACGCCGACTGGCCGGCTTGTCGATGGGTCCACCAGTCGTCGACCATCCGTCCTCGGATCGTGTCCGCGTTCCCGCCCGACACCACCCCGCCGTGCACTTTGAACAGGCCGATCGCCTCGTCGACGTCACCGGAGCGCAGCTCGGCGACCGCGCGGCGTTCGGTCGGGTTCTGCTGCCGGCGGTTCTCGGTGAGCGTGATGGCCCGGTCGCGGGCATCGACGTGGCCGAGGACGCCGCCGGCGGCGATCTCCGGCAGCTGCTTCGGGTCGCCGACCAGCACGACCTTCGCCAGGGCTTGCTCGGCCCGATACAGGAGCTCGGCGAGGTCGCGGGTGCCGACCATGGCCGCCTCGTCGACAACGACAACCGTCGAGGCCGACAGTTGAACTTCACCGAGACCGAGGTGATAGGACAGCTTCGCGAGAGTGCACGCGGGGATCCCGGAGCTGTCCTGCAGCTCCTGAGCCGCAGCGGCGGCGAGTGCGCAGCCGATGACCGTGAACCCCGACTGCTCCCACGCGTAGCGGGCAGCGTCGAGGCTGAACGTCTTGCCGGTGCCGGCTGCGGCGATCACCACATCGACGGGACTACCCGACCGGCACATTTGACGCACCGCTGCCGCCTGCTCGCCGGTGATCGACGGCCGCTCCACGATCGCCGCATCAACATCGAACAGATCGGCCTGCCCGGAGGGGCGGCTGTCTCGGTCGGAGCTCACAGTACCCCGGGGCCTCACCGGCCTCGCCGTAGTAGTCCTCCGCACCGGAGACCACCTGGCCCAGGTAGTACGCCTCGCCACCATGACCCAACTGGTGGAGGTTCAACATCCGCCACCACCCCGGCGGGCGACGACGGGCATCTGTGATGCCAGTCTGTGAACCCCCTGACACGCTCGCCGCACGACCGGCCGAACCGTGCACGAGCGGCGACGCGACGGCGAGACCGGTGGAGCGACCGTGACGACCGGACAGGCGGCACGCACGAGCGGGCAGACTCGGCAGAGAGCCTCGTGGCGGTGCGGCGGTGGCGGTCGGTGCAGCATCTGGGTGTCCCTTCGAGGACACGACCCAGCCGCCGGCCAACCCGACGGCACCAATGCCCTCGGATACCTAAGCGCGCGCGGCCCGCACCGCCGGGCGCCGCTGCCGGCCGATCAGGTCACCCCCGTCGACCGGGCGGAAGCCGCCGGGTCGACAGTCGAGGAGCCGAACCGCCCCATGGCGCGTTCGAGGCATCGCGCCGGACGAGATGCCTCGGTGGACGCTCGTACGTCGAGCGCGACGGCGGGTGGTCGGGTCGCGGTCAAGACCCCGGTCAAGGTCGCGGCGTCTGACACCTTGACCGGGGCACCTGACCATCTGACCGGGGCACCTGACCACCGACCCTGACCACCTTGACCGCGACCTGACCATCGACGGCGGCGGTTGACTGCTGAAGGTCAACGGTCTGACCGTCACCTGACTGGGGGCTGACAACTCGAAGGTTCGCTCGAGAATCTTCGAGTCGAGCGCGGCCCGCGCGCGCTTATGAGGGGCATGGGATCGCGTCCGACTGCTGCCTCCGGTGCCGCCGGAACGGATGGACCATCCTTCGATGTGGCCGCGTGGGTGGTGGCGTCGTGTGAGGCGCAGGGGATACCGGTGAAGGTGACCGACGCCCGCGTCATCGCCCGAGTCGCCGTCCTCTTCGGCGCACCCGCAGCAGCGTCAGAGCCGCCAGACCGGCTGAACCCTGGTCGGGTCGAAGGTGCGGGCCCCGGGACGGCGGGCGATCACGGCATGGTCGAGGACCGCGGCGACGATCGCGTGACGCCGATCGAGACCGAGGGTCTCCCAGTCGTCTCGTAGGGAGGCGCCGTTGCCAACCAGACCCGCCAACGCGTCCGATCGGGTTGCCCGAGCAAGACGACGTTCGGCGTCCGAAATGCGCGCTTCGATCGGTGCGCGTGCGGCGAGCCACTCCCTCGCTGGGATCTGCTTCGCCGCGTACAGGCCCGCGAGCTCGTCGAGCTGCTCGCGGTCTGCGGCGATCGTCTCGGCCAACGCGGCGGTCTCCGCGTCGAGTTGAGCACGCCCCGCGAGCGCGTCGGCAAGCTCGGGGGTGTCGAGGCGGTAGAGGACGGCGTCAGTGATCAACTCCTCCACCGGCACCGCGACCACTGTCGTCGACCCGCAGCCGCCATGATCAGGGCCCGACAGGCACACGTAGCGCCGCGAGTTCGGACGAGCCGACGAGAACAGGCGGTTGCCGCACTCGCAACGCAACAACCCCGACAACAGGTACCGCTGCGGCGTCCGCCGCTTCGACACCTTCTTCGCTGCCATCACCGCCAACACCCGATCCCGATCCGCCGCTGTGATGATCGGCTCCCACACGGCAGGCCCGACGACCTCGCCGCGATGCTCGCGCAACCCCGCGATCCGCGGTGACGCCAGCAAGGTCCGCAGCGTCGTGGTCATCCACGGCTTGCCAGCAACGGTCGGGATCCCCTCGTTGTTCAACCACGTCGCCAACGACCGCGTCGACTCACCCGCGATGAACCTCGCGACCAGCGTCCGGATCACCTCGGCTTCGTCGGGGCGGATCGTGACCTTGTCCGCATCGAAGCCGAACGGCCGGGTCCCGCCATGCGGGAGCCCCGCCGCGGCGATCTCGTCCATCTTGCGGCGCACCCGCCGCGACTTCGACGCCGACTCGTTCGCCGCGACCGCAGCCAGCATCCGCAACACCAACAGGCCGTCACCGTTGCCGACATCGATGTCGCCGCCCGCGACGAAACGGACCTGACGCACCCCGGCTGCGGTGACGACCTCGAGGAACTGCTCCAACTCGATCGGACGACGCGTCAAACGATCCGCGTGGTACACGACCACCGCATCACGGCGACCCGCAGCGATGTCCTCCAACATCGCCTCATAGGCCGGACGCTTCCTCCCCGAGTAGGCCGAGATGTCGTTGTCGACGTACTCCTCCCCGATCGTCCACCCCAACTGCTCAGCCAGCTTGCGGCAATCCACCAACTGACGCTTCACCCCCAACGCAGTCCCGTCCTGATCCGACGAGATCCGCGCATACACCGCCGCCGCAGTCGCTCCACCCATAAGGGCATACTAACGACTAGCCACTAACCTCGTCCTGTTGTGCCGCCGACACCACGGCATCATCCACCGCACCGGCTGGCACATCACCCCCACCCCCCACGACCACCACCCCGGCCCCGGTGACCCCCCCAACGATGGACTGTTCACCATCACCACCGCCCGCGGCCTCACCATGACCACCCACCACCGACCCCGACCACCGCGCCAACCACCGCGCCGACCAGCCGACCCCGCCTGACGCGCGGGGACCCCACCCCAAGGGGACACACACCCCACAGCACCCCGGACAACCAGGAACCCCACCACCCGCGCCCCAGCGCGGGCAACACCGCGTACGGCCCGGAGTCGGTGACCACGGTCAGCCGGAGAAGAACCCGATCTGGTCGGTGCTGAGCTCCGCCGGGGCGAACCTCAGACCGTCGGGCCCTTCCACACCTTCGAGCGTCAGCGTCGCCCGAGCTCGCCAGGTGACCGGGTCGAACTCGCCGACCACCAGGTGGCCTCGCCCGGCGGTGGCGGTCCGGACCCATTCCGGCTCTGACTCTCCGTCGATCAGGTCGGTGCACATGTTCCGCTCGAGCGTGCGGCCCCGTTCGACGCGCACGACGATGTCGTCGTCGGGAACCGCGAATCGGACCTCCGCCGCCCGACGCTGCTGTTCGAACGGTCGGTTCCAGGACACCGTGACGGCGACGTCGCCTCCGGCGGTGGTCGCCCACATGAACACGTCACCGCACCCGCCGGATCGGGTGAGCTCGAGGATCGGCGGATCCGGGTCCCGCACGTCTCCCTCAGCAACGACCGACTCCCCACGATCGACGCACCCCACAGCAACCAGACCGACCGCGATCAGACCGGTCGCGATCACGCCGCTCAAGCGCAGGCGGGGCGTGAACCACGATGCGGTCCGGGACGAACTCATGCCTCTCCGACGACGGGCGCACCCGATCGGTTCCCCGATCCACTGGCGGTGCCCGATCCCGAGCGAACGCGATCTCGACCGAACGCGATCTCGAGCGAATGCGATCTCGAGCGAACGCGATCCCGGCGTGCGACGATGCCCCCGCAGGAGGTTCCGCTGTGTCGATCACCGCCGATGACCGATGGGCCGCAGCCGAGCTGCTCGCCCGCTACGCCGAGCTGATGGACCGCGGTGACTTCGCCGCGGTCGGCGACCTCCTGGCCCACGCCTCGGTGGCAACCGAGGACGGGACGGTCGTAGCCACGGGGGCCGACCAGATCCGCTCGCTGTACGAGTCGACGACACGGCGCCACGACGACGGAACCCCGCTGACCGCTCACGTGATCACCAACGTCATCGTCGATGAGGTCCCCGGCGACCCCGACGAGATCGCGGTCCGGTCCCGGTTCACCGTCCTGCAGGGAACCGACCGTCTGGGGCTCCAGCCGGTCGTCGTCGGCCGCTACGACGATCGGATCCGCCGCATCGACGGCGAGTGGTGCTTCGTCCACCGGACCATGATCCCCGAGCGTTGGGGCGACGTCTCCGAGCACCTCACGTTCACCCCGACGCCCTGACGCCCTGACCCCGGACGCATCACTGCATCGACACCGAGACGACCTTCCGCAATACCCTTGGGTCGCTGTCGGGGATCGGGGGGATCATGCGACGTCGCACGCAGGCTGTTCTGGCCGCACTGGCCACGTCGACCGTGCTGGGACTGGGGCTCACCGCCTGCGCGCCGGCCCGCACCTACACGTTCAACATCGCGACCCGGGGGCGGATCACCGCGGATGTCGGCGAGTTCGCCCGACACGTCCAGGCGACCCTCGACGACAGACGGGGTTGGTCGCTGGGGGGATCGATCCGCTTCGTGCGCACCGACGGCCCGTCGGACTTCACGGTCTGGTTGGCCGCGGCCGACGCCGTGCCCGGCTTCGGACGGCCGTGCAGCTCGATGTGGTCGTGCCGGCAGGGTCGCAACGTCATCATCAACCAGGACCGGTGGCTGGGCGCCTCTCCGAGCTGGCCCTACGGGGTCGAGACGTACCGCCACTACGTGGTCAACCACGAGGTCGGCCACTGGATGGGCTTCGGCCATGCGAGCTGTCCGGCCCCGTGGGTTCGGGCACCGGTCATGGTCCAGCAGTCCAAGGGTGGAGAGGCCATGGGAACCTGCTCGTTCAACGTCTGGCCCACCCCCGGGGAGCTCGGCGGAGCGGGCGCCCGGCACCGGGTCCCGGTGACGCCCACCGGCCTGCTCAGCCCGGACGGCCCGTTCGGCAACCTCGACATGGCCGTCGTCACCCGCACGACCGAACCGGACGGGTCGCCCGGCCCGCCCTCCGCGGTCGAGCTGGCCGGCTGGACCGTCGACGGCGACACCGTCGCTCCCCTCACCGTCGTCGTCCTGGCCGACGGTCGACCGATCGCGTCGTTGCCCGCCGATCAGGAACGGCTCGATGTGGCGGCTGCGGTCGGGTACGGCCCGAGCCGCGGGTTCCACACCACCGTCCCGGTCGGACCCGACACCGTGCAGGTCTGCGTGGTCGCGGTCGGGACCGGAAGCGGACCCGCGCTCGGCCAGCTCGGCTGCCAGGTGGTCAAGTGACCGTCGTGGGCTGACCGCGCCGTCCGGACCGACACAGCGCGTAGCGTGCGACCCATGCTCATCACCACCGGCTTCGACCTGCCCGGCTACGAGATCACCTCGGTCCAGGGCGAGATCTTCGGCCTGACCGTCCGGGCCCGCAACATCGGCGCCGGCTGCATCGCCGGGTTCCGATCCATCGGTGGCGGCGAGATCCCCGAGTTCACCAAGCTGCTCGCGCAGAGCCGCAGCGAGGCGATGGCCCGCATGGTCGAGGAGGCCCGCAAGCTGGGCAGCACCGCCATCATCGGGATGCGCTTCGACTCGGGGGCGATCGGCCAGTGGAGTGAGATCTGCGCGTACGGAACCGGCGTCACCGTCAACCCGTTGACCGACTACGCCCGCCAGCAGCTCGAGTTCGTGACCGCCGCCGGCGCCATGCCCCAGCAGGCCGGCTACAGCACCAAGGTCAGCGAGTGGGGTTCCGGCCCCACTGTCGGCACCACGCCCCCGGCTCCCGGCACGCCGGCCTGACACACGAGCGACCAGCGCCGTGGAGACCGGACTGATCACAGGCGCCGACGGCCGCCGTCGGTGCGGGTGGGGCGCGTCGACCGAGGACTACGCCGCCTACCACGACCTCGAGTGGGGACGTCCGGTCACCGACGACGTCCGTCTCTACGAGAAGCTCTGCCTGGAGGGGTTCCAGTCGGGGCTCTCGTGGCTGACGATCCTGCGCAAGCGGGACAGCTTCCGCGCCGCGTTCGCCGGCTTCGACCCCGCCGCGGTCGCCGCGTTCGGGCCCGACGACATCGAGCGGCTGATGGCGGACGCCGGCATCGTCCGCCACCGGGGCAAGATCGAGGCGGCGGTGGCGAACGCCTCCGCGGTGCTCGACGTGCAGGCACGCCACGGCTCGCTCGCCGCGCTGATCTGGTCCTTCGAGCCGACCCGACGGGGACGGCCGGTCCCGATCGAGCTGGGCGAGATCGCCGCCCGGACAGAGCAGTCGACGGCGCTGGCCAAGGAGCTCAAGCGGTTCGGGTTCCGCTTCATCGGGCCCACGACCGCCTACGCAGCGATGCAGTCGGTCGGCGTGGTCAACGACCACCTGCGGGGTTGCCACGTGCGCTCGGCGTGCGACGCCGACCGGCGGGCCACGACCGTTCCCACGCTCACGACGTGAGCACCTCGCGGCCCGGATCGCTCCCGACCCGGTGATCGCCACGACCGACCGTCACCATCCCCCACCCGCCGGCAGCCACGCACGCGACCGCTCCCAACGCGATCGACCAGCGCGCCCCGAACACCTGGGCGACCCAGCCGACGATCGGGCCGCCGATCGGAGTGCTGCCCAGGAACAGCATCGCCTGCAGCGCGAGCACCCGACCCCTCATCTCGGGCTCGGCGCGCATCTGGACGATGGCGGTCGACATGGTCAGGAACGTGATCGAGAACACGCCGAGCACCAGGGCGACGGGCATGGCGGTCGCCACGCTCGGCACGACCGCCAGAGCGGCCATCGTCGCCCCGAACCCGAGCGACGACATCCCCACGTTCCACACCGTCACCTCCCGACGACGGGCCGCGACCAGCGCTCCGAGCACCGAGCCGACGCTGACCACCGAGAACAGAACGGTGAACACCATGTCGGAGCCGTCCAGGTCGCGGGTGACGAACAGGGGCATGACCGTGCCGAAGTTGAACGCCAGGGTGCCGACCACCCCCATCATCACCAGCGGGACGAACAGGTCGGCGGTCCGACGCACGTAGCGAAACCCCTCGCGGATCTGGCCCTTGGCCCGCTCCGCCGGCGGGCTCGGCCGCAGCTCCTCGGTGCGCATCAGGAACAACGACACCAGCACCGCCACGTAGGAGACGCCGTCGAGCAGGAACGCCCAGCCGTAGCCCGCGGTGGTGATGAGCAGCCCCGCGAGCGCCGGTCCGATCACCCGCGACGACGTCATGAGGGCGCTGTTGAGGCTGACGGCGTTGGGCACGTCGGCCTCGGGCACCATCTCGACCACGAAGGCGCGCCGGGCCGGGTTGTCGAACGCGACGGTGAAGCCACCGATGAGCGCGACGGCATAGACGGTCCAGGCCGGCGAGTCCGTGAACGCGACCGCCGCCAACAGGAACGACTGCACCATCGCCAACGACTGGACGATCAGCAGGAGCCGCCGCTTGTCGGACCGGTCCGCGACCAGCCCGGCCCACGGGCCGAGCACCAGGATGGGACCGAACTGGGCGACCGCGAGGAGTCCCAAGGCGATGCCCGAGTCGGTCAGCGACAGCACCAGCAGCGACTGGGCGATCAGGGTCATCCAGTTGCCGACCTGCGAGATGCCCTGCCCGGCGAAGAACAGCCGGAAGTTCCGGACCTTCAGCGAGGCGAAGGTCTCGGCTCCGAACCGCCGCAGACGGCGGCCCGGGGAGCGGGAGGGCCGGGCCGACCCCGTGGACCGGGATCGGGCTCGGAGCACGCCCCGATCCTACGGCGGGGCGGCTCGTGACGACCGGCGGGTTTCCACGCCCGGTCGTGCGCCCGGGTCCCGACCGACAAGAATCCAGCCATGACCGACGACCACCCCGACGTGACCCTCACCCACGAACGGGAGGTGACCGAGCCGGTCCAGCTCTGCCTGCCGGGCGGCACGACCCTCAACCCGCTGGCGCGGGGCTGGTCACGGGTGCCGATGCACGACTGCAACCTGGCCGGCACTCCCGGGCGCAAGAAGCGCTGGGACTACTGGGCGGTGCTCGGTCCGACCCACACGCTGTCGGTCACCTACGCCGACATCGACTTCCTGGGCATCACCGACGTGTGGTGGGCCGACCTGCGTTCCGGGCGTACCGGCGGACGCAACCGCAGCGTCCCGGGAGCGGCGGGGATCTCCTTGCCGGACCGGCCCGGCACCGCGCCACTGCGCTCCGCGGCCCGCCACCAGGTGCTCGACCTGACCGACGAACCGGGCGGCACCCGTCTGTCGGCCGCGTGGACCGAGGCCGACGGCACCCCCGCGTCGATGGACGTGTTCGTCGAGCTGCCCGACGGCCACGAGTCGCTCAACGTCGTGATCCCCTGGAGCGACGAGCTGTTCCAGTACACCTCCAAGCACCAGGCCCGACCGGCCCACGGCACCCTGACCATCGGCGACGAGGTCATCGCCTTCGGTGGTGACGCCGGCGAGGCGTGGGGCGTGCTCGACGTCGGCCGTGGCCGCTGGCCCCACGAGACCCGCTGGAACTGGGGTGGTGGCGCCGGCGCCACCACCACCGGCGAGGTGCTCGGCATCCAGATCGGTGGCAAGTGGACCGACGGGACGGGCTTCACCGAGAACGGGATCATCGTCGACGGCCGTCTGCACAAGCTCGGCGGCGAGCTGCGCTGGGACTACGACTGGGACCGACCGCTCGAGCCGTGGCGGGTCGTCGATCCGACGGGGCGCATGGACATCACCCTCACACCGGTGCACGACAAGCACACCAAGGTCGACGCCAAGGTGCTCGGCACCGAGGTCCACCAGGTGTTCGGCACCTGGACCGGGACCGTGGTCACCGACGACGGAGCGGAGCTGCGCGTCGAGGACGTGCTCGGCTTCGCCGAGGAGTCCCGCTCGCGCTGGTGACCACATTCCCGTTCTGTAGTGCGAGATCCAGGCGTTCGCCTGGATCTCGCACTACAAAGCGGGGTCCCGGGGGGAATTTGGGGGGTCAGGGTTCGAACGGGGGGCGGCCCATCTGGTCCCGGATCGTGGTGACCGGCGGGTTGGTCATCGACCGGCGCTGCCAGTTGGCGCCGTCGACCACCAGGGTGTGACCCGAGATGAACCGGCCGTACGGCGACGCCAGGAACGTGGCCGCCCACCCGAGCTCCTGTCGCTCCCCGACCCGCAACGCCGGCTGGCACGCGTCCTTGTCGTGGGTGCGGTCGAGGTTGCCGCGGATGTCGTCGGTCATGTCCTCGTGGGGGAACAGCCCCGGCACCAGGCAGTTGACCTGGATCCCGTAGGGGCCCCACTCGACCGCGAGTGACTCGGTCAGGTTCTTGACCCCGGCCTTGGCCGCGGCGGAGTGCACGAAACCGGGCCCGCCGGTCCAGGCGTAGCTGGCCCCGATGTTGACGATCGAGCCCGGCGTCCCCGCCGCGAGGTGACGGCGCCCGAACTCGCGGCAGCACACGAAGGTCCCGTTGAGGGTGATGTCGACCACGGTGCGCCACGCGTTGGGCGACATGTCCTCGGCCGGGACCGGGAAGTTGGCCGCAGCGTTGTTGACCAGCACTCCCGGCAGTCCGAAGGCGGCGACGGCGGCGTCGAACGCTGCGGCCACCGACTCGGCATCACGGATGTCGCAGCTGACGGTCAGCACCCGGGCGCCGATCGCCTCGATGGCCTCGGCGCCGGCGGCGAGGTGCTCGGGCTTGCGGCTGGCGATGACCACATCCGCTCCCAGCCGGGCGAACTCGGACGCGATCGCCTTGCCCAGGCCGGTTCCGGCGCCGGTGACGAACACGGCGGTGCCGTCGAAGGTGCCGGGTCGAAGCGCCGTGTCACCGACAGCGGGCGGTCGGGGCAGGCCGATCGGTTCGGTCATCAGAGGTCCTCCGGGTGGTCGGCCGGGCTCCGGCTCAGCTGCCGCGGTAGCGCGGCTCGCGGTCCTCGGCGCGGGCAGAGCGCATCTCGGCCATGTCGTCGCTGCGGTTGACGAACGTCTGGAAGATCAGCTCGTCCTCCATCGACGCCCGCACCGCCGGGCGGGCGAGATGGCCGATCACCCGCCGCGCCATCTTCACCGCGACCGCCGAGCTCGACGCGATCTTCTGGGCCATCTCCATCGCGGTGTCGTCGAGCTCGTCGCGGGTGACGACGCGCGACACGATGCCGTGGGTCAACGCCTCCTGCGCCGACAGACGCCGACCGGTCAGCACCATGTCGGACACCAGGCCGTGACCGCACATCTCGTAGAGGACCGACACGCCGCCGGTGTCGGGGATGACCCCGTGGCCGACCTCGGGCAGCATGAAGCGCGCGTCGTCGCTGGCGATGCGGATGTCGCACAGCAGCGCCCGCTGGAACGACCCGCCGAGCGCCCAGCCGTGGATGGCGACGATGATCGGCGCCTCGAGGTCCCACAGGCGCTGGATGCCGCGGATGCCGCGGGTCATCAGCTCGTGGTGCGTCATGTCGGTGTTGTTGATGCCGATCGAGCCGACGTCGCGGCCCGACGACCACGACTTGCCCTCGCCCCGCCACACGACGGCTCGGATGTCGGGGCGGGCCGACAGCTCGGCGAGGATGTCGAACAGCGTCGCGTCCATGGCGTCGTCGAACGCGTTGTGCTTGTCGGGGTTGTCGTTGGTGATGACGGCGACGGGGCCATCCAGCTCCAGACGCACCCGCGGGTCACGGTCCTGCATGACCGGCGACACTACGCCGTCGCGCCCGTTCGACCCGCCGGCTCCGGCCCGACCGGCAGCACGAAGCCGACCACCGCTCCGCCCCCGGCGCGCTCGGCGGCGAAGGTCCGACCGCCGTGGCCGGCGACCACCTCGGCGACGATCGACAGGCCGAGACCGGAGCCCGGCCGGCTGCGGGCGTCTGTGGAGCGGTAGAAGCGGTCGAACACGTGGGGCCGGTCAGCTGCCGCGATCCCCGGCCCGCGGTCGGCGACCTCCACCCGGCCGCCCTCGCAGGTGACCTCGATCGGCTGCACGCCGGAGTCGAACTTCAGAGCGTTCTCGACCAGGTTGGTCACCGCTCTCTCGAGCGCCAGGGGTCGCCCGGACACCGTGGCGGGACCCAGTCGGTGCACCACCACCTCCCGGCCGGATCGGCGTCGGGCGCGCTCCGCCACCCGTTCGACCAGGTCACCGAGATCGACCGGCTGCTCGGGCTCGTCACCCCGACGGTCGGTGGCGGCCTCGACGACCTCGTCGACCAGACGGCTCAGCTCCTCGGTCTCCTGGTCGAGGTCGTCGAGGATCCGAGCGGTGTCCCCACCCGCTGCCCCGGCGCCGACCCCGGCCGGACCGAGCGACCGCCGCAGCGTGTAGACGTTGGTGCGCAGGCTGGTCAGCGGGGTTCGCAGCTCGTGGCCGGCGTCCTGCACCAGCCGCTGCTGGTCCTCCCGGGATCGGGCCAGGGCGCCGAGCATCTCCCGGAACGCCACCCCCAGCCGGGCGGCCTCGTCGGTGCCGTCGGTGTCGACGTCGACGTCGAGACGGCCGGATCGGCGCACCTCCTCGGCGGCGGCGGTCAGGCGGACCAGCCGGCGGGTCAGCTGACGGGCCAGCACCACTCCGACCGCGGCCGCGGCGGCAACCACCACCAGCGACGCGACCAGGATCCGGGTCCGCAGCGCGGCCAGGACCTGTCGGGTCTCGCTCAGGCTGCGCCCCACCTGCAGCACGCCGCGGCCGCCGCCCAGGGAGGTGGTCAGCACCCGGACCGCGGTTCCGTCGACCGAGTCGTCCTGCCAACGGAACGTCCCCTCGGGCTCGTCGAGGAGGTCCTCGGCGGAGACACCGACCGGCAGCGGCGCGGCACCGTCCATCGAGTAGACGGTGCCGTCGGCGCCGACGACCTGGACGATGACGTCGCTGTCGCCACGGATCGACGCCGGGCTCCGCGGGCCGAGCACCCGGTCCACGCCGCCCGGACGGCGGAGGTCCGCGGTCGTGGCCTGCAACGACGAGTCGAGCTGGCCGAGCAGCTCGGCCCGGGTGGTGCGGTAGCTGAACGCTCCGATCAGGGCGGTGGCGACGGCGACCAGGCCGACGAGGGCCAGCACGAACCGGGCCCTCAGGCTCATCGACGACTCCGCCCCGTCAGCTCTCCCGCAACGTGTAGCCCACGCCGCGGACCGTGTGGATCAGCTTGACGTCCTCGCCCTCGTCGATCTTGCGCCGCAGGTAGCTGATGTAGACGGCGAGGTTCTTCGAGTCCGGACCGAAGTCGTAGCCCCAGATCTCCTCGTAGATCCTGGTCCGGTCGAGAACGATCCCGGCGTTGAACACGAGCAGTTCGAGCAGGTCGAACTCGGTGCGTGACAGCTCGAGCTCGCGGTCGGCGCGCCACGCCCGCCGGGCCGCGGGGTCGAGTCGAAGGTCGGCGACGGTCATCGCCGCGTGATCGGGCCCGCCGTCCGGCTCGGGTCGGGCCCGACGCAGGAGCGCCCGCACCCGGGCCAGCAGCTCCTCGGGGTCGAACGGCTTGGGCAGGTAGTCATCCGCGCCGGCGTCGAGCCCCGCGACCCGATCGGAGGTCTCGGTGCGCGCCGTCAGCATGAGGATCGGCACCCGGTCGCCCTCGGCTCGCAGCACCCGACAGACGGTCAGACCGTCGACGGTCGGCATCATCAGGTCGAGGACCAGCAGGTCGACGGAGCCCGATCGCATCCGATCCAGCGCCGTGGCACCGTCCGCGGCGGTCGTGACCCGGTGTCCCTCGAGAGCGAGCAGGCGGTCGAGGGAGTCGCGGATGGCGCGGTCGTCGTCGACCACCAGGATCCGCGCCGGCTCAGCTCCTGCCACTCCTCCACCGTAGGGCGCCCGGTCCCCGTCACCTCGCCGGAGGGCTCCCGCTACCGTCGTCGTCCGATGTCCCGACCCGATCGCTCCCGGTTGCGTGGAGCCAGCGTGCTGGCCCTGCCGCTGTTCGTCGTGGCGGTGATCGGCCTGTCGCTGGCGCTGGCGTCGACCCTCTGGGCGTTCGGGGCCGACCAACCGGTCGGTGTGGCCGCGGTCACCGCCATCGCGGTGCCGGCCGCGATCGGCGTCGCCGCGCTGGTCGCGGTCCGAGGCTGCTTCGTCGACGTCGACGCTTCGGTGGTGCGCGACGTGGTGGCCTGGCGCACCATGCGACGCGTCCCCACCGAGACGATCGCCGCGGCCAGGGTCCGACGGGGCGTGTGGCGGCTGTACGTGCTGGAGCTCGACGACGGGACGACGGTGAAGCTCGCCGGGGCGTCTCCTCAGCAGTTCCCGGCCTGGTTGCTGCCCGACGCCACCCAGCGCGACCTCGAGGACCTCGACGTCCTCCTCGGCGCGCCGTCGGCGTGACGCGGCCGGCGGGCGCCGACCAACATGGTTCCGATGGCCTCCCCGCCCGAACGTCGCGTGCCTCGCAAGGAGGTCGCGACCGCGGTCCAGCTCGACGTTCGGCCCTCGCTGCTCCTGCTGAGGGGGTTCGTCCACCGCTGCCCGGCCTGCGGTGGCCGTCACGTCTTCCGCCGGTGGTTCCAGATGGAGGAGCGCTGCCCCACCTGCACGTTCCTGTTCGAGCGCGTCGAGGGCCACTGGATCGGGTCGCTCGGGCTGAACACCACCGTCGTGTTCGGCGTCATGCTCGTCGTGCTCATGGCGGGGACCCTGGCGTTCTACCCCGACCCGCCCTTCGGAGCCCTCCTCATCGCCGAGGTGGCGATCGCCGCGGTCGGTCCGCTGCTGTTCTTCCCGTCGTCGCGCATGATGTGGACGGCGCTCGACCTGCTGATGCGGCCGCTGGGTCCCGGCGAGATCGACCCGCGGTTCGTCAAGGTCGATCCAGAACGTGATCGGATGGGCTGATCTCCCTGCTGCCTTGCTCACCGGACCCGGGCTCCGTAGCGTTTTGTCGATGGGGACCCGGCGCGCACTCGCAGCGATGACGGCGACGACCGTCGTCCTGGCGCTCGCTGCGTCGTCCTGCGCCCGTGCCGCCGAGACCTCGGAGGTGTCGACCGACGCCCCCGAGAAGGTGTCGCTACAGACCTCGACCACGGTCGCCCACTCGGCGTCGGGAACCGGGAGCTCGGCCACACGATCCACCAAGGCGGGCAGCGGCGACCTGGCCCAGACCGCGGCGCAACTATTCGCCCGCCTGGCTGCTGACCCGTCGCTGCTGGCTCAGCTGACCGGCATGGACATCTCACAGATCGCGGCGCTCACGGGCATGGACCCCGCCGCTCTGGCGTCGCTGAACATCTCGCCCGACGCGATCCGGGCGCTCGCCGGCGCGTTGGGCGGCATCGATCCCACGCTCGTCCAGCGACTCGGCGCGGGAGCGAACCTGGATCCCAAGCTCGCCACGACGATCCTCATGCTCGCAGCCCAGGTCGATCCGGCCGCCGCTCTGGCCATCAAGGGGGTCGACCCCCTCGCCATCGCGTCGCTGATCTCGGCGGCCACGACCGTCGACCCCAAGGTCGTCGCATCGATCGGCAGCGTCCTGAAGGTGGCAGACCCCAACGGGCTCGGTCGCCTGGCCGACGACAAGTCCAGCCTGGCGATGCTGGCGGTGATGTTCGGCGTGGCGATGCGCACGGACCCGTCGAAGTTCGCCCAGCTCGGCAATGCCGCGAACCTCGACCCGAACGTGAACTACGTCCTGAACTCGATCTCGGGTCTGGCCGCCGGACTCACCCCTCAGGTGGTGAGCTCGCTGAACGGATTGTCGAAGGTGCTCGGTCCCGACCTGCTCCGGGCGCTCTCGGCGATGATGGGCATCCTCGGTCGACCCGACGTCGCCCCGGTGGTGCAGGCGGCGGCCAAGGACCCGTTGGTGCTCGTGTCCACGCTGGGGACGTTCGCGCTGCTGATCCCCGGACTGGCCGAGGTGCTGGCTCCGGACGTGTTCGCGAACAACCCGAACGCCCGCTACGGACTGCTCGCCGGGCTCATCGGCGTGGCGATCGCGAACCTGAACGGGCTCGACCTGAACGCGTTGGCGGGCACGCTCGGCCTGCCGCCGCTCAACCCCGACTTCGGACGCTGAAGCGGTGGGCGGTCCCGGGCTGGCCGCTCAGCTGTAGAGCGCCTCGATCTCCGTCTCGAAGTGGGCGTTGATGCCCCGGCGCTTGAGCTTGAAGGTCGGGGTGAGCAGGTCGGTGTCGGGCAGCCACTCCTCGGAGAGCAGCGTCCACTTCTTGACCCGCTCGGCGTTGTTGAAGCCGGACATGGCCTGCTCGACGCCGTCGGCCACCGCGGCCTGCACGTCGGGGTGAGCGGCCAGCTCCTCGAGCGACGAGTACTGGATGCCGTGGCGGGCCGCCCAGCCGGGGGCGACCTCTCCGTCGAGCACCAGCAACGCCGACACGAACGGCCTGTTGTCGCCGATGACCGCTGCCTGGGCGACCAGCGGGATGGACTTGAGCTCGGCCTCGAGGTTGGCCGGGGAGATGTTCTTGCCGCCGGCGGTGATGATCAGCTCCTTCTTGCGGTCGACGATGCGCAGGTAGCCGTCGTCGTCGAGCTCGCCGATGTCGCCGGAGTGCAGCCAGCCGTCGTCGTCGATCGCCTCGGCGGTCTTCTCGGGGTCGTTCAGGTACCCCTGGAACACGTGGCCGCCCCGGCAGCACACCTCGCCGTCGGGGAACACGGCGAGGTCGGAGCCGGGCATGGCCAGACCCACCGTTCCGGGCTTGACCTTGAACCGCTCGAAGGACATGGCGCCGGTGTTCTCGCTCATGCCGTAGACCTCGGCGAGCGGGATGCCGATGGTGCGGAACCACCGCAGCAGGTCGGCCGGGATGGGGGCGGCGCCGGTGATGGCCATCTCGCACTGGTCCATGCCCACGAGCTCGCGAACCGTGCTGAAGGCGACGGCGTCGAGGAACTCGTAGGTGGCGATCTCCTCGTCGGTCGCCTCGCCCCAGGTCATCTTCTCCCGGATCGGGCCGCCGACCGCGATGGCCTCGTTGAACTTCTCGGCCTTCTCGGGGTCACCGGCGAGCGCGGCGGTCACCCCGGCGTAGAGCTTCTCCCACACCCGGGGCACGCCGAAGGCGATGTTCGGCCGCACGGCGATCAGGTGCGGCAGCAGCGCCGAGGTGTCCGGACAGGTCGTGACCTCCAACCCGGCCAACACCAGGGAGTACTGCGACACGATCCGCTCGGCGATGTGGGCCATGGGCAGGTAGGACACCACCCGCTTGCCCTTGATCTCCTCGCGGGTCCAGCCGTAGGACATCAGGCCGGACTCGAGCACCCAGCAGACGTTGTAGTTGCTGATCATCACGCCCTTGGGGCTCCCGGTGGTGCCGGAGGTGTAGATGATCGTGGCCAGGTCCTCGGGCCGGCCGATCGACGCGGCCTCGGAAAGGTCCACCGGATCCGCGTCGGTCAGGACCGCGTGGCCGACCACGCCGTCGGGGAGCTCGGGCGGGTCGACGACGGTCACGATGGTGCGCAGTGCCGTCAGCCGGTCCCGCACCTCGGCGAACTTGGCCAGGAAGTCCTGGTTCTCCACGATGGCGACCACGGCCCCGCAGTGGTTCACCAGGTACTCGACCTGGTCGGCCGACGACGAGTTGTAGATCGACACCGGGGTGGCGCCGCACAACAGGACGGCCATGTCGAGCCAGTGGAACTCGGGGATGTTGCGCATCATGAGCACGACCCGGTCGCCGGGCTGCACGCCGAGGGAGCGGAGTCCGGTCGCGGCGCGGGCGGCGCGGTCACCGAACTCGGCGAAGCTCACCGAACCCAACGTCCCGTCGAGCTGCATCCAGCGCAGAGCGGTCGAGTCCGCGCAGCGGGCCACGGTGTCGACGAACTCCCTCGCCACCGTCGTCCCGTCGACGAGTCGGTCGATGTCGGCCTTGGTCACGGAACCCATGCGATGCCTCCTGGTTCGGACCGCCGAGGATAGTGGCGGTGACCGGGGTCACGAGGCCCGGCCCGCGACTTGGCCCCCGACGCCGTCGGCGAGCAGACTCTCTTGACCGTCCGGTCTAGTTCGCACCGACCGCCCGACTCCCCGAGGGGGACCCATGCCCGACGCAGTGATCATCGACATCGTCCGCACGCCCGGCGGTCGCCGCAACGGCGCCCTGTCCGGCTGGCACCCGGTCGACCTCGCCGCCGAGACCCTCAAGGCCCTGGCGCAGCGCAACGACCTGGACCCCGCTCTGGTCGACGACGTCATCATGGGTTGCGTCATGCAGGCCGGCGCCCAGGCGCTCAACGTCGGCCGCAACGCCGTGCTCGCCGCCGGCTGGCCCGAGGAGATCCCCTCCACCACCGTCGACCGCCAGTGCGGCTCGTCCCAGCAGGCCGCCCACTTCGCGGCCCAGGGAGTCATGGCCGGCGCCTACGACGTGGTGGTCGCCGCCGGGGTCGAGGTGATGAGCCTGGTGCCGATGGGTGCCTCGATCGGCAGCGGGGTCGGCTTCCCGTTCGGCGCCGCCTACGACCGCTACGCGGACGTCGAGCTCATCGCCGGCCACAAGGGCCTGGTGGGCCAGGGCGTCTCGGCCGAGATCATCGCCAACGAGTGGGGTCTGTCCCGCGAGGACCTCGACGCCTACGGTGCCCGCTCCCAGGCGCTGGCCGAGCAGGCGACCGCCGAGGGCCGCTTCGAGAACGAGATCATCCCCGTCGTGTCCAAGATCCGCGACAAGGAGTCGGGCGAGATCAAGGTGCTCGACGCCATGGTCACCGCCGACGAGGGCATCCGCCCCGGCACCACCGCCGAGGGACTGGCCAAGCTCAAGCCGTCGTTCCTGCCCGAGGGCAAGGTGACCGCCGGCAACAGCTCCCAGATCTGCGACGGCGCCTCGGCCGCTCTGATCATGAGCGCTGACAAGGCCGCCGCGCTGGGCCTGACGCCCCGAGCCCGGTTCCACACCTTCGCCCTGGCCGGCGTCGACCCCGTCCGCATGCTCACCGGCCCCATCCCCGCCACCGCGAAGGCGCTCGAGAAGAGCGGCCTGGGCATCGACGACTTCGACCACATCGAGGTGAACGAGGCGTTCGCCTCGGTCGTCCTGGCGTGGGAGAAGGAGCACCATCCCGACATGGCGAAGGTCAACGCCAACGGCGGCGCCATCGCCCTCGGTCACCCGCTCGGCGGGTCCGGCACCAAGCTGATGGCCACCATGCTCAACGAGCTCGAGCGCATCGGGGGCCGCTACGGCCTCCAGACGATGTGCGAGGGTGGCGGCATGGCCAACGCCACCGTCATCGAGCGCCTGGGCTGACAGGTTGGCATCCCGACGGTGGGTCCGGCTGGGCCTGTGGCTCGCGGTCATGGCCGTGACCGCCGTCGGGGTGAGCCTGGCTCTCAGCACCCCGCTCGCGCCGACCTTCGGCGCGGTGGTGCTGGGTGCGGTGATCCTGCGGGCCGGCTGGTTCTTCCTCCAGCAGTTCGCGACCCCTCCTCCGGATCCGCCCGAGGCGGGCACGATCCGCAAGGTCAAGCTGCTCTACCGGTGCTCGATCTGCGGCACCGAGGTCACCATGACCGCCGCGCCGACCGAGGAACCCGAGCCGCCCCGGCACTGCCTGGAGGACATGGAGCTGGTGGCTCCCATCGAGTGAGAGCTGGTGGCTCCCATCGAGTGAGAGCTACCGGTACTGGGTGGCGACCATGATGCCGGCGAGGATGGCGCCGAGGCCGGCGACCAGGTACCAGCCGTTGCCCCCGTCAGCGGAGCCGGGCAGCACCCCCATGTAGTTGAGGATGATCACGAGCAGCCCCAGACCCCACAGGGCGAACATGAGCACGGGGACCCAGCGGGGGCTCGGACCCCTGGACGCTCCGGTGCCCGGCGGGGTGTAGCGCCCCGACGGCCGGTGCTGCGCCTTGGGGGTCACCCGCTTGCTGGACGTCCGCACTGTGCCGGTGTCCTTGGGAGTGGCCGTGTCCTTGTGAGCGGACGCGTCCTTGTCGGTCGCGGTGTCATCGGTGCGGGAACCGTGACCGGTCCCCTCCACCCTGCGCTTGGCCGGCTTCGCCATGGCGGTGAGGGTAACGGTTGTTCCGTCGCCGCGGGCAACCCGTACGCTCTCGGTCGTGGCGCCCCGGATCCTGGTGATCGACAACTACGACTCGTTCGTCTACAACCTGGTGCAGTACCTGGGGGAGCTGGGAGCCGAGCCCGAGGTGCACCGAGACGACGCCCTGGGGCTGACCGACGTGGAGCGGATCGACCCCGACGGCATCCTCATCAGCCCCGGACCGGGAACCCCGGCCGACGCGGGTCTGTCCAACGAGATCATCCGAACCTGGGGATCGCGGGTCCCCGTGTTCGGCGTGTGCCTGGGCCTCCAGTGCATCGGTGAGGTGTTCGGTGGCGAGGTGGTGCGTGCGCCGGAGGTGGTGCACGGCAAGACCTCCCTCATCGCACACCGGGGAGTGGGGGTCTTCGAGGGGTTGCCCAACCCGCTCGAGGCGACCCGCTACCACTCGCTGATCGTCCAGCGTTCGGCGTTGCCCGACGTGTTGGAGGTCACCGCGGAGACCGACGACGGGTTGATCATGGGGTTGCGTCACCGCGAGCTCGACGTCGAAGGCGTCCAGTTCCACCCGGAGTCGGTGCTGACCCACGCCGGTCACGACCTGGTCGGCAACTTCCTGCGCCGCTGCAGCTGACGCGGGCCGGTCGCGGCTCAGGGGGCGGTCGTGGTCGTGGCTCCCGGAACCGTGGTGGTGGTCGGTGGGGCGGCCGCGACCGCCACCGTCAGCTGCAGCTGCATGCCCGGCGACACCGGGGTTCCCGCCGGGATGCTCTGGGCGATGACCCGCCCGGACCGGCTGTCGTCGAAGGCGACGGTCTGGTTCCGGTAGCTGATCACCAGCGGGCTGTCGGCGAGCGCCTCGGCGGCCGACGACCTCAGCAGTCCGGTCACCGAAGGGGCCTTCAGGCTGGGAGCCGACTCGGTGACGACGACGTCCACCGGCTGGTCCCGGGGAACCGCCGAGCCGGCCGGCGGGTCGGTGGAGACGACCACACCGGCGGGGGTTCCCTCGACCACGGTGGTGGTGACCTTGCCCAGGCCGACTCCCGCACGCCCGAGGGCGGCGAAGCCCTCGGCGATGGGCGTTCCTGCGATGGCGGGCACCTGTCGCGGCGCGGGGCCGTCGGAGACGAGCACGGCCACGGTCGCTCCCGGAGCCGCTCGGCTGCCGGCGGCGGGGTCGGTCCGCAGCACCTCACCGGGCCGGACCTTCTCGTCGTAGGTCGGCTGCAGGACCGGGGCCAGTCCGTTGGCCTCGAGGAGCTTCACCGCCTCGGATCCCTGGAAGCCGGTCGTGTCGGGGACCTTGACGCCGGCGGGACCGTCGCTGACGACCAGGGTCACCTCGGTCCCGACCTCGAGCTTCGATCCCGCGACCGGGCGTTGGCCGAACACCGTCCCCGTCGGCACGGCCTCGTTGGGCTGGTACTCCACGGCGACCAGCAGCCCCAGGCCCTCGAGGGTCCGGGTGGCTTCCTCGAGGGTGTTGCCGTCCAATCGGGGAACCGGGACGCGGGCGGCGAGCACGGCCCGTTCGCCGTCTCGCATCGAGGTGCCGATCGCGAAGCCGGTGAGCACGAACAGCAGGCCGACGACGGCCAGACCGATCGCGGTGGCACGGGGGTGGCGACGGGGGTCGACGTCCTCCGGACCTCCGATCGGTGTGACGGGCGTTCCGCCCCGGACCCGGACCGCCCGGTCGTCACGGTCGGAGCGCCGACGTAACGAGCGCGACTCCGCCGCGGTCAGCTCGACCTCTGGGTCCGGGTCGGCGACACCGGCGGTGTCGGAGCGTGCTCGTCCCATCTCAGCCCACCGTCCCGATCTGGAGGGTGACCACGGTTCCGGGACGGGCCATCGTGGTCGGGGCCGGGTCCTGGGCGGTGACCGCGTCGACGCCGGAGCCCCGGATCACGTTGGGAACCAGCCCGAGAGCCTTCAGCGCCGCGGAGGCGTCGTCCGCGGTCCGGCCGTTCAGGTCGGGCACCGCGACGGGGGGAGCCCCGGCGGCCTGGGCGAGCGCGATCGGAGTGTCACGGTCCGCCATCGCCCCCGCGGCAGGGTCGGTGCGCAGGATCGATCCGAGCACCGCCGAGGCGTCGTCGACCGGGGTCACCGCTCCGACGGTGAAGCCGGCCTGACCCAACCGGAACGCCGCTCCCTCGAGGGCGAGGCCGGTCACGTCGGGCACCGCACGGGGGGCGGCCCCGTCGGAGACGACCAGACGGACCTCGTCCTCGGCGGTGACCACGACCCCCGGGCCTGGCTCCTGGCTGATCACGACGCCCTTGGGCACGGTCTCGCTCGGCTCCCGGGCGACCGTCACATCGATTCCGGCATCGTCGAGCGGCGCCCGGGCCGCATCCAGGGTCTGTCCGACCGCGGCGGGCATCTCGACCCGGTTGAGGCCGCGACTGACCACGACCTCAACCTCGGCACCCTCCCGAACCCGCGAGCCCGCCGGGGGCGTCTGGGAGATCACGGTGCCCCGGGTGCCGGTCAGGCTGTAGCTGGTGCGGACCTTCGGTACGAGCCCGGACCGGCGCAGTTCGGCCTCGGCTCCGGGCTGCGGTCGTCCGGCCAGGTCGGGAACGGTCACGATCGCTCCCCGTCCGAGGAGCGCGTCGAGCGGGTTGAGCGTCGAGGAGAACCCGAGCAACCCGGCGAGCAGGGCCGCCCCGGTCAGAGCAACCGCCAGGGCCACCGCTCCCTTGGCGATGGGGTCGGTGCCGGCCCGCCGCCCGGCCATGTCAGGGGGTGGACGACGACGTCGGTGGGGTCGAGGTGGTGCTCGTGGCCGCGACGCCGACCACGATCTTGACCGTCGAGCCCTTGTCGGCCTGCTTGCCCGAGGTCGGGTCCTGGCTGATGACCCGTCCGATGTCGGAGTCGCCCGCGGGAACGGTCTTGGTGGAGGTGTCGACGTTGAACCCGCGGCCCTGGAGGGTGTTGGTCGCGTTGGTCTCGGTCTGTCCGACGACGTTCGGCACGCTGACCTGCTCGACACCGGTCGACACCGTGATCGTCACCGCGGCGCCCTTCTTGGCGGTCGTCCCCCCGGCCGGGTCGGTCGAGATGACCAGACCGGACGCGACCGTCGCGCTCGCCGCCTCTTTGGTGGCGGCGATCTTGAAGCCCGCGGCGCGGAGTTGGGCCTGGGCGTTCTGGAGGTTCTGGCCGGCGACGTCGGGGACGGTCTCCTCGCCGGGCGACTTGGCCACGTCGAGGGTCACCATCGAGTCCCGGTCGACCTCGGTCCGCGCCGCGGGGTTCTGGGCGATGACCGTTCCGGTCGCCGCCTGTTCGCTCTCGACCTCGTTGACCGTGACCTTGAGGCCCGCCGCGGTGAGCGCTGCCTCTGCCTCGGCGCGGGGCTTGCCGACGACGTCGGGGACCTCGACGCGCTCGACGCCGGTCGACACGACCACCTCGACCGTCGACCCCTTGTCCACATCGGTCTTGGCGGCCGGGTCCTGGGAGATGACCAGACCGGCGGCGACCGTGGCGTTCGGCTCCTCGGTGAACTTGGCCTCGAGGCCGGCGTCGTCGAGCAGCTTCTGTGCGGCGGCCCGCGGCAGGCCGATCAGGGCGGGGACGGCGACGGTGTCGGTCCGCAGGCTGCTGGCGAACCAGAACAGCAGTCCGGCCAGGATGGCGAGCAGCACAGCGATGACCCCGACGAAGAGCCCGGTCCGCGACTTCGGGGCGTCGTCGGGCCCACCGTCGACGTCGTCGATCGGCTGCACCGTGCCGGGATCGACCGCCGGTTGCACGGTGGTGGCCGCGGCGGCGACGCCTGCTGCGGCCACACCGGCTGCGGCCACGCCGGCCGCGGTGCCGGTGAGGGCCCGCTCGGCGGCGGTGAGATCGCCGTCGAGGTAGCGGTTGAGATCCGCCCGCAACGCCTCGGCCGACGGGTAGCGGTCGTCGGGACGCTTCTGGAGGAGCTTCATGATGATCGCCTCGAGGCCGCGGGGGACCTCGGGGACGATCGTGGACGGCGGGGCCGGCTGGTCCTGGACGTGCTTGTAGGCGATGGCGAGCGGGGTGTCGCCGCTGAACGGGGGCCGGCCGGTCACCATCTCGTAGAGGACGACGCCGAGCGAGTACAGGTCCGACCGCGGATCGACCGGCAGTCCCTGGGCCTGCTCGGGCGAGAAGTAGGTGGCGGTCCCCATGACCGAGCCGGCCTGGGTCAGGTCGTCGTCAGGAGACGAGAGCGCCCGGGCGATGCCGAAGTCGGTGACCTTGGACTGGCCGGTGGCGGTGAGCAGGACGTTGCCCGGCTTCACGTCGCGGTGCACGACGCCGCGGGAGTGGGCGAAGCCGAGAGCGGCGGCGACCTCGCCGGCGAGCTCGGCGGCCCGCCGGGGGTGCAACGGGCCGTCGCGGCGGATGACCTGTGACAGCGACGGGCCGTCGACGTACTCCATGACGATGAAGTAGGTGCCGTCCTGGGTTCCCCAGTCGTAGACGCCGACGATGTTCGGGTGCGACAGGTTGGCGGCGGCCTGGGCCTCGCGGCGAAAACGTTCGACGAAGCTCGGGTCGGTGGCGAACTCGGGCACCAGCTCCTTGACCGCGACCGGGCGGTCGAGGCTGCGGTCACGGGCCAGGTACACCTGGGCCATCCCGCCGCGTGCGAGCCGTTGATGGATCTCGTAGCGGTCCCCGAGGACCCGTGGTTCCTGCTCAGCCATGGCGCCGCCAGCGTAGAGTCCCCGACCCGTCGGATCGTGTCATGGGCACGCTCAGCCCGACACCCCGAGCGCCTTGTCCAGGACGGCCTTGGCCACGGGACCGGCGGTCGATCCGCCGGTGGCGGCGCTGACGCCGGGGAGGTCCTCGACGATCACCGCGACCGCGACCTGTGCGGGCTGACCGGGTTGACCGGCGAAGGCGATCATCCAGCCGTGCGAGCGGGGCGGCTTGGTTCCGAGCTGCGCGGTTCCCGTCTTGGCCCCGACCTCCCAGCCCGGCGTGGCCATGACCGCCGCCGTGCCATCGGTGACGACGCCGACCATCGCCTCGCGCATGGTCGCCGCGACCTCGGGTGTCATCGACTCCTTCCACGGGAAGGGAGCGAACTTCTCGACGACGTCTCCGTTGCGGGCCCGGATCTCGGCCATGACGTGCGGAGCCATGATCTGGCCGGTGTTGCCGGCACCGGCGGCGACCATCGCCATCTGCAGCGGCGTGGCGCGCACGTCGTTCTGGCCGATGGCGGTCTGGGCCAGCTTGGGCGTGTCCTCGTAGACCGGAGCCGAACCCTCGGGCCGACTGACGACCGCTCCGAAGTCGGTCGGGTACACCGACCGCGCCGGGCGAGGCAGGTCGAGCTCGACCGGCTGGTTGAAGCCGGCCGCCTCGGCCGCGTCGATCATCGGATCCGGACCGGTCGTCTCGGCGGCCATCTGGGCGAAGGAGCTGTTGCAGGAGCGGGCCAGGATGGGGAGGAGCGTCCCACCGCAGGCGTTGCCGTCGAAGTTGGAGATCGGCTTGCTGGTCAGCGGCGGGGTGTACGACGTCACCACCGGATAGGTCGGCGAGTCGACGGTGACCTTGCCCGAGGTCAGACCAGCGGTGGCGGTCACGACCTTGAACGTCGAGCCGGGGAAGTAGCGCTCGCGGTACGCCTTGGGCAGCAGCGGCTTGGTCGGCGCCGCCTCGTACAGGGCCTTGGCCCCGGCAGCGGCCTCGGCGTCGTTGTTGGACAGCAGGTTCGGGTCGAAGGTCGGGTTCGACCACATGGCGAGCACCGCCCCGGTGCGCGGGTCGAGCGCCACCACCGACCCCCGACGGTCACCGAGGGCGTCGCGGGCGGTCTCCTGGAGGTCCTTGCGCACCGTCAGCACCACGTCACCCTCGCTCGAGGTGTCGGAGAAGAAGCCCGACAGCCGGTGCAGCTTGAGCGACGGTGTCCGCCCCGCCAGCTCCTCGTTGTAGGTGCGCTCCACACCGTCGGAGCCCAACGTGAACGAGTAGTAGCCGGTCACGGCGGAGAGCAGCTCGCCGTCGGGGTACACCCGCTGGTAGCGCAACGCGGCCCGTCGCTCCTCGGAGGTTGCGGCGGTCTTGCCGTCCGCGGTGAGGATGTCGCCGCGGGGCTGGTTGAAGTCGCGCTGGAGCTGGCGGGTGTTGTCGGGGCGGTCGCTGTAGGCCTGCGCCTGCAGGACCTGGACCTGGTTGAGCTTGGCGAACACGGCGACGTAGCAGATGATCACGATCACGCCGAGCGCCTTGATCTGACGGTTCATCGACGGACCCCGCTCACATCGCCACCGCCCGCTCCGGGGCGCGACGCGCCGTCTGGTCCGAGATCCGAACCAGGAGCGCCAGCAGCACGTAGTTGGCCACCAGGGAGCTGCCGCCGTAGGAGACGAACGGCAGGGTCACCCCGGTGAGGGGCAGCAGTCGGGTGACGCCACCCATGATGATGAAGGCCTGGAACGCGATCAGCACGGTGAGCCCCACCGCCAGCAGCGACGGGAACGGGTCCCGCGACTCGCGGGCCACCCGGAGTCCGGTGCCGGCCAGCAGCAGGAAGGCGCACAGGATGGCGGTCGTGCCGAGCAGGCCGAGCTCCTCGCCGATGATCGCGAAGATGAAGTCGGTCTCGTCGTAGGGGATCCGCCCGGCGATGCCCAACCCGGGCCCGACCCCGGAGGTTCCTCCCCACGCGAGCGCGTAGGCGGCCTGGATGATCTGGTAGCCGGATCCCTGCGGGTCGGCCCACGGGTCGATCCACACCGACACGCGCTTCTGGACGTGCTCGAAGCTGAGCCAGCTGACGAACGCCCCGACCAGGAAGAGCCCCATCCCGACGAGCAGGTAGCTCACGCGGCCTGTCGCCACCCACAACATGACGACGAACAGGAGGAAGAACAGCAGCGCCGAGCCGAGGTCGCGCTGGAAGATCAACACGACCAGCGACGCCCCCCACGCCAACAGGATCGGGGCGAAGTGCTTGGGGTCCGGGGTGTTGAACGGACCGACCCGGAACGTGGCGACGCTCAGCAGCTCCCGACGCTCGACCAGGTAGCCCGCGAAGAAGACGGCGAAGGCGATCTTGGCGAACTCCCCGGGCTGGAAGCTGACCGGCCCGACCGACACCCAGATGCGGGCCCCGTTGATGCTGCGCCCGATGCCCGGCAGCAGCGGGAGGATCAGCAGCAGCACGCCGATCAGCCCGGCGGTGTAGCGGTATCGCTGCAGCAGCCGGACGTCGCGCACCGCGAGCAGGGTCACGACGTAGGCGACGATGCCGACCGCGGTCCACGATGCCTGGAGCGCGGCCAGGTCCTGGTCGAGCCGGGCGATGAACACGTAGCCGATGCCGTTGAGCAGCGCGGCGAGGGGCAGCAGCAGCGAGTCCGCAGCCCGGGCCAGACGCCGGTTGGCCAGGTGCGCCCCGACCAGCAGGGCCAGGAGGACCGCCAGGAACGGCCAGATGTCCGCGGGGAGCGAGGCGTTGCGACCCAGGCTGGCCAGCGCGTACGCGCCGAGGATGATCAGCACGGCCAGCACGAGCAGGCCGAGCTCGGTCGTGCGACGTCGGGTGCCGAGGGCCACGACCGCCGGCGAGGGCTCGGGGCGGCGCCGGGTGACGGCCGGTGCGGTCACGGACCCGGGACGGGTGCGGGCACGGGAGCGGGCGCGAACGGATCCGGTGCCGCCGGCACCGGCGCCACCGTGGTGGTGGTCGTCGTCGTGGTGGTGGTCGTGGTGGTCGTCGTCGTGGTGGTCGTGGCGTGGCGCTGGATGCCGACGATGTAGGCCCGGGCCTCGCGCTCGGATCCGAACGTGCGGCCCCGGTCGACCTGACGGCGGTCCGCGTCGGTGAGCGAGGCGACGTCGATGTCCTCGAAGCGCTCCACGTCGGTCGGGCCGATGAACAGGATCCGCTCCCTCGGCCCCTGCTGGAGCACCACGATCCCGTCCTCGGCCGCGACGACCCACCCGATCCTCGACCACAGCACCAACGCTCCGACCATGACCGCGAGCACCGCCACGATGGTCACGATGAAGAGGGTGGTCCGCCACCGGCTGCCCCGACCGGCATCGACGGTCCCCTCGGCGTCGACCGCGTCCCCACTGTCGACCGCGTCCCCGTCGTCGACCTCCGGCGGACCTGCCGCCGGGACCTGGTCACCTTCCGATGCCGCGACTCCCTCGACCCCGTCGACGCCGGACTCCTCTGGGAGCGTGCCCGCGTCGGTTTCCTCGAGCGGGTGCTCCGGGTCGGACCCGTCCCCAGGATCGTCTCCGAGATCGTCCGAGACCCCGGAGTCACCATCGGGGTCGGCCGGGACCACGACCGCCATGATCGTCTCGGTCCGGTCCCGTTCGTCGTCGATGTCGGACAGGTCGACCGCCGGTGTGCTGATGCGCCGGTAGCGCCCTTCGATCTCCTCCGCGGCGCTGCCGGAGTCGACCACGTCGACCACGACGGTGGTGATGTTGTCGCGCCCACCGGCCGCGTCGGCCTCGGCCGCGAGCCGGCGGGCGATGACCTCGGGGTCCTGGTCCTCGGCCAGCAGTTCGGCGATCCGGTCCTCGCCCAGCTCGCCGAACAGACCGTCGCTGCACAGCAGCAGTCGGTCGCCGTCGACCGGTTCGAGCAGCCAGGCGTCGACGACGACGAGGGGCTCGACGCCGAGGGCCCGGGTGATCACGTTGCGCTGGGGGTGGTGCTCGGCCTCCTCGGCGGAGATGCGGCCCTCCCTCACCAGCGTCTCGACCAGGGAGTGGTCCTCGGTCAGGCGCGTCAGCTCGCCGTCGGCCATCAGGTAGGCCCGTGAATCGCCGACGTTGAGCACCGCGACCTGCTCGCGGTCGTCGTAGCGGACGAGCCCGGCCACGCACACGGTGGTGCCCATCCCCCGCAGGGCGTCGTCGTCTGCGGCGCGCTCGTGGATCCGACGGTTGGCCCGGTGCACCGCCGCGACCAGGTCCTGCACCGACCGCGACCCGGCCGCGTCGCGCAGCACGTCGACGGTGTCGGCGGACGCCACCTCGCCGGCGCGGTGTCCTCCCATGCCGTCGGCGACCGCCACCAGGTCGTCGGTCACCAGGTACGAGTCCTCGTTGGCGCCCCGGACCTGTCCCACGAGCGACGCCGCGCCCGAACGCAGCGTGGTCATCGGACCTCCATGACCACGTTGCCGATCTGGATGCGGTCACCGAGTCGGGCCGGCATCTGGCCCACGGCGCGGGTGCCGTTGACCCACGTCCCGTTGGTCGATCCGAGGTCCTCGACGAAGACCGAGCCCTCGCGGCTCAGCAGGCGGGTGTGCACCTGCGAGACGTACTGCTCGTCGAAGACCAGGTTGCAGCCCTGGGCGCGGCCGACGGTCATGTCCGGGCCGAGCGGGTACTCGGTTCCGGCCCGCGCCGCAGGTTCGACCACGACCAGGCGGGTCGGCACCACCTGCTTGCGCCGGCTGCGGGTCGAGGCCCGGGGGGAGGACCGTCGGGAGCGGGTCGCGGTGCCGGCCGCACCCGACGCCGCCGGGGAGGGCGCCGAGGGAGGGTTCACCTCGGTCCACACCGCCCGGAGCACGCGCAGGAAGAAGAGGTACAGCAGCGCCAGCAGGCACAGCTTCAGGACGGTGAGCAGCTGGTCGGGCACGGGTCCGTCCTACGAGGCCTCGAAGCGGACGGCGGTGTTGCCGAACCGGACCTCGTCGCCGTCGCGGAGCTCCTGTTCGGCCACCCTCACCCCGTTGACCTTGGTGCCGTTGGTCGAGCCCAGGTCCGCCACGACGAACCCATCACCGGCGGGACGGACCTCGGCGTGGACCCGGCTGACGTTCGGGTCGGCCAGCACGATCGTGCAGTCGGCCTGACGACCGACCGACACGACGTACTCGCCGAGAGGAACCCGGTCACCGGTCGGCAGCACCAGGGACCCGGGGGGCAGACCGCCGGCCCCTTCGACCCATCGGGAGTCGACCTCGAGCAGCCCGGTCCGCATCCCCGGGTCTCCGGCGACCTCGATCTCGATGGGGCCGACGAAGGAGTAGCCCTCGTCGCGGGCGTGCTCGCGGGCCGCGTCGGCCAGTTCGCGACGCAGGGTGCCGTCGATGTGGGCGAACTGCTCGTGGTCGGTCTCCGAGACGGTGAAGCGGTACCAGTTCGGGACGATCGTGCGCCCGTCGACCGCGACGGAACGACGGGCGTCCATCTCGCGTTGGAGCTTGCGCCCGAACTCGACCGGCTTGACCGAGGAGCGGAAGAGACGGCTGAAGGTCCCTTCCACCATGCGTTCGAGGCGGCCCTCGAAGCCCTGGGTAGCCATCGGCCCCACGATAGCGACGTCAGCGGTCACCACCCGGGGCACCGGGTCGGGGCGACTCTGGGTGGCCGGCCGGATCAGTCGGTGGGCCCGACGCGTCGGGCGTTCAGGTCCACGTCGTCGGCGAGGCCGTCCGCGAGCCGTTCGGCCCGCTTCGTGAGCGTCCGGTGCCACGACGGGGCGAGAGCGTCGAGCGACGCCAGGGATGCGGCGGCGTCGAGATCGTCGCGCCGGTGGTGCATGACGTCGTTCGCCGTGGCGACGCTCCAGCGGGGGCTCGGTCTGACCTCGAGGGTCCAGGTGTCGCCGGCGGCGACGACGCCCGGGGTCACCACCCGCAGGTACCACCCGGTGCGTCCCGTCTCCTCCATGCGGGCCACCAGTCCGTCACGCCCCCAGCGATGCTCCACCTTCCAGCACGGCTGGCGGGGCTGGGAGACCTCGAACAGCGCGGTCCCGACCGCCCAGCGGTCGCCGATGCACACGTCGGCCTCGGTGAGGCCCGACACGTGGAGGTTCTCACCGAAGGCCCCGGGCTCGCCCAACTCCGGCTCGATGGCCCGCCAGGCCTCGGAGTGCTCGGCGGAGTAGGCGAGCGCCGCCTTGTGAGGCCCGCCGTGGACCCGCAGGTCACCCTGTTCGTCGCCGTCGAGGTTGGTCGGTCCCACCGCGATCGGGCCGTCGACGACCTGCTTGCGGAACGCGGTGCGCACGACGCGGCCGTGGGCATCGACGTACTCGACCGGGCGCCCGACCAGCACGACGAGGGTCCGGGGGTCGGCGGTCATGGCGGCGACGGTAGTGCCGGCGGCGACGGTACGGTCGGGGCCATGTACGTCGTCATGAACTCGATCGCCGTCGACCCGGAGCACGCCGAGATCTTCGAGCAGCACTTCTCACGCTCCATGGACGGGACGCTGGGCTCGGTCGGTGGCCTGGTGCGCTCCACGCTCCTGCGCCCGGTCACCGCCGGCGAGCCGTACGTCGCCCAGATCACCTTCGACTCCGAGGAGTCGTTCCAGGGTTGGCTGAGCTCCGATGCATTCCGTGCCGCTCACGGCCACGGCCCGTCGGGCGGCTCGGGCGGTTCGGACAGTTCGGGTGGCGGCCCGAACGTGGTCGCCTACGAGGTGGTCAACGAGGTCGCCGCGGGCTGATCGCCTTGGGAGCGGCCCGCCCGGGCGCGCTACAGTGCGTCGCTCACTCGCGCGAGTGGCGGAATTGGCAGACGCGCAGGATTCAGGTTCCTGTGTCCGCAAGGACGTGAGGGTTCAAGTCCCTCCTCGCGCACTCCTCATTGTCGGATCGACGACGTACGATCAGAGCGTGGTTCACTCGTCAGCGCCTGCTGACACCGACGTCGAGGTCTTCCGTCGCCAAGTCGACCGCTGGCGCGAGATGACACCCGCCGAGAGGGCGGAGCTGGCTGACCACCTGAGCGTCGACGTCGTCAAGATGGCTTCGGCCGGCATTCGCCGTGACCGACCCGACATCTCCGCCGACGAGCTCGCTCGAGAGCTGGCTCGTCGGCGCTACGGGCGAGCGTTCGCGGATGCAGCGTGGAACAGCACTGATCCGACGTGAGCGACTCGGGCCCCCTGTCCCTGGTCATACGTGTTGCCGCCATCCTCGACGAGTTCGACATCACGTACGCACTCGGGGGTTCGATGGCGAGCTCGTTCTTCGGCGAGCCGCGAGCGACCGCGGACATCGACGTGGCGGTCGACCTCGACGCTGGCAGCGGTGATCGACTGGTCGACCGGTTGCAGTCAGAGTTCTACGTGCCAACAGCCTCCGCGCGAGCCGCTGTCCGTGCCCAGGAGTCGTTCAACATCCTCGCTGTCGAACAGGGGCTGAAGGCGGATCTGTTCGTGCTGGGCGACAGCTTGCTCGATCGCCGACAGATCGAACGACGGGTTCTCATCGTCCTCCCCGGCTCAACGCAGGGTCTGTGGGTCACATCGCCCGAGGACCAGATCCTCCGCAAGCTCGACTGGTACTGCCGTGGCGGATCCGTCTCCGACCGCCAATGGCGCGACGTCCTGGGCCTACTGACCGTCGGCGGGGACGCACTGGAGGTCGACTACCTGCATGAGACCGCGGCGGAAGTGGGTCTCTCGGACCTGCTCGAGCGAGCGGTCGCAGCGGCGAGTGAGGTCTGAGCGCGACGTCATGTCGCCTCGGCGGCCAGCGCCGCTGCGCCCTCCACCACGGTCGACCAAGAGGTCGAAGATCCGGTCCGCCACGCCGACGCCGCCATGTCCGTCGCCAAGTCGGCGGTTCGCAACCGGCTCGCGCTCTCCACCGCCTGCGGGATCCGAAGCGGGCCATGATGGTCCGATGCGCATCGGAATCAACGGCTCAGGTCTCATCGCCACCGGCGCTCCGGTCGGCCAGATCACCGAACACGCCGCCCAGGCCGAAGCAGACGGCTTCTCGTCCTACTGGCTCGCCCAGCTCGCGGTGCCCGACGCCCTCACCGCCATCGCGACGATGGGCGGGGCCACCTCGAGCATCGAGCTCGGAACCGCCGTGGTGCCGACCTGGTTCCGACACCCGTTGATGCTCGCAGCGCAGGCCGTCACGGTTCAGCAGATCATCGGGCCACGGCTGGCGCTGGGGATCGGCCTGGCCCACAAGCTGTCGGTCGAGGCCACGCTGCGGATCCCCTTCGCGACGCCGGCCAAGCACATGGACGAGTACCTGTCGGTCCTGCTGCCTGCGATGACCGACGGATCGGTCGACGTCACCGGCGACATCTGGTCCGGGTTCACCGAGGGAGCCCCACCGGCTGAAGGGCCTCCCACGGTGCTGCTCGCCGCGATGGGGCCGCGGATGCTCCGCATGGCGGGGTCCCGCTGCGCCGGGACGATCCTGTGGTTGTCGGGACCGAAGGTGATCGCCGAGCGGATCAAGCCGGCCGTCGACGCCGCCGCAGCCGAGGCGGGCAGACCCACCCCCCGGATCGTGGCGTCGGTGCCTGTGTGCGTCACCGACGACGCGGCAGGGGTCAAGGAGATGGTGGGAGCGTTCCTGGCCGGCTACAACGACCTGCCGTCGTACCGCGGGGTGATGGACGCCGAGGGTGCGGGTGGCCCCGCGGACGTCTCGGTCATCGGTGACGAGGCGACCGTCCGCGCCGGGATCGCCGCGTTCGCCGAGGCCGGAGCCACCGACTTCGCCCCCGTCGAGATCGGGCTCGCCGAACGGGATCAGGTCGCCACCCGCGAGCTGCTCAAGGAGCTCACCGCGGGCTGAGGATGCTCAGGTCCCGGCGACGGTGATGTTCGAGCGCACCGAGTTGGCGATGAAGCAGCGGTGGTGGCTGTCCCGGTGAAGCTGGGCGAGGGCGGCGTCGTCGGGCTCGGGCCCGCTCCAGGTGATCACCGGATGCAGCTCCACGTCGGTGATGGCGAGCACCCCGTCCTCCACACGTCCCATCGTGGCGACCGCGTCGTCGCGGTAGGTCTCGACCGGGAACCCGGCGTCGGACGCCAGGTGGAGGAACCACAGCATGTGGCAGCTGGCGATGGCGGCGACGAACGCCTCCTCCGGGTCGACCCTGGCCGGATCGCCGTTGAGGTGCGGCGCGGAGGACGCCGGCACCTCGACCCCGCCGTCGAAACGCCAGACGTGGGCCCGGGAGTAGGTGGAGTCGGTGGGCGCGCCGTCGCGGTGCCACTCGACCTGGGCGACATGAGTGCTCACAGACCCATCGTACGGACCCATCGTACGGACCGTCCCATCGTACGGACCGCCGGAACGGCCACGACCCTCCCCCCGCCTCGGCGGGACCGTCGGCGCGAGACTCGCCGCCATGACGACGCACCGACGGACCACGCCGGCGCTCCGGCGGCTCGTGGCCACGGTGTCGGTGGTGCTCCTGCTGGTCGGAGCCGCGACTGCCTGCTCCGGAGGAGGCTCCGAAGAGAGCTCGGCCCGGGGCGGGAACCCGACCGACACGGCCGTCACACCGTCGAGCAGCGCCGTACCGGCGGGCACGCCCAGCTCCGGGTGCGGCACCGACCCGGCGACCGAACCGGTGGAGGCTCCTCCCGGGGACGCAGTCGTCACCCTCGGCGACCGCTCCTACCGGCTCGGGGTCCCCGCCGACTACGACCGGGACCGACCCGTGCCGCTGGTGATGAACCTGCACGGCAGCGGATCGAACGCCCTCGAGCAGACGACCTACTCCGAGATGGCCGCACGCGCCGGTGAACGAGGGTGGATCACCGTCACCCCCGACGCGATCGGCGGCAAGTGGGAGCTGGCCCTGAGCGGCGCCGACGACGAGTTCCTGACCGCCGTGCTCGACCGGGTGACCGCGGGGTACTGCGTCGACCTCGACCGGGTGCACCTGGCCGGGATGTCGCTCGGGGCGTGGAAAGCCGCAGCGACCGCGTGCGCTCACGCGGACCGCTTCGCGTCGATCGCCCTCGTCACCGTCGAGGTCCACCCCTCGGACTGCGCTCCGATGTCGGTGGTCGCGTTCCACGGAACCGCCGACACGGTCGTCCCCTACGGCGAGGGCGCTGATCCGGGTGTGGTGGTGACCGGCCCGAACGCCGGACTTCCCGGTGCCCGCGGCAACATCGCCGAATGGGCGTCGGCCGCCGGGTGCGGCGCGGAACCCCAGGTCCAGCAGATCGGAACCGATGTGGAGCACTGGAGGTACCCGGGCTGCCCGGACGGTCGGGGCGTGGAGTTCTACTCGATCGAGGGCGGCGGCCACACCTGGCCCGGGGCCTCGATCGACATCGGGCCGACGACGCAGACGATCGACGCCACCGACATCGCCCTCGACTGGTTCGAGGCCCACCCCCGAGCCTGACTCCGGAGTGGACCGCCGGCGCTCAGCCCGCGCCGGTGGCCGATGGGTCGGCAGGGCGACACGCCGCACCCAGAGCGGGGTCCGCGGCCCCGATCGCGTCGAGCGGATACGCGACGACGTCGTGGGTGACCGGATCGGACGCCGCGATCAACCCGACGGCCCGGCCGGTGATGTCGATGACGACCCCGCCGGAGATCCCAGGAACCGCGTCGACGTCGACCACCATCACCTCGGTGGTCGCGCCGTAGCCCTGGCGGGCTTCCACCGACCGCACGGTTCCCGACGCGGCGAGGAAGCGACCGTCGGGGTAGCCCGCGACCATGACCCGGGAGCCCAGGACCGGTCGGGGCCCCGCCTCGAGCGGTTCGGCGCCGCCGTCCTCGAGCACCGCGCCGTCGACCTCGGCCACGTCGCGGTCGGCAACCACACCCGACACGTCCGCGGCGCCGACCACGCCGTCCACGTCCACCCGGTCGGTCCCGGCGACCACGTGCTGGTTGGTCAGGCCGACCACCGTGTCGGCCCGTCGTACGAGGGTCACCGTGGCCTGACGCTCCTGGCCGCACCCCGATGCGTGGACCCGCAGCACCGAACGCTGAAGGGCTGAGCTGACGGCGGGGTCGGGGCCGTCACGGTCGAGCACGGCTCCCGCGACCGCGGCGACTGGCTGGGGAGCCGCCAACGAGCGACCCGCGTGCCACCTCACGACCAGCGCGAAGCCGAGGACCAGCAGCACCGCCATCACGAGCACGGCCCCCGGCCGCCGTTCCGCCACGCCGCGAGAGAAGCGCAGCATCGGGGGTCCGGGCAAGCCCGAGGGCAGAACTTCCCGTGACGCCACCCTCCTGAATTGTGCATTGCATGACGCAAGTTGCCGTCGTACCCTTCATGGCATGATGCAATTCGATCCGGCCATGGCCGACCTGGCCGCCCTCCGGGAACGGAGGCTCGCGACCCCCGACCCCGGGGCCCGGCCGATCATCCGATCGATCACGCCCGACGACGGTCCCGCCCTGACCGAGATGGCACTGCGGTGCAGCCCCGACTCGATCCGGCATCGCTTCCACGCCCCTCTCACCGGCGTCGAGCCGTCACGCCTGACCGCGTTCCTGCGCGGTCGCGGGGCGATCATCACGTTGGTGGCCGACGTCGACGGAGCCGTCGTCGGGATCGCCACGCTCCACCGGAGCGGTCGCGGCGCCGCCGAGGTCGCCGTGCTGGTGGAGGACCGCTGGCAGGCCGGCGGCGTCGGGACCCGGCTGCTGTCCCACCTCATGAGGCATGCGGCGCAACACGGGATCCGCACCGTCGACGCCGACGTGCAGCGCGAGCAGGGGTTCCTGATCGACCGACTCCTCCGCGGCGTCCCCGACGCTGCTGCGTCCTTCGACGGTCCCGTCGCGACGCTGCACCTACCGGTCGGACCGGCCTCATAGGGTGGGGTCGTGCGCCGCGCATCGTTCACCGACATGCAGTGCTCGGTGGCCCAGTCCCTCGAGCAGATCGGCGAGTGGTGGTCGCTGCTGATCATCCGCGACGCCCTGCTGGGCGTACGGCGCTTCGAGGACTTCCGCACCCGGCTCGGCATCGCCAGCAACATCCTGACCAGTCGACTCGACACCCTGGTCGCCCACGGCATCCTCGAGCGTCGGCGCTACTCCGAGCACCCTCCCCGCGACGAGTACCGCCTGACCGACAAGGGTCGGGACCTCTGGCCGGTGATGACCGCCATCCGTCAGTGGGGCGACAAGTGGGCCCTCGATCTGGAGGACCATCCCACCGTCCTGGTCCACGACACCTGCGGTCACGTCTGTCAGGCGGTCCCCCACTGCAGCGAGTGCGGCCAGGAGCTGGAGCTCGGATCGATCCACGTCGCGCCCGGGCCGAACGACTCCGACCCGTCGTTCATCCCGCGCCGTCCCGCTCCCGGGTCGGACAGGTCCTGAGCGGTCAGGTCCTGAGCGGTCAGGAGCGGCACTCCAGGTAGCGCCGCCACACCTCGTCGACCGCGACGGTCGCGGGGATCTCACCGTCGTGGACCCGTTGCCGCGCCGCGTCGAGAACCGCCCCCATGGCTGGATCGGTCCGCAGGTCGTCGCGCAGCCGGTCGTCGAGCATCGCCCACATCCACCGGACCTGCTGGTCCCGTCGACGCTCCTGGAGCTCGCCGGTGGCCGACATCCTGGCCCGGTGGATCACCACCTGCTGCCACAGCGCGTCGAGCCCGTCGCCGGTCAGACCGGAGCAGAGGACGACGGGCGGGCTCCACGTCGGCGATGCCGGCGACATCAGGTGCAGAGCGGCGCGGTAGTCCGCGGCAGCCAACTCGGCCCGGGGGCGGTTGTCGCCGTCGGCCTTGTTGACCGCCACCAGGTCGGCCAGCTCGAGCACCCCCTTCTTGATTCCCTGGAGCTCGTCACCGGCGCCGGCGAGCATGAGGACCAGGAAGAAGTCGACCATGTCGGCCACCACGGTCTCGGACTGCCCGACCCCCACCGTCTCGACCAGCACGACGTCGAAGCCTGCCGCCTCGCACAGCAGGATCGTCTCCCGCGTCGCCCGGGTCACGCCCCCCAGCGAGCGACCCGCCGGCGACGGCCGCACGAACGCCGCCGGGTCCACCGCCAGGCGTTCCATGCGGGTCTTGTCCCCCAGGATCGAGCCGCCGGTGCGCGAGCTGGTCGGATCGACCGCCAGGACCGCGACCCGGTGACCGGCCGCGGTGAGGTCGATGCCGAGCTGGTCGATGAAGGTGCTCTTGCCCACGCCCGGCACCCCGGTGATGCCCACCCGATGCGCGCCACCCGTCGATGCCAACAGCTCCTGCACCAGCGCCTGGGCGACAGTCCGGTGCTCCGGGTTCTGGCTCTCGACCAGGGTGATCGCCCGGGCCAGGACGCTGCGATCGCCGGAGAGGATCCCGCGGGCGTAGTCGCTGACCGGTAGCAGGGCCGCCATCGCCGGCACCCTACCGGGCCTCCGAACCGGCGTGATCGTGCCTCGGGCACCGCTGTCGCGAACCGGGTTCACCACTCTCGCACGCCCGGCCCTAGGGTGATCGCCGGGAGAGGGCCGGCACGATCAGTACGGATGACCCGTACGACACACCACGATGGCGCGCAGGACCCGGGAAGAACGACGACAGGACTACCTGGATGCGGGCGTGGAGCTGCTGACCGAGCAGGCCGCGGCCCGACCCGATCCAGGGCTCGCGTTCGCCCACGTCCGGGTGGCCGACGTCGCCGCCCGCGCCGGGGTCACCAAGGGAGCGCTGTACCACCTGTGGGACTCCCAGGAGGCGTACTGGCGCGACCTGTTGGAGTTCATGCTCGAGGAAGGACGGCTGGCCGGGATGCCCGCGGTCGCGGATGCGACCCTGGAGCTGGCCGAGGCCACCGACGACCTCCCCACCCCGGTCGAGTGGGCCGACTTCGTCTTCGACCGCTTCAAGGACGACCCGACCTTCTTCGCCCGCATCGGGATGCTGTCGTACCTGCACGACGAGACCGTGAACCCCGATCTCGACGAGGAGTTCCGGGCGAGCCTGGCCGAGTTCGAATCGATGGTCGCCACCTCGGTGCGCGAGCTCGGACGCCGACCACGACCGGGCACCGACCTGCGTGACTTCAGCGCCGCGGTCGCCGCACTGATGCACGGGTTCTGCCTCGAGCACCGCAACGACCCGGGCCGGACCGCGGACGTCGTGGAGCACGGTCGACCCCAGAGCCTGTTCGCGTCATGCGTCACCGCGTTCATCGACGCCTTCACCGAACCCGATCCGGAGGCCGACGACGTCGTCACCTCCTCGGATCGCCCGGGCGGGCTCTGATGGCCCGGCCGACCGCGGCGGAACGTCGACTGGACTACCTCCGCATCGGCGCGGATCTGGTCACCGGCTTCGGGTACACCAACTCCCCCGGAGGGCCGCTCGAGGCTCTCGCCAACGTCAAGGTCTCCGACGTCGCCCGTCACGCCCGGGTCACGAAGGGCGCGCTCTACCACCTGTGGGACTCCCAGGACGACTATCGACGCGACCTCCTCCAGCACCTGCTCGACGACGTGGAGCGTGAGGGCCTGGAGCGGGCCGAGCAGATCATCGCCGACGCCGTCGACGACGAGGGCCGGCCGTTCACCGACGTGACCGACCTTGCAGTGCACCTCTCGACGCAGTCCTACCGCGACCTGCGCGACGATCCCCGCATGCTGGCCCGGTTCAGCTTCTACAACTACGCGCACGACCCCCGCGTGCAACGCCTGTTGGCCGGTGGGTCGTCGGGGTTCGACTCGTACTACGACCTCTACCTGGTGTCGTCGGGTCGGCGCATGCGCGACCCGTACACCGTCGGGCACCTCATCACATCGGTCAACGCCTTCATGATGGGCTCGGTCATCCGGCACCGGATCAGCCGCGGGTCCGACACCACCACCGACGACACCGAGATCTACGCCCAGGGGTTCCGGGCCCTCCTCCTGCACTTCACCGAGCCCAGGCCCCGCGACTGACCCCCACCGTTCTGAACCCCACCCCACCGTCCCACCACCACCGTTCTGTAGTGCGAGATCCAGGCGAACGCCTGGATCTCGCACTACAGAACCGGGATGGGAACGGAATCCTCAGGTGGAGAGGTCGTAGCCGAGCTGGTCGGCCAGGCGGTCGAGCAGATCCGAGGCGGCCTCGTGGATGACGGTGCCCGGCGGGAACACCGCGGCGGCACCCGCGTCGTACAGCGCCGGGTAGTCCTGGGGCGGGATCACCCCGCCGACCACGACGAGGATGTCGGGTCGGCCGAGGGCCTCCAACGCCTGCTTGAGCTCGGGGACCAGCGTCAGGTGTCCGGCGGCGAGCGACGACGGCCCGACGATGTGCACGTCGGCCTCGACCGCCTGACGGGCGACCTCCTCGGGGGTCTGGAACAGCGGTCCGATGTCGACGTCCCAGCCGAGATCCGCGAACGCCGAGGCGATGACCTTCTGGCCGCGGTCGTGTCCGTCCTGGCCCATCTTGGCCAGCAGGATCCGCGGCCGCCGGCCGTCAGCGGCCTCGAACGCCTCGACCTTGCGCCTGACCTGGTCCACCGCGGCACCCCTCTCTCCGAGCTCGCTGCGGTACACGCCGGAGATCGACCGGATGTCGGCGCGGTGCCGGCCGTACACCTTCTCCAGCGCGTCGCTGATCTCACCGACCGAGGCCTTGGCCCGCGCCGCGGCGACGCCGAGGTCCAGCAGGTTGCCCTCGCCCGAGGACGCCGCGTTCGTCAACGCCTCCAGCGCGACCCGCACCGCCTCGGGGTCGCGCTCGGCCCGCAGGCGCTCCAGCTTCGCGATCTGCCCGGCGCGCACCGCTGAGTTGTCGACCTTGAGGACGTCGATGTCCTCGTGCTCGTCCAGGCGGTACTTGTTGACCCCGATGACCGGCTGACGGCCGGCGTCGATGCGGGCCTGGGTGCGCGCCGCAGCCTCCTCGATGCGGAGCTTGGGGATGCCCGCCTCGATCGCGGCGGCCATGCCTCCGAGCTGGTCGACCTCGGCGATGTGGGTCAGCGCCCGCTGAGCCAGCTCGGCGGTGAGCCGCTCGACGTAGTAGCTGCCGCCCCAGGGGTCGATGACGCGGGTGGTCCCCGACTCCTGCTGCAGGAACAGCTGGGTGTTGCGGGCGATGCGGGCCGAGAAGTCCGTCGGCAGCGCGAGCGCCTCGTCCAGGCTGTTGGTGTGCAGGCTCTGGGTGTGGCCCTGGGTCGACGCCATCGCCTCGACGCAGGTGCGGATCACGTTGTTGAACACGTCCTGCGCGGTCAGCGACCAGCCTGAGGTCTGCGAGTGCGTGCGCAACGACAACGACTTGGCGTTGCCGGGAGCGAAGCGCTCCTTCACCAACTTCGCCCACAGCAGCCGCGCCGCGCGCATCTTGGCGATCTCCATGAAGAAGTTCATGCCGATCGCCCAGAAGAACGACAGCCGCGGCGCGAACGCGTCGACGTCGAGACCGGCGTCGAGGCCTGCCTGGATGTACTCGAGGCCGTCGGCGAGCGTGTAGGCCAGCTCCAGGTCCGCCGTCGCGCCCGCCTCCTGCATGTGGTAGCCGGAGATCGAAATCGAGTTGAACCTCGGCATCCGCTCCGAGGTGTAGCTGAAGATGTCGGAGATGATCCGCATCGACGGCGTCGGCGGGTAGATATAGGTGTTGCGGACCATGAACTCCTTGAGGATGTCGTTCTGGATCGTCCCGGCGAGCTTCTCGGGCGTCACGCCCTGCTCCTCGGCCGCGACGATGTAGAGCGACAGCACGGGGAGGACCGCGCCGTTCATGGTCATCGACACCGACATCTGGTCGAGCGGGATCCCGTCGAACAGGACCCGCATGTCGTAGATGGAATCGATGGCGACCCCCGCCATGCCGACGTCGCCGGCGACGCGGGGGTTGTCGGAGTCGTATCCCCGGTGGGTGGGCAGGTCGAAGGCGACCGACAGCCCCTTCTGCCCGGCGGCCAGGTTGCGCCGGTAGAAGGCGTTGGAGTCCTCGGCGGTGGAGAACCCGGCGTACTGGCGGATCGTCCACGGCTGGTTGACGTACATGGTCGGGTACGGACCCCGCAGGAACGGCGCCAGACCCGGGTACGTGTGCAGGAAGTCGAGCCCGACGAGGTCGGCCGCCGAGTACAGCGGGGCCACGTCGATGCCCTCGGGCGTCTCCCAGCGCTGCTCGTCGACGGCGAGCCCGGTCGCGGACTGCGCCGCGGCGGCCCAGCGTTCCCGAGCCCCGGGATCGGCGGCGGCCGGCGCAGCCAGGTCGACGGTGCTGAGGTCGGGGACCTCGAAGCGGGGTCCGTCCGCGGTCATGACGACACCTCCAGGATCTCCTGCGCCCGTTCCAGGGCGGCGAGCACGTCGACGCCGACGTGGACGAACTCGTCGACTCCGGCGGCCTCCTCGGCGGCGCGGCGGTCGCCCGGGTTGCCGGCCAGGTACACCCGACGTGCCCCCGCGGCGCGCAGCGCCTCGGCGGCTGCGACCGCGTGTTCGGCGTAGACGGCGTCCGACGAGCAGATGCACACCAGGGCGGCCCCGCTGGCGGCGAAGTCCTCGGCGGCCTCGGCCGCGGTGGCGAAACCGGTGCCGGCCCCTCGATCGGAGGTGACGGTGCGCAGCCCGCCGGCCTCGAAGAGGTTCTTGGCGAAGGTCGCCCGGGCGGTGTGGGTGGCGACCGGACCGAGGTTGGCCAGGAACACCACCGACTCGCGACCCGCGGCGCGGGCGGCGTCCGCCCGGTCGCGCAGGTCCTCGAAGCGCTCGGCCCAGCGAACCGGGACCAGCAGCGGGTCGGCGTCGTCGGGTTCCGGTGGCGGGGGTGGCGGCGGGTCCTCGCCGAGGTCGGGGAACTCGCTGACCCCGGTGATCGGAGCCCGACGGGTGGCGACCCGCGCCAGGCGGGCGTCGCGGACATCGGCGATGCGGGCGGCGAGGGTGCCGTCGAGCAGCACCGTCGGCATCCCACCGACCGACTCGAGCTCCTGGAGCAGGCGCCACGCCAGGTCCGCGAGCTCGTCGGTGAGGCTCTCGACGTAGCCGGAACCGCCCGCCGGGTCGATCACCCGCCCCAAGTTCGACTCCTCCTGGAGGAGGATCTGGGTGTTGCGGGCCATGCGGCGGCCGAGGTCGCTCGGGTCGCCGAGCAGGACGTCGTAGGGGTGGGCGGTCACGCCGTCGGCGCCGCCGATGCCCGCCGCGAACACCGCCGCGGTGGTGCGCAGGAGGTTCACCCACGGGTCTCGACGGGTGAGCATGCGCTGCGCCTCGGTGACGTGCAGCACCGGTGCGGGGGCGTCGCCCGACGCGCCGACGGCACCGAGCAGGTTGGCCCACAGGCGACGGGCGGCGCGCAGCTTGGCGACGGTGGCGAACACGTCCTCGTCGGCCGCCAGCTCCAGCTGGATCTGTCCGGCGGCCTCATCCGCGCTGAGCCCCGCGGCGGACATGGCCCGGAGGTAGGCCGCCCCGGTCCCCAGCATGATCGCCAGCTCCTGGGCCTCGGACGCGCCGGCCTCGACCGCCGGGAGGGTGCTGACCGTCACGGACCGCACCCGGGGGTGGGCGGCTGCGGTGCGCGCCGCCAGTGTGCCCAGCTCGGTGAGAAGGGCCTGCGGGTCCTGCCCGGCCCCGCCCCGGGCCGCCAGCGCAGCGAGCGGGTCGGCGCCGAATCCGCCGACGGCCTGGGCGGGGTCGATCCCGCGCTGGTCCCACATGGCGACCAGCGCGTCCGCAGCGGCGGTGAAATCGAAGCCCGGCCGCAGCACGACCGGGGCCAGGTCGAGGTGGACGCCGGAAAGGACCGCGTCCAGGTCGGTCGCCTCGGTCCAGGGCAGCTCGAGGCTGGTGACCCCGCGCTCCAGATCGGTGAGCGCCCGGGCGTTGGCGGTGGCGGGGTCCGGCCCGCCGACGACCGATCGGATGTCCCAGGCCACGTCCGGACGTGGTGCTGGGTGCGTGCCGCGGGTGAACGGTGCCTGGCCGGGGAAGCCGGCCTCGTCGGCGGCGCCCGGAGAGTTGTCGGGGTTGTAGAGCGGCTGGACCGTGACGCCGTCGGCGGTGCAGCCCACCAGCTTGGTGAACGGTGCCCCCTTGAGCACCTTGTCGACCGCGGCGAGCCACGCTTCCTCGTCGGCCGGATCGAAGCCCCCGGCCAGGGCGGTCGCGGCCGTCGGGGCCGTCGTCGGTTCGGACACGCTGATCTCCGTCGTCTGGGTCCCGGTCGAGGTGACCTCCGGCGTGGCGGCAGCTCCGCTCGACCGGAACGCCGTCGAGCGAGGTTACCGAACGTGCGGCCGACCTCCCGAGGCCGGGAGTCGCTACGCCGCGCGCCAGGATGAGGGCATGGAAGAGCAACCCGACCCGATCGAGCTCCCCGAAGGCTTGGAGCTGGCCCGCACCACCGACGTGTTCGACGAGTCGAACCACCCCGGCGGCCTGCTGCGGGCGCACCAGGTGGCGGCCGGGGTGTGGGCCCGACTGCTGGTCCACTCCGGGAGCCTGCGCTTCGTGTTCGAGGACGAGTCCGATCGGCCCCGCACAGTCAGCGCCGGCGGGTCCCAGGTCATCCCGCCGCAGCGACGGCACCACGTCGAGTTCGACGGGCCGGCCACCTTCGCCATCGAGTTCCACCGGCCTCCCGCCACCGCCGGGCCGACCGAGGGACCGGCCGAGGGAGCAGAGAGCACCGGCCTGCAGCCCTGAGATCGGCTCGGCCCGGCTCCGACCCGATCGGGTCGGTTCGGCTCAGCTGCTGCCGGAGTCGGCGGCCGGCTCCGGGTGGTGGAACACCACGAGGGTGCCGATGCCGGCGACCAGACCGAGCACGCCCGCGATGAGGGCGCCGCGCCAGTCCCGGGTCAGGTCGTCGAGGATGCCGAAAGCGTGGTCGAGGGACCACTCGCCCGGGCCGAGCGCCCCGATGCCCCAGGCCAGGAACCCGAACACCATCACGTACTCCCAGCCGTTCTTGAACATGAAGAACGACCCCCGGTGATCGGTGCGGGCCGCAACGACCATGATCCCGATCAGCCCGGCGGCCGCGAACGGGGTGAGGAGGCCGACGGTCAGCAGCACGCCGGCTCCCATCTCGGTGCTGGCCGCCATCCAGGCGTTGAGCCGGCCGGGCTTCATGCCCAGACCCTCGAACCAGCCGGCGGTCCCCTCGATCTTCCCGCCGCGGAACACCTTGTTGTAGCCGTGCAGGAACAGCGTCACGCCGGCCACGACGCGCAGGACCAACATGACGGTGTTGAACTCGGTCGCGAACCCTGCGGCGTGGATCATGGTCACCTCCGGTCGGCGATCGTAGGCGCGGGGTAGACCACAGCACGATCCCCGCGCACCCGCCGGGGCCTCGAACACCCGAACAACCGAACACCCGAAAACCAGGAGACGCGTCGATGGCCGAGTTGAGGACCTTCCCCGAGGACTGGGACCGCGCGCTGGCCGTGGTCGCGCACCCCGACGACTTGGAGTACGGCGCCGCGTCCGCCGTCGCCCGATGGACCGCCCAGGGCAAGGAGGTCATCTACCTGCTCGTCACCGACGGCGAGGCCGGCATCGACGGCATGGCCCCCGAGGAGTGCGGTCCGTTGCGCCGCGACGAGGAGATCGCGTCAGCCGCGGTGGTCGGCGTGCACACCGTCGAGTTCATGGGCCGCCCCGATGGGCTGGTGGTGGCCGACGTGGACCTGCGCCGCGACCTGGCCGCGGCGATCCGCCGGCACCGCCCCGACGTGCTGATCGCCACCAACTTCCGCGAGCACTGGGGCGGCGAGGGCTGGAACCACGTCGATCACCGCAACACCGGACTCGCCTTGCTCGACGCCGCTCGTGACGCCGGCAACCGCTGGCTGTTCACCGACGCCGGCGAACCGTGGTCCGGCACCCGCTTCGCGGCGTTCCTGGGGTCGGACATGGCCACCCACGGCGTCGACGTCGGGGACTGGATCGACAAGGGCGTCGAGTCGCTCGAGGCGCACCGCACCTACCTCGACGCGCTCCCGCCGGGGACGCCGGGCACCGACCCGGAGCCGTTCCTGCGAGGCATGGCCGAGTGGGCCGGACCGCGCCTCGGCGTCGATCTCGCCGTCACCTTCGAACTCATCTCGATATAGGGGTCCTCAACGACACACCTTGTCGCAATCCGGACCTCAGAAATCCGAGCCGGACCCGTCAGCGAGCGCCGCGGAGCAGTCGACCCGGGCGAGCGCCCAGGTCCTCGCCGTCGATGAGGGTGACCTCGCCGGACTTGACCGTCGCCCGGTAGCCGTCCGCTCGCTGGATGAACCGGCGGGCGTCGCCGGGCAGGTCGTGCACCATCTCCGGTCGCCGCAGGCTGAGAGCATCGAGGTCGATCAGGTTCACGTCCCCGACCCGGCCCGCTGCGAGCACACCGCGATCGCCCAGCCCGTAGAGCGACGCTGTGTCCGACGTGAGGGTCCGGACCGCCTGCTCCACTGACAGCCCGTCGGCGCGGTCGCGGGCCCAGTGCGTCAGCAGGAACGTGGCCGCTGACGCGTCGCAGGTCGTTCCGCAGTGGGCGCCGCCGTCGCCGAGGCCCCACCGGGTGACCGGGCTGGCCAGCATCTCGTGCACTGCATCGAGGTTGAAGTCGCTGTAGTTGAGCAGTGGTCGCATGATCAGCGCGTCGCCGTCGTCGCCGAGGAGGTCGTCGTAGTACAGCTCCCACGGGCTGACGCCCCGGGCCCGAGCCCGCGCGCCGATCGTCTGGTCCAGCGACGGCTCGTAGTCGGGAACCGCCCCCATCGTGACCACCCGCTCCGGGTCGAGGAACTGGGCCATGGCCGGGTCCATCTCCCCGACCTCGGCCAGGAGCCGCTCCCGGAACGCCGGGTCGCCCATCGCCCGGACCCGCTCCGCTATCGGCAGCAGACCCACCTCGGACCACGACGGGCAGTACGAGAACGGGTGGAACGTCTGCAGGCCGAGCAGCAGGTTGATCGGCCGGGACGCGACCTGCGGGATGACCAGCGAGCCCTCGTCCTGCGCCTCTGCGCTGAGCTCGAGCATCCGGCGGTAGGCGAGCGGGTCGTGGTCGTTCTGCGTGAGCGCGAACACGATCGGACGGTCGATCGCGGCGCCGAGCCGACGCATCCACGCCATCTCCGTGTCGGGCGCGGCCAGGTCCTCACCCAGGGCACCCGCCGGCGCCAGCTCGAACACCCCGGTACCCGCCTCGGCGAGGGCGGCGCCGATGCCGAACAGCTCGTCCTCGGCGGCGAATGTACCGGGGACCGGTTCCCCGTCGATGGCCATGTGGGCGATGGTCCGCGAGGTGGAGAACCCGAGCGCACCGGCCCGCACCGCTTCTCCGACGATGGCCGCCATCATCTCGATGTCGTCCGCGGTGGCCGGCTCGTTGCGGGCGCCGCGCTCGCCCATCACGTAGGCCCGGACCGCACCGTGGGGAACCTGGGTGCCGACGTCGAGCATCTTGGGGGCACCGTCGACGGCATCGAGGTACTCGGGGAACGTCTCCCAGCCCCAGCGGATCCCGTCGGATAGCGCAGCTCCGGGGATGTCCTCGACCCCCTCCATCAGCCCGATCAGCCAGTCGTGGCGGTCCGGGTGCACCGGGGCGAACCCGACCCCGCAGTTGCCCATCACCACGGTGGTCACCCCGTGCCAGCACGTCGGGGTCAGCATCGGGTCCCAGGTGACCTGGCCGTCGAAGTGGGTGTGGATGTCGACGAATCCCGGGGTCACCAGCAGCCCGTCGGCGTCGAGCTCCCGGCGGGCGGGGCCGTCGACGCGGCCGACCTCACTGATGATGCCGTCGGTGATGGCGACGTCCGCGGTACGGGCCGCGGAGCCCGTCCCGTCGACCACCGTTCCGGCGCGGATGATCAGGTCGTGCACGTTCCGTCCCCCTTGTCGGTCCCCCCGAGCGATCCACCTCCGGTGGTCCGCCCCGCCATTGTGCCCGACCGGGTCGGCCGGCGGATTTCTGGGGTCGGGATTGCGACAAGGTGTGTCGTTGAGCACCCCTATATCGATGTTGTTCAGTTGGGGGTGGGACGCGCCGACGCTGGTGGGACGATGCCAGCCGATCGACAGACCGACCCCGACGCGCCCGTGACCGACCCATCCGGCCCCGACCTGGCCGGCCTCAGCGCGTCCATCGACCGGCTGACCGACCACGCCCACGACTGGAGCACCCAACGGCTGCTCGACGAGGGGCTGGACCTGGTGCGCGACGCCTGCTGGGCCGACGCGGCAGCACTGTTCCGCGTTGGCGCCCGCCGGGCCGCCGCGGTCCACGCCCGACCGTCGGTTCGGTCGCGACGCACTCGCCCGGGCGGGGTGTGCGCGCCCGTGCCCGACTCGGTCGACACCGGCTGGTTCCCCTGGGGCCTGGCCCCGTTGGCCGCGGACCGGTTCGTCCTCATCGACGACGCCCGTGCCCTGCCCGCCGACCCCGACGGCGCCCGGACCCTCGGTGAGCTGGGCGTGCGGTCGTGTCTGCACCTGCCGTTGCGTCAGCGGGGACGGACCGTCGGAGCGCTGCAGGTGTTCTGGTCAGAACCCCGCCTGGCGTGGGACGACGACCGTGGTCGTCTGCTGCGGACCCTGGGTCGGTTCCTGCTCACCTGCGACGGTCGCGTCCGGACCTGATCCGCGTCAGTCGCCGCGACCCTCGGTCGGCCCCGTCTCCCGATCGTCGACGCTGTCGGCGACTTGATCGGAGCTGTCGGCGGCGTCGGCTGACGAGGTGCGATCAGGGCCCGTATCGGGGTCGAGCGGGATGCCGTCGTCGTCCATCCGTCGCACCCCGACCGCGGCGTCGCCGTCGCCCATGCGCAGCATCCGGCGCATGGCCCGGCGCACGCCCTGGTCGCCGGACTCGGCGCGGATCTCCTCCATGTCGGTCAGGTGCGAATCCACGACCTCGTGGCGCTCGAGAACCGTCGAGACGAACGCCTGCACCACTCCGGCAGCGGGCAACGCCATGATCGCCCCCATCGGTCCGAGCAACGTCCCGCCGACGATCGCGGACCCGAACGCCACCGCCGGGTGCAGGTCCATGGTCTGTGCGGTGATCTTGGGGGCGAACAGGTAGTTCTCGACCTGCTGGTACACGAGGATGAACCCGAGCACCCACAGCGCGTCGATCGGGTCGTTGAGCAGAGCGACCAGCACCGGCAGCGCGCCGGCCAGGTAGGTGCCGATGGCGGGGATGAACTGGCTGATCAGCCCGACCCACAGCGCCAGCGCCAACGGCGAGGGCACCCCGACGATCGACAGGAACACCCACGTGCACGCCGAGGACAGGACAGCCAGCAACAACCGCGAGTAGATCCATCCCCCGGTCTTCTGGATGGCCAGCTCCCACAGCAGCAGCACGGTCCGCTGGTTCCGCTGCGGCAGGATCGAGCAGACGTTGCGTCGCAGCTGCGGGCCCTGCGAGGTCATGTAGTAGCTGAACAGCCCGATCGTGAACGCCTGGAACAGCAGTCCGAACAGCGTGCCGGTGACCGACAGGACCCGACCGCCGAGGCTCTTGGCGATGTCGGTCAGGTCGTCCTGGTAGCTCTCGATCTGCGTGGTGATGTCGTCGGTGGTGATGTCGGTGTCGAAGGTGTTGTTGATCCAGTCCGCGGACTCGTCCAGGTAGGAAGGGGCGCGGTCGACGAGGTCCTCGACCTGGGTGACGACCAGGTCGCCCATCACGAACAGGAACAGGCCGCCGACCACGAACAGCGCCAGGAAGCAGAACAGGGTGGCCAGGCTGCGCTTCCAGCCCCGGTCAGCCAGGAAGTCGACCGCGGGTTCGACCGCGAACGACAGGAACAGCGAGATGGCGACGATGAGCAGGAAGCCCTGGAGCTGGATCAGGATCGACCGGCCGAACTGGTACGCCGCGACCGACACCGCGACGGCGACGATCGCCCGCCAGAACCAGCGGGGGAGCGCCCGGCCCTGCCCCATGTGCAAGACGAGCTGCGGCACCTCGACGTCGGGGTCCGCGGCGGGCTCGGTCGATCCCTCGGGTGGACGTCCGGCGGTGAGGTCGGTCACCCGCCCAAGGTTGGCACCGGCGCCTTGCCTGTTCGCGGACCGCTCAGCCGGGTCCGAACATCATCAGCCACTGCTCGGCGCTGCGCGGCTTGAACACCACGTTGCGGGCCCGGGTGTCGCCCATCAGGTCCGAGGACTCGACCGAGTACTGGTGGCCAGGGAACAGCAGGGCGTCGTCGGGCACTCGGGCGAGGGTTCCGGTCAGCGAGTGGTACAGCGCCTCGGGGTCGCCGCCGGGCAGGTCGGTGCGGCCGCACCCATCCAGGAAGAGCGTGTCGCCGGACACCAGGCAGTTGTTGACGTAGAAGCACTGGCTGCCCGGCGTGTGGCCCGGGGTGTGGATCAGCTCGACAGGGATGTCACCGACCATCACGGTGTCGCCGGCGTCGTGGGTCACCAGGTCTGCAGCCGTCAGCTCGGTGACCTTGAGCACCCACTCGGCCTCATCGGACTGGACGTGGATCGGCACCCCTGCCACCTCGACGAGCTCGGCCGCGCCCTCGATGGTCATGCCCATCATCGATCCCCCGCAGTGGTCGGGGTGGTAGTGGGTGACCAGCGCGCCGCTGAGCGTCATCCCGTCGGCGGCCGCGACCGCGACCAGGTCCGACACCGCGTAGGCCGGATCGACCACGACGCACTCGCCCCGGATCCGGTCACCGATCAGGTAGGCGAAGTTGACCATCTGGGTCGCGACCGGGTCGCCGACCGCGAAGTCCCGACCGGCGAGCAGCTGGCGGAAGTAGAAGCGGTCGTCGAACGCACCCGGGCCGTGCGTTCCCGCGGTCCGGGGGTGGTCGTTCGTTTCGGGACGGGGATCGCTCACGTCCGGCACGCTACTGCGGCCCTCCCCGTTCACCCCGAGCGGAGCCAGCCCGCCAACAGGTCCCTGTAGGCGCGGTCGTATCTCTCGTAGTCGGCACGCAGCGCGTCGCCGGGCCAACGCCGGTCGAGCAGCTCCCGGGGCAGCAGCGGATCGGCGTTGAAATGGCGCAGGACCGCGGCGGACAGCACGAACCCCGGAGCGAGGGCGTCGACGTCGTCGGCGTCGAGGCGTTCGAGGAGTCGGGCCATCTCCCGTCGCAGGTCGAAGCCGTGCTCCGCCCACGACGGCAGGTCCCACAGCCGGGTGGCCAGGTCGGCGTCATCGTCGGGGTGGACGCGGAACCAGCGGGTGAACGGCGCGACGACGCTCCGGGATTCGGTTCGATGGTCGTCCATCGGCAGGTTGTCGGGACGCAGCCAGACGCCGTCGCGCAGTTCGGCCATCCGCAGTCGTCCCATCGCCCGGCGCAGGGCGGCCCGGTCCGCGGCGGAACGACCACCCGGCTCGACGACGGCCTGGGTCCAGGCACCGGACCACTCGAGCGTGGTGGCGGATCGGCTGGCCTCCTGGCGTCGTTGGCGCTCGGCGAGCTCACCGGTCAGCTCGTACCAGCCGTCGTCGTCACGGGTGGCATCGCCGGCTGCGACCATCCGCGACAGGGCGGTGCGGACCGCTCCCTCCTCCAGTCCGAACAGAGCTCCGGCGCGAACCAGCGCCGGAGCCGGCATCCGCGGTGGGTGGGTCCCCAACAAGGTCGACGCCAGCACCGAGCGAGTGGTCAACGGACGGTCGGCCACCACCGGGGATCTCGAGGTCGGTGGGGCCACTCCCCCACGCTAGACGGGGGACCCGACCATTACACTCCTGGTTCAGTTGTCACTGACTGTGTAATCTGGTTGTGTGACCGCCACCGTCCGTGCCCCGCTCACGATGCTGCCGCCGTCGGAGGCCCTGACCGACGTGCTGCCCACCGAGCGCCTGGGGCCCACCGGCCGACCCGTCGGAGAGCTGCGCGCCGAGCTGTACCGGGTCGTGAACCTGGCCAACGTCGGCCACGTCGCCGGGGTGTGGATCCAGTCGGTCGGAGTGCTCGCCCTGGCTGCGTGGTGGGGGAACCCGATCGGCTGGATCACGTCGTTCCTCCTGATGGGACGGGCGATGGCCCGATTCGCGATCCTCGCCCACGAGGCCTCGCACCGCCTGCTGTTCACGGACCGGCGGATCAACGACTGGGTGGGGGCGTGGCTGCTGGCGTACCCGGCCTTCGTCCCGTTCGACCTCTACCGCCGATCCCACATGGCGCACCACAGGGAGGAGTTCGGACCCACCGAACCCGACCTGATGCTCTACACCGGCTACCCGATCACCTCGGCGTCGTGGCGGCGCAAGCTGACCCGCGACGCCGACGGCAACAGCGGCTGGAAGAACCTGCGGTCGCTGCTGCTCGCGGTGCGCTCCCCCACCGCCCGGCCCGTGGCGCTGAAGATCCTGGGCTGGCAGGTCGTGCTGTTCGTCGGGCTGTGGGTCGGCCTCGGTCACTGGTGGGTGTACCCGCTGTTCTGGCTGCTCCCGTGGATGACGGTGTGGCGGGTGTTCAACCGGCTGCGCGCCGTCGCCGAGCACGGGGGCATGGAGGCCTCGCCGGACCGCCGGCTGACCACCCACCACGTCCGGCAGGGGTACTGGGCCCGGTTCTGGATCGTGCCGTTCAACACCGGCTGGCACCTGGCCCACCACGTCGACATCGGCGTGCCCTTCTCCAGGCTGCCCGCGCTGCAGCGCGAGCTCGAGGCCGCCGGCTACATCACCGCGGCTCTGGAGTGGCCGAGCTACCGGGCGCTGTGGCACCACGCCCGCAGCCGCCCGGACGCCAGCCCTTCCGACTGACCGACCCGTCCTGATCGGCCCGACCGGCTCCGGCACTCAGGCGGTGGCGGCCATCGCGGCACCCACCGCGTCGAGCACCAGTGCGACCTCGTCCTCGGAGATCACCAGCGGCGGCATGAACCGGATCACGTTGCCCCACGTGCCGGCGTTCATCAGCAGCACCCGGGACTGGTCACGGCAGTGGGCGATGACCGATGCAGTGCGGGCTGCGTCGGGCTCGCCCGTGACCGGGTCGCGGAACTCGATCGCCACCATCAGTCCCGGACCGCGGACATCCGCGATCACCGGGTGCGCGTCGGCCAGGGTCGACAGGCCCGCTCGGAGCTGCTCGCCGCGGGCGTCGACCGCGTCGAGGAACCCGTCCGCGGTGAGCACCTCGATGGTGGCCAACGCCGCCGCGCAGCCGATCGGGTTGCCCCCGTAGGTGCCGCCGTGCGACCCGACCGGCCAGCGCTGCATCAGCTCGGCCGACGCCCCGATCGCCGCGATCGGGAACCCCGACGCGATGCCCTTGGCCATCACCAGGATGTCGGGACGCACCCCGGAGCGCTCGACGTAGAACATGTGGCCGGTGCGTCCGAAGCCGCACTGCACCTCGTCCGCGATGAACAGGATCCCGTGCTCGTCGCAGATCTCACGGATGCCGCGCAGGAACCGGTCGGGGGCCGGGTGGTATCCGCCCTCGCCCAGCACCGGCTCGAGGATCACCGCCGCGGTCTCGGCCGGGGCGGTCTGGCTGGCCAGCAGGAACCGCACGTCGGCCAACGCCCGGTCGACCGCGTCGTCCTCGGTCATGCCGGTGCCGACGGTGTGCGGGAACGTCGAGGGGAACACGCCGGACGGCAGCGGGGTGTGCCCGGCGCGGTAGCCGGTCTTGGAGGTGGTCATCGCCATCGCCAGGTGGGTTCGTCCGTGGAAGCTGCCCTGGAACACGATCACGTTGGGTCGGCCGGTGGCCTGCTTGGCCAGCTTGACCGCCCCTTCGGTGGCCTCGGCTCCCGAGTTGGCGAAGAAGAAGGTGTCGATGTCGGCCGGGGCCAGCTCGGCCAGGCGGGCGGCGAGCGGTTCGAGCAGGTCGTGGCGGTAGCAGTTGACCTGGGCGTGGACGAACCGCTGGGCCTGTTCGGCGATGGCGGCGACGACCGTCGGGTGGCAGTGGCCCGTGGAGGTGACGGCGATGCCGGATGTGACGTCGAGGTACCGGTCGCCGTCGACGGTGGTGACCCAGCAGCCCTCCCCGCTGGCGACCTGCAGGTCGGTGACTTGGAACCACACCGGCGCCAGGTGCGAGCGCGGCGTGACGGTGGACGGATCGACGATCGGTTCGGAGCCCATGGGTGCCGATGCTACGACGGCGGCCGGCGCCGGCCCGGGGGCCGCGGATCCCACTTCGGTGAGCGAGGGGACCGCCGGTAGCGTCGGAGTCCATGACCTCCTCACCGTCTCCCGCCGGATCCGTCGACGCCCGTCGCGTCGCGTTCCTGGGGCCGGTCGGCACGTTCACCGAGCAGGCGCTGCACCGGGAGGCGGACCTGGCCGCCGGCGAGTTGATCCCGATGGCGACCATGGCCGACGTGCTGTTCGCGGTCAACGAGGGCGACGTGGATGCCGGTGTGGTGCCCATCGAGAACGCCATCGAGGGCACGGTCAACGCCACGATCGACACCCTGGCGTTCGACGTCGACCTGGTGATCCAGCGTGAGTTGGTCGAACCGGTGAGCATGCACCTGCTGGTACCGCCGGGGTCTCCGCTGGACGGCGTCCGCGTCATCCACTCGATCCCGGTCGCGACCGCCCAGTGTCGGGCGTGGCTGCGGGCGAACCTGCCCGACGCCGAGGTTCGGCCGGCCAACTCCACCGCCGAGGCGGCCGAGATATGCGCCCGCACCGCGGACCCGGCGGTGGCGGCCATCGCCAACGCCCGCGCCGCCGAGGTGTACGGCTTGGAGCGCGCCGCGTCCGACATCGAGTCGCACCCCGAGAACCGGACCCGCTTCGTCGTGGTCGCCCGCTCGGGCATCCCCGCTCCGACCGGGCACGACAAGACCTCGATCGTCGTCTACCAGCGCGCCGATCGGCCCGGTTCGCTGCTGGCGATCCTCCAGGAGTTCGCGGCTCGTTCCATCAACCTGACGCTGCTGCACAGCCGTCCGACCAAGACGTCGCTCGGCGACTACTGCTTTCTGCTGGAGCTCGCCGGCCACGTCGCCGACGAGGTGGTGGCCGACTGCCTGCGGACCCTGCGGGCCACGCAGGCCGACGTGAAGTTCCTGGGTTCCTACCCGGCGGCCGGCGAGCGGGGCGGCGAGGTCCGCGACCAGGCCGACGCGGCCCAGCAGGCGGCGCAGCGCTGGATGGCGGACCTGCGGTCCCAGATCAGGAACGGGTCGACCGACTGACGGTTCCCGCGCTCCCGTCGACGGTGACGACCTCGCCGTCGACCAGGCGCTCGGTCGCTCCCGCGACTCCGACCACGCACGGGATCCGACGCTCGCGGGCGACGATGGCGGCGTGAGAGGCCATGCCTCCGGTGTCGGTGACCACGGCCGCGGCGCGCATCAGCGCTGGCATCCACTCCGGAGACGTCGTCGGGGCGACAAGCACCTCGCCGTCGAGCAGGTCCGGCGCGTCGCCCGGTGATCGCAGCACGCGGGCCAGACCCCGCGCCGTCCCCGCTGATGCACCGGTGCCGGTCAGCACCGCGTCGGGATCGTCCCACGGAGGCTCCGCTCCGCTCGACCCGCTCGTCGGGATCGTCCCTCCCGCTCCGGGGGTCGCGGATCCCGGGCCGGTGGCAGGGCGACCCGTGATCGGGCGGGACTGCACGATCCAGATCGACCCGTCGGATCCGATCGTCCACTCGACGTCCTGGGGCGTGCCGAAGTGGTCCTCGATGCTCCGACCGAGCTCGTTGAGGGCGGCGACCTCGGCGTGGGAGAGGACCGGGGCGGAGGTCGCCGACGGGTCGCGATCGTCGCTCGGTCGGGTCGCCTCCACGATGATCCCGCTCGTGCGGTCGACCTCGAACCGCTCGGGGTCCGAGCCACCCGACACGACCGACCCCCCGGCGCCAACGGCCTCGATCACCAGACGGTCGACCGCGGCGCGGGGGTCGACGGTGAACATGACGCCGGAGCGTTGCGACGGGGCCATGCGCTGGACGATCACCGCCATCGCCGGATCCGACACGCCCGACGGCTGCCGCGCCATGCCGGCGCGGTAGGCGATCGAGCGGGTCGACACCGACGACGACCAGCACACCCCGACCGCGGCCAGGACCGCGTCCGCCCCGACCACGTCGGTCACGCTGTCGTACGTGCCGGCGAACGAGGCGTCCTCGGTGTCCTCACCGATCGCCGAGGAGCGAACGGCCACCGCCGGCCCGATGCCTCCGGCATCGGCGTCGCCGGAGGTGAGGGAGCGGTACGCGGCGAGCAGAGCGGAGCGGTGTCCGACCGACATCTCGGCGCGTCCCGCGACCTCCCGCAGCGCCGCGACCCGCTGGTCGAGGTCTCCGGCATCACCGACCCGTTCGATGAGATCCGCGACGCCCGCGGCCACCTGCTCGGCGACGCCGGCCGCCGCGAGCGCGGTTCGGTGGACATCCACGGTGAGGACGACGCCGTCGGGAACGGGGAAGCCCGCGCCGATCAGCTCCCCGAGTCGTGCCGCCTTGGGCCCGACGACGGACATGTCGCGTCCTCCGACGTCGGCCAGGGCGAGGACCGGCCGGTCGGTCACCGCGGGGGCTCAGCCGACGGCGCGTCGAGCATGGCCACGAGCTTGCGCGGAGCGACGGTTCGGTAGGCGTCCTCGACGATCGCGGCGACCTCGTTCCAGTCGACGTCGACGTCGAGGCGAACGCCCAACCAGCCGCGGTGACCGACGTAGGGCGGAACGAAGAACCGCTCGGGTTCGGACTCGACCATCAGCGCCTGCGCACCGTCGGGAGCGGCGCACCAGATCGCCAGACGGCCGTCTCCGTGGTGGTCGTCGTGGAACATGACGAAGGTCCTACGGACGAAGAACGTGGGGCTGCTGTGGCTCAGCTTCTCGGTCGCTTCGGGCAGGTCGAGGCAGATCCGACGCACCTCGACGAGGGCGGCGTCGACGTCGGCCTCGGTGTAGGGCAGCTCCGAACCCATCGGGACCATCCTCCCGCACCGGTACGATCGACGCACTCACCACCCTGGAGGGATGGCAGAGCGGACGAATGCGACGGTCTTGAAAACCGTTGGGCCGGCAACGGTCCCGGGGGTTCGAATCCCCCTCCCTCCGCTGCGGAGCCGGTTCACCGCGACCCGTCAGTTGTCGCGGTAGCGCTGCTCGCGACGGTGGCGCGCCTCTTCAGCACGCTCCGCCTGCGAGGCCCGGCTCTGATCCTCCGCGGCCGTCAAGAACGCGTCGAGCTCCTCGGGCGACAACTTCGTGAGGGCCTCGGACTGCTCCTTGAACAGCTCCAGCGGCGACCGGCCCTGAGCGTCGGTGCTCGGACCCTCCGCACGGGGCGGGCGCGGGTGGCGCTTCCTCCAGCGCTGGATGTGGATGTTCCCGGTGTCGTCCACCCCACCATGCTGGCGGTCCGAGCCCGGATGTCCACCTCGTTACCTCCGCCTCGGTCCTCTGCCCGATGCGCCGCTCAGAGACCCTCCGTCGCAAACGGGCGTCCGTCGACGCTCATCCGCCCTCGGCGACCAGGCGCTTCCGCTCCACCGCCAGAGCGGCACGCTGCTCGTCGACGAGCACGTCGGACACGAGGGTGCGCATACGCCACTTGCGGTCCGCGGGGATCACGTACCACGGCGCATCCTCACGACCTCCTCCGATCTCGTCGGTCAACTGCCTCCAATCTCGCTGTTTCGGAGCCTCTGATCTCGCTGTTCTGAGTGTCGGTCTACCCGCTGTCGCAGGGGGAGCTTGCCGGCACCCACGAGAGCTACATCGAGCGACTGCTCCAAAGCCCCGACGACACGGCGAGATCCGCTGCGCTGTCCACGACGAGCCGTGATGAGTACATCAAACGGATCACTACCGGCGGATTCCCACTCGCGGCGGGGCTCACCCCAGCAGCGAGGCGCCGATGGTTCGACGACTACGTCACAGCGTCGCTCGAGCGCGATGTCACCGAGTTGGCGAACATTCGACAGCGCGAGGCACTCCCAGCACTCCTCACCCGACTCGCTGGGCAGACCGCTCAGCTGCTCGACATCTCCAACACAGTGTCCTCTGTAGGGCTCCCGGAACGGACAGCGAACACGTACACGAAGCTGCTCGAAGCGATCTTCCTGGTGTATCGGCTCCCGGCCTGGGGCAAGACGTTGCGAAGCCGGGCAGGCGCAACCCCGAAGCTCCACGTCGTCGATTCGGGTCTCGCTGCACGGCTCCTGCGTCTGACACCCGCTCTGCTCGCTGGCAAGGACCCGACAGCGCTCCAGCAGCTCGGTCACCTGCTGGAGACGTTCGCGGTGTGGGAGATCATCAAGCAGACGTCGTGGCTCGATCTGACACCTGATCTGGGGCACTACCGGACACACGACGGTGTCGAGGTGGATCTGGTGCTCGAAGAAGACGACGGCAGCATCACCGCTTTCGAGTTCAAGGCCGCGGGTCGTGTCGTCAAGAAGGACTTCAGCGGGCTGCGATCGCTTCGAGCCGCTCTCGGGAAGCGCTTCAAGGCCGGGGTCGTGTTCTACACAGGCGAGCGTTCGTACACCTATGAGGACAGGCTGCACGTGCAGCCGCTCGATCGCCTTTGGGCCACCGTGGTGTGAGCGATGGCTGCGGAGCGCCCGGGTGAACATGTCGTCGGCTTCCCCGCCCACGGCGGCCCCGGACGCCTGATGCCCACTGCGATCAGTCCTCGGCGACCAGGCGCTCCCGCTCCACCGCCAGAGCGGCACGCTGCTCGTCGCTGATGGTCGGCGTCGAGATCGGCAACGAGTCGATCACGTCGACGAGCACGTCGGACACGAGGGTGCGCATGCGCCACTTGCGGTCCGCGGGGATCACGTACCAGGGAGCGTCCTCTGTGGCCGTGGCGCGGATCGCCTCCTCGAACGCGACCTGGTAGTCGTCCCAGTACGCCCGCTCCCTCACGTCACCGGCGGAGAACTTCCAGTTCTTCTCCGGCGTGTCGATGCGATCGAGGAACCGCAGACGCTGCTCCTCGCGCGACAGGTGCAGGAAGAACTTGACCACCACGATCCCGTTGCGGACCAGGTGCCGCTCGAAGGCGACCATGTCCTCGTAGCGGTGCTGCCACAGGTGCGGTCCCCGGGCCGATGCGGGCAGGCGCTGGTTGGCGATCACCTCGGGGTGCACGCGGGCGACGAGCACCTCCTCGTAGTAGGACCGGTTGAAGATCCCGACCTGGCCACGTTCGGGAAGCCGTCGGGCGTACCGCCACAGGTAGTTGTGGTCGAGCTCCTCAACGCTGGGCACCTTGAAGCTGGACACGACGACGCCCTGCGGGTTCATGCCGCTGAGCACGTGCTTGATCGTGCCGTCCTTGCCGGCCGCGTCCATCGCCTGGAACACGACGAGCATCCCGTAGGTGTCGTTGGCCCACAGCTTCTCCTGCGCCGCGACCAGCCGGGCCCGGTTGACCTCGAGCTCCGCGACCGCCTGCTTCTTGGTGCGCAGCTCGAGTCCCGACGGCAGCAAGTCCGAGCCGCTCCAGTCGGCTGGGTGGTCCGCCAGGTGGAACTCGGATCCGTCGGCCACCCGACAGACGTCGATGGCTCGCGGCCTGCTCATCGGTCCTCCTCCCGGCCCTCGCCCGGGCGAGCCATCCCGACGGATGGACAAGGCGACGAGCGGTCCTGGAACGACCGTAGCGGTCACGCTGGTCGGCACGTCCGATCGGTAGTGTCGGCCGATCATGGTGGTCCGAGGGGGAGCGTCGCGATGAGCACCGAGCTGCTGCACCGCATCCAGTTCGGCTTCACCATCAGCTTCCACTTCATCTTCCCGCCCATGTCGCTCGGACTGGGCCTGCTGCTGATCGTCTTCGGCGTCCAGGCCGTGCGCACCGACGACCCGAAGTGGCGTCAGCTCGCCATGTTCTGGACGAAGATCTACGGGCTCATCTTCTCGATGGGGGTGGCCACCGGGCTCGTCCAGGAGTTCCAGTTCGGAACCAACTGGTCGGAGTACTCGCGCTACGTCGGCAACATCTTCGGGAGCCTGCTCGCGGCGGAGGGGATCTTCGCGTTCATGCTCGAGGGCGGCTTCCTGGGCCTGATGCTCGCCGGCGGTCGACGGCTGGGCAACAAGCTGTGGCTCTTCGCCACGACCATGGTGGTGCTCGGCGCCACGTTCAGCGCCACGTGGATCATCATGGCCAACTCGTGGATGCAGACCCCGCAGGGCTACGAGCTGCGGAACGAGGGCCGGGGCACCCAGGCGTTCATGAGCAGCTTCCGGGAAGTCGTCTTCACGCCGTCGTTCGGGCCCCGCTTCTGGCACACGATCGTGGCGGCGTGGATGGTCGGCTGCTCGCTCGTCATGAGTGTCGCCGCCTACTACCTGCTGCGCCGACGTCACGAGGACCTCGCCAAGACCATGATGCGGGTGGCGCTTCCGTTGTTCACGGTGCTGGCCGTTCTGCAGGTGACGGTGTTCGGAGCCAACCAGGCCACCGAGGTCGCCACCCACCAGCCCGAGAAGCTGGCGGCCATCGAGGGGGTGTACCAGACCGGCGACTGCGTCCCGATGACGATCTTCGGACGCACCGACCCGTCGACGCAGACCACCCAGGGCCTGCAGATCCCGTGCCTGCTCAGCATCCTGGTCGGCAAGAGCCCGTCGACAACCGTGCAGGGCCTCGACGACTTCCCGACCGACGACTGGGCGAACGCATCGGTCGTGTTCCAGACCTATCACCTGATGATCAACCTGGGGATGGCGTTCGTGGCCATCGGCGGACTCGGGTGCCTGCTGTGGGCGTGGAAGCGCCGGCTGTGGACCCAGCGGTGGCTCCTGTGGGTCATGGTCGGATCGATCGGGCTTACCCAGCTGGCCACGCTGTCGGGCTGGTGGACCGCCGAGCTCGGCCGTCAGCCCTGGATCGTGTGGCAGCTGCTGCGCACCGAGGACGCGTTCAGCCCCAACGTGACGACCGCGCAGGTCGCCGCGAGCCTGGCCATGTTCGCGGTCCTGTACGCCATCGTGTTCGGCGTGTTCCTGGTGCTGCTCAACCGGCTGATCCAGGCCGGTCCGCCCGACCCTCCCACCGAGGAGGAGGTCCAGGCGCTGCCCGACACGTGGGGTGCCGCGTTCCAGCACCGGTCGCGGGTCTCGGACGGGAGTCGGTGACGTGAGCCTCGAGACGCTGTGGTTCGTGCTCTACGTCGGCATCATCGCCGGCTACGTCATCCTCGACGGGTTCGACCTGGGGGTGGGCATCCTGTCGCCGTTCGTGGCCCGCGCCGACCGCGACCACCGGATGCTGCTCAACGCGATCGGACCGGTGTGGGACGGCAACGAGGTCTGGCTCGTGCTCGGCGGCGGCGCCCTGTTCGCGGCGTTCCCCGTCGTGTACGCCTCTCTGTTCAGCGGCTTCTACCTGGCGATGATGCTCGTGCTGCTGGTCCTGATCCTGCGCACGATCGCCATCGAGTTCCGCTCCCACCGCGAGTCGCCCCGGTGGCGGTCGACGTGGGACTGGTTCTTCTTCGCCTCGTCGCTCGGGATCACCCTGCTGTTGGGCGTGGCGCTCGGAAACGTCATCCGGGGCATCCCGCTGGACTCATCCGGTCAGGTGACCTTGAAGCTGGTCGACCTGCTCAACCCCTACTCGTTGGCCGTCGGGGTGACCGCGGTGGCCATGTTGAGCCTGCACGGCGGGATCTTCCTCACGCTCAAGGTCGACGGCGAGCTGCGGGGACGGATCGAGCGTCTGGTGCCCCGGCTGATGGTGGCGTTCTTCGCGCTGATGACGGTGCTGGTGGTCTGGACGCTGCTGCTGCGCACCGAGGTGACCGCCACCTACCGCGATCGCGTGTGGATCGCCGCGTTCCCGGTGCTGGCGCTCGTGTCCACAGTCGTGGCCTGGCGGCTGATCCGCGCCGGTCACTTCCTTCCGGCCTTCGGGGCGTCCGCTCTGACGATCGCCCTGCTGATGGCGACGGTCGCCGCCGGGATGTACCCGGTGATGCTGCCGTCGTCGATCGACTCGAGCTACGACCTGACCGTGCACAACGCCGCGTCCGCTCCCGAGACGCTGACGGTGATGACGGTGATCGCGGTGATCGGGATCCCGTTCGTGCTGCTCTACACCGCGGGCGTCTACTACTTCTTCCGCGGTCGGGTCGTGCTCGACGACCACGGCTACTGACCGTTCCCATCGGAGCCCTGCACCGCGCCCGGCCCCACTCCGACACACCTCGAGTCCACCCGCTTGTGTGGTCGCTCGGCCACGAACCGGTACAGTGACCGGCTGATCTGGAGAGGTGCCGGAGTCAGGTCGATCGGGCCTCCCTGCTAAGGAGGTGTGGGGGCAACCTCACCGTGGGTTCGAATCCCACCCTCTCCGCCACACGGGCGTCGGCGACAGTGCCGGCGCCCGTGCCGCGTCCGGGTGTCGGCGTGGGAGCGGGCGCCCGGTCGTCGACCTCCGAACCCGATCTCCGGGGCTGAACCGGGTTCGGGTGAAGGAACATTGACGTGACAGGTAACTCTCCCCAATTTGTTGCGTTTTCGTGACAACCTGTCGTACAACTGTCACCCGTTGACCAAGAGCGGTGACCCTGTCGCCGGTGAGTACGGAGTGGTCCCCCACCAGGGACCGGCTGGCTGTGACCCGTACCTGACCCGCAGGGATCCCTTCTTCCCCTGATCTCGAACGCGCCCCGACCGACGGGGCGCCCGTTTGGAGGAGACACCCATGAACAGGAAGTCCTTGACGCGCGCGCTCGCACTGCTGCTCGTCGTCGGCGGATTCGTGCTCGCGTCCTGCACCCCCGAGCAGCAGGCCGCGTTCCAGGCCCACCTCGACTGGCAGCAGAAGAACGACCGCTTCGCCGGCGCGATCAGCGACGCCGGACTGTCCCGGCTGCGGGCGTGTGAGTCCGGTGGCAACTACTCGGCGGTGAGCCGCAACGGCCTGTACCGCGGCGCCTACCAGTTCCACCGCGGCACGTGGAACTCGGTGGCCGCCAAGTTCTACCCGCACCTGCGCGGCGTGGACCCGGCGTCCGCGGCGCCGTTCGACCAGGACCGCATGACCCGCGCCCTGTGGTCGACCGGCGGACCCCGCAACTGGCCGGTCTGCTCCCGTCGGGTCTGAACGGCATCGCCTGCCCCGCGTCCCCACCCCGCGTCCCCGTCCGGCGATCTTGTAGCCCACGGTCGCTCTGGTGACCGCTCCCCTACAACATCGCCGACCCTCGTCGACCTTGTAGCCCACACGTCGCCACGGCGACCCACGGCTACAAGGTCGTCGGGGTTCGGGGCCGATGCGCCTTTGGCCCGACCCGACCGGCCGTCTAGGATCTGACGGTTCAACCAGCGCTCGTAGCTCAATTGGATAGAGCATCTGACTACGGATCAGAAGGTTGGGGGTTCGATTCCCTCCGAGCGCGCTGGCCGAAGGCCCTGACAGGAGGCGGTTCTCGTGATCGGGAGCCGCCTCTCTCGCGTCCGGGAGGGGTCCGCTTCTAACGGGTTTTCTAACGGATCAGTTGGAACGGCCCGTGACGGGGCGAAACGAGAGGGCACGGAGCGGCCCGGGCAGCAGCCTCGCCGGTCGCCGGTTACGAGCAGCTCAAGGTCAGGGTGTGCCGTCCGCCGGGTGCTCGTCCTCACCGAGGTCTTCGATCTCGAACTGGGCCGAGTCCTCGTCGGCGAAGCCCTGGTCGATGTCGCGTTGGACCGTCGGCGTTGGTCGCCCCGATCACTCACCGGAGCCGAGGCTGTCGAGCAGCTCGGTCACCAACCCTTCGATGGCCACCCCGCGGACGGCCGCGGCTGCCTCAAGCTTGCGGGTCAGCTCAGCGGAGATGTCGGCCGATGGCGGTGCGGAGCGTTCGTCCGAGGTCGACCCAGCCGGTGACGCTTCGAGGAGTCGGTCGAAGACTTGGGCGGCTTCGGCCTGCATGCCGGGGAGGACGTGCTGGTACACGTTGAGGGTGAAGCCGGGGCTGGCGTGACCCAGGCGCTCGGAGACGACCTTCACCGCGACGCCGGCCTTGAGCAGGAGCGTGGCGTGGGTGTGGCGCAGGTCGTGCAAGCGGATGCGGGTGAGCCCGTGCTTGGCGACGAGGCGGTCGAAGGTGCGGCTGATGTACTCGGGGTGGATCGGCTCACCGTCGGGCCGGGCGAACACGAGGCCCTTGGGGTCGAAGTCCTCCCCGGCGTCGGCCGCGGCCTTCTCGAGAGAGGTGCGACGGCGACGGAGCGCGTCGAGAGCGGTGCCGGAGATGTCGATGGTTCGGCGCCCGGTGCGGGTCTTCACGTCGGAGAAGCTGATCGCCCAGCCCACGACCGAGAGCGCCCGGCGGATGGTGATGGTCGAGCGCTCGAAGTCGATGTCGTGCCAGCGCAGGCCCATCAGTTCGCCGCGGCGCATGCCGGTCTTGGCGGCGATGGTGAACAGGGTGTGGTGTCGGTGCTCGGTCGTGGCGTCGAGGAACCGGCGCAGCTCGTCGGCATCCCAGGCCTGGATCGTCTGCGGCTCGCCGTCGGCGTCGGGCTTGGGCGGGTCGGCCAGGGTGGCGACGTTGCGACCGATGATGTCCTTGCGCTGCGCGTCGCCGAGGGCTTTGCGGAGCACTCGGTGGACGTAGGCGACGGACTTCAGGCTCAGCCCACTCCGGGTCTTGCCGCGGCGGTTGCCGTCGCGGAGCAGGTCGACGTAGAGCCCGTCGATGTCGGCGGCCTGGAGCTTGCCGAGCCGGATGCGGCCGATGCGGGGCACGATGTGCAGGTCGACGACGCTCTTGTACGACTTGTAGGTCTTGGGTCGCAGGCGTGACTGCTGTAGGGGCAGCCACCGTTCGGTCAGGTACTCGGCGAGGGTGGTGCGGTCCGAGGTGGTGGTCTCGCCGTTGTGGCGGCGCTTCACCAGCTCGTTGACGAGACGCTCGGCGTCGATGCGACGGGGGCCGGCGGCGTGCCAGCGGTGGCGCTCCTTGCCGCTGCTGGGGTCGATTCCCTCGTAGACGACGGCGTAGTAGTTGTTGCCCTTCTTGGCGACGTGTCCGCGCACGGTGGGTCCTCCGATGAACTGGTCTGGAGGACGCCACCGGGAACCAGATCGAAGGGCATGGCGTCGAGGCCCAACTCGATCCCGTGGCGCGATCGTCGCATCTGACTCCCGAACGGGCAAGAGGGAAGGTGCCTCGGACCGCAAACGGGAGGTCGCGCGGGAGACCGAACGGGAGGTTGCCCAACCTCCCGCGGGCCAAACGGGAGGTCGCGCGGGAGGTCAGCACACCTCCCGTTCGGGAAACGGGAGGTCAACGGGAGGTCGCCGAGCGCCGTCGGCGGACGCTCGGCGAGCGTGCTCGACGGTTGCCGGATCGCCGAACTCTACGACCGGCCAGAGGCCACGACTTGAACGTCAGTGCCTACGCCGATCACGTCGCTCACCAAGCCGCCGCCGGCCCCTTCGGAAGCCTGCTCACCCACGCCGTCGCCGCACCGGAACAGGCTGTCGGCCAGGCTCAGCGTCCGCCTCGAACTCCCGACGTCGTGTGGGCGGCCCTCGACGCGGCAGCAGCGCCGTCATCGAGTCCGGCTCGTGATGCCCCGTCCAAGCCCGCCCCGACCAGACGGCGGACGACGACCACCGTCAAGGCGCCGACCTTGTTCGGACCGTGACCGAGTCCGGTGCCGCAAACGGGAGGTCGAGCAGGTGCCCCGTAGGGGAACCTGCAAGTGTGTGCGCGCCGGATCTCCCGTTCCGAGACGACGTGAGCACGGCGGCGACGAGGCTTCCGGGAGGGGTCCAGGTGGCCTCCCTGGTGAGTGGCGCTCGTCGGTCGTCGCGGCCGCGCGGGAGATGGAACGGGAGCGCGGGAGGTTTCCCGGAGGGAAACCTGTCAATGTGTGCGCGCTGGATCTCCCGGTCCTGAGGGCGCGTGTGGCGGGATAGACGTGGTTTCGGGAGCGGCCACGCGGCCCGAGCGGGGACGCTGAGCGAGCGGTTCGGCGGTCGACTGGCAGGGTCGGGAAGTGGCTGCGCCAGCGCGCAGGGTGTCCACCGGCTCGAGGTGACCAACACGTCGCGCCGCGGTCTCACACGCGTCGCTTCTTCCGGACAGGCCAGCACGCGCCGGCACGCGCCGCGGCAGCCCGATGCCGTCGCGGCCACCACCCACTCGCCACGCTCAGCGTTCCCCTGGAACAAGCGATCCGGCGCGCACACACTTGCAGGTTTCCCTCCGGGCAACCCGCCGGACCGCCCGTTCGGGATCGTGCTGACGATTTTCACCACGCGTGGTGGCCGGGGGTCGTTCGCTCCTCGTCGTCAGGTGTCCGCCGTGGACACCGCCCTTCGGCGAGGTTCGGGCGATCCTCACCACCGCCGTCTCCGGGTGGCCATAAGGTCAACGGACCATGGCTGATGAGCTCGACGGTCTTCTGGCACGGGTCGATGACCCTGCGCTTCGAGCAGACCTGCGCGCCCAGGTCAACCGTATCCGTGCCAAGCGGACCTTCGGCCTGGTGTTCGAGTCGCACCTTCCCGAGCGCGTACGTCTCCCCGAGCACCCCATCCGGCCCGGCGCCAACGTCGCCCGGCGCGACGATCTGACCAGCACCACGTTCCAGGTTCTGCGAGCGCGTGGCGGCAAGGCAACGGTCCGCGCCGTGCGCCACCCGGATGGGTCGCGGCTCTCTGCCGAAGAGGCCGCCGAGGTCGTCGACGAGGAACTGCCGGTCGGTGACCTCGTTGTGATCGCCGACTTCGGCGAGCCGGTCTACCCTGGGTTACGCACACTCGATTCGATCGACCGGGGCGGTGACAAGCCCGCGCACGTGGTGATCAAGGGCGAGAACCACCACGTGCTCCAGGCCCTCCAGTTCAGCCACACCGGCAAGGTCGACTGCATCTACATCGACCCGCCGTACAACACCGGTGCGAGGGACTGGAAGTACGACAACCGCTACGTCGACGAGACCGACGCGTACCGCCACAGCAAGTGGCTCGCCTTCATGGAGCGTCGCCTGCTCTTGGCCAAGGAGCTGCTGAACCCCGAGCGCTCCGTCCTCATCGTGACGATCGACGAGAAGGAGGTCTATCGGCTCGGCCTGCTTTTGGAGCAGGTGTTCGCCGACGCGTACATCGAGATGGTGACGAGCATCATCAGCGCCAAGGGCGCCTACCGTCGCGGCCACTTCTCCCGCGTCGAGGAGCACGTCTTCTTCGTGAGCATCGGCGGTGCGACGATCCATCCGTGGACCAGCAACATGTTGCCGACCTACAAGGACCTCGGCGACAGCGACGATACGGATGCCGACGATGGCGACGCGGACATCGAAACAGAAGCCGACGAGCCACCTCCTGAGCCGATCGAGTGGCTGGGTCTGCGGCGGCGCGAGCCGTCCAGCACGCGGGGCTCACGACCCAATCAGTTCTATGCGATCTTCGTTCATGAGGAGGACGGCAGCCTTCATTCCATCGGCGACGCGATCGACGACGGCGTTGATCGGGGGACCGTCGAGGTGCCTCAGGGCACTGTGGCTCTCTGGCCACTCAAGCCTGATGGCAGCGAGATGTTGTGGGGACTGACACCCGATGTGCTGCGACGTAACTGGGGGCAAGGCTGGGCACGAGTCAACAACTGGAAGCCAGACACGAAGAAGGGCACGGTTCAGTACCTACCTGGTGGAACCATCGACCGGATTCACTCTGGCGCCATCACCGTTACTGGCAGAGCCGCTGACGGTTCTGTGGTGGGCTACCTCACCCCTGAGGTGGTCCAAGGGCTGACCCCCAAACGGGTCTGGCACCTGCCCTCTCACAACGCTGAGACGGGGGGCACCAACGTCCTCTCTGCACTCGTACCAGGTCGCCGCTTTCCGTACCCAAAGTCGCTCTATGCGGTGGAGGACGCTCTGCGCTTCGCCCTGGGAGGGAAACCCGATGCGGTCGTACTCGACTTCTTCGGTGGGAGCGGCACGACCGCTCACGCTGTGATGCGGCTCAATAGGCAGGATGCGGGCGACCGTCAGGTGATTCTGGTCACCAACAATGAAGTCTCCGAACGCGAAGCCACACGGTTGACTGCCGACGGTTTCCGCCCCGGTGACCCCGAGTGGGAGGCAATCGGGATCTTCGAGTACATCGCGAAGCCCCGCGTCGAGGCCGCCGTCATTGGTGTCACCCACCGGGGTACGCCCGTGCGACGCAGGTACAGGTACACCGACGAGTTCCCGATGGCGGAGGGATTCGAGGAGAACGTGACGTTCGCCGAGCTGGTCTACCTCGATCCAGACGACGTCGAGCTCGATCTGGCGTTCGCGTCGGTCGCGCCTCTGCTGTGGCTGCGGGCGGGGGCGCAGGGTCCGGTGATCGACGAGTGCTTGGATGCGGCGGGGCGACGCAAGCCGTACGCGTGGACCGATCGCTACGGCGTGCTGTTCAACCCGGACCGGTGGCGAGGGTTCGTGGAGAAGCTCCCGGAGACAGCGACCACCGCATTCGTGGTGACCGACTCGCAGGCGATCTTCGCCGGGGTCGCGGCCGAGCTGCCGGGCAATCTCGACGTGGTGCGGCTCTACGAGAACTATCTGACGACGTTCCGGATCAACGAGGGTCTCGGCTGATGCGCTACGAGTTGATGGACTACCAGCGCACCGCGGCGATCGACGTGCTGAACCGTCTCGGCCGGGCCCGGCGCGACTGGGCCGACGGCGAGCGGTCGTCGTTCGCGCTGTCGGCCATCACTGGGTCGGGCAAGACGGTCATCGCCACCGCTGCGATCGAGGCGACCTTCTACGGCTCGGCGGACCTGGGTGCCGACCCCGATCCGCAGGCGACGTTTCTGTGGATCACCGACGACCCTGCGCTGAACCGCCAGACCCGCAACCGAATGCTCGACGCGTCGGACCTGCTCGCACCCAGGACACTGGTGGAGGTCAACGACGGCTACCTCAACAACGAACTGCTGGCGAACCGGGTCTACTTCCTGAACATCCAGAAGCTGTCGCGCTCGAGCCGGCTCACCCAGTCGGGCACGAACCTGCGCCAGGCGTCGTTCTGGGATGTCCTCGCCAACACGATCACCGGCACCAAGGCGACGCTGTACCTGATCCTCGACGAGGCCCATCGGGGCATGAAGCGCACCGCGGATCGCAAGACGATCGTGCAGCGGCTCATCGGTGGCGAGCCGGGCTCGAACCCGGCGGTGCCGGTGGTGTGGGGGATCTCGGCGACGATCGAGCGGTTCACGACCGCCATGGGCGAGACCCCGGACCGCACCGGCTACCCGCACGTGAGCGTCGACATCGATCGTGTGCGCGCCTCGGGCCTGGTGAAGGACGAGATCGGCTTGGAGCAGCCCGACGAGAAGGGCACGTTCTCCACGACGCTGCTGCGCGACGCGGTGCGGACCACCCTCAGCTACGACCACCGCTGGGCCGCCTACTCGACCTCCGAAGGCGAACCTCGGGTGCTGCCCGCGATGGTGGTGCAGGTGCCCGACAAGGCCAACGAGGACAAGCTCGCCGAGATCGTGTCGGTGATCACCTCCGAGTGGCCCGACCTCGGCCCCAAGGCGATCGCCCACGTGTTCGGCGAGCACGAACCGATCGTGTTGGGCTCGCGCACCGTCGAGTGGGTGCACCCCGAGTCCATCCAGTCCGACACCGACATCCGCGTCGTGATCGCCAAGGAAGCGATCTCGACCGGCTGGGACTGCCCCCGAGCCGAGGTCCTCTACTCGGAGCGGCCAGCGAAGGACGCCACTCACATCGCCCAGGTCATCGGCCGGATGGTCCGCCAGCCGCTCGCCCATCGCATCGCCACCGACGACGTCTTGAACTCGGTGGCGTGCTATCTGCCGCTGTTCGACTCCAAGAAGCTGAACGCGATCAAGGAGGAGCTCGAAGGCGAAGGTAAGGGCGGCGGCGATCACCGGGTCGGACCCGAGGTCGTGCGGGCGCCGGCGGTGTTCGAGCGCAACCCGGCTCTGTCCGCCGAGGTGTTCGACTTCGTCGAGACCCTCCCCAGCATCCCCACCCCCGACGCCGCTGCCAGCCCCTTGCGGCGGGCCAAGAACCTGGTGCGGCTGTTGGCTGATGACGGCGCCGGACCTGCTCTGGTCGCCGACGCGGACGAGCAGCTCACCAAGCGACTCAACGCCCGCCTCGACGGCCTCGCCGCCGAGCACGCCGACGCGGTCGCTGCGGGCGTCGAGGATCTGCGCACCGCCGTCGTCCGGCGGGAAGGCGTGACCCCGACCGGGCAGAGCGCCGAGACGACAACCCGGTTGATCGAGACCCACCTCAAGGACATCGACCGCGATACCCGCAAGATCATCAACTCGGTGCGTGAGGGCGTCGGCAAGGGCTACTACGCCCACCGCGCCGCCAAGGCCGACCCCGAGGGAAGCCGACTCGACGTGCGGCTCGAGGTCGCCGCCCTGTTGCGTCTTGACGGCGTGATCACCGGGGTGGAGGCAGCGGCCACCGACTTCGTCACCGAGCACCTCGCCAAGTTCGAGGTCGAGATCAAGAACACGACCGGCGCAACCCGCGACGCCTACCGCAAGGTCCAAGAGCAGACCGCCGTGCCCGAGACCGTCACCATCGAGCTGCGCGCCAACGAGAAGGCCGCCACCCGCAACGGCGCTGGCGACGACCTGCCCACCTTCGAGGGCCACCTCTACGCGGATGCCAGCGGCCACTATCCCGCCGACCTCAACGACTGGGAGACCCAGGTCGTCACCACCGAGACCGGTCGACCGTCGTTCGTGGCCTGGTACCGCAACCCGTCGAGGGCGACGCCGAACGCGCTGCGGATCGCCTACCAGGATGACGCCGGCGCGTGGGCCAGTCTCCAGGTCGACTTCCTCGTCCTGTCCCGCCGTGACGACGGCACCCTCGGTGCATCCATCGTCGACCCCCACGGCGACCACCTCGCCGACGCCAAGGCCAAGCTCCGAGCCCTCGCCGACTTCGCCGAGACCCACGGCGACCGCTTCATCCGCGTCGTGTCCATCGCAAAAGGCACCGACGGCTCGCTACGAGTCCTCGACCTGCTCGAACCCCACGTCCGCACCGCCGTACGCGACTTCGACGGTGCGAAGGTCACCGCCCTCTACGACTCCGCTGCCGCGGTGCCGTACCTGTAGAAGCTGCTCCGGCCGGAGCTTCCACTTTCCGTCTCTCATTTGTGGTAGAAAAACTGGAAGTGCCGCGGATCGGAGGACTCATGGCCGAGCTTGACCCCATCTCTAGCCCCCAGGACCCGAACGACTCCGCAGCCGCGCTCGCGGCCCTAGGGCTGACGCTCGACCGGCTGGCTGAGGCGCGCGAACGCGCCCAGCACGATGTCGACGAGTGCACCGCCCTCGACCCACCGGGAGCGCGTGGCCACATCCGCCACATCCGCACCGTCCGCTATCTGCGCGAGGTGCTGATCCCCCACGGTTGGACCGCCGACGACGGAGGCAACATCGGCGCGGTCGTGTCCCCCGATGACCGGGTGTCGATCGTTGTCACCTCAGGTGACGCCGCCACCGGACGGCATGGGCACACTCCACGCACGAAGTACCCCAAGGGAGAGCTCACCTGGCGGCGCGTTCGCCAAAACCAACAGCTGTCCTTGTTCGATGACGGACCTGCCACCCAGCCTGATGACGAGTCGGTGGAGAATGCTCGACAGACCTGGGTTCTTCTCCAGTACCCGGCGGGTGACGTTGTCCGCGCCGAACTCTCCTGCCCCGAAGGAGTCGATGACTCCGGCCGCATCAACAAGTGGAGCGAGCGGATTCTTCTTCCGGACCTGCCGCTCGACACTCATGAGGCATGGGAGCCGGGACCTGACGATGAAGGGTACGACTCGGTCGATGTGCCGGTCTCGCCGCGCTGAGGTCGGCCATGGTCAATCCGACTCGTCTCCATCTCGCGCGCCTGCGGCGTGGTTACACCAAGAGCCACCTCGCCAAGCTCACCGGGCTCTCGGCTCGGAGCATCACCAACTACGAAAAGGGTCTCCAGAACCCCACTGAGGAGACGCTCGCGACTCTCGCCGAGGCGATGGCATTTCCTGTCGGGTTCTTCAGCCAGCCCGATCTCGAAGCGATAGCGGAGGAAGCAGCCAGTTTTCGGGCGCTCACCAGCATGACCGCCGCCAAACGCGATCAGGCCCTCGGCGCCGGCACCCTCGCGTTGGTGATCGACGAATGGATCGAAGATCGCTTCAGTCGGCCCGCGCCCGATGTTCCCGAGGCCGATGACGAGACCCCCGAAGCCGCAGCGGAGATCGTGAGGGCCGAGTGGGGCCTCGGCACGAAGCCGATCAAGAACATGATCCACCTCCTCGAACTACACGGCATCCGGGTCTTCTCACTCGACGAGGCGGGCCGTTCCGTCGATGCCTTCTCGTTCTGGCGGGACCAGCGACCGTACGTAATGCTCAACACCCAGAAGTCCGCCGAGCACAGCCGCTTCGACGCCGCCCACGAACTCGGTCATCTCGTCCTCCACCGGACGGGGGAGCGCGGTCGCGATGCTGAGCGTGATGCCAACCAGTTCGCCTCAGCGTTCCTCATGCCTCGGCCAGCGATCCTTGCGGCAGGGTTGGCGCACGCCACTCTGCCGACGCTGGTCACGCGGAAGGCCGAATGGAAGGTGTCGGTCGTCGCCCTGATCTACCGGCTACACGCCCTCGGCATCTTGACCGACTGGCAGTACCGGAGCCTCTACATCGCGGCATCGAAGAAGGGGTACCGCTCCCAAGAGCCTCGTCC
>WBZU01000117.1_pt1 | contig 80321 bp, 67 predicted proteins | sample 5204311 | NCBI WGS metagenome assembly WBZU01 (sample SAMN12344359, study PRJNA552823) | activated sludge metagenome | biome: Activated sludge suspended growth; feature: Nitrification reactor; material: Wastewater; isolation source: activated sludge from nitrification reactor of wastewater...
ACAAACGGCAGTCCGGCGCTCGGCACCGCTCGCGAACGTTCATCACGCGGCGGCGCAGGTGGCGCCGCAAAGGGCAAACCGATACCCGAATACGTCCGCTCTTCACTGATGACGTGTTGCGCGGGGCCTTTCGACGCAAACGGAAGTGCGGGAGCGTTTTGCGGGCCAAGCTCGGGACGACGATCGGTCTGCGGAACGATCGTGTCGATGCCTTCATCCTCCGGGGAAAGAAAGAGCGTTCGCGCCATGGGCCTCGACGCGGGCGGAGGCGCGGGTTTTACCGCGGGAGCTTCCGTGATGCGCGGGCTCGGAACGATGGACGGCGACGAGTCGCGCGTGGATTCTTCGAGCGTGACGATGACGCGACCGGGTTCATCCGCCGCATCGAGCGCGACTTGACCGCGAAACGTCATCGTCGCGACGCCGTGATCCGTGTCGATCCACAACATGTCGCAACGCATTTTCACCGCATGATTTCCGCTGCGTCGCTCGACGAGCGCCTGAGGACGCAACGCGGAAAAATTGGTCACGAGACGCGGAACTTGCGGATGAAGGTTTTCCAGGACAAGCCGTGTTTCTTCAGCGACTTCCGACATCTGCTGATCCGTCGGCGCGACATTGAAGAACGTGTAGTCGAAATCGTCCGGCATGGGGCTCGACTTGATCCGCTGCCTCGACCACACCGCGGCATGCCGTCCGAGTTTGCCCAGACGCATGGGCCATTTCGGTGCCACGGGACCAAACCCGATCGAACTGATCACGGCCGGTATCGCCGTGTCTCCAATTCCCACCGGCAAAAGGTTGGGCAGTTTCAACCGCCCATACATGTCGCGTTGGTCGAGACGCATCCCGACCGGGTTTGTCGTGTCCGGCCCCCCCGCGGCGCGTTCATACGCAAGGGGCATCCGAGTGAAACGTTGACCATCGATGAGCGTATTGTCGATGCCGACGCTACGGTCGAGACAAACCTCGATCGACTTGTCGATTTCCCCGAAAGCCAGGCGCGAAATGAGCGATCGAACCGCGCTGCCTTGAGGTGCGTAGGCCGAACCGACGAGGACGATATCGACCCTGGTCTTGAGCGGCTCCATGTCGCTCGGCGCATAAAGACTGCGCGCCGGATCATCGTCCCAATACTTGTCTTCCTCGTAAATCGGCAGCTGCGTCGCGGCGAGCGTCGATTTCCCCGGTTGAAGCTGAAACGTCGCTTTCGTGGCGAACGTGAACACCCAACTCGTCGATTGCGGCTGCCACACAATCGACGAAACGGGCAGTGGCGAATGGGAAACGACCTCCATCGTCGGCAGCGTAGATCACGACTTGCGAGCGAGGAAAGCACGAAGTGATGACGAGGTTCGGGGAAGAGCGAAAAATCTCGTGCGCAACGTAACGAAAAGCAACCGACGTTGCGCTCGAAGCATGATTTCGGGCGAGTTCGGAACAGATGTTCATCAGGAACAATTATGTGTTCAAACCAAATCGCGCCTTCAATTCATGCTCTTTTTTCTGCGCGGCTTTGGTCGTACATACCAAACCCACGAAACACGACCGCGGTACGCGACGCACCAATATGACCCCATTTTGCGCCTCGTATATTTTCTCGCCCGCGTCGCGCAGCTTTTCGGTCGATACTTCGAGCACCACGGGCGTTGCCGATCGTTTGCCCACTTTGCTCTCGAGGCTCGGGGCCAAGTGCACATGCGTCCGTTTTTGCGGAATGAGCCCCTCGCGCGAAATGGGTTCCGTCGCTTCCACCGTCGTGCCGTGAAAGAGGGATCCGCCCGCTTCATAAAGGTGCCAAGACGCTTCGAGCGCTTCGAGCGTCACGGGCATATTTTCCGTCGAATGCCCCTGACAGGCGCGAATTCGTTCATTCACGATTTCCAGGCGATTTTTGGAGTTTGTTCGGACAACCTCCTCCAGGTCGCCGCGATTCATCCGCAAGTATCGCAAGACTTCGCCGACCGGCGTCCATCCCGCAGCGTCCATGGTAATGCCGGCTTCGCGCGCTCCATGTCGAAGCAGCCAAGAAAGTGTTTTGCTTTTTTCAACGATGTTCATGATGCACGGACCATAATCCCCGGAATCATCACGCGGAACTCGTAAGATTGGATGAACTATCACGGATTGTGTTAGTAGGTGGAGTATGTTCGAAACGTCGTGGTTGCGTGCTTTCGCTTCTTTTGCCGAGCACAAAAACTTCACGCATGCGGCTCGAATCCTGCACGTGTCGCAACCGGCTCTTTTCGCCCAGGTGCAAAAGCTGACGGAGGCGGCGGGGACGCGGCTGTACAAACGCGTCGGACGAGGCATCGTTTTGACCGAAGCCGGCACGCGCCTGGCAGCGTTCGCCAAGAAAAACCTCGCCGAACAAGCGGCCTTGATGGAGGAATTTCGCACGGGACGCGCGCGGGCGAACGTGGTGTTGTGTGCCGGCGAAGGCGCCTATTTGTATTTGATTGGTGAAGCCGTGCAACGTTCGGTCCGGGATGCGCGGACGCCGATTGAATTGCTGGTCCGAGATGCCGACGACACCTTGACGGCATTGCGAACGGGCGCGGCTCATATCGGTGTTTTACCTTTGACCACGATTCCCGCGAACATGACCGCGGAAAAACTCGCGGACGTGGGGCAAATGTTGGTGCTCCCGGAAGCGCACCCATTGGCGCAAAAACCTCGATTGACACTCGAAGACCTCGCCGGCGTCGCGCTCATCGTCCCGCCTCCGGGAACGGCGCAACGTCGCACGCTGGACAGTGTATTTCTGAATGCGGGCGTTTCTTGGGAGATTGCCGTCGAAGCGCGCGGTTGGCCGCTCGCCATCCATCTCGTCAAGCTGGGAACAGGTTTGTCGATCGTGAACGATTTCTGTCACTTGCCTGCGGGCCTCGTGGGAAAACCCTTGGATGGTTTGCCGAGCCATACCTATTATGCGGTGCGTACGAACGACACACCTTTCGAAGGCGCCGCCGAACGCGTATGGAAGCGGTTGATCGGCGGGAGGCGCCATTGACGACCAACACGAATGGTCTGTATCGAATTCTCGCAATCGATGGCGGCCCCGCGGCGCCCGTGCAGATTCGCATGCTGCGCAGGCTCGAACAAGCGTACCCGGGGTTTCTGGCTTCGACCCATCAATTTGCGGGCACCTCGGACGGCGCGCTCATCGCCCTATTTCTCGCGTCTCGATTGCCGCGCGATCCCGAAACAGCCAAACGTATTTCGCTGGACGTCCTGGATGACGCCATTGCATTTTCCGATGCGACGATTCGCGCGCTTCAACCGACGACTTATTCGATTTTGCGATTTTTGAGCGGTATGGGGGCGATGGTGAATCCCTCACCCCTACGCCGGGTCCTCGAGCACGCATTTGGAGACATGAAACTTGCCGACCTCGAACGTGATTGCGCCATTACGTCCTTCAATGTCGACGATATGCAAGGCGAAAGCATCCTGAAACTCGGGAAGTTTTGCCCCGTGGATCGAAACATCGTCGATGCGCTCTTGGCAACGACTGCATTGCCGATGTACATGCCTCTGCACAATATCGATGGGCGTCGATATGTCGACGGCGTCATCACCGCCAATGATTCGAGTTTCAATGCCGTCGTAGGTACGGCGATGATCTGTGGGTTCAGGGCCGAAGAACTCGCGCAAAATCCGTCATCCGCATCCGATTTGTCTCCGGCTTTGGAGGCTATGGTGGCTCGAGCCAAATCGTCGAGTTTGGAGGAGGCCTGCACGGGCTTTCGCATTTTGTCATTGGGACTCAAAGAAAAAAATCGCTCGGTGTATGTCTCGGAAACGCTCATGAGACGTTTCTTCGGCGATCAATTCGACACATACGAAAAAGATTCGGATTGGGGTTGGTTTCATTGGTTGTTGAATCGCCCGCGTCTTCTGCCGGCGATGATTTATGCGGCAAACAATGACAATATGGCGTTTCTTTGCAATCGACTGTTTTCGCGGCGCTATTTGCGATACGAGCCGGGCGACGACGTCATCAGCGATGCATGGCGTGTGCTCTCGCGAAACGCCCAAACGTTATTCGACAATGCCGAGAAACTCGTCGATTCGTTGTGGAAGGAAGGAATCGAGCGAAAATCACCTGATGGGTCTCTGCCGGCCACTTCGATTTTGATGGATTTCGTCAAATCCGAATGGTTGGATGCGCCGCCCCCCGTGGACGAACCTCCGGCGACTGCGCCACGATTGACTCGTCGACGTAACGGCGGAGCGTAGATCCGAACTCGAACGTGTAAGTACGATCGAACGCATCCCAAAGCGCTCGAGCCGCGCGAAACGAATTACTTGACGGATTTCGATTCGAGGTCCCGGCAGCGTTTTTCAAGCCAAGCCCGGGCTTGGACTTCGGTGGCGAAAAATTGCACGTCGATATCCAATTGCTTGTGAATCATCTTGGAAGCTCGATAAACGAGCGATCCCAAAACTTGGAAATGGAAACTCGCTCCGATGACCGCGCTTCCCCGAATGGCGGGAACGAAAATGTCCGCGTACGAGCCATCCGCCATTGCCCGTCGGGCGCCGGGCGTGACGGATTCGAGGCGGGAGACGTTGGTGAATACGAAAAACTGCGGATGTTTTCGGGCGAAATCGAGCTGTTTGGCAAAAATATCGACCACGTGTTTTTCTTCGACGCGCCCGATCAAATGCCAATACACCAAGTAAGGCGGCTCGAATGTCACGTGGCTGGTCGTGGTCTGCGGCATGGAGGATCGTTATTCTTGGTCAAACGGAAGTTCCCCCCACTCATTCTGGATTCTGAAAATCAACCACTTCGACATCCCCTTCCCACGGGGCGCCGTCGCGAAGTTTGAGCGTGTCTTCGCGCGCCGCCAAACAAGCTTCACTGCCGGTCACGAAACGACGACAATTATCGGGCCGGATTTCATAAATCGTGCAGCGATTGTCGGCTGCCTGCAATTGACACGGTCCGGGTTTGGCGAAACGTAACGATATTCGGCCGTCTTGATGGCGAACGATGTATTTGGACGTCGTGAGATCCTTGCGCCCGGCCTTGCGAAATCGATCCAAATCGACCTCGTCCATGATCACATTCGAATCGTGACAACAAGCTCCACATGCAATGCAATCGAGCTCGAAGGTGCGGGTCGAACCTTCATGAATGGCGTCACGCGAGCACCAATCCATGACGGATCCGGCATATTGCGGCCGAATTTTGGCTTTGGCGAGACCTTTGGCCGGCCCGTCCGCGACCCTCGTCGTTCGACGATGTTCAATGGCGAGCAAGGCCCAACGCGGCAATTCCGGGACTTTGCCTTTGGCATCCACCGGCAATAGAACGTAAACGTCGTCGCGTTCGTCCACGATCGCCGCACAACCGCCCGCACGCACGTGAGCAGCTGCGCGGGCGAGCCAGCGCGGGCGAAATCTACGCCAGATAGGTCGAATGATGCGAGTCGCGGTCACGCCGCGGAAGATCCTCGCGAATGAGGGCTTTGTCAAGAGGTTCGGAGACGTTTGTCCGTAAGCGGGCTCAGCGGACGCTCATTGACAACGAGCAACCCAGTTGACCGAGTTGGAGACGAGCGTCTTGATGTTCGTGTTGGACCAACCATTGGGCGCATAATTGCCGGCGTGAGCGATATGCACGACACGTCCGACGGGACTGTCGCGAAGAACCACGGCGTCAATCGCGTCCGGACTGCCCGCAACGCGCTTCACACCGGCTCCGGCTTTCGCGATCCCCACGTTCGATGTGGATGCGAAGGTGAACGTCGAGGGCAAACCAGCCCAAATCGGGTGATTCATGAAGGCCGGGTCGACCGTGTAACTCACTTGGCCGGTGTACGCACCGACGCGCGTGAGCAAAACGAGCGGGGCGAGCGTTTGCCAACGATTACCCAAGACTTGATATGCAGCCCATTCGGTCAAGACGATCCCATTGCCGCTCGTATTGACATAATCGAGCAACGCCGTTTGTCCGGCGGCGGGCATGTCCGTTTGGAATGACGTATTGCCGGGACCACCCGCCAAAACGAGGACGGCGCCGAATCCCATGGGGCTTGGGTTTGTCCCGTTGTATTGATACGAGGGCACGGCCGTCGTGGTCACGGTGAAACCGGCATTCGTCAGAGCCATCGCCAATTCGGCCGTTCCCGTGGGGCTGTCGTCGGCGATGATGAGCGCGGTCTTGTTGCACATACACGTCGCATTCGCACACATACCCGATCCGCAAACAATGCCGCAACCGCCGCAATTGTTGGGATCGTTCAGCGTATCGAATTCGCAGCCGTTCATGGGATTGCCGTCGCAATCGGAAAACCCGGCGGCGCACGTGTCGAGCTTGCAGAGACCGTCGACACATGCAGCAACGCCGTTCATCGGATCGGCGCACGCCATGCCGCAGCTTCCGCAATTCATCTTATCGGTCAACAGCGCCGCCTCGCACCCGTCGGCCGCCATCATGTTGCAATCGTCGTAATTCGGCTGGCACATCCCGATTCCGCAGACGCTCATGGTGCAATCGCGCGTGCCATTCGACACGGGAGGACACGACATGCCACAGCCGCCGCAATGGTTCACGTCGCTGCGAGTATCGGTTTCGCAGCCGTCGACGGTACCGCCGAAACAATCGGCATATCCGGCATCGCACATGCCGATACCGCAGACGTATCCGGCACAAGCGGGCATGCCGCCTTGTACGGGAGGACAAACGTTGCCGCAAGCGCCGCAATTCACGGCGCTGTTGGCCAAATTGACTTCGCAGCCGTTGGCAAAAACGCCGTCGCAATCGGCATATCCCGGATCGCATACCGCCACGGCGCACATCGCGCCTTCGCACTTGGGCATACCATTGGGAGGCGCGGGACAAACTTTGCCGCAACCGCCGCAATGTAATACGTTCGTCGCCAATTCGGTTTCGCAACCGCTCCAAATGCTGAAGTCGCAATCGGCATATCCCGGATCACACGCGCCCACGGCGCAAACGCCATTCTTGCATCCGGGAGCGGCATTGGGAGTGGCGGGACAAACGTTTCCGCACACGCCACAATTCACGGGGTCCGCGGCGACGTGCACTTCGCAGCCATCCGGCATTTCGCCGTTGCAATTTTCATAGCCGTTCACGCACAGACCAAAAACACATGCGCCGGCTTCACACGTGGGTTGCGAGTTCGGCGCAGGGAAACACGTGTTTCCACATCCGCCGCAGTTGGTCGGATCTCCGCCGAGGTTCACCTCGCAACCGTCCGGGATCTGAGCATTGCAATCGGCGAAGCCTTGTTTGCAAATGCCGACGGTGCACATCGAGTTTTCGCAACCGCCGAAGGCATTGGGCGCTTCGCAAGCCGCTCCGCACATACCGCAGTTCTTGCCATCGTCGCTCAATTTGACTTCGCAACCGTCGATCAACGATTGATTGCAGTTGTCGAAGCCCGGATTGCAGGTGACTCCACAAACGCCATTGGTGCACGTCGCTCCGCCGTTCACGCCGAACGGACACGATTCATTGCAACCGCCGCAATTGTAGATGTCCGAGCTCGTATCGACGCACGCCTCGAAACAACACGATTGCCCTGCCGGACAAGGTGGTCCGTTGCCGCACGGTTCGGTATTGACATCGGGACCGGCATCCGCGGCGACTTCGCCGCAATTGCCTCCGTAACAATACGCTTCGTCCGTACACGATGCGGCGCCGACGATAAAAGACGCCGCCGCCGCGAGACCAAGAAATACACGCAATTGGTTTTTCATTACCGACCTCGGCGACGGCGCATCGTTACCGCCAACGCAAGAGCTGCCATTGCCAGAGGCGCTTTCGGCGCTTCACGCGAGTCGTTCGACCAAAGCGTGCAAACGCATCCACCGCCACCCGTCGCTTGTCCCCAAATCCCCGACGTTCCGCCGCTCGACGACGACGCTGCATTGCCGCCATTGCCGCCATTGCCGCCATTGCCGCCATTGCCGCCCGAGCTCGAGCTCGACCCCGAACCCGAGCTGCTCGACGAACCCGTCGGCGCGCCGCCGTCTCCCAATACGCACATACCTTCGACGCAAACGGTTCCTTGCGGACACGTAATCAAGCTGCAATCGATGGGCACACACGAATCATTGACGCATTGCTGGCCGCCGGGGCATGGGAATTCGCCGGTCTTGCACGGAGGCGCGCACACGCCCAACGTGCATTTCGTTCCCGCAGGACACGGCGAGGGCAAATCCACTTCACCGTCGCAGTTGTTATCGAGGCCGTCGCAGATATCGAGCTCGGGTTTGACGCCGCCCTGGCATTCGAAGGTACCATTCACACAAGCCCACGTTCCGGCTTTGCACGGGGGTTTGTCATTCGGCGGCACGGGTTCGTCGCAGGACGTTCCCACTTTGGGATCATTCGGCGTGCAGCATCCAGGAACGCCTTTGTAAACACACACGCCACCCGGGCCCGAACACGTATCCGTCGTGCAAACATTGCCGTCGTTGCATTGGCCGTCGGCATTGCAGCAACCCGGTTGCAAGGCGTGAGTGCACGTGTGATTCGCCAAATCACACGCGTCGACCGTGCACAAATTCGCATCCGCGCAATCGGCGTCCGTTTGACAACAACCCGGAATCGCGCCGCCCGAACACGTCCCGCCGGGACCCGAACAAACCGCCGCCGAACAGAGATTGCCTTGCGTGCAATCGAGGTCGTTATTGCAGCACCCGTTGATCAACGGATGCGAGCACATTCCACCGGCCCCCGAACAGATATCCGCGGTGCACAGGTTATTGTCCGCGCAATCGGCATTCGAATTGCAGCAGCCGGGAATCCCCGCGTGACTGCACAATCCACCGGGCGTCGGGCACGTATCCACCGAACACTGATTGCCATCATCGCAATCGCCATCAATGACACAACAATTCGGAATCTGCGGATGCACGCATACTCCGCCGGGCACGGGGCAAAGATCCGCCGTACACGCAATGTTGTCGTTGCAATCGCTGTCCTTGACACAACACCCTTCGCCGAGCTGCGCACAAGGACCCGTCACCGATACGTCCGACATGACCGGCGTCAAGAACCCGGGACCTTTCAATTCCGTACGAACTTGAACGTATCGCCCCTTGATCCCGGACAACATGCCGCCGTTTGTCACGACCGTATAAGGTGCCGAGCCGAGCTCCGCGAGCGTATTTGCCGCTCGCGCCAAGACCTGAAGAGATGTCTCCGTCGGAATCGACGCTTGAGGTTCGGTATTCCAAACGACCTTGCTCCACGGGATATTCGGCACACCGCCGTCGTAAATCCCGTCCCAGCTCCCGACGCGCGTATACGGAGCGATGCGATCGACCTGCACACCGGTGAAATCGCTGTAGATGTACGGGTCGTAATCGTAGGCGCCGGGCCCCGCAATCGACGGCGACGCGATCGTCGCGCCCGTATTGGGATTGAGCTTGATCATGTGGTGCGGGGTCGGCCCGTGCACGATGCCCCAGATGTTGCCCTGGAAGTCAACGGACAAACCATGCGGCAATGACCCGGCCGCGTACGTCCCGAGCAACGTGCCGGTGTTCGTGTACTTCGAGAGGGTCCCGGCGTCATAGTTGGCACTCCAAACATTCAAGTTCAGGTCGAGCGTCATCGCGGTCGTGCGACTGGGACCCGCATAAAACGTGCACGTGTTGGCGACGAAGTCCGCTTTGTACCAACCCGCGCTGCCGGCAAAGTAGCTGCCCAAATAGGCGGAATTTCCGTCCGGACTCGCCACGATGCCGTACGTGCCCGGACAGTTGACCGTCTGCACTTGAAGCGTGTCGATGTTGACGCGTCGAGTTCCACCGGACGAACTCGAGACGAAAACATAACCGCCGCCGGTCGCGAGCGAATACGGATTGCCGCCGACCGTCACGGTCGCTTCGAGGGCGACGGGTTCGTCCGGATTGTACCTATAAATCTTGCCGTCTTGATGCGTGCCGACCCAGATTTTTCCACGTCGATCAACGGCGACGCCACGCGGCCACATGTTCGTCGGACCCACGGGAATCGTCGTCAAAATGCATTCGTCGTTCTGTCCGAAAAACTCGGTCGGATCGTCGGGATTGATGATCCCGTCATTGTTCATGTCCTTCGATGTGTCGATGACGCCGTTGTTGTTACGGTCGATGCAGTGGGCCAAATCGCCGGAGAACTTGGAAAACGTTCCCTGTTTGCCGAAGGCGCGATTGACAATCCAAACGTCGCCGCGCGTATCGACGGCGACGCGACCGGGACAATTGCCCACCGTCCCGAAGTCGCAATACGTCTTCGAGGCCTGAGCTCCCGTCGCTTGCCCGTTGATCGACACGAGCGCCGCGTCGTACCGTCCGGTCTGTTTCCCGGTCGTCGAATCCAACCGTACGACCCAGCCATAACGATAGTTGGTGGCCCAAACAATCGTGGTTTTTGAGACCGGGGTTCGTCCAAGCACGATCTGATTCGACGGGTTGTGCTGCGTGTTGGTCAGCGTGCCGCTATCGAAATCAGGATCGAGCGTAAATGTTTTGGTTTGTCCCGACGCAGGCGACGCCGCCAAAAGAACCATCGGCAACGGCGCAAGATACGACCATTTGAAGCTACGATTCATCGCAACCTTCCAACCCAAGGCATGAGAGCGAATAGGACTCGCCCGGACCTCATTGTCAGAAGACCTTCGTCACCGCTCGACGTCAAGCGGATCTTCTTGATATGGTCTCGCGAAGACCGTTTATGCGCCTCAACCATCTCCGCACTTGGACGCCTGCCCTATTGGCCGTCACGTTACTGGCGAGCTGCGGCAAAAAGAAAGAAACTCCCGCAGCTCCGACGACCGAAAAAATGACCGTCGTCGCTTCGGATGTCGCGCCTTGTCTCAATGGCCTGCGCCCGACGAAAGAGCCGATGGCGGTCCTCCGTAAAGGCGATCTCGTCTATGTAAAAGGAGAACCCAAAGGGCACCTCGTCTGGAAAGAAAAAGTCGACGGTGTCGTTACGACGCGTGATAGCGACATGATTTTATTCAGTCGCTGGCCGAGCCGAGAAGAGCTTTACATCTTCACAAAAGACCTCGGCGAAACCATTGACGTGCCCAACGTCGCGACGTTCTGTGACGCCATCAAGCAATCCGGCGCGAAATGGCAGCGTTATGAATGCGACAACGCGTTGCAACGACATCGAACGGCCTCGGGAAAGTTTGTCGGGTACATCGTGTGCACGGAAGGTCAATGTCCCGTCGCGCTGCATCACGAAGGACAAACCCACGTCGTCACGATCGACGGACTGCTCGACGTGCGTTCCTATATCGTTGATGGTCAAACGATCTTCTTGGCCACGAAACGTTTCTCGAAAAACGACGGCACGTGGACCGGCGGCGCGATCGTGCCCATCGATTTCTCCGGACCGGCTCCCAAAGTCCTCGCGGAAATTCCGCTCGATGAAGTCGACGCGCGCGACGCATCGATCGTACGAACTCGAACGGTTCAAACGGAACTGCGCGGAAAAACCATCCGCGTCTTCGGAGACAAGGCGGAGACCGAACGTGCGAGCGGGGTTGTGAAGTCGAAAGAAGCGTTTGACGAGACGCACCCGTTGCTTCCGGTGACCCTCTGAGCGACGCTCGACCACCGACCCGCCACGGGTTTGTCCGGTTCGCTTCGCCCGTGGCTCTCGTTCTCGTTTTGGCAACGACCCCCGCGCGCGGGGATGATTCCAAGCCCCTGGAAGTCGTCGTCCAAGGTTCGCAGGACGGGCCGAAGCCGGCTGAAGACCGACCTGGATCGCGCGTCGACCGTCGGGACATGGACGAACGACTGCCCAGGTCCGCGCCCGATGCGCTTCGTTATGAGCCCGGAGTCTTCGTGCAACAGACCGCGCACGGACAAGGTTCGGCATTTCTTCGCGGGCGTACGGGCCAACAAACCGTCATGCTTTTCGATGGGATTCGGATGAACACGAGTCTTTATCGACAAGGCCCGAATCAATATTTTTTCACGCTCGACGCCCACACGATTCACCATATCGACGTCATGCGCGGCGGTTCGTCCACGCGCCATGGCTCCGACGCCATCGGCGGGGTGCTCGATGCGCATCCTGTCGAACCCACGGTGGATCTTTCCGCCAAACGATTTTCCGTGCGTCCGCGCGCAACCGCGCGTTACGCCTCCGCCGACAACGACTTTTCGCATCGTTTTCAGGTCGACGCGAGCATCGGCAAGCGCCTGCGATTTCTCGGTGGTCTCGGACGTCGAGAGGCCGGACGACTTGAAAGCGCAGGCCCCGTTTACAATCCGCTCGACGGCAAATTGCCGCTCGTTCCGGTATTCGCTCCCGACGGCCGAACGCAACTCGGCACGGGGTTTCGAGAAGTCACGGGAGACGCTCGGTTTGTCTTGGGACTGTCCGGCGGAAAACGCCTCATTGCCGCGACGTATTTGTATCGTCAATACGATTCTCCGCGTACGGATCAATGCCCGCCTCCGTTTGCTCCGATCAGCGATTGCTTGAAATACGACGAGCAATTTCGATCGCTGGCTTATCTTGCCGCCGAAGGACCGCTCGGTTCCTGGGGACATTTCGGACGCATTGCTTTTTCCTACCAAAGACAGCACGAACGACGCACGTTCGATCGTCCCGGGTCTTTCGTGAAAAACATCGGACGCGACGCCGTCGATACCTTGGGCATTACCGCCAAATACACCGGGAACCCAAAAGAATTACTTCCGTACCTCGTCGCTCGAATCGACGGAGGTGCCGACGCGTATGTTGATTTCGTCTCCTCCCGCGCTTGGACCTCGTTCACCGACGTCGATGTAACGCTGGCGTTGTCTCGAGGGCAATACATCGAGGGCAGTCGTTATGCGCAAGGCGGAGGGTTTGTCGAAGCTGAGGTCTCGTTTTTGGATCGCATTTTTCTACGCGCGGGCACGCGAGCGGGTGTGGTGCAGGCATACGCGCCCGCGGATCCGATTTCAGGTACGCGCCCCGTGGACGCGGCGTGGCCGGTATTCGTCGGACATGCCGGCGTGGAGTTTCGAGCGGCCAAACCCATTTCGCTTCTCGTCGGTGTGGATCGATCGTTTCGCGCGCCAAACATCGACGACCTCACGTCGCGCCAGCAAGCCGGCCCCGGATTTCAATTCGAAAACCCGAACCTCGTGCCCGAAAAAGCCCTGACCGTGGACGCCGGTCTGCGATTGAACATGGGCCGTTTGAGCGGCGAGCTCTGGGGATATTACGCCGGCGTCGACGATGCCATCGTGCGATCTTTGCGGGCGATTGCCGATTGTCCCGACGAAACACCGCAATGCAAGTCGAGTTGGTCGAGGTATCAATTGGTCAATGCTCCGGGGTCCTCCTTCGTGACCGGTTTTGAAGTGTCCGCTCGATTGCGCTTTCCCGATGGATTCGATACGCGCGCTCAAGTTTCTTATGCGTATGGTTCAGGCCCGAACCCGCAACCTGCGCCTTCCGATCCGAGTTTGCCGTATGAAACTCGTGTTCCCCTTTCTCGCATTCCGCCGCTGAACGGGTCGGTGGAAACGCGGTATTCGCATAACCGCGGATTTTTCGTGGGGGCAGGATTGCGGTGGGCGACGTTGCAAAATCGATTGGCGCCCACGGATTTGTCGGACGCGCGTATTCCCAAGGGCGGTACACCGGGATTTGTTGTTGTGGACCTACGTGCCGGCTATCGCATCGCTCGACAACTGATCGTCACGACCGTGGTAGAAAATGTCGCCGATGCGGCGTATCGTTATCACGGCTCGAGCATCAATGGCCCGGGCCGTGGGTTCATCATCAACTTCGAGGCGGGCTTATGAAAAATTGGACAAACTTGGCTTTTCGATTGGTTACCGTCGGCATGTTGGGCGCGGCGATGACCGCGTGCGAAGCCCCGGATCCCATTGTGAACAACGGGACGGGCGGCACGGGCGGCACGGGCGGCGCGGGCGGAAGTCCCGAAACCTTGTGTGACGTCAATGCCGGAACGATGGATATGTCGGGACCGATGTGCAAACCATTGCCCGACGATTACACGCCGCGAGACAATGCGTCGATGAACGATACCTGGCCCGCATGTATCAGCGACCAAAATAAATACGTGCCTTTCGATATGAACATTTCGTCGATGGCGCGCGTGGCGGCATTTCAAAAGATCTCGGAGCTCCTTGGGTTTGGCGGGACGAAAACGCCTACGACGCAGGATTTCATCGATGCGCGGGTTCAATACTCGTTGACGGAAGGCATTGAATCACGTGTCGTTCGGCGCGAAGACGACCATTACCCGGCGGCTCCGAAAGCGTGCCGGGACATGCCCGCGGCCGAGCAGGCGCAATATCCGGATCGATGTGTTGGTCCGGTGAAAATCATGCCGATCATCAATGCGGCGTTCGAGGCCGGGATCAAAGGCGAACAGCCGGTGTACAATTCGGCGCGCCTCGAAGCGGCGCTGCTTTGGTTCTTCTACATTTCGACGTACAAAGAGGCGATCAGCGCGGCCGAAGCGTTTGTCGATACCGATTCGTGCTGGGCGTATTACACGGGCGGCGAGCCGCGTGAAAATGCGATTGGGTTTGCCAAGTACGTCCACGATCGAAGCGTCGAAGCGCATGATCGCATTTGGGATGCATTGCTGGCGGTGCGTTGCTGGCGGGACCTCGACAATCCCACGGGCGTCGCAATGGACCAAGCCACGCAAATGCGGGCCGTCGGGCAGCTCGATCGCGCGTTGCTGCGCGGCGTGGCGCTCATTTTGCGGCAACGCGTGCTCGCCGCGTCCTCGTGTGAGCTCGTGCAACCTTCGGTGGAAATTCTGGGCAATGTGCTTTTGCGCGAAGCGAAGGTTCGCGACGCGGCGCAAGCGACGATTTTGGAGCAGGAAATCGCCAAAAAGCCCCCGAACGTCATCGACGGAGCAAAGGTCGCTGCGGCCATTGATGCGTTGTTCCCCTGCCCATAAAAAAATCGTCGTCGAATGCTTTGCAGGTCTCGAGCGTGCGCTATGCTCCGCGCGCCATGACGACCGGCCGGCACAAAGCACATCCGAAAAAGATCTTCATCATCAAGACGGGTGAACCCGTTCCCAAAGTCCGTGAAAAACGCGGCGAATTCAGCGATCTCATCGTCGAAACGATTGGAGAAGCCTGGAATCACGGATATGCGAGTTTCGACGCGCGCACGGACGAACCCCCGAATCCGCAGGAAGCGGAAGCTTTCGTCATCACCGGCTCGGCGGCGAACGTCCCGGATCGTATCGAGTGGATGCTGAAAACCGAGGCGTATTTACGGGACGTCGTAAAGCTTGGCATACCAACGTTCGGCATTTGTTTTGGACACCAAATATTGGCGCAAGCGCTCGGAGGTGAGGTCCGGAAAAACCCGCGCGGGCGCGAAATTGGCACGCGGCACATCAACAAGCTCGAGCATGATCCTATTTTCGAGGGTGTTCCGGACGTCTTCAAAGCCAGCGTCACGCATATCGATACCGTGGCGAAGCTTCCGTCGGGCACGAAGGTCTTGGCGAAAAACGATTTGGATGATCACCACGCCCTGCGATTCACGGAGACTTGTTATGGCGTCCAATTTCATCCGGAGCTCGATGCGGACGTCATGCGTGGGTATGTCGAACATCGCTGGGACACGTTGGCATCGGAAGGCATCGTCGTGGATGAATTGCACCGTTCGATCGAGGAGAGTGAATTTGGTCGTCGGACGCTGATCAACTTCGTGCGTCATATCATGCCGCGTCGCAGCAAATGAGGGGGCTCATGTCGCCTCATGGGCTGTGACTGTATCGATTTTGGTCGGACTGGATTCTTCGTCGTGGAACTGACTCGACGGTCAGTGTGCAGAGAAAAGCTTTACGCGCTTGACGAGCGTTTTTTCTTGGCAGGTTTGCCCGCGGCGACCGGAGCGGGTGGGTTTGTCTTGTGCAGATAGCCGTTTTCGAGCAGTTGGTAGAGCTCGTCGACGATCTGTTCGCGCGGACGAACCGGGCCGCTTCCTGTGGATTCCGCGAGGATTTCTTTGAGCGCGCCGATGGTGAAGGTGGCGTACATGGATGTGTCGCCGGGGCCGACGATGCCCATCAGTTGGCCTTCGTCGAGGCTTGTTTTCAGCAGGAGTTTGACGCCGTCGTAGAAGGATTGGATCTTGGTGGCGAAGGCGGGATCGAGGCCTGGGGCGAAGGAGAGGAGCAGCTGCGTGAGGGCGGGATCGTCCAGAAGAACCGCAACGATTCCTCGGATGTTGTGCTTGACTTGAGCTTCGATGTCGGCGTGCGGATCGACTTGCAGGATGGCGGTGCCGAGGCGTGAGAAGAGGCTGTCGACGAGCTCGACGAAGACGGAGCGTTTGTCCGGGAAGTACAGGTAGAAGGTCCCCTTCGCCACGCCCGCTTTGGCGACGATGTCGTCGATTTTTGCCGCGTGGTAGCCCTTCGTCGAGAACACGTCTCGCGCGGCTCGCAGCAGTTCGATACGTCGCTCGGTCTTGTCCATGGGGGCGCCTTCTACCACCTCTCGGTTCGGGTGCGGCTGTTTTCTCGGGCTTTCTTGAAGAAGCGACGAAACGTAACGATAGTTTTAACTTGACTCTTGATCAGGAAAAAGGAGTGTGTTAAGAGCTGACTGACTGACCAGTCACCCGGCTGGTTGGGGACTTGGATTGAGGGAGTGGACCCATGAGCAGGCGAGAGCCGGTGGTGGTCGGAATTGATGTTGGATCGACGACGGTGAAAGCCGTGGTGCTCGATCCGTCGACGCTTGAAATTCTTTGGAGTGATTATCAGCGCCATCAGACGAAGCAACCGGAGAAGGTCCTCGAGATGCTGCAATGCATCGAGGAGGCATTTCCCGAATCGCCGAAAGCTGAGTGGCGTGTCTTCATGACAGGTTCGGGGGCGCTTCCGCTTTGTCCTTCGCTGGGTGCGAAGTTCGTGCAGGAAGTGAATGCGGTGACCTTGGCGGTCGAGACGATGCATCCGGATGTCGGAAGCGTGATTGAGCTCGGCGGTCAGGACGCGAAGATCATCATTTTCAAAAAAGACGAGAAGACCGGGGATAAGACCGCGGCGCCGTCAATGAATGACAAATGCGCTTCCGGAACGGGAGCGACGATCGACAAGTGCATGATCAAAGTGGGTTTGCCCGCGGACGTCGTGCGCACGATTCATTTCGATGATTCCAAATTGCATCACGTCGCGGCGAAATGCGGCGTGTTTGCGGAGACGGACATCGTCAATCTGGTCAAGAGCGGTATTCCGGCAACGGAGATCCTCTGCTCGCTCGCGGATGCGATTGTCTTGCAAAACCTATCCGTGTTGACGCGCGGTTCGACGCTGCGTCATCGGGTGATTTTGCTGGGCGGTCCGAATACGTATTTGCCATTCTTGCAGGAATGCTGGCGCAAGCGTATTCCGGAGACATGGAAAGAACGCGGTTATGCGTGGCCGGAGGATCGTCCCATTGAAGAGACGATCTTCGTTCCCGAGAATGCCCAATATTACGCAGGATTCGGTGCGTGCGTGTATGGGCTCCGGGAAGCCGCGGATGTCGGTTTGTACACGGGCATGGCGGGGCTCGTCGACTACATGAAAAACGGGCGCAAGGCGCGTCTCGGTGAAAGCGCCGGCCCGCCGCTCGTTCGGTCCACGGATGAAATCAGCGAATTCCAAAAGCTGTATGCGATTCCGAAGTTCAAGCCGATGAAGCTCGAAGCGGGATCGGTGGTTCGCGCGGTGATTGGTGTGGATGGTGGTTCGACGTCGTCCAAAGCGGTTTTGGTGGACGAACAGGGCGATATCATCTGCAAAGCGTATCAATTGTCGAAGGGCAATCCGATCCAAGATACGAAAGAGCTTCTCGCTCAGCTTCGTGAATACGTGCAGGGCCAAGGCGCGACGCTGGATGTGCTCGGGTTTGGCGCGACAGGCTACGCGGCGGACGTCTTGAAAGAGACGATGCGCGCGGATGTCAATATCGTCGAAACGGTGGCGCACATGATGAGCGCCGTGCGGTATTTCGGCGATGTCGACGTGATTTGCGATATCGGTGGACAGGACATCAAGGTTCTGTTCATGAAAAACGGCGACATTGCGAATTTCCGATTGTCGAATTCGTGTTCGGCCGGAAATGGCATGTTGCTCCAAGCGATGGCCGATCAATTCGGTTTGCGGGTGACGGATTATGCCGAGACGGCATTCCAAGCGGAGCTCGCGCCGAAATTCAGTTATGGTTGCGCCGTCTTCCTCGATACGGACCGCGTGAACTTCCAAAAAGAGGGATTCAGCAAGGAAGAGCTCTTGGCGGGTTTGGCGCAGGTTCTGCCGAAAAACGTCTGGCAATACGTCGTGCAGATCCCGCGATTGGCGTCGCTGGGTCGTCGATTCGTTTTGCAGGGCGGAACGCAATACAATTTGGCGGCGGTCAAGGCGCAGGTCGATTACATCAAAGAGCGCGTGCCGGATGCCGAGGTTTTCGTTCATCCGCATACGGGTGAAGCGGGCGCAATTGGTGCGGCATTCGAAACGTTGCGGGTCATCAAGCGTCGGGGAACGTCGACGTTCATCGGAATGGATGCGGCGATCGACCTGCAATACTCGACGAAGAACGACGACGACACGGTTTGTCACTTCTGCCCCAATGAATGCAAGCGGACGTTCATCGACGCGCAGAGGCCCGATGGATCGACGGCACGTTATATTTCGGGATTCTCGTGCGAAAAAGGCACGGTCGAAAGCGAAGACGCCATGTTGGCGCTCGTGGCCGAACGCAAAAAGATTGCGAAGCAATTCCCGAACGTCGTGGATTACGAGAGCAAGCTGGCATTCCGGAGTTTCTACAAATATGCTCAAATGCCGGCAGAAGGCTCACCCGTCAAGGATTACACGGTCAAGAAGGGCCTCTTCAGCGTTCGTCGTGTCGAAACGACTCGGCCGTTCCGGCGCAGTGGTCCGCAAGTGGCGGAAAAACTGCGGCGCACGCGCATCGGTTTGCCGCGCGTGTTGAACATGTATTCGACGGGGCCGTATTTCCGGGCGTATTTCGAGGCGCTCGGGATTCCCAAGCAAAACGTCATTTTCAGCGATGAAACGACGGAAGAGATGTGGGTCGAGGGTGGGAAATATGGATCGGTTGATCCGTGTTTCCCGTCGAAGGTGGCGCAAGCGCATATTCACAATTTGCTGTTCCACCACCACACGCCGGAAAAACCGCTGAAGTACATTTTCTTCCCGATTCTGACGCACGTGCCGAGTTTCGGAAAAGGCGTGATGGACAATGCGAGTTGTCCGATTGTCGCGGGCGTGCCCGACGTCATGAAAGCGGCCTTTACGAAAGAGGTCGATTTCTTCGCCACGCGCGGCATTGAATACCTCGACCCGCCGCTCACGTTTGCCGAACCATTGCTCACGGGGCGGCGAATGTATGAAATGTGGGGTCCGCGTCTCGGCGTGACGGAAGACGAAAGTGATCACGCGCATCGGGAAGCCATGAAAGCGCTCGAAGCGTTCGAGCGTGAGGTCATGGATAAGGGCCGAGCGATTTTGGAGACGGTCGAAAACGAAAATCGCGTCGCGATTTTGATGGTCGGCCGGCCGTACCATTCCGATCCGGGGTTGAATCACGGCATTCCGGAAGAATTCCAGGTGCTCGGATATCCCATTCTGAGTGTCCGGTCGCTTCCGCGTGACGAAGAATATTTGCGCCGGTTTTTCCGGGAGGAATACGAACGTGGGCAGCATCCGCTGAACATCAACGATGTTTGGCCGGAAAACTATTCCGCGAACAGCGCGCAGAAGGTTTGGGCCGTCAAATTCGCGGCGCGACATCCCAATGTCGTTTTGCTGGATTTGTCGAGCTTCAAGTGCGGCCACGATGCTCCGACGTACGGCATTGTCGACAGCATTGTTTCGGCGAGCGCGACGCCTTATGCGGCATTGCACGATATCGATGCGAACAAGCCGGGTGGATCGATCAAAATTCGCGTGAAGACGTATGCACACAGCCTGAAGCTTTACCAAGAATCACTCGAGGATTTGGCGAAGAAGAAGGACGAACTGGCGCATAACATCGACAAAAAGCGCCTCGAATTGTTGAAGATGAAGGCGACGGCGCAGGCGGAACGACGCACGTCGGATCCGGAGCTCGAGCGACAGATTATGGAGTTATCGGCAAAGGTGCGGGCGTACGAAGCGCCTCCAGCTGCGCCGCCCGAGCCGCCGAAGGGGCTCGTACAGCTCAAGAAAAAACAAGCGGATGGCACCGTGGTGCGGGTTTGAAGGGGAAATGAGGGAGACGACAATGGAAACGTCAGTCCAAAAAACGCGGTTGCCCATCATCAATGGCGCTGCGAAAGTGCAACACAACGATGTGGATATCGAGGCGGAACTTCGCGCATTCGAGGAAGCGGAGCGCGAACGCCTGGGAATCAAGAAAGAGCGCAAGCAATGGGCCGACAATATGCTCGACCCGAAGATGCGCAAAAGCGAGCGGCAGAATGTGACGCTCTTGATTTCGGGTTTGACCGCGGCGCAAGACTTTTTGGCCGAAGGTGCATTGGCGGGTCAAGGCTACAACGTCGTCAATTTCGGCACGCCGGACAATTCCGGTTTGCAGGTCGGCAAAGAATTCGGCAATCGCGGGCAATGCAATCCGACGTATTTCACGGTCGGCAATCTGGTCAAGTACCTGATTGATTTGCGTGACAAAAAAGGGATGACGTCGGAAGACATCATCAAGAATTACGTATTCTTGACGGCGGGCGCTTGCGGCCCGTGCCGGTTTGGCATGTACGTCACGGAATATCGCAAAGCCTTGCGCGATGCCGGATTCGACGGTTTCCGCGTGATGCTCTTCCAGCAGACGGGCGGTTTGTCGCAAGCAACCGGCGATGATATCGGCCTCGAGATGAATCCCGCGTTTTTCGTGGCGCTCGTCAAAGCCATCGTGTGCGGCGACGTGCTCAATGCGCTCGGATATCGCATTCGCCCGTACGAAGTCGTGCCCGGCGCGACAAACCGCGCGATGGAAGAAGCCAAGCGCATCATTTACAAGGCGCTTTACGAGCACACGAATATCCTCGTGGCGATGTACAAGTGCCGAGCGCTTTTCGAGGCGGTTGAAGTCGACCGATTGCGCATTCGCGCCAAGACGTCGATCATCGGCGAATTCTGGGCGATGACCACCGAAGGCGATGGCAATTATCAGCTCCAGAAGTTCCTCGAGAGCGAAGGCGGGGAAAACGATATTCAATTGACGACCGCGTGGTTGCTCTACAACCTGTGGGAAGTTCGTCATGACACGGCGGATCGTTCGGACCTGCGCGGCATCGACGACGGTTATTACAGTCTGAAAGAGCACAAAGGCGAATTCGACGCGACCAAACGCATTGCGACGATGCGAATGGCGGAAGCGGCATTGCGTGTTGGTTTCCAAGCGTTTGCGCAACCGGTCGGTTTGCACGATTATCACTTGCCGGACATGGATCTGGTCGCGAAGGTGTCGGAGGATTATTACTCCAATGACCTCCGCGGCGGCGAAGGCCACATGGAAGTGGGCAAGCTGATCGTCAATGCAATCAAGAACAAGGCGCACATCACGGTCAGCGTCAAACCCTTCGGATGCATGCCTTCTTCGGGCGTTTCCGACGGTGTGCAATCGTTGATCACGGGTCGTTATCCCGGGACGATTTTCTGCGCCGTGGAAACGAGCGGCGACGGCGCGGCAAACTTCTATTCGCGCATTCAGATGTACATGTTCAAGGCGCGTATCGCGGCGGAACAAGAATTCGAGAAAGCGCTGAAAGATTCGGGCGTCACGGTGGATCAGGTCCGTGCCTATATGGACAAGAATCCCAAATACAAGAGCGCCTTGTATTACCCGCCGCACCATGGTGCCGGAACCGCAGCCAATATGGTGTATGAACTCGCCCCGCTCATCAAGCAATCCTTGGCCGAGCGAACGGTTCATCGGGCCAAACACGTGGCCGGCATCGTGCGCAAAGCAGCGCAAAATGCTCCGGAAACGATGAATACGGTCATGAAAGTCGTGACCGATCCGGAGAACATCGCCCGCGTCAAGGAGGATGCCGAAGTCTTGCGCGAACTTCTCCAAGGCAAAGCCATGGAGCGTATGCAGCCGATGCTCCAGAAACTCCTCGGAAAAGCGATTTTCGAGAACAATCCCGAAGTTCGCACCTCGCAGTTCGTCGAAGAAGAACGAATTGCAGCCGAGTGATTGACGCTTGCAGTTGAACGAAACGGCCGGGCCAAATGGTTCGGCCGTTTCGCTTTTGTGGCCCTGGAAGCTGTTTTGCCCGGCCCAACCTTACATGGAGCGCATTTTTCGTTTGGCCAGAGCAACTCGGAGCCGCATGAGCTGGACGCCGATGAAGTTGAACGCGCGAATGCCGAGCGTATCGGGAACGGCAAAAGAATTGCCGCCCGTCGTTCGTCCGGCGACGTAGTCTTCGGCGAATTCCCGGTACGGGATGGGTCGAATGCCCAGTTCCTGCAACGTCGGGAGGACCATTTCGATTTTTTTCTCGCGTTGCAGCCGGAATATCTTCACCACGTGTTCCGTGGGCGTTTCCGGAACGCCCAGCACGGCCATCACGCGCAAGAGGTCCTTTTCATTGCCGGGCAGACAGATGATTTCCCGCCCCAATACACCGCTCAGAATCTCCGCCAGGTCATAATTCGACAAACTTTGCGGACCCGTGAGATCGTACGTTTTGTTTTCGTGTCCCGGTTCGAGCAGAGCTTTGATCCCGACTTGAGCGACGTTGCGCACGTCGACGTACGCCATTCCGCCGTCACCCGTGGGCATTGAAATCACGTCGGCCTTCTCGACCATGTCCCATAAGAACATCGTGAATGTCTGCATGAAGCCGATGGGACGAATGATCGTGTACGTGATGCCTGATTCGACGAGAGCTTTTTCAATGACCCCGTGCGAACGCAAGTTCTGGGTCGGGGCATTTTCCCCGGACATGAATGCCGAACACATGACGACGTGTTTGACGCCCGCTTTTTTGGCGGCGGCAATGAATGCGGTTTCGCGCCGGACCAATTTTTCATCGGGTGTGCAGACCAAATACGCCTTTTCGACGCCTTCGAGTGCCCGCCCGAGCGATTCCGGGGCGTCGAAGTCGCCGAAAACACCGTGCATGCCGCGAGACTGATATTCGGCCAAATACCGGCGACTGTGGGTCATGGCTCGAAACGGGATGTTCCGGGCAAGCAGCTCCTCGGCAATGACCCGCCCGGTGTTTCCACGAATGCCGGTCAAAAGCAGGCTGGGGTTGTTCATGGCTTGGGTATCGCGCTCCTCACGCGCGGTCAGAAGTGATTGGCATCAATGTAATGATGCGGGGCGAGAATGGTATACCCGTTCAAACTGCAGCCGTTGTTCGTGCCTTGCGCCGTGTAGGAAGGCGGTTCATTGGCGATGTCGGCGTGACCCAAGCCAGGGACGCCCATGGAACCGTCGTAACCGCATGCGCCTGCGCCATTGAGTCCCGCAATTTTATCGCAAAGGTTTTTGGGCGCGATGAAGTAATGCAGATGGGAATTGGTCCCTTGATCGAGGAGCGTGGCGATTTGATCCCCGCGCGCGACAGTTTGTCCCGCCTGCACGGTACGTGTCGCCAAATGACCATAGAAGGAGCAGACGTACGAACCATCGGCCGTTGGATGTTGAACCAAAATGACGTTGACGTAGGAGCTGGAATTGGGCGAAGAAACCAATACGGTGCCATCGGCGACGCTATACACGGGTTGATTGGCGGCGCCTGATTTCCCGATATCTTCCGCCAAGTGTGCTCCGCCATAAGTATCCCAATAATCGCCGAGAACTTGCCATAATTGCCATCCGCCGGCGGGGCTCGTCGATTTATCGCCGACGGGATATCCGAATTTTCCGCCCGTCGGGGGCATGGAATTGGGAATTCCGGGGCCGCAACATCCGCCCGGACAATCCCACGTCACCAGGCCCGAGCCATTACAGACGCCGTTGGCGCCATTGTCGCATTTCGCGGACGAACCATATAAATTCGCAATGATGCCGCACGACGGACCGCAACAGCGCGCACAGTCGCTCGTGGGCGTGCCCGTGCCCGCGCACCAATTCTTGGAACCGTCGTCGCACGTATAGGTTCCACCGGGCCAACCATTGGCTTGAGCCAACTGCGCGCAGGTGGCCTGGCCGCCGCTGCTGCTGCTGCTGGATGAATTGGGTGGCGAACCATTGACCTGCGCTTCGACCTGGCAGGTGGCGACGACATTGCCCGGATTGCCATTGTTTTTGCCTTCGACAAACTTGAAGGTCAAAATGCCCGGCGCATACCCATAAATGGTGTACGTCCACGTAAAGGGGCTCGATCCGACGACGCCGCCCCATTGCGACGACGGCATGCCGGGGCCGGTGACTTCCATATCGACGTACGCGTAACCGACGTTGTTGGTGTACGACGCATTGATGATCGGCGCGGTGATGGGATTGCTATCGAAAGCAAAGCCCGGATCACAAGGAAGCGCCGGATTGACTCCACTGGACGAACCATTGCTCGAACCGGTGGACGAGCTTGTCGCTGTTGTTCCTCCCGAACCATTCCCGGCCCCGGATCCGGCGGCGCCGGAGGATTCCATGGTCCCCGTGCCACCTTCTCCAGCGGGTGGAGGATTGGTCGACGAGCACGCGGTAAACCCGACGAAGGCCAATCCCAGGGGCAAACAGGAGCAAAGAATGGTTGCACGCATGGGCCCGATGATAGCAAAAACCTCGACGGCGCCAAATAAAAATGCGAATGGGCCCATGCAACGATTGGGTCATTACGCAACGTTTCCTTTTCGTGACGCTGCTCGACGAGACCTCGGTCATTTCCAAAAAATCATTGACATCGCAATCGCTTCACGAGGATACTGAGCGCGATGTTCCGTCGAGTTTGTCGGATTTTGTTGCTCACGTCGACGCTCGGTGGGTTGTCCGCGTGCGCGACGTCGGAAAACACCAAGCTTTCATCGTCGTCTTCGTCGTCTGCTTCATCTTCGACCGGCGATGTTTTGCCCGCGGGGCCTGTGCGCATTGCTTATGGCGCTCGCCCCGAACAATTCGGCGAATTGCGTTTGCCCCAAGGAAACGGGCCCTTTCCGGTCGTGGTCGTGATTCACGGCGGCTGTTGGGTCAATTTTTATGGCCTCGACCTCATGCACGACATGTCGGATGCCTTGACGGCGCAAGGTTTGGCGACATGGAACATTGAATACCGGCGCCTTGGAGATGCCGAGAGCAATTACCCGAATACGCTTCTCGATGTGGGCTCGGCCGTGGATCATCTCCGAAAAATCGCTGTGGAACACCATTTGGATTTGTCCAAGGTCACGACCGTCGGTCATTCGGCGGGGGGTCATCTGGGCGTATGGGTCGCGGCGCGATCGAAACTGGACGCGCAAAATCCATTACGAGGATCGGATCCATTGCCTATTCGCGGAAGCGTGGCTTTGGCCGGCGTATTGGATTTGGCCGAATCATTGAATCTCGGCGTTTGCAATGGAACGGCGGGGAAACTCATGCAGGGAACGCCCGCCGAAGTGCCTGCGCATTATGCGGAAGCGTCCCCGAAAGAACTTCTACCGATTTCCATTCCGCAGCATTTGATTCACGGAAACGCCGACACGCTCGTACCGCTCGTCATGAGTCAGCATTATCTCGAAGCGGCCAAAGCCGCGGGAGACGCCGGAGTCACACTGGATGTCATTGACGGAGCCGATCATTTCGATGTGATTACGCCGTCGTCCGCACAATGGCCGACTGTGATGAAGATCATCGTTGACGTGGCTCGATAATCGTATTATTCGGCAAACGACGTATTTTTCTCGATCGATGGAAGAAAGAAACGCGCGATGGGAACTTGGGGAGAAGGTCTTTACGACAATGACAGTGCACTCGATTGTCTGGGTGATCTTCTACAAATCGACGATGATGTGAAGGACATCGGGGCCTTGACGGCGCGAATCGGCCTTGCAGCGTGGCTCAATCCCGTCGCGGTGTGTTATACGAATGAAGAATTGAACGAGCGATTCGAAGCTCTTTCCAAGGATTTCGATCGGCTTCCGCAAGAAACGGTCAATGCGCTGGAAGAGTTGCTCGAAGATCCCGATTCGGCTACGAAACAAGGCTCGCGCAAAGCCGAGGCGGCGTATGTGATCGGTGGTTATTCCGATGGACCGCTCATCGATGCATTGTTGCGATTTCCGGGAGCCAAGCCGGTCATCGACGCGTTCGGCGAACAAATGGCGAAAGAGCTGGACGAGACGTTGAAGCCGAACGGCCGCACGGGTTTGTATGAAATCGCCGGGGCTTTGGCGACGCTGGGCGTGCTCGTGGAATTGGCTGTCGCGGGGTTTTATCAGCCGGCTGCGGCGCGCGTCGAGCAATGGCGAGAGCATTTTGCGATCATCGACAAAGCGACCAAATCGGAGCGCGGGTTTTGGTGGAAATACGTTCGTCGCGTACAGGCGGCGTTCGATCTCTTGGAATCGAAGCCCATCAAAATTCCCGGCCGAAACACCGACACGAAGGACTCGAGCGGCTCGGGAGCGGATGTCATTCATGCGCAATTCGGTCCCGTGGAACGTTATCGGCATCCGAAATTCGGTATGGGCATTTTGGTGAATCGTTCGGGCACCGGTGACGAAGCAAAACTCGAGATTCGATTCGAGGATGGATTGACGCGCAAGCTGCTCGCCAAGTTCGTGACCAAAGTCGACGCGGGCGAATGATTCGAGCGGGATGTCAATCCCGAACCGGCACTATTTTCGTTGCATCTGCGCCCGGACGCATTTACGCTCCACGGGCCGCCCATGGGACTTCGAGGCGATTTCCGAACGTCAGTCCATGAAGCTGTTCTTAGTTGATCGCCTCATCATTCCCTGGGCGGCGTTCGTATGACCGGCACAACGAAAAACGCATTTCAGACCGAACGTGTCGAGCGCGAAGATTTGGTCATGTTCATCAACGCCTGTTTCGCATGCACGGGTCAGGCCGAGTTTTATGGTCCTGCAGGAGGCCAGGAAGTAGCGATTGAATTTTTGCACGAATACATTCTCGTTAATTATCGAAAATTGTACGCTCGTACTTTGGCGGCAGGCATCAATCATTTCAATCAACGTCTCATCATCGTGAACTTGTTGCGCACGGGCAAAGACGTTCCTGCTGCCGATCGGGCCGAAGAAGGAGCGCTCATCGGAGCAGCTCTACGATCGCTGCCGCCGCAACGAGCATTCAAGGCGTTATGTGTTTTACGCGAAGAACGCATCAACAATCGCCGCGCTCGAGCGGTCATTCGTGATTATTTGGCTTCACGTTCCGATCCGGTGTTCGATGCGGTCAAGTATCGCTTGCACGTGCGTTCATTGGCGACGCACGCGCATTTGTCGCTCCCGGGTGAAATGGGATCATTTCTTTTTCAGCGTCGGCGCCGGGAAGCGTTTGTCACACCGCTCTTCGAAACCGTGCGCCAAGCTCGGCATTCGAAGCGCGCCATTTTTGATTTACCAATGACCGTCGCCGCGGGATATGCTGCAAAGAAAGGCATTTCGCAAGCCGAATTCCTCGAACGTATTGCGCCGCGCATGACCCAAGGCGAAAAACTCCGTTTTCAGCAAGCGGCGGAGAAACACGATGACGTCGATTTGACGATCGATTTGGGACGAGCGCCGCTCACGCGACTTGCACTCTATATCCTTTCGTTATCGGACGAAGAGCGGACGGCGCGGCGGGACGAGCTGCACGCCGTCCTGGAGCGCTCGGCGCTTCGTGCGCTGCAAAAAACGCCCATGAAGCTGGGTCGAGTTGCGGCGGTGCTCGACCGGAGTTTTTCCGCGTCGGGTTCGGGAGAAAAACGGCGGCGTCCCTTGGCGGTGGCGCTGGGCGCGTCCTATTTGTTGCGCGCTGCAGCGCGTGAATACCATGGCTTCTGGACGCAACCTTCGGAGGACGAGACCATGGTGACGCCGAAGGGACAAACCAATTTGGCCATGCCGCTCGTCGATGCTTTGGCATGGTCTCCGGATGTCGTGGTCATCATTTCCGATGGTTATGAAAACGACCCGACCGGAGCCGCTTCCGAAGTGGCCCGATGTTATCGGCACGCATTCGATCGGGAAAAGAAAGTGTCGATCGTGCACCTGAATCCTGTCTTCGACAGCGAACGTTTTGCCCCCCGGGGACTCGGGCCGGCCATTGCGACCGTGGGATTACGCGACGCCGAGGATTTGTTGACGATGCTGGGTTTTGCTCGTTTTGCCGAGGGCTCCGCCGCCCTCGCGGAGCTCGAAAAATACCTCGCGACGCGGGTTTCCCAATTGCTCGGACGTGATGCTCGCCGGAGAAATCAGCGATTGGTGCGTCCTAACGAATCAGACGAGGAACCGTGAGCAAGAAAATCCCATTGGCGGATGAAATGGGGCTCAAGGGGCTGCACACCGCGCCTTCTCAGGTGTTGGGCAGTATTCGCCTCGTGCCGCTCATTCGAAAAGCACCGAAAGACGATTTGCGCATTGCGACGCGCGTCTACGAGGATCCTCTGGCGATTGTGGATTTGGGTTACGCGACGTATGTGTCCACGTATGTGCCCCACGCTTTGGTCGTGGGTTGGACCGACGATGGTTCGCCCGTAGCCTCATTTGGCACGGCGCTGGCCGGAGCTTCCGACGGTCAACCGATCTCGAAGAAGCTCCGCGGCGTGCAGCTCTTGCATCGCATGGTAAAACGAAAACACGGTGAAAACGAGCTGCGTCTTTTGCCGCAACATTTGGCATTCGAGGGATTCCTGGCCAATCATTTCAATGGTCCCGAAATCGCCTGGAGCGAGTATTCGCATCGCGCCCTTTCGCGCGGGCTCAGCCCGAGGTCCGAAACGAGTTTGTCAGGCAGGTCCATTCCGGCGCTCGAAGATGCATTGCGGATGTTCGAAATTCATGACAACCAATGCGGAGTTTTATTGTTCGTGGGTGAACTGCTCGCCGCCGTGTTCGTCGTCTCGCATCCGGATGATTATCGACGGCTGCATCGCACCGTGCTCGAAGACGGTTATTGCGAATTGCTCCTTTATGCCGCGAAGTGGAACGGTCCAAGTCCGTTCATCAGCGCGCGATTCGACGAAAAGCGAATTCATTCCTTGGATGACATCCGCCGCGCTATCCAACGGGAAGCAGGGTCGTTCCATATTGCCACGACACAAGGTTTGCTCGGCCGTCCCATCACATCCGAGCAGGTGTACCGAGCGGGCCCATTTTCATTGCAACGTTTTCAGACGAACCTCCACCCGAGCGACGAGAATCACATCGGCGAGATGATCGTGCGCAACGACGGAACGCTCGAATATGCCAAGACATACCGGTTGTCGGCAGGACAAACTCGTCGAGCCTATTTGCTGAAAATGCTCGCCGCGCATCAATGGAATTTGGACGTGACCGCACGCGCATTACGCATGACCACGGCTGACTTGATGGTGCGCTTGGATCGCGCCGGTTTTGGTTACTTGTTTGCGCCCGGGGTCCTCGAGGCGGCGACCAAGCGAAAGAAATGACGCTCCAGCGCATTTTCCTCTCGCCAAGCCGTCGGGCGACGCAATAGGCTGGGTGCATGAACTTCGACTGGTTTCCGCGCCTCTTCGTGGGGAAACACGTTCGTATTCTGGGCATTACCATCAGCCTCGGCGTGGTCGTGCCGCTCAAGTTTCTTTTCGATTCGAATCGAAACGCGGGCTCTTCGGCGTCGACATCCCAAACAGCCGCCGCAGGCAAAATGGGGCCGCAGATCCTGCCCAAGACGCACTTGGCCTACCATGAACCTCTCTTCATCGTGAAGAAAGGGCTCTTCAGTGGCAGCCCGGTGCCCGCCGAGTTTGTCACGGAGCTACCCGATCAGCGCGTGCGCGTGCGCGAGGTCGACTCGGGCAAACTCGTCGAAGTGCCTCGCGAACAGCTTTACTTACGGTACCGTTGAACCAACCGGTCCACGGATCTCATCTTCAACGACGCGTCATGGAGCGGCGGGGTCGTTTGACGCCGTGGACTTGGAAAAACGCTCCGCCAATGCTTCCAAGTGAAATTCCAGTTGGTGCTGCCAGGACCGGGACAAAAAATGGTAATCGTGTAATTCCCCTCGATACACGCGAAACCCGTCCACCTCATGGTCGCACGTTTTTTCGCTTTGCGGCTCGCCTGCTTTGCATTCGTGAAACGTCGGCGATCGCGACATATCGAACATGCCGGTATTTCCCAACATATCGTGCAAGGCTTTGTTGCACGGCAGCTGATTGTCACGCGAACCGATGGCGAAACGCATGCGCAACTCGCCCCGTTTGGCGCGATCACTCAACGTCGTTGCCCACGCATTGACTTTGTCCGATGAACCAATGCGGCCACGCCGTGCATCGACGCCCCCACAAGCCATGCAGGACAAACCCACCGTCGCAAAAGCCTGAGGTCGCGCACGTAATGCAAGCACGAGTGTACGAGCGCCGGAGCTGACGCCTTCGACGCCCATCACGAGCTGTTTGGTATCCATTCCACCAAGCAACTGCGATGCAATGTGATTGGGAACATCTTCGGTGAGAAATGTCGTTCCGTCGTTACCGTATTCTTCACCATTCGAATGCAACGCAAAAAAAATCGGGACCGATTGCGCCGGATGGTTCGCGTGCCATTCATCCATGCGGTGTTTGGTGCTCAAACCCCCCGCAGCGATATCATAAATGGTTTTTCCCGGAATCTCCGTCAAAAATGGCCGACTGTGACCCCCTCGCCCGCCCCCGGGCGAATACACGAGCGCCGTGCGAACTCGTTCCGGAGCGACAAACAATTCTGCGGGTAGATATGCCGCATAATGCGCGTCTTTGGTGTTTGGAACGACCGCCGGATCGTCCCCGCTGCGGCACTTCAAAAAAACAATCCACCACGTGACTTCGCGGCGTACCGAGCCAATCCTTGCGCAAATCCAGGGCCCGCGCACGCGCTTTCGGAGTGCCGGGCGCCGGAAAAACCTGATCCTCCAACACCGGCCACGGCGCACCCGTCGGCGCCTGATCGCGAGGCAAGTGATGATTCAACCATTGCACGGCATAATTCGTCGGAGCCAGTTCGTCCACATAACAACGCGCCGCGATATGCGAAAAAAGCGTATCCCACGTTTTTTCACGGCCTGCAAAATCAGTGGGTTCCGCGGAAACTCGCGGTGCCGCAATCGCTGTTTGCGCCATTGAAACCACAGGCGCCGCAGATCGAGCCGGTGCCTCTTTCGTCATCGACGGGTTTTCGTTCGGCGCATCCGCGCATCCCCACACCCAAAACATCGACCCGAACACGCTCGACCATGGCCCAATTCCTCGGTGAATCCGGGCTGTTTTCGGAGTTCGAACCGACATCATTGGCGTTCAGTGATTTTCCCGTTGCAATCGTTGCCGCCGGGCGGTCAGCACCTGGCGGGCGGCGGCTTCGTCTTCGACGAAATGAATCGTAGGAACCGTGCGATTGAAGGCTTTGAGGGCTCGAATGACAAGCCCCATGAAGACGCGTATCGAGAAATTCGTTCCGTACGAGATGATGTCCGTAATTCGCTGGACGCGTGGATCACGTATGAAGCGATGCCGCATCGACACCGTGAATCCTCCGGCATTGGACATGTCTTGGACGAAGATGATGGGGCCGTTACCACCCCCGACGCGGTCCATGACCACTGCAAGCTGGTCCGTATCCGCCTCTGTCAGGTCGCCACAGGCGATGACCCTGATCGCATAAGGTTCTTCAATCCAGACCTTATGCCGACTTATCGTAACGACGTCCTGCACCTGCATGAATGAACTCCCAAGACCGGCGCCATACCCTACCCGAAGCCGACGTCGTAACGCAAGGCGGAGCAAATCTCGAACGATGCATCGCTCCGCCCGCGCATTTGATTCGCAGCCGCGGATCTGATGCGGAGTAGGTTAATTTTGGCGAGGAGAATACGTCAGGGATTGGCGCCCATGATTTTCGCAATCGCGGCGTAATCGGAATCTTCGACGGCGCCTTGAATCAAGCAAGCAACTTGACCGCTGGGCGCCACGAGCGCGTGCACGGGGAGCTCATTGGAGTTTTTCGCGCCAAGCGCCTGAATCCAGGTGTCACGACCGCCACCTTCGGGCAACCAATACGACGCCCGAAGGCCTTTTTCGGGCTGTCCTTCGAGGAAACGTTGCAATTGTCGTTCGTCGTCGTCCAGAGAGACAAACGCGACGTCGACCATGACGCCCGCCGTACGTAAGCGGCTGTGAAAATTGATGATGCGGGGCAATTCTTCTTTGCACGGACCGCACCAAGCCGCCCACAAATTCACCCACACCCATTTGCCCACGCCAAACGAAATATTGGCGGGTAATGCCTCCGCCCCGGGAGCGCTCGCGGTCTTGACTGCTCCTTTGGGCGCCGAATGCGGAGGTTGATCCGCGCAGAGTTTTTTCGGAGCCGCCGGCACCGCGGGTTTGGCCGATGGAACCGTCGACGCAGCCGTCGTCGCCGCATTGCTTTGTGCGGTCACCGCATTGCTGCGTCCCGGTACCGGAGCCGCTTCTTTGCCGGTATTGTCACATCCAAGGCCCAAAAGGACCAAGCTCAAAGCTGACAGTCGACCCATGAGACAAACGCGCTCCGATTGATGGCTTCCGCCGTGCAAGCTTTGTTTTTACGGGAAACGTTCCATTTGCAATAATCTTGTCCCAGCTGCGCGAATTCATTGCCGAGCCAAAGCAAACCAACCTGTTTGTCGAGGTCCGGTTCTTTGAATTTGTCGCCGATATGGAACAAGGCGCTGTTCGCTCGTTTGTGCGAAAGCGATCGATTGAAGTCCGGCGCCCCCGTCTTGGATGCTCGAGCCAAAATGAAGAAATACCGGGCTCCTTTGCGGTCAATCCACAAATCCTCCAGCATCTTCTTGGCATCGTCGTCGAGTTTTTCCGAACCGTCGTCGTACATGACGACACCGCCGCGTTCTTTCAACGGAATGAACAAATTGTTGAAATCGTCATCGTTGATCGAAGCGAGCGTTTTGACGTCCGCCGGTTGGCACCCGCGCCGCGAATCGCCGCCATCGAGACCACACGCGTGAATGACCCGCGCGAGCACTTCCTTGAACTTGGGCGTGCAATACGGCGCTTCGGCGTGGTTCGCAATCGCTACGGCCGGTTTTTCCTGAAGCGTCGCCCCCGTCTTCAGCCGCTCGGCACTGGCCCGAACCTCCGCATGGACCTGAAATGCCGATCCACCCAAAAGCACACACCCCGCAATGATGCCGATGATGCCTGCGTACTTCATGGCTGCCTCAAATTCGGTGCGAGTTTCTTCAACGTATACGCCAGTCCAATGTCGCTGTCTTCATCGCACAGACGCGTGTCGCCCAAAAAGAGCTGCGGCGTCGAAACGGGAAGCTTGTTGTCGACGATGTAGTGGAGCATTTTTTCCAGACGAACCTTCGTCTCTTTGGAATCGATACACGCGTCGTACGTGCTCCATTTTTCGCGAATCATCGCCCGAACGTTCGCTTGGCCCGCCGCGGCTTTGGCCCCTTCGAGAATCTTGTCCTGGTTGTCGTACGCCCATTCGAGCACATCCATGGCGCGACGATCGGCACACAAAACTGCTTTGGACACCAAACAAGATCCCGGATGAAGCGGGCGATCGAGCATCCAGTTGCATTCGTTGTCGAGCGGGAAAAGCACGAGGGTCGTGTCGAGCTGATCGATGACTTTCTCCGCAATGAGGCGCTTGTGGAAGGCTTTGCACGTCGGACACAACGGATCGACGAAAAGCGTGGCCGCTTGTGTTGCTCCGGCGGGTTTGTGGTGCAACAGAATCGGATTGTCTTCCCCGGACTTCGTGAGTTTTCCGCAATCCGAGATGTAGTTGGCGTAGCTCGGTAATGCACTCACGTACAAAAGCGCGGGCGTGATGGCGAAAATGCCGAGGACCCCGAGCCAAATCGGGACCATCCACAACGCACCTTCGGGAATCGCGACGGACGGCTTGTTTGTCGCGACGCTCGGATCCCCCGCTTCGGGTTTGTCTCCCGAAACGACGACCGGGCCTTTGCGGTTGCTTTCCAGGAGCACGCCGATACCGCCGACCACGAGCAGAACGGACGAGATGTAGATGCCGACGCAGGTCTTGCAGAATTGACCGAGCTCGATCGCCGAGATCGCGAACATGAGCGCGGATGCGAGCAGGGGCGAGAAGCTGATGATGCCGAAAAACTTGGTCGCTTTGCGCGGAGCCAGCGGGCCTGAAACGACGAGGTACAACGCGAACGCCGCGAAAAACGCGAATGCCCCGACGGCGAACAAAGAGATGGGCACGCCACCCCAATACTTGTCGCGAAAAAGCGCCGCATACGGGCTGTACATCGCCGCGCGACACGCACTTTCACCGCCTGAATCGACGGGCATGCCGGGGATGAACGAGCAGTGGATGCCATGCACCTGCCGATCGAGGTGCTTCGAGTAATCAATCGTCGACAAACTCCCAAATGTCAGCCCGAGAAGCGACGCAACAAGGGCAACGATGGAGGGCCAGCGACGAGGAGCGCCAGACATGCGGGGGGACTTACGCGAAGGAAGCGGAGTCGTCAACTCGCGGGCAAACAAAAGTGATTGGCACCAACACGAAGAAAGCAACCTCACCTACACAAAACGGGTTGGTACCTTTTCTCCTGCTCGTCTGAAGTCGCCGGCACCTTTTCTCCCAGACGAACGTGCGTCATGACGAACGAGCGTCCACGTTCCGTCTCGGTTCGTCGCGGCACTGCGGTTGCGAGACGTGCCGGTCGGATGCCTCGCGATCGTGGGGGTGGCTCGTCCGCGCCTGCGGCATTCGCGAGGTGCTCAAGGAGACTGCACGATGAAAAGTACAACGGTGCTCGGGATGTTGACAGCAGCCGCGTTTGCCGCGACAACCGGTTCGGCCCTGGCCCAAGGCACGCAGCAGGGGACGCCGCAACAAGGCACGCAACAGCAACAAGGCACGCAGAACAAGGCGCAGCAACGTGAGCAGCGTCAGGTTCAGTCGCACGCATTGGCGCAAGAGCAAATCGAGGGAAAGGTCGTGTCGGTTGACAAGAGCAAGGGCACGTTGAGCGTCGACACGCAGCAACATGGGCAGCTCGAGTTCAAGCTGACGCCGGCGCAGGTGCAAAACATGAGCGAGGGCGAGCAGGTGCGGGTACAGATCCAGCTGCACTCGATGCCCAAGCAGCCGTAAGGACAAACTCGAAAAAGGCGCGGGATCGAAGGACGTCGTTTCCGCGTCTTTGTTTGTACTCAAACGAAAGGGCCGGCGCGTGAGACACCGGCCCTTTCGGCACGCATCAATTCTTGCTTTGCTGACCGGACGACTTGCCTGTCGATCCCGGTTGCCGCTGCTCCTCGACTTGATGGCCTTTTTCCACGAGTTCTTTCTCGCGTTGACCGCCCTTGTGTCCCCCGAGGCGTCCGGCTTCTTCAACGGTCATCGTACCGTGTTCTTTTTCTTTTTTCGCCGGTTCGTGTTTCTTTTCAGCCATGATCTCCTCCGTGCGGTCCCTCGACCACATCGCGTCGCGATGCAAAAGGAGCGCCGGACAAACCTTTGCCGACGATGATTCGACGATTGCCGGCGTCGAGCATGCTTGGTATCAAACAACTCATGCCTCAGCCTTTCGACGAAGCTTTCTTGGCGGATCTCCCTTACGACCCCGAAGTCTTGCTCTTCGACGAAATCATCGAATTGGATCGCGAGCAAAACCTCGTGGTTTGTCGTATGCCGACCGATCGTCCCCTGCCCTTCACCATTTCGCAAAGAGCGCATCCGATTCGGCATCCGCGGCACGTTGCGGGAGGAACATTGGTGCACGCATCGGGTATGCTCGGGTTTGTCCACGCGTATTATTTGCACGGATTGCGTCATGCCGATGGGTGGATCGGGTACGGCACGCATATTTACCAAGTGGTTTTTCGCAAATTGGTTCCTCCGGGCGAACCCATCATCGCGAGCTGTCGCGAGCTCAAAGCGCGACGCGGGACGACACGGCATTTCGTCAAGTATTCATTCGAATTCCGACACGAAGGCGACATTTGTTATCAAGGCGAACAAAGCGCTCTATGGACGAAAATCACCGAAAACGCTGAAATACCCGAGAGCGATATCGATGCCTGAGCCCGGTCAAACTTCGCCCTCACGACGTCGGTCGTGCCACGAGGTTTCCCGATCTTCGCCTTGGCGCGCTTCGTCGAGACTTTTCCTTGACGTCACGGCTCGATTGAGCCCATAAAGAAACATGTTCGGAAACATCACGCGCGCGATTGCTCGCGGCGTTCTTCAAGGCTTGCAGTTGGCTTCCGTCGTCGCCGCCAATCGCCCGCAGATGGGCGAACGCGAATACGAAAAATACACCACGTGGGACTTGCTCAAGTCACAACGTATGGCCGAACGAATCATCGACGGCGAAAAACTCCTCGATGTGGGATCGGGCAGCGGCCGACGACTCACGGAACTCGGCATGTTCCGGCGTATCGAACGGCACGGCGTGGATATTCACGTGCGCGGCGCGCCTGCGGGCGTGGAAATGCACACGTACGACGGCCATACCATTCCATTTCCGGATCAATCGTTCGACGTCGTGACCATTTGTTATGTGCTGCATCACCTGACGCCCGATCACGCGGAGAAACTGATGAACGAAATCGTTCGCGTGGCCAAACGCAAAATCCTGGTCCTCGAAGACAGCATGCCCGAATGGTCGTTCTCGTATCGCATGCGCAATCGATTTCACCGCATCGAAGCCGATCTGCAATATGGTGGAGAATCCGGAGCCTACGCTTCACCCGGCAGTGAAGCGATGTTTCTGACCCACGACGAATGGAAGCAATGGTTCGCCAAGCTGCCGCGCGTCACGAAGGTGGACCTCGAATCCTTGCGCGATATTTCCAAATACGCCCACCACACGCTCTTCGAACTCGAGCTCGCGCCCGTCGAGCCCGGCTGAAAGCGCTTTACTTACTGGGGTTTCACCCCAGACCCGACGAGGGGCTATCCGCCCCTCGACCCGGACCAGCGAGCGCTGGACCCATACGTTTCGTGTGCTTCGCACCCGAAACGACCAGGTTTATGTCGGCTATTGCTTCCTGAACCGTGTTTGGTTTGACCGCGTAGCGGACAAACCAATACAAGGGTCAAGGGCCTGGGCCCTTGCGCGGGGGTTTGGGGCGCAGAGCGCCGAAGGCGACTCGAAGCCCCAAAACACAAACTGGAGGGGCGCGGAGCCCCGGGTGGGTCCGGGTGAAACCCGGCTTGACACGGCTACAAGTTTGTCACTTCGGGCCGTCGAATTGACACGTTTGGTTGCAGCCGTCGCCGGGGACTTTGTTCCCATCGTCGCATTGCTCGACGTCGGCTTGAATCACGCCGTCGCCGCAGCGGGGCCCGAGCTTGCAGCCCATGGCGCATTCGTTGTAACCGCCGTCGTTGACGCCATCGTCGCAAACTTCGCCGAACAAGCTGTCGATTTTGCCATCACCGCAAGACGCTCCGTTCTTGCAGCCCGGAGCGCATCCGCCATAAGGCGACAAATTCACGCCGTCGTCGCATTCTTCACCGTCGGCCATTTGCACGATGCCGTCGCCGCAATACGGTCCTTTTTTGCAATCCATCGTGCAGGATCCATAACCGCCATTGTTGACGCCATCGTCGCACGCTTCGTTCGGCGTTTTGATACCATCACCGCATACGCTTTGACAAACGGATTTCGTGTTGTCGAAATTGGAAAGCGTCAGGCGATAATTGGATTGTGTCGTATGTCGTTCGGCTTGAAAAACGACCGTCTCGTAGATCTTGCCCAGCTCCAAGCCGAACGTCATCGCCGCATTCGCATCGAGCAGAATGCCTCCCGACTGGGCGCCGTGCACGCCGCCGAGATTCACGGCCAGCTTCTTGTTGACGAAGACCCAAACGTCGTCATCGCCCGTGAAATCGAGCTGCTCGTTGCCTTTGTATTGGAACCAGTACCGCACTTCGCTCGTGAAGTGGAAATTGTTCCCATTACCTTCGTTGCCCCAGCCGATACCATCGAGCGGGAAGAAGTTGGAATTGTTGTATTGGTAGCCTCCGTTCATGAGCTTGTTCAGCGTCAGCTTTTGCAAGACGGTCATGTTCGTCCCGGCCACATCGCGGTACCATTGATCGAAATTTGCTTTGCCGGACGTCGTCGGCGTCGTCGGATTCCCAGCGTACACGGGTTTGCCGTCCATGCCGAGGTCATTCATGACGATGCCCTTATCGTCGCCAAGGAAATCCTCGAAATCCGGGTGAGCAACCTTGAAGTCACGCAAAACAATCGGCACTTCGAGCGTATTGCCGGCATTGGGCAAAACGTCCATACATCCGTAGCCCATTTCGATTTGACACGTCGACGAACAACCGTCACCATTGGCTGAATTACCGTCGTCGCATTGTTCGTTGTCGCCGGGCAATTTCAATCCATCACCGCAGGTGGATTTACAAGCGCCCATCGAACAATCCGGTTCGCGTTGGCAGAAAGGCGTGCAGCCGTCGCCCATATCGTTGTTTGCGTCGTCGCAAGGTTCTTTTCCTTCGACGATACCGTCGCCACAAACGGTTTGTCGACAAGGCATTCCAACAGGACAAACCCAGCCTACTTCGAGCTGGCAATTCATGTCGCAACCGTCGCCGGAGACCATATTGCCGTCTTCGCATTCTTCTTTGCCGACGATGATGTTATCGCCGCACGCCGCCGCTTCGCATGCCGCGCCGATATCGATGCACTTCCAACCCATTTCGATCTGACAAACAGCGTCGCAACCGTCCATCGGCATTGTATTGGCGTCGTCGCACGTCTCCGTCCCGGTGACTTTGCCGTCGCCGCAAACGACCGTGGTGACACAAGGCATTCCCGGCACGGGACACGCGAAGTTGTTTTCAACCGCATCGCAATTACCCGTGCATCCGTCACCAGGCGTCGCATTGCCGTCGTCGCAGACTTCCCCCGGTTCGATGAGCCCATTGCCGCAAATCGGCCCGCAGCCCATTCCGCCGCAACCGCCCATGCCTCCAACACCCATTCCACCAGATCCACCCGCGGGAATGAATCCGCCGCCATCGCCCCCTTGACCCCCTTGACCTCCGGTTTCCCCGCCGGCGCCGGCAACACCGGCGTCGTCTCGAGTATTCGATGAGGAGCTCGATCCGCCGTCGGAACAGCTCGTTGCGAAAACCCCTCCGAGCGCAAAAGCGGCCAAAGGAACCCAAACCAAGTACGACGTGCGGTTCATCAGCTAACTCCCTTGAAGACGTTCAAGATTTCGTTCGGTCATCATAGTGGATGACACGCCTCGTGGCTGGACGGATTTGCCCCCACACGCAAACAAATACGAAAATCAGTTGCCAAGTCCTCGAGCAAGCCCCAAAAGACTGTCCCGACATGACGACCGACATCCAACTCCAACGCCGAGCGCTTCATGAAGGCGCGTTGCTTCTTCGGACGCCCTCGCTGGGCACGCTGGTCATTACCGGAAAAGACCGGCTGACGTGGCTCAATGGAATGGTCACGTGCGACCTGGCCAAAACACGTGACGGCGAAGGTGCGTATGGGTTTGTCGTGGGCAAAAATGGGAAACTGACGGCCGAAGTCTTCATCGTCGTCGACGACAAACGTATTTTGCTCGGCGTGACCAAAGATCGCCTCGAATTGCTGAGCGGTCATTTTGACAAATACGTCATCATGGAGGACGTCGACATCGAAGACGACTCCGATGGTTTTACCTGGACGTTGGCGCATGGACCGCATGCCAAAGAGCTTTTGACGATCGCCCGCGCGCACGGAGCGGCTGGTACGGCCGCGATCGATATGACCGGAAAAGGCGGCGCGGCTCTGGTGCTGGAAAAGAATACGGCGGACGCGATCGAAGCTCGATTGCAAAAAGAGAAATCGGTCCCCGTCGTCGTGGGTGACGAATCGACGTGGGACAAACTGCGCGTGGAAATCGGCGTGGCTCGATGGGGCGTCGACTTCAATGACGACAACTATCCGCAAGAAGCGGCGCTCGAACACTTGGCCGTTTCTTTCCAAAAAGGCTGTTACCTGGGTCAAGAAGCCGTGTTCATGCTGCAAATGCGCGGACACGTGAAAAAGAAGATCGTCCGGCTCCAGATCGAGGGCGACGAACCTCTTGCGAATTCCACGGATATCCATTTACCCGATGGTACGTCCGTCGGAACCATTACGAGCACGTCGCAATGCGCCGACAAACCGGCGATTTGGGCGCTCGGGTATGTGAAGTGGAAACAATCGACGGCGGGAACGGAGCTTTCCGTGGCGGGGCGAAAAGCGGTTGTCGGATAAAACCCAATCTCAGCGTTTTGGTATCTTCTTCGTGTCTTGTTGAGGCGGCGGCTCTGGAGCGGCCAAAGAGGCATTGTAGCGCTTTGCTGCGGACGATACGTACGGCTCCGTCGTAAAATCGCGAAAATCGTAATCGCTCAGCTTGGAATTCGCCATATCCTGCGCTTTGGCCGCTTCGTTCGCCCGTTTCCGATTTGCGGCCGCCCTGATGCCAAAACCGGCGCCACCCAATAAAAAAAGCCCCGTTGCGCCATAAACATAGCCCACGTTGACATTGCCCTGCCCCTCGGGCCTCAGAAGTATGCCGGCAATGAGCAGGGCAGCTCCCGCTCCCAAACCCGCAATGCCCAGACCAGTGCCAAGCATTCGCGTGCCGGCCGTATCCTTCAGCGCCTTTTCATAATAAGGCAACGCGTTTTGACGATTTTCATTGATCTTGGCAATACGTCTGTCGAATGCCTCGAGAAATGCTTTATCACGCGCAATGTGCAGGGCGCTGAGCGTGTCGATGCGCGTGGAACCTCGATAGACGTACCAATTGTACCCGTGACGCGTCACCACCTGATTGGCATAGATGCGGTCGGAACCTATACGACGTCCCTGTGAATCGTACATTTCACGTTGCGCCACTTCGACACGCTCGTTTGTCGTGTACGTCGATGTTTCCCCTTTGACCGAAAGCGGCTCGCCGGTTGCATCGAATTTGAACGCATATTCGTATTTCCCATCGGGAACGACCGGCGGAGGCGGCGTCGCCCCACAACCGACAAGCGTTATTCCAATCAGCAGGAACCCAGGACGCATGTTCATGGCTGTCCGTCCCTCATGATGCGATCATTCGCCGGCTTCCCGTTGCTCTCTTGTTGAAATTCAGCGCTTCGGCTTCTTTTTCTTGGTGTCTTTCGGCGGAGGCGGCGGAGCGGAAATTCCGGCATTGTATCGGTCGGCGACCTCCGACACATAAGCTTCCGTCGTCAAACGCGGGAAATCTCCCGGCGATACCTGGGAATTCGCCATCGCTTGCGCTTTCGCCGCAGCAGCCGTGCGCTTGCCGTTCGCCGCTCCCATAATGCCAAAACCCACACCGCCCACGATGATGAGGCCCGTGGGCACCCAAATCCATACGGCGCTCGGACTTTCATTATCCGGCGTCACCGCCGCGCCCACGACGAGCATGGCCAAACCCGCAGCAACACCGGCAATGCCGAGCCCCATACCAAGCGTGCGGGCTCCGGCCGTATCTTTCATTGCCTTTTCGTAATACGGCAACGCATTTTCCCGGTCCTCGTTGATCTGCGTTATGCGCTTGTTGAACGCTTTGCGGAACGCGTCATCGCGCGCGATATGCAATGCGCTGAGCACGTCAATGCGTTTGGAACCTTGAAACACGTCCCATTCATATCCGCGATGGGCGACTTGTTGATTCGCATAAAGGCGGTCGGAGCCCACGCGTCGACCCTGAGAGTCGTAGATTTCGCGTTGCGCGACTTCGACCCGCTCGTTTGTCGTGTACGTGAATGATTGGCCCTTTACAGACAGCGGTTCGCCGGTCTTGTCGTATTTGAATTCGTATTCGTATTCCCCATCGGGAACGACCGGCGGAGGCGGCGTTCCCCCGCAACCTGCCAACGTCACTCCAATGAACAACAAACCAGCGCGCACGTTCATGATTGCCCCTTTGATCGGAGCATCGAAAGCGCGTCGGGGCGGCGGAGTCAATGAAAAAGCAGAAAAATGCAATGTGGGGGTGATTTTTGCCAATCACCCCCACATTCGAGCTCAGGGTTTGTCCCGAACTACCACTACGTTCGTGGTCGGATTCGGATCGTTATGCGCGACGATCAGGGGAAGATGTCGCGTTCGCCGTACGCCGCGGCAATGCGCTGAAGCGCGACGGCATACGCCGCAACACGCATCGAGCACTTCTTTTGCCGCGCCATCTCGACCACTTCGCGATACGCGCGCTTCATGGCCTTTTCGAGACGCTCATCGACCTCTTCCAACGTCCAGAACTCGGAACGCTTGTTCTGAACCCACTCGTAGTAGCTGACGGTCACGCCGCCGGCGTTCGCGAGAACGTCGGGGAGGATGTCGATACCGCGCTCGAGGAGGATCTTCTCGCCTTCGGGCGAGCAGGGGCCGTTGGCGCCTTCGGCGACGAGACGCGTTTGCAACACGCGAGCTTCTTCTTCGCCGACCTGATTTTCGAGAGCCGCCGGGATGAAGATGTCCGACTTGATCTTGAAAAACTCTTCGCGCGAGATCTGCTTGCCACCGGGGTAGCCCGCAATCGACTTGTTTTTCTTGACGTAATCCTGGAGCTTGTGCGGGTTGAAGCCTTCGGGGTTGTACAAGTAGCCCGAGTGATCACCGACCGCGATCGTCGAAGCACCGAGGCGCGAGAGGATCAACGACGTAAACGAACCGACGTTGCCGAAGCCTTGCACCGCGAGCGTGGCGCCTTCGAGCTTCACATCACGTTCGGCCGCCCATTCGATGATGCAGTACACGAGGCCCTGGCCCGTGGCTTTCTCACGACCGAGCGTACCGCCGCAGCTGACGGGTTTGCCCGTGACGACGCCCTTGACCGATTGACGGAACACGTGACCGACCGTGTTCATGTACGTGTCCATCGCCCACGCCATCGTCTTCGCGTTTGTCCCGACATCCGGCGCCGGAACGTCCGTGTCCGGACCGATGTTGTTGCCGAGCGCGTGGAAGAATCGACGCGTGATGCGTTGCAGTTCGTCCGCTGAAACCTTGTTCGGATCGAACTTCACGCCGCCCTTGCCACCACCGAGGGGCAAGTTCATGAGCGCGCACTTCCACGTCATCATCGCCGCGAGCGCCTTGACGTCGTCGAGCGAAACAGACTCGTGATAACGAATGCCGCCCTTGTAAGGGCCGAGAAGATTGTTGTGCTGAACGCGATAGCCTTTGAAGAGACGAATGTTGCCGTCATCCATCTTCACGGGGAAGTTGATGATGATCTCGTTCTTCGGTTGGCTGAGGATTGTCTCAATATAATCGGGCAAACCGACGGCCTTGGATGCCTCTTCGAGATAGCCCTGAACGACCTTGAAAAAATCGTACTTGTGGGCCTTTGAATCGCCCGCGTTTGCGCCTTGTTGGTTATCCATGCGGCGCTTTCTAATCTGAGGCCCGGGGCTTTTCAATTTTTTCATCACTCAACCGAAACGCGTAAAAACTGCGTCCACGCATCGCTTTGCCGCACGATGCCAAGCGTCGAAACAACAACCCGAAGTTCCCGAATATTCATGGATGGTGCAGTGCTCCATTACGCGCTGCGGCGCGTGAATCATGACGTGCATCAGTGATTACGCGGTCAGGGACGCGGCCAAAACCACAACGTGTACACATACCCAAACGCACCCGTGACGATGAGCGCGTCGACGCGATCGAGGATGCCACCGTGGCCGGGGACGATCCCACCCGAGTCTTTCACGCCAAACGATCGTTTGAGCATCGATTCGCCGAGATCTCCCGCTTGCCCGAGTCCGCCCGCGACGATCGCCAAGATGATCGCGTGATCGAGCGGCACGGTGCGCAAGTAGAAAAAGTGTCCGACGATCGCCCCGACGATCGCCGCGGTGAGTCCACCGATCGCACCTTCCACCGTCTTCTTCGGACTCACCGCTTCATACAGTTTGTGTTTGCCCAGGAACCGACCCGCAAAATACGCGCCCGTATCACTGAACCATGACAACACGAGGGCCAGAATGACAAACCCCGGCCCCGAATCACCGGCATCACGCCGCACGAGCGCCAACGTCGCCAATCCTCCGCCGACCCACATCGGTCCGAACATCATCGCGAAGGCCCGCATGCCCGTCGTTTCGTTCGCGCCAAGACGCACGAGCGTCACGAACAACGCGACCATCGGGTAGACGAGCAACACGGACAAGAGAACACGTGCGTCCGTGCCAAACCCCCAGAACATCCCGTACACGGCGAGTGACAGAACGACGCCGATCACTTGCGACACGCGATCGGTCGGATGGGTCATCGCGAAAAATTCGAGCGCTCCGACGACGAGCGCCACCGCGAGAAACAACGCCCATCCCCAAGGCGGCCCGAAATAAATCAGGGCCAAGAGCGCCGGTATGGCAACGAGCGCGGACAACAGCCGGTTTGTCAGGTTCGATCGAGCCAAGGTCAAACCCTCGCAGACTCACCACGCGGCGAGTTCGTTTGAACCTCCGTAGCACGCGTCGGCAAACGCCCAAAGCGTCGTTCTCGCTTTTGGTAACTCGCCAACGCTCCGAAAAAATCCTCCTCGGTAAAATCCGGCCAAAGCACGTCGGTGAAGGCCAGCTCCGCGTACGCCGCGCCGAAGAGCAAGAAGTTCGAGATGCGATGTTCGCCACCGGTGCGAATGATGAGATCCGGTTCGCCCACGCCGAGGCTCGGCAAACGTTTCGCAAGCGTACGAGTGTCGATCGCGGATGGATCGATCAGCCCCGATTTCGCTTCGATCGCGAGCTCCCGAGCCGCTCGCGCGATCTCCTCTTGGCCGCCGTAAGACAACGCGAGCGCAAGCGTCATCTTGGTGTTTTGTTCGGATGCATCGCGCAGCGGATCGAGTACGTGCCGGACAAACGGTGGCAAACGATCGAGGTCGCCGATGGCGACGAGACGAATGTGGTTGTCCAAGATCTCGTCACGTTCCGATACGAGAAACTCTTCGAGCAAACCCATGAGGGCATCGACTTCGCCCGGAGGTCGCGCCCAGTTTTGCTCGCTGAACGCGTAGAGCGTCAGGGCCGTCAGGCCCAAGCGTCGAGCGACACGAACGACCCGACGAACCGCGGCACTGCCCGATTTGTGGCCGCTTTCACGAGGTTCGCCCCGGAGCTCGGCCCATCGCCCATTGCCGTCCATGATGATCCCGACGTGATGGGGAAGATTTTTTGCATCTATGTACGTCATCGATTTTCTGAACGCTCGAAGGGTGGTCGCGCGTTTCCTTTGTTGACGAAGGGCGGTCGAGTAACGAGTCTCCCATCATGAGCAACGGATTGGGTCTTACCGTAACGCTGCGTGTCCGCATTGCAGCGCACGAAGCACATTACGCGGGTGAACTCGTGGACGGGGCGCGAGTCCTTGGTCTGTTCGGCGATGTTGCCACAGAACTGCTCATCCGCCTCGACGGCGACGAAGGTTTGTTTCGAGCCTACGAAGCCATCGAGTTTCTCGCACCGGTTCGCGCCGGTGACTACATCGAAGCAACGGGCGTCATCACGAAAGTCGGCAACACGTCGCGCACGATGGCGTTCGAAGCGCGCAAAGTCGTGGCGAACGTGCGTTCACCCGATGTCGCCGCATCCGCCGCGGATGCTTACGCCGAACCCGTCGTGGTTTGTCGCGCCATAGGTACCTGCGTCGTTCCGAAAGAACTGCAACGGCGTCCGCGCCTTGTTTTACCGGCTCTTTCGTCCCCCGGAGCGGATCTCGTCGCCAAACTCCCCGAGCCTCGTCCCGTGATCACACCGGCGCCGCAAGTGATCATCACGCCGCCCGAAGCGCCGCTCGTCATCACCGCCGCGATCGTCGGTGCGGAAGTCACGCGCGAACACACGCCGCATCTGCCCATCACCGCCCGGGAACTCGCGGATGAAGCAGCTCGATGCCGAGATGCGGGCGCATCGGTGATTCATCTGCACGTGCGCAACGCCGATGGAACGCCGTCACAATCGGCTGAACTGTTTGGCGAAGCGATCGCACGCATTCGCGAAAAGACCGACGTGATCGTGCAAGTGTCGACGGGAGGTGCCGTGGGCATGTCCATCGACGAACGTCTCGGAGGACTCGCGTGCAAGCCGGAAATGGCGACGCTCAATTGCGGAACGATCAACTTCGGCGACGACGTTTTCGTCAACACGCGCGGCGACATTCGCAAGATCGCCGAACGCATTCGCGAAGCGGGCAGCATCGCGGAGCTCGAATGTTACGAAGTGGGCCATCTGCACGAAGCCGTGGAATTGTTCGCGCGCGGAACGATTTCCGCACCTCTGCATTTCCAGTTTGTCCTGGGTGTACCCGGAGGCATTCGAGCCAGTGAAGACGTCGTGCACTTCATGCGTTCGCAGATTCCGGAAGGTTCGACGTGGGCCGTTGCTGCCGTCGGCCGTTTTCAACGACCGATGACGGAGCTGGCGATTCGATTGGGTGGACACGCGCGTGTGGGACTCGAAGACAACATCTACATGGAGAAAGGCGTTCTCGCCGAAGGCAGCGCGCCGCTGGTGGCACGAGCCGCCGCGTATGCCAAGACAGTCGGACGAGAAGTCGTTGAACCGGATCGTGCACGTAAACTTCTTGGAATCGTTCGAAGCTGAACTATCTGGGGTGTGGGGCAAAAGACGGCAAAGCCGATCCGACGCCCCGTCGATCCAGCCCCACGCCCGACATCCGGGTCCCCTGTTTTTACATTTGGGGCTTCGAGCCGCCTTCGGCGCTCTTCGCCCCAAGCCCCTTTCCTCTCACCCTTGCATCACCGTGCGAGCCTTTCCGAAGAGCGCCATTCGAACGCCATGACTTCGCCCGTCGGCTCGCTGATCAAGTCTGTCAAGACGTACGCGGATACGCGTGGGCGCCTCATCGGTGTGCTGGCGTTTGTCTTGGCCGTGCTGCGTTTTGCATCGACGCCTCGTCCGCCGGAGCGCGACGTCGACGCGATCGCTGCGATGCTTGGTCAGTCCGTGGGAGGCACGGTCAAGCCGGACGACTTCGTGTGGGAGGGGCGCGGCGGCGTTTTGAATGACGCACTCCTCGGCCGCCGTGTCCTGTTTCTTGCCGCAAAACCTTCGGGCCCGAACGCTGCGCCGACCAACGATCTCTACCGCGCCGAAGTGCGACTCACGCGCGGCGGTCGACCCATCGCCTTGCGACGCGTCGTCAACTTGACGAATACGCCGCGCGGTCACGAACACGACCTCGTGGCCCAAGGCATGCACGCGGCATTCGCGACCAAAGTGGGTTCGCTCATCCAAACCATCACGGTGCTGGAGCTGGCCGGCGACGAAGGCGTTCGAGAAGCGAACTCACGGACGGAACGATGGGCGGCACAAATCGAAAATTGGCTCGGCACGGGGACTCGCGCCGGGGTTGGTCGGATTGAAACGAGCTTTGGAGCGCCGCCGAAAATCGCGCGATTCGAACTGACGCAAGACGCGTTGGTGATGGCGCTTGGAGACTCCGCACAAGCCGCCGCGGTGAGTTTGTCCGATGTCGCAGTCAACGCCGGTCCCAAAGACGAGCACGGCGTGCTGGCGTTACGTCAACCGCATCCGGTCACGCCGTGGCCTCGATTCGTCGAGCAATCCGTGCGCGCGATGTATGGCGAGACGCGGGCGTCGGACGTGCGCCATGTGCTCGTACGCGCCGGCGATGTGTGGTCGCGTATGCGTGATTCTTCGGCGCCGAAGCCGGCCGAGCTTCCCGCAGCCCCAAGCAACGACACGACCGCCACGGACAAGAACTTTCCGCCGAAGTTGACCCTCACCTCGCAACGGGTGGTTCCCGGCGAAGGCGTGTGGTTGGCTCCGGCCGGTGCCGCCAAGCTTGCCGGTGAACCGGTCGAAGCTCCGCCGGTGTTTTTCGAGACGCACGTACGACCGGACCCCAAGCGTCCGCATGCGATCGTGCAGCTCGTGGCAATGGATGGTCGGCGCGTCGAGTTACGGCCGGTCGCCGGCACGATGTCACCGAGCTCGGAGACGGGACTGCATGGGCAAGGGAAAATCGCGGGCTCGGATGCGGCGATCACGGTGGCGGGGTTTGCCGGCGGATCTCCCGACGGCTCGGGTGTCGCCGGGTTTGTCGTGGACCAACAAGCGATCGCGCTGCCACGTCCCGGAGCCGCTACGTTGGCCGTCGATCGACTTGGCCGCCCGGCGCTCGGGCCTTGGCCGCTGGATGAAGACGTCCCGTTGACCCTGCGTTTCGTTGGACAATCCACCAAATCCCTCGTCGTGGATGGTCGATTGGCCGAGTTTGACGCGACAGACGCGGAATCGAGAGCCCGTTCGGGCCTGTGCGTGACGACGGACGGACACCTCGTGTACGCAGGAGCGGAGAACGTACCGGCGGTCGTCGTGGCCAAGGCGCTTGTGATGGCGGGATGTCGCGACGCGATGGCGTTGGCGACGAGTCCGGATCCGGTCGGTTTTGGCTTTGTTCAACGCGATGGAGACAAAGGAACCGGGACGAAGCTTTGGGGTACGAACTTTGACCCCCAACGAATGTGGACCGGGTCCCCGAACGCGTTTGTCTACGTCGTTGCCCGTTCGGGACTACCGGATGCGCCTTTGCCGGAATCCGGTACGTGGGCCGTTGATCCCGGTCCGCAACCCGATCCCTCGTGGCGGCCGGCGTTGCATTCGGCGACGGTGTCCAAGCTGGGTGCCCAGGTAAAACTCACGCTGTTTGCGCCCGAGCGCTTTCAGTTTCGAATTCGCGCGGGCACGAAGGAAGTCTCTCATCGGTTTGGCGGGACGTTCCCGGACGCACTCGCCGCCGACGAGCAAACGCGCGTGTTGCTCGCGACCGCCCTCGGAACAGGCAAACGCAAAGGCCCGCGAGGATTGGCGATCGGCGGTTCGATCGGCGTGAAATTCAATCCGGGCGCGGGGGTGTTGGTCGTGGAAAACGAGCGTGTGCGCATCGAGAAAAGCGACGGTTTTACCCCGACCGCCGAGACCGACGCGTCGGAGCTGCCCATGACCGCCGATGACGGTCGACCACTTCCGGAAGCTCGCGTCGTCGGAGCGATGCGCCCACGTGCCGCGCTCGGCGTATTGCCTGATGGTTCGGTGCTTCTGGCTTCAACCACGTTCGACACGGACGAAGCCACTACGGAAGCGCTCGTGGACGCAGGCTGCCAACGCGTGGTCGCGCTCGACCGAGGGACGCATCAAAACGCCTACGTTCATCGAACCGGGAGCGAGACGCCTCCTGAAGCGCATTACGAGACGACGACGCTGTACGTGCTGAGTACGGTGATGCGTGGACGAGCGTTGTCGCTGCGCTGATCAGGCAACATCGAGCGGCGGGGCATTCGCGGAACCATCTTCGTCCCATTCGTCTTGCCCCGGTGCGAACATCGGTATGTTTTGACAAACGTGGTGTTGCATGGTTTTTCGCGGGCGCCCGAGCAACTGGCAGCGCAACCGATCGAGCGCTCGGGCGTGGATTTGGAATGCCCGAGTTTCGCTGATCCCCAACATGATGCCGATGTCGCGGAACGTTCTTTCATCGCGGTAATGCATCTTGATGACGAATTGTTCGCGTTGGGAAAGAAGTTCGACGTCGTTGCGCAAAACCTCCAGGACCTCATTGTAGGCGTAGAGCTCTTCCGGATTTCTCGCTCTCGACCGACAGAATTCTTCCTCTTCGTCGAGGAGGAGTTCGTCGAGACCAACGAAGGTCACGTTGTCGCGTTTGTCGACTTCGCCGACTTGTGCGGCATTGACCGCATCGCGAGCCCGTCGGGAGAGCGAATCTTGGGCGCGGAGTTCGTCGAGGATTGCGCCTCGAATTCGGGTTCGCGCGTAGGACTTGAACTTGGTTCCCGAGTCACCGCCGTTCTTGCGTAACGAATCGGCCAGACCGGAGATACCCGCGACGAGCAGGTCGTCATGTTGCACGTTGGCGGGCACGCGTCGCGCGATGGGTCCGATGATTTGGTGAACGAGGGGCAGATGCGCGGCGAGTATCTTTGGACAAACCTTCGCGGATTCGGCTTTGGCCTTTGCAGCTTCGGCGGCGACGAGCTCTGCACGATCAGCGTCCGAGATGACCCGAACACCGCTTTTGGTGAGTTCCCCTGCGCTTGATTCGCGCTCGTCATGGGTCGGTGGGGCTTTGTTGGACGACTGCATACGACCGTGCTCTCGCGTGCGTGAAGTTCGGCGTCTCAGGAACGACTTGGCGCAACACCAAGCCAAGACCTGTGAATGTGATCCAGTCCTGACGTCTACCTATCAGGTCGTCAGAGCGGGACTGCAAACGAATCCACAACACGCAGTCTACACTACTTCTCGGCATCAGGAAATTCCTTACGCCAAGGTCGTCGATTGTTTTTCCAGCAACATGCTCGAGAGGACTTTGGAGGCGATCAAAAATGGGGCCAAGACGAGGTCAATTTCGACCCTCTTCGAGGCACACTTTCCCCACCAAATCCCGCGTACGGTGATTTCCAATGAAAATTCAAATAGTTAGAAATGGGCTCCGTAGGTCGATTCGTACCCACCCGCCGCGTGTTTCAGCCGTCGGTTGTAGTTTTCTCTACATTCGATCCCTCGGGAGGGGTCGTTGTTGGAGAGCGATCCACATCACCGGTAGACTCATCGGCTGCACTTTGAGAAGATGGTGAGTCGTACTTGGGAGCCTCACCAGGTCGAGAATAGTCTATCCAGAAAAATTTACTTGCACGAACGTCAAGGTGAACAAACGAGCTGTTTGGATAGTAGCCGACGCCTGCGTTGCGAAAGGTGCGACAGAAGTCTCGAACGACGGTGTTCGGCACACCTGGAATGTTGAAGTCCAGCGCGCGGCCGTGGTTGTGATTCGAGTCTTTGGTGAACTGCGTTGGTGAGTAGGGTCGATAGCCGCTGACGATGTGAATCGGCCTTCCGCCGAAGTGATCGCTGACCATTCCGACGAGCGTTGCGAGACGTGGATCGACTGCGGTTTTCGAATCGCTCGGCACGTGTTTCATCATGCGGCTGACATGCGGCAGTGCGGATGGCACGAGGCGTCCACGTCGCGTGACGAGTTGTCCTTCGTAGTGCTCGGTGCCGCGCACGAGGCGTACGAATCCGGGTCGTTTGGGGGCCATCGCATACGACTCGGCCTTGGGTTTGCCCGAGGACTTGGAGGCGGAATCGCCTTTTTTCTTCGAGTCGGATGATTTTCGATTGGCTTCGGAGCGGGCGGCGCGAAGGGCGGCGGCCTTTTTGGCCTCGGCGAGTTTGCCTTTTTCGGGGATGACCAAGGCGAGGCCGGGTTTGATGCGTTGGCCGCGACGCAGTCCGTTCACTTCCTGCAAATCCGCGACGGAGATGCGGTAGCGGCGCGCGATGGCTCCAAGTGTCTGGCCTTTCGCGACGACATGAACGACCTCTGCGGCATCGGCGTATACTGGCCAAATGGCCGCGATCACGGCGACGAGCACCACCAAGCTGTGCAAGGTGGTGCGTCCGGAACGACCTCGAATTGGGGTGACCGAATCCGAAGGGATGGGTGCACGACAAGACGGGTTTGTCCTGGAAAAGGCCCCCCGCAACGTATGCAAACCATCGCGCATTTCCCTTTCGCTACGCGGGTTGCGCAAATGCGTAAAGCACATTTTTGGCCGTGGTTTGCAGGCCGTGTGATGCTGGCTAGGCCGCCCTTCGCAGGCGGCACGATCGAGGCGCATTCGTGCCTCCCGACGGCGACAATGAAGGTCGAGGCGGAGCAATGGCGGATGGGAATCACCTGGTAGGCGTCGACATAGGTTCGAGTGCCATCAAGGTCGTCCAGCTGAAAGAAGGGCGAAAAGGTGTCGGGTTGGTCCGGGCGGGATTCTGTCCGTTACCACCTCAGAGCATCGTCGACGGACACGTGATGAACACGCAGGCCATCGTGTCTGCCATCGGTCGAGCGCTCAACGATGCCAAAATCAAGCAGCGTGAAGTCGCGTTGAGCATCAGCGGACAAGCGGTGATCATCCGTAAGATCACCGTGCCGTTGATGACGCAGACGGAGCTCGACGAGCAGATCCAGTGGGAAGCCGAGCAGCACATTCCGTTTGACATCAAAGATGTTCACGTCGACTACGAGGTCATTCGCAAGCGGCCGGAAGCGGGGCAGATGGACTTGCTTCTCGTGGCTGCGAAACGCGAAGAAGTGAACGACTACTTGGAGGTCGCTCGTCAGGCCAAACTCAAGCCGCTCGTGCTCGACATCGACGCGTTCACCGTCCAGAACCTGTTCGAATACGGTCGGGGCATCCCGCAGGATCAGACGTTTGCCATCGTGAACGTCGGCGCGTCGCTGACGTCGATCAACATCGTCTCGCGCGGGGCGAGCGCCTTCACGCGCGACATTCCCAACGCGGGCAACTACGTCACCGAGCAGATCCAGAAACAACTCGGCATCGGCTTCGAGGAAGCGGAAAACCTCAAATGCCAGCCGCAAACGCAAGCGTTTGGCCCGACCGCACAGGTGCCGCAGATCATCGACGCCGTGTGCGACACCATCGCCAGTGAAATTCAGCGCTCGCTCGACTTCTTCCTCGCCACGAGCGGAGAGCCGGAGATGCATCGGATTTACATCACGGGCGGGACGTCGAATTTGGCTGCGTTGCCTGCCGCCATCGGCCGTCGCTCGCGTGTCGGCGTGGAGATTCTCCAACCCTTCGAGCGCATCACGTTCGAGGGCAAAGAAGTGAATGCGGACATGCTTCAAACCCGCGGATCGCAGCTCTGCGTCGCTCTAGGCCTCGCGATGCGCAAAGACAAGGAGAAGCGCACGTGATCAGGATCAACCTCCTGCCCCACAAGCGCCCGACGGCCGGTGCGCCTCAAGCCAGTCAAAAATGGCTGGGCTTCGTGCTCGTTGTCGTGTTGCTCGAAATTGTCGGGCTGTTCCTCTTCTACCAATCGACCTACGAAGAGCTGCAGCAACAAAAACGGACAAACGCTCAGATCAAGAGCCAGATCGAAGAGATCAAACGGCTCATCGCCGATCACGAGCAGATCAAAAAAGCCCTCGCCGTTCTTCGCGCACGTGAAGATGCGATCGCCAAGTTGCAAGCGGGTCGGTCCGGACCAACTGCGGTCCTTCTCGAGCTCGCGCAGGTGATGACCGCGGGCAAAGGGCCGAGCGCAGACCCAGACAAACTTGCGAAGTTGCGTCAGGACAATCCGCTCGCCGTCTACAACCCCGCGTGGGACACGCGTCGTTTATGGCTCACGCAATACATCGAGGGACAACGAACGGTTCGTCTCGAAGGCGTCGCGCGTGACGGCAACGATGTTTATGAGCTCGCTCAACGACTCAAACTCTCGCCGTACTTCTACGAAGTCACCCTTCTTCCCGGAAAGAAGGAAGTCGAACAGGCCACGAAGCTCGATCTCGTCAGCTTCGCATTGCAATTCAAGGTGAGGTACTGATGGCCCCGAAAGCTCCCGCCGCATCCGGCTCGACGCTCGATCGGTTGCCGTTGGCCGGCAAGATCGGCGTCGGTTTGCTCTTCATGACCCTCGTCGGCGCGCTGTTCTTCGTGTTCGTCTACGAAGACTTGTCCAACGAGTTGCAACAGGCCAAACGCACGGAGGTCAACCTTCAGACGGAATTGCGTTCGGCTCAGGCTGCAAAAGAAGCGTACCAAAAGGACCGCGACGAAAAGATTCGCAGCGAAGCCCGCGCCGAACAGACGAAGAAGGTGCTTCCTGACGAACCCGAGACGCCGGCGTTCCTTGCATCGCTGCAGCAGATGGCAACGGTGGCCGGGATCAATCTGACGAGCTGGGCTCCGGTCGATGAAGTCCCGCAAGAGTTCTTCGCCAAGGTGCCGATGAAGCTGACCATCTCGGGACGGTTTCACCAGATCGCCCGCTTCTTCTACGGCATCGGACAACTCGATCGCATCATCAACATGGAAGACATTCAGATGAAGATCGCGAATAAGGCCGCGACGGGCACGGTTCGCGATCAGATCCCGGAACCCGAAGTGAACGTCGAATGTTTGGCCACCGCGTTCCGCGCCCAACGTCTCGATGAAGCCGGCAAAGGGAACTCGAAACGCAGGGGGACGGGCAAGTGATACGGACTCGACAAACACGTGGCCGAGCCAAACCCGTGCTCGTGACGCTCGCGATCACCCTGGTCCCGGCGATGTTGTCCGCCGGTTGCGGAGACGATCCGCCGCCGCCTCCCAAACCCGCCGCTTCCGCACCTGCGGCGCCTGCCGGTTCCGCTCCGACGACCACGGCTGCCGAAGCTCCCGGTCCGGCAGGATCGGGGCGCGCAGGTGCCGCGGCAAACCCCTCGGCAAACCCTCTGGGCGAACTTCCGGAACGCGTTTTCACCGAAGCCGACTTTGCGGAGACCGACAAGAATCGCGATCCGTTCCGCGGCTTCGCGAGCGTGTTTGCCCAACAGGCTCGCGGCAAGACGAACATTCAGCGCCAAGTCGTCGTCGATCGTTACGCGCTCGACGAACTCAAGCTGGCCGGGGTCATCACTCGTGCCGAACCCCGCGCGCTGTTCATTGATCCGAACAATGTCGGCTGGGTCATCCACACGGGTGACTATGTTGGCAAGCCTGAAATTGTTCGTGCCGGAGGAGCTGCCGGCATCGACGTCGCCATCAACTGGCGAGTAGACCGGATCCGCGACGGAGACGTTGTTTTCGTTCGCGAAGATCCCGCTCACCCCGAAATCGCCCCCATCACCCGGGTCGTTCCTCTCTTCCCTACGGAAGACAGCGGAAAACCGAGCCGCCGGTAGCAACGAATTAGGCCCATGCAACCCTCGCCCACTACTATCGCGCACATGCTGAAAAATCCGCGCTTCGTGTCGCCGTCATCCTCCACAGGGAGCGAACGCTTGCTTCGCAGCGCGCTCGTTGTGTTGGTGCTTCTCCTCGGCTCGATGCCTCGAGCGAACGCCCAAGGCGTTTCGTCCGTCGAAGTTCGGGAGGTCAAACTCAGTGCACCTTCCGATACGACGGCACGCCTGTCGATCGCCACCTCCGGCGAACCGCGATTCGTCGCTCGTGTCGCGGACGAAGGCAAACGACTCATCATCGACATTTCCGGCGCGGACCTCAAAGGCACTCCCGGCGTGTCTCGCGGCAACAGCCTCATCAGCCGTGTGTCGAGCCAAACCATCACCCAAGAGGACACGAAGCTCGCTCGCTTCTCCATCGACCTCGCTCGCAATGCCGAGGTGCGGATCAAGACGAGCTCGACCGGACTGGTCCTCGATCTGACCCCCGGCGATGTCACTCGCGCGATCGTCGAATCCGATGCGCAGGCGACGCCGACCAAGAGTGCGGCTGGACAAACCATCTCCGCCGACGTCACCAATGTGCGGTTCGAGCACCAACCGAACAAAGATCGCGTGCTCATCGAGCTCAGCGCCGACGCGAAGTTTTCGCAAGCGACGACGCCGACCGGACAAACCGTCGTCGAATTGCAAGGCGTGCGGTTACCCGACTCGCTCGAACGCAAGCTCGATGTGACGGCGTTCGGCGGCCCGGTCACCGCGGTCTCGACGTATCGTCGGCGAAGTGATCCTTCGCGTGTCGTCGTCGAGATCGAGCCGAAGGCGGGACACACGGCGCTCGTCGAACGTGACGGTCATTCCTTGGTCGTGACGTTCCCGCAGGATCCGCGTGATTCCGCCGTCACGGGCGTGGGCGCGGACGGTGGTGTGGCGCGACGAACGCGGACGGTGGCGCGGGAAGAGGATCCTCGAGCGCCGCAACCGAGCACGGCAACGGAAACGACGGTGGACGGCGAGGAAGCCGCCGGGTTTTTACCGACAACCTTGGCGCAGCAACGGCGCTTCGCCGGTCGACGCATCGATCTCGATTTGAAGGACGCCGACATTCACAACGTCTTGCGCTTCATTGCGGATGTCGGTCGCGTCAACGTGATCACGTCCGACGACGTGAAGGGCAACGTCACGATTCGCATCAAGAACGTGCCTTGGGATCAAGCCTTGGAGACGGTGCTTCAATCCAAGGGCCTCGGCATGGTTCGTTCGGGCAACATGATTCGTGTCGCGCCGCTCGACGTGCTCAACAAAGAGCGCGAGCTCGACTTGGCTCGACGCAAAGCCGAACTGCAACTCGCGCCGCTCGAAACACGGCTCATCCCGGTCAACTACGCGGCGGCGAAAGAACTCCAAGCGCGTGGAAAAGACCTGCTTTCACCGCGTGGAACGCTCGCAGTCGACGAACGCACGAACATCCTGATCGCGCGTGATGTCGCCGGAAACCTCGATCAGATCGAAGAGCTCGTTCGCGCACTCGACACGCAAACGCCGCAAGTGCTCATCGAAGCGCGCATCGTGGAAGCCACGAGCCGCTACATTCGCGACGTCGGTATTCAATGGGGCGGTGACGGCAGCATCAGCTCGGCGACGGGAAATCCCACGGGTTTGGCGTTCCCATCGCGTATCGGCATCGCCGGTGGTGCGAGCGATCAAACGACACCGACGGCAGGTTTGTCCCCCTTCGAACGCTCCATCAACAACCCGAACTTCGCCGTCAACTTGCCTGCGGCAGCCGGTACGGGACTCGGTGGTGCCATCGGCTTCACGTTCGGATCCATCGACAATTCGGTGAACCTCGCCGTGCGTTTGTCCGCTGCGGAAGCGAGCGGCATGTTGCGGATCATCTCGAGCCCCCGCATCCTGACGCTCGACAATCGCGAAGCGCGTATCAGCCAAGGCACGTTGATCCCGTTCGCGCAGATCAGCGCGCAGGGCGTACAAACGACGTTCCAAGAAGCCAAACTTCAGCTCTTGGTCAAACCGCACGTGACGAGCGACGGCAGCGTCTCGATGCACGTCAAGATCAACCGAGACGAACCCGACTTCAACCAAACGTCGGCCCGTGGCGATCCCACGATCCTCAAGCGTGAAGCGGAAACCGATCTGCTCATCATGGATGGTCACACGGCAGTCATCGGCGGCATCTTCACGCGCAACACCGGCCGCAACCTCGACCAAGTCCCCATCCTTGGCGACTTGCCGCTCTTCGGCATCCTCTTCCAACGGCGCCGAGCGAGCGACACACGCGGCGAGCTCGTCATTTTCATCACGCCACGCATCATCAATCGCGCCGAAGCTCTCGGGAAGTAAGCTGCCGCGGCATGTTCCGCTCAGCCAAGTCCTCCGGCGCCTCCATCGCACTTGGGGGCGCCGACGTCTTCCATCTCGTCGGTGATCGTCGCATGCGGGCCGAGCATCTCGGCAGCAACCAGTGCGCGCTCGTCGTGCAGCTCGACGGGCGGATCAACCCGGACAAACTACGGCGACGCATCGCGACGGCCTGCGCACGTGAGCCGCACTTTCGGACGAAGCTTCAGTCTCCGCTCTTGGGTTCGCCGTTTTGGGCGCCATCGACACGTACGTCGGACGGTTTGTCCATCGTCGACGTTCATCAGGACAATCTCTTCGCGATCGAAGAATTTTTCTCCCGGCTTTTTACGAATGACGACGATCCATGGCGGGTCGCGTTGCTGCGCGGACCCACGCGCGACGCGCTCGCTTTCGTGTGGTTTCACCCGTTCACCGATGCAAAGGGAGCGCAACGCATCATGCGCTGGCTCGGTTCGGGCACGGATGACGACTTGGCCCCGTTGCCGAACGACCAACGTCTGCGAGTTCGTCCGGAAGCACTCGACGCCCTCGATCGTGACGCGAGGATTTCTCTCGCCCGAAAATACAACGAACACATCCTCGGCTTTGCCAAGCGCCCGATCGTCTCTTTGCGCGGAGCGTGCTCCGACAAACCGCTCGGGAAGATGCGCTTTCAACGAGTGGTTTTTGATCCGGCGCAAACGCAGGCGCTCGACAAGAGCATTCGACAACGCGCGAAGTTGGCCGAGTCCGCGGTCATGATCGTATCGGCCGCCCGCGTGCTCGATCAGGCGCTGCGCCGGCGCGGGTTTGCCCCGACGCACCAGATGATCCCCGTGCCGTTGTCGCTCGATCCCAAGGGCGAGTCGGGGCGACTGTTCGGCAATCACCTCACGATGATGATGTTTTCCCTGGAACAGTCCGACCTTGGAGACGAACGACGGGCCATCGCTTCGCTGGCGGAGCAACAACGCTGTATCGTCCGAGACAAACTCGACTTGGCCATGTCGGCGGCGCTCGAGCTGGTGCGAGTGCTGCCGCCGCGGCTTTATCACGGCCTGGCGACGCTTCCTTTCGGCGGAGAACTTTCGTCGCTGATTTTCTCGAATCCCGGTCAAATCGCGCTCGACGACTTCGCCGGCATCCCCGTGCTCGATGCGTACGCCGTTCCGTCCGTCGTTCCGCGCCCGGGTCTCGAAGTGATCGCCAATCGGCATCGCGGAGGTTTGTCTTTGCTGCTCGGATACTTCGACGGCCTGGTGTCGCAAACGGAAGCGCGAGCCATGGCGGATGAACTGCGTGCGTTTGTTCGCGGTGAAGGACCTTCGGCAGCGTGAGGATCTCGTGGTCGGGGCGCCAAACCCACAAACGCGGCTTAGCGAGGGAATCGGCGAATCGTCTCGCAAAATTCCGTGCTAAAACGGCGCCGTCGCCATGCACTTCGTCATCTTCGTCGCACCATTCTTCAGCGACCACGCCGTACGGTTCATCGAAGCGATTTCCCGCCTGCCCGATGTGCAGCTGGGTGTTCTTTCGATGGAGCCATTCGACCGTTTTCCTCGGCGCTTGCTCGGGGGAATCGCGGCGTACAAGACCGTCGGCGATGTCATTTCCACGCCCGCGATCGACCAGGGCAGCGCGGCGGTTGAAATCGAACAGGGAGCGCTGGACTTACAGCGCTACGCCAAAGCCTCGTCGATTCATCGCGTGTTTGGCGCGGTAGAACAAATTCAAGTCCCGCTGGCGCAAGCTCGAGAAAAATTGGGAATCCCCGGCATGCGTACGGAAACCGCGCTCAATTTCCGAGACAAACACCGCATGAAGTCGCTGTTGGAAAAGGCGGGCGTTCCATGTGCTCGGCATCGAACGGCGAGCTCGACGGAAGAAATCTGGAAAGCAGCGGAGGCGCTGGGTTTTCCGCTGGTCGTCAAGCCACCGGCGGGAGCGGGTGCGGCATCGACATTTCGAGTAAACGACGCCGAGGAATTGCGTAAACGCCTTCCGTCGGTGACCGTGGGGCCCAATGATTTGGTGCTCATCGAAGAAATGGTCCAAGGCAACGAGCATTCGTTCGAAACGATATCGCTCGATGGCCGACATGTTTGGCATTCCCTGACGCATTATTATCCGACGCCGCTCGAGGTGCTGCGTAATCCATGGATTCAATGGAGCGTTGTTTTACCGCGTGAGGTCGACGATCCGAAATACGACGATATTCGTGCGGCGGCTCGGACCACCTTGGATGTCCTCGGAATGGGCACGGGCCTCAGCCACATGGAATGGTTTCGCCGCGTGGATGGTTCGATTGCTGTTTCGGAAGTCGGCGCTCGGCCTCCGGGGGCACAATTCACGCAGCTCGTGGGGTTTGCCCATGAAATCGATTTTTGTTACGCCTGGGCGCGGGTGATGGTCTTCGGCGACTTCGATCCTCCGAAGCGTCGTTTTTCCGCGGGTATCGCTTATTTGCGCGGACAAGGAACGGGGCAGATTCGCTCGATCAAGGGTATCGACAAGGTCGAAGCGGAGATCGGTCATCTCGTTGTCGGATCGAAATTGCCCGTCGTCGGGCATGCTCGAAATACCGGTTATGAAGGTGACGGGTACATGATCGTCCGTCATGAAAAAACAGCCGTGGTCGAGCGGGCATTGCAACATATCATTTCGACGGTGCTCGTCGAATGCGGCCCTTGAACGAGTTTGGCGGAGCAATCCATGCATCGATATGACGTCATCATTGCGGGTGGAGGCATCGCGGGAGGATTCTTGGCTCGGCAGCTCCGCCGCCAAAAACCCGAGCTCGACATTTTGGTTTTGGAATCCAAACCGGTGCTCGACGACTTCAAAGTGGGTGAAAGTACCGTTGAAGTCGCCGCGAATTACATGATCCGGCGTCTCGATTTGGGCACGTACCTGTACCAGCACCAATTGCCGAAAAACGGGTTGCGGTTTTTCTTCGATTCACCGAAAAAAGATCTGCCGATTGAACGCATGAGCGAAATCGGGTCGGATCATTTGCCATTTCATCCAAGTTTTCAGCTCGAGCGCGCCAAACTGGAGCGGGATTTGGCGACGATGAATCGCCGGGACGGCGTGGACATGCGCCTCGGGGCCAAGGTGGTCGACGTCAAGATCGACGGGGAAAACGGCCATACGGTCGCGTGGGAGCAGGAAGGAGAGAAGCTCGAGGCCAAGACGCGTTGGTTTGTCGATGCTTCGGGGCGCCGGCAATTGCTCGCCCGCAAGCTTGGTTTGTCCGTGCAAAAAGAAACGCGACTCGAAACAGCGGCGGCGTGGGGTCGTTATCGCAACGTCGCGGGGCTCGATGCGGTGAAGGACCCGGCATTTCGTCAACGTGTTCGTTACACGTCGCGGCATTTGTCGACAAACCATTTCATGTACGACGGTTATTGGATTTGGTTCATTCCGCTGGCCGGCGACATCATGAGCGTGGGGGTGGTGTACGACAAAAATCGCATCGGCCCGGGACCTCGCAATCGCGAAGCCTTCGAAGCGTTCCTCAATGAACATCGCAGTTCGCGAGACTTGATGCAGGGAGCGGTCTTCGAAGACTTTCAAGGTTACGCGCATTTGCCTTACCACACGGAAAAGTTTTTCTCGAAAGACCGCTGGGCGCTCACGGGGGAAGCGGGAGCGTTTGTCGATCCATTCTACAGTCCCGGGTCGGATTTCATCGCCACGGCCAACGAATTCATCGGGGCATTGATGGAGGCCGATTTCGGCGGCGCGCGAAAAGACTTCGAAGAACGCGTCGACTTGTACGACGCTTATTATCGATTCAAATACGAAAGCACGTTGCTCTTGTATTCGAACATGTACCCGATTTTCGGCAGCTACGAGATCTTTCGGCTCAAGTACCTCTTGGACTTCAACAACTATTACAACCTCGTGTATTGGCCGTTTCTCGCGGACAGATTGACGAACGTCGAGTGGATCCGCAACGAACTGGAATTCACGAGCGTCGTACTTCGAGCGCTCGGAACGATGGGCGGCCATTTTGCGAAAATGGGAGACACGCTGCGGGCGCGCGGCGAGTATTTCGCGCAAAACGAAGGACGCTGGGCCAACGGCCTCAATGGAGTCGTCGCGCTCGAAACGCGAATTACCCCGAAGCTCGACGAAACGTTTCGTCGCGAGCAAGTCAATCGCGCGTATGGAAGTGTTTTCGCGGCGATTTTGGAGCGAATGTCCGGACTGACAGGGCTTGGCGATCGCAAACGCGTGCTCGATGAATTGCACCTGCCGCACGTGATGGTGTGGAAAGACATCGACGAGGAGAGTACGCGACGATTTTTGGATCGAATCGGACGGCGTATCGCCGCGGAACTGCGTCCGGAATTTCCCGGGGTTCAAAGCGTCGATTTGGGGCCTGAGGTGAAGGTTTCCGGCATTTCCCCAAAGGACGCGGCGTACGGCCCGGCCATGGAAAAAGCCCGCGCCTTGTGGAATACGTCCGGTCAATCTTACGCGTACATGGCGTTGTGAGCGTGTATTGCCATCGAACCGGCCGAGCGATCCACTGGAGCTGAAAAACAGGCCTGGATTTTCGCACTTTTCTTGGCCCATGGTCGCTCGAGACACTAGGGTCGGCGCATGGACGCTCGTCACCTGCCCCTTCGCTTCGCAACCGCTATGTTTCTCGGCCTTTCCGCGGCCGGAGCGTGTGGAGCCGCGATGCCGGAAAATGATCCGCTCGGACCTCAACCGGGCAAGTCGACGGCGCATGTCGGAGCCGGTGAAGACTCTCCGGAAGAACTCGCCCGCAAGCAGCAACGCGCGGATGCGGGTGCGGATGCGTCGCCATGTCCGCACGGAGCGCTCGAGGATCCCCACCGTGGGTTTGTCCGATGTCTTCGTGAAGATGAAAAAGGCGCCGAATGGTTGCCTCCTGCGCCGCAACCCGAGCCTCCGGCGGCCGACGCGGGCGCCGACGCGGCCCCTCCCGAAAAACCTCAGGAGAAACCGGCCCCGGAAAAACCCGCTCCGGAAAAACCAGCTCCGGAAAAACCACAACCTCCGCCGACGGTAACCGTGGGAGCCCCCAAATTCGAGGGCGGTGAGGTTCCCAAGGCCGAAAAATTCCTGTCGACGCAAATCGAAGGCATTGGCAAATGCATTGCCTCGAACGGCGGATTGTCGGTCAAAAAAGGTTCGATCAAATTGTCGTTCTTGGTGCGCGCCCGCGGGCGCGCCGAAGGTGTGGAAGTCGCATCGTCCAAAGGAATCACGGAAGGTGCCGAATCGTGTATTCGGGCCCTATTGAAAAACCGCGCCGTCGGAGCGCCGAGTTCCGATCCTGTGGGCGTGATCGTCACGTACACGCTCGAACGCGCAAAGTAGGCATTGACGGTGCGGTTGATGCGTTTGGCCGGGCGCACATCCCTGTCCAACCGCATTGGCAAAATATCGTTCCGCCTCGTGCATCAATGCGAGCCTCGGCGCTTGCCCACGTTCGAGCGTGGTCAGCATCAGCGTTGAAATGCTTGCGCTTTCCGTGTAAGATGAGCTTCTGCGTTTCAACGGGTGGTTCTCTACGCCGGCAAGCAGGCGCGATGATGCGTGCGATTGCATGATATACACACGATGTCAATCAATGCTTTACACTCGAGCAAGCCTTCTACGGGTGAATTTGGTGACCAACCCGAGTCCATGAGCGGCAAGAATTTGGCACGGTCGTTGTTCGTGGTTGAACATGACGGGAAGATTTGGAGGCAATGATGGCGAATCGGACGGATCGGATTTTGGTGACGGGCGCGAGCAGCGGATTTGGCAAGCTGACGGCGGAAACGTTGGCTCGAGCGGGACATCGCGTATTTGCGGGAATGCGTGATCCGAATGGAAAAAACGCGGCGGCGCGAGACGACTTGCTGTCCAAAGGCGGTTCGCTGGAGGTGGTCGAGCTCGACGTGACGAGCGATGCATCCGTCGACGCGGCGGTGGCTTTGATGGATGGTCGTGCGGGCGGCATTGACGTTGTCGTCAACAATGCCGGAATTGCCGGTTTGGGGATGATTGAATCGTTTACCGTCGAGCAAGCGCGAGCGATGTACGAGGTCAACGTATTGGGAGTGCACCGATTGAATCGCGCCGTTTTGCCGATCATGCGTCGGGGAAACCGCGGGCTTTTGATTCACGTGACGAGTACGATCGGACGTGTGGTCATGCCGTTCTTGGCGATTTACGTATCGACGAAGTTTGCCCTCGAGGCATTGGCGGAGGGGTATCGTTACGAGCTTGCGCCGTCGGGGATTGAATCGATTATCGTCGAGCCCGGGACATTTCCGACGAAACTTGGCGCGAACTTGGTCCATCCTGCGGATCCCGGCCGTGCTGAAGCGTATCCTGCACTTCTGCCGGGGCTTCAGGGTTTGGGGAGTATGCTGGCGGCCATGGCGACGGATCCCAACGCGCCAAACCCGCAAGAGGTCGCCGACGCGATTCTTCGCTTGGTCGAAATGCCCGCGGGCAAACGTCCCATTCGCACCATTGTGGATCAGCCGATGCGGCCGCTGGTCGAAGAGATCAACCGTTTGACCGATCAAATTCAGGCCCAGGCCATGGGAGGCATGGGCATGTCCGGCCTTTTGACGCCGGCCATTTTGGACGAAAGCGTGTGACGATGTCCGGAGCAAGGGACAACGATGATCCTGCGGTTTTGCGCGCGGAGCTCGAGAATCTTCGGGCGGAAAACGCGGCATTGCGGACGCGGAGTACCTTGCTTCAAGCCATTGCCGATCATGCCCCCGCGGTCATTTACGTGAAGGACTGCGGGGGACGATTTTTATTCAGCAATGCCGAGCATGCGCAATTGCTTGGAAAAACACCGGAAGACATCATCGGCAAACGGGAGGCGGAGCTTTTGCCGCCGGAGGAAGCTGCCGAAATCGACCGTGTTGCGCAGGCGATGTTGCTTTCCGGCGAGACCCAATCGTCCGTCTTCGAACTCGAGCTCGACGGGCGTAAACGATCATTTCTCGAAATGATGTTTCCGATTCGCAATGTGGAGGACGAAATCATTGCGTTGGGAGGCATTTCCAATGATTTGACGGACAAGATCGAAGGACAACGAGCCATTGCCGCCAATCAGGCCAAAACGGAATTTTTGGCCGTGATGAGCCACGAAATCCGCACGCCGATGAACGCAATTCAGGGCATGGCGACGTTGCTGGCCGATTCTCCATTGTCCACGCAACAGCGTGAATACGTCGATACCATTCAGACTTCCTCCAAGTCACTTCTCGCAATTCTCAACGACATTCTTGATTTTTCCAAAATCGAATCCGGCAAACTCGAAATGACCAAAGCGCCGTTCGATTTACGCGCCGGCGTACGACAAAGCGTCGCGTTGATCGTCCCCGCGGCAACGGACAAAGGCATTTCGGTGAACGTGCGCGTTGCTGAAAATGTCCCCGCCTATATCAAAGTCGACGCGACGCGCCTGCAACAAATTCTCCTGAACCTCCTGGGAAATGCCGTCAAATTCACCACGGTCGGCCACATCGACGTGGACGTATCGACCATCAAATGCGACGGGTATTCTCATCTGCTGCAATTCGTCGTCACCGACACGGGCGTCGGGATCCCGGCGGATCGCATTCCGACGCTCTTCTCCGCATTTACGCAAGTCGACCCTTCGATGACTCGAAAATATGGTGGAACCGGCTTGGGGCTCGCCATTTCCAAGCGTTTATGCGAAATGATGGGCGGAACCATCGAGGTCGAGAGTCGCGAAGGCGAAGGCACTCAATTTCGTTTTTCCATCCTGGCCGATGTCGCCGAGAGGGCCGCCGAGGAATTGTCCGGCAATGGTTCGACCCATGGCGCATCGAATAAGCTCGCCATCTTGGTCGCCGAAGACAACGCAATCAATCGACGTGTCGTCGACCTCGTGCTCAAGAAACTGGGTTATGGTCAAGCCGACATGGTCACCAACGGACGCGAAGCGCTCGAACGTGCTCGAATGATGCCTTATGACGTCGTGTTGATGGATCTGCAAATGCCGGAAATGGATGGACTCGAAGCGACGCGTCGAATTCGCGCCGAATTGCCGAAGTCGCATCAACCTCATATCGCCGCATTGACCGCAAACGTGATGCTCGAGGAACGAGAAAGCTGCCAACGCGTCGGCATGAACGATTTCCTCGCCAAACCGCTGCAAATCGCCGAGCTGTCCGAAATGCTCGCCCGAGTTGCCCGGACACGTCATCGCGCCGCGTGACGGGAACGACGCGCCGTTCCCACAAAAACGGCCTTCGCGTTCGTCGCCGACACCTTTGTAAACATCGCTCTCGCATCTGCGCGCAAGGGTGCTATGTTCGCGCGCCGCCGTGACTGACAACCTCATCGCTCGCCAAATCGCCCGTCGAAAGACGTTCGCCATCATCTCTCACCCGGACGCAGGTAAAACCACGCTCACGGAAAAACTCCTGCTGTACGGCGGAGCGATCCAACTGGCCGGGGCGGTCAAAGCCAAACGCGCTCGGTCGCATGCGGTCAGCGACTGGATGGAAATGGAGCGCGAACGTGGAATCTCGATCCAGTCGAGCGTTTTGCAGTTCCCCTATTCGGGGCATCTTTTGTCGCTCGTCGATACCCCCGGTCACGCGGACTTCAGCGAAGATACCTATCGCGCCCTCATGGCCACCGACGCCGCCATCATGCTCCTCGATTGCGCCAAAGGTGTCGAAACGCAAACGAAAAAGCTGTTTCGCGTGTGCAAACTGCGCAGCATGCCCATTTTCACCTTCGTCAATAAACTCGATCGCCCGGGGCGCGAACCTTTCGAGTTAATCGGGGAAGTCGAAGAAGTGCTGGGCATCGGCGTATATCCCATTACCTGGCCCATTACGTCGCAAGGAAAGTTCAAAGGTGTGTATCACCGTTTGACGCGACAAGTGGCGCTCTTCGAACAAGTGGCCCACGGAGCGGAGATCGCGCCGATGGCGGCGCATGATTTGAACGATCCGGGCCTCGTCGCGGCGCTCGATGCAGAAGGCGTCAAACAATTACGCGACGATATCGAATTGCTCGATGCCGCCGGCGATGCGCTCGATACGGGAAAACTTGCTCGAGGCGAAGTGACGCCCATGTTTTTCGGCAGTGCCATCACGAACTTCGGATTGCCGCAATTCTTGGATTCGTTCGTGGAAATGATGCCGAAACCCATGCCCCGCGCCAGCGACAAAGGGGACATTGGCCCCGAGGACGAACGTTTCACCGCATTCGTCTTCAAAATTCAGGCCAATATGGATCGCGCCCACCGCGATCGCGTGGCGTTTCTTCGGGTTTGCTCGGGACGTTACGAACGAGGCATGAAGGTTCGTCATGTACGCTTGGAGCGCGACATTCGTCTGAACAATCCCGTGCAATTCATGGCGCAGGAAAGAACGCTGGTGGAAGACGGGTTTGCCGGGGATATCATCGGCGTCTTCGATCCGGGCATTTTTCTGATCGGCGATACGATCACGGACGGACCGGCCATTCGTTATGCGCCATTGCCGCAATTCCCACCGGAATACTTTGCGCGCTTCTTGATGCTGGATCCGATGAAACGAAAACAGCTCAAAAAGGGCCTCGAACAATTGGCGCAAGAAGGCAGTGTGCAGCTGTTTCGGCCGCCGGAAGGACGTGAAGGCGAAGCGATTCTCGGCGCCGTCGGAGAGCTCCAATTCGACGTCGTGAAACATCGCCTCAATGCCGAATACGGCGTTGACGTGCGAATCGAGCGCTTGTCGTACAACCTTGCGCGCTGGGTGGAAGGCGAGCCGATTCCGTTGGCGGAGCTCGAAGGGCAATTGTATGGATATGGCGCCCTGGATATTCACGGTCGCCCGGTGGTATTGTTCAAAGGCGACTGGCAGCTGGAAACATGCGCCAAGGCATTTCCGAAAACGCGCTTCGTCGAGCTTGGCGGCGGTGGGTTGGAAATGCCGCGAGGCGATTGACGGATGACGAGCGGTCGGCGTCCTGAAGCTTCCTCGTAAGCCAAGGTTGCCGACCGTTTTTCTTGATACAACGTCACAACATGGCGACGCGCATCCAGAGCTTGGGTTCGTAGGTAAAGGTGATATCGACATCGGACGAACCCAAGATACCGACGGCTATCGGGGACAAACCTATTTGAAAATGGGTTCCCAACGCCCAACCGACGCCCGCGTGCAGGCGTAGGGCGAAGACGTTCACGGGTATGAAAAACTCCGAATCGAACGAAAGGCGCGAAATCGACGGCGTCAAAGCGACTTCGAATTCGCTTCGGTGATTCAATCCGGCGACGAACCGCAAAGGAACGCTCAAGCCGCTTATATTTGCGTCGCTCGTTGAAACAAACGTCCCTCCCAGCCCCGCTTCGACGCGCGTCCGTTCATCCGAGCGAAATCGCCATGTCGCATCGAAATCGAACGCCACGCCATTGGACACGCCAAACTTGGGAACCAAATAAGGCCCGACCGATACACCAATACCCAAACGACGGCGATTGAGTCCGCGTTGATCATCCCATTTGGGTTCTTTGGGTTCTTCCGGCGGAGGCAGCTCATTTTTTGAAGGCGGTTGAGCTACGCCCGGCGGATAGGGGTATGGATAGGGATAGGGGTACGGATAGGGCTGAGCACCCGGCTGCGGTGCATTCGGATAGGGATACGGCGGATAAGGATACGGGTACGGCTGCGCGCCCGGTTGCGGCGGATAAGGATACGGCTGCGCGCCCGGCTGCTGCGGGTAGGGTTGTGGCGCAGGCGGCGTAGCATTCGGCGGAGATGCAGGCGGCGGTGGGTTTGACGCGGATGAACTCGCCGCAGGTGGCGCCGCTGGTGCGGGGTTTGGCGTGGATGAACTCGCCGCGGGTGGCGCCGCAGGCACGGGGTTTGGCGTGGATGAACTCGCCGCAGGTGGCGCAGGCGGCGCAGGCGGCGCTGCGGACGCGGATGACGTTGGTGCTGCGGATGGTTGAGGAGCAGCGGGACCAGGTTTGCCCTGGGGCGCCGCCCACGCGCCGGTGGGAATCACGAGCGCGACCACGAGCGCGGCGATTGCGGGCGCGGTACGTACGGAGCGTTTGGCATGCCAGACCAGTCCGGCGACCATGGCGACGAGCCCGACGGACACCCATTGCGCGGTGCTTAGCGTAGCGTACAAACCGCGTGAGCCGTCTCCGCGGAGCATTTCCACGAAAAACCGCCCCACAGCATAAAGCACGACGAACGTCGCAAATGCGCGACCGTCACGCTTTCCTTTCCAAAGCCAAATCGACGCAATGCTCGCCGCAACGATGCCCACCGCCGCTTCGTAGAGCTGCGTTGCATGCACGGGCAAACTTTCGCCGCCTCGAGCAACCCAGCCGAGCGCCGCGTGATCCACGGCCGGCGGACTTCCCGCAGGAAACCGCACCCCAAGTGCTCCGGCGGTCGGTTTGCCGTAATCACAGCCGGCGAGGAAACATCCCGTCCGGACAAACCCATACGATACCCCGCAAAGCGGTACCGAACGATCCAAAAAAGCCCGCACGTTCGCACCTCCCCGACGCAAAACAACGATGGCACACAACGTACCACCCAAAAAACCCCCATAAGCCGCACGTCCGACATGAAAAAACGGATTGATCGATTGCGTCCACAAAGCTTCCGGTAAAACCCGCAGCCATTCGAATACGTATCCGCCCGCAAGCGCGCCCACGTACGTCGCGATGAGCGCTCGACGCTCCACCCGCATATCGGCTCGATCCCGCTCGGACAACCACAACGTCATGGCCGCTCCAAGCAATGCGGCCAATCCGACCATGGTCATGTAATCCGGGGCAAACCACCCGGGCAAACCATTTCGTTCGAGCCACGCGACCAGCACGCTCCTCATGCTCGCCTCCTGCCCCGCAGCCATACATACGCCAGCGGCGCCAGGATCCAAAACGAAGTGCTCAGCGGAGTGGGCAACGGCGAACGCGCCGGCGTCGGTTTGACGCTGCATTTACCGCAGCTGTTGGCATTTTGCTGCGAATCCGAACAATTCTGATTGCATTGCGAGCAATCATTCCCACAGCTATTTCCGCCATTCGTATCCGAACAACCATTGCAGCCCGAACAGTCGTTGCACCGATCGCAGACCGTCTCCGTGGTTCCGTCGGAAATGTACCCCTCGCGCAAGCATTGATCGATCAGCAATGCGCATGAAGAATTTTGGACAAACGACACCGCGTCGTCGTGCGTCGTCGGAGGCATGGGAAAACAGCCGAAAGCGCCCGCTTCCATACAGGCGCGCACGTCGTCGACGGCCATCAAAGCGAGCACGCACAGGGCCGTCGCGTGCGTAGCATCGGCATTGACCCACGCACATTCTTCATTCGAATTGGCAAACGTCGGATCTGTAGGTTCCGCCAAACAATCGTCGGGAGCACATTGGCACGCATTGGTTACTTGCGCCGCGCATTCGACGACCGTGCTCGGCAATCGATACGGATTGTAATCCACCGTCAGCGGAGTTTTTCCCGGCATATCACCAGAAGCGGTGAAATCCTTCGCGGGCGGGGTGATATTTTCTTCGAGCGCCGACATGGCGACGAGCCACGACGCATTGACATAGAGGGTATCCTTGTACGTCCACGCGCCCATGGGCAAACCCGTCGTGCGAACCATGCGGACCGCGCCGGTGCGTCCCGACAAAGCCCGCAACCACTTTCCCGCACGTCCACGCAACGCAACGTCTTCCAAGGCCTGCGTCGATGGCGATCGCGCTCCCTGCAAGAAAATCGGACCGACCACCGAACGTTCCAGCGTCGGAGCATCGATGTCCTCGCTGCGCAGCCGGACGTTTTGCGCCTCCGGCAGCACTTCACCAATCACCAACGCATCGATCTCGAGGTCCTCGCGCGCTTCATCCGCCACATCGGCCAATGCGTCAATCGAAGCATTTTCCGCGACGGTCAACGTCGACTCGGTCTCCTGCTCGAGCGCGGCGTTGTCGAGACGCAACGCGAGGTCCCGACGAGTATCGTAAGACAAACCGGCAATGACATCCGGGGACGCACGCAGAGCATCGCGCAACGGCAAGTCACCGTAGGGTGGTGCGTCTTGACCGCATCCTGGAAGGACAAACGCAAGGGCGAACCATCCGGCTTTCATCGTTGCCCACGCTCCATCCGTCTTCATAACAAACCCCCTGGTTGAACATTCGGGGCTGCCGATCGCCTACGCCCCAAACCAGGTGTCCGACACCGATTTCCCAGAGTTCTCCGGACCGCCATTTTGGATGAATATCACAAAGCCGCAGCAGAAGAAATGGTTACGCCCGGAAGAAAAGGAGCATTGGTTCGCCACGAACACATCTGCGAAAGCGGTCTGCGATCAAAGTAGGCTGTACGTCCAGAACAAAATCATGCGATGATGCCCTCTCCCACCTTCATGACCACAGCTCGAGCACGAAGCACAGTCACATTCGAGGCACCGGATACGACCGTGTGGCGTTTCGAGGGTGACGTTTCGGAAAGCATCATGCGCGAATTGACGCACCAAGAAAAGCGCATGATCGATGGTCACCCGTATTTGCTCAAGCTGGTCGACATGCGCCATGCGGGCAAGATTGACCCGGGTGCGCGAAAAGCAGGAGCGGAAAAGGTGCACGACGTACCTGTTCTCGCCGTCGCGATCTTCGGGGCGAATTTCGCCATCAGCGTCCTGGCCAACCTGGTGATCCGAGCGGGTTGCATTCTTCGAAAAATCGACACGGTCCCGACGCGTTTTTTCGACACGGAAGCCGAAGGCCGCGATTGGCTGAAAAAACGACGGATCGAAATTCAATCGAATCAGGTCGAATAATTTTTCAAGAAAAACTCAATGAAGGAGCCGGTCGATACGATTCCCGATCTTTGAGCCATTTTTCGCACAAAACAATTTCCTCCGCGCGCCGCTCGTACCCTTCCGGCGGCGTCGCCCGCGCATAAGCAACCATGCTCGCGACGATTTTGCCCAGGTACGTTTCCAAGGGTTCGTGCCGAAAACCAAGCTCCGTCTCCGCTTTGAATGGATCGAGCATGCTCATCCACGGTGAGCTCAAGGGAGACAACACGCGCGGCGTAAAACCCGCGGCGACGATATCCGGGGTCTCGATGGGGACGATTTTCGAATTCGATCCGAGCATACGCGCCATCATACCTACGAGCTCCGATAACGTCGGCATTTCCCGTTGACAAACATTGTACGCTTCGCCAAACGTATTTTCACGCCCCAAAAGATCGCTGAGAAATCGAGCCACTTCTCCGGCATAGACATGGCGCATCGTGTGCATGCCTCCGTCGGGTAGAATCATAGGCCCGCCATCGAGCAATCGAATCACGTACGGATCGAGCCGTTGGTAATGGTCCCGTTCACCCTGGACAATGGGAATACGAATTCGCGTCGCGGGAAAACCCGATTTCTTCCACGCATCGACGAGGGCATCTTCGCAATCGCGTTTGCCCATTCCATATTCCCAATTCCCCAGTTCGTATTCGGTCGTCGGACGGTCTTTCACCGGTCCGTCGTAATCAGACTCTTGCGCGGGCCGCGGACAAGTCTCCCGGACGAGATACACTTGTCCTGTTCCGACAAACACGTAATGCCCCACGCGCCCACCGAGCGCCTCCACGGCGCTTCGCGCATCCTCGTGACGATACGCGACGAAATCGACCGCCGCATCGAACGTCCGATTGCTCATCTGCCGCGACAAATCCGCCGTCATGCGATCGCCCACGATCCGTTCGACGCGATCTCCAAATGGATCCGACCGCGTTCCTCGGTTGAATAGGGTCACTCGATGCCCCGCGGCAAGCAAACGGAACACGAGCAGCGGGCCGACAAACCTCGTCCCGCCAATCACGAGCACATGCATGGCCCTCTTCTATCAGGTATTGGCCCGACAACTCAACTTTCTGACCGCATTTCCAACTGGTACATCAAGGATCCACCCCCGCCACGATTTCGCCACATTCATTCCTCGATTCTTTCGCAGCTTTGCCCGACGAACGCCCAACCCCGCGCGTAAAACCATTCGTCGATGCGGTCGGCCAATCGGCCGCCCCTCGAGTTGAACCCAGGCGTTTCGGGACGCATTCGCTTCCCCTCACGCCCTCGCGATACGGCCCGTGCCGTTTGTCCGGAGGAACATGCAAGCTCAAGCCTCATTCGTCGACGCACTTCAAGATCCGCCTTTGCGGATCACGAACGAAGCGCCGCCCTCGACGCCCATCATTTCCCGGCCTGCCACGCCTGAAAAAGCGCCGACGACGCCGACGTTCGCCGCCGGTCTTTTGGGTGTGGGCGACATCGACGAAACGCTCGCGGTTTGGGAAGGATTGCGTCGTTTCGGGGTCGCGTTTGCCCTCGCCGCGGCGTATGGCCTGGCCGTAGGGACGCGCGATGGAGGTGTGGGCCTTCTCAAGCACGCCGCCGCAGTGCCGCTCGCACCGCTCGCCGTCGCGCTCGTCGGCGTTCCTGCGCTGCTCATCGTCCTCACCCTTTTCGATGCTCCGGTCAGCCCGAACGCCGCCTTTTCCGCAGCGTCGCGCGGTGCCGCGGCGACCGGGATGGTGCTCGGAGGTTTGGCGCCGGCCATGGCGCTGTTTGTCACGACAACATCCACGCGTCCCGGCGCGGCGATCAGCGCGGGCCTTGGTCTGATCTTGGCCGGAATCTTCGGCCTCCGCGCATTTCTGCGCGCCATCGGCACACCGATTCGTCAAGCCGATGCCCTTCCTCGAACCGTCAGCGGGTTTGCCCTGGCCGGGTTTGCCCTCTTTGCCACCGCGCTCTCCGCGCGCATTTGGTGGAGCACGTTGCCCATTTTCGGAGGTGCCCTGTGAGCGCTCATGTTCTTGCTCGATTGCTTCGTTCCCCCGGTGAAGTGGCCAAAGCGTGCCGCGACGACGATACCGATGTCACCACAATCGCTTCGTTTTCACTTGGCGCAACCATTCTCGGAGCCGCCGCCTTCGGCGGAGTCGTCGGGAGTTTTCGCGGCGGACATCAAATCCTCTATGGAGCAGCCAAAGTTCCGATCGCCATTCTCGCCACGCTTTGCCTCGCGGCTCCCGCATTTCACGCCATTGCCGCGGTGCTCGGTCGGCCTTGGCCCATGCGTTCGATCATTACGTTGGCTCTCGCCGCCGCAGGTCGTTCGTCGCTCGTGCTCCTCGCGTTCGCGCCCGCATTGTGGCTCGTGTACGACTTTGGCATGGGTTACCATTCCGCGGCCGTATGCGCGTCGATTGCGTATGCCATCGCGGGCATTGCCGCATTGTCGGTCTTGGTGCGCGGACTTGGCGACGGCCCCGGAAGGCTCACGACAGCCTTTGCTTTCATGGCTGTTTTCTTCATGGTTGGAGGTCAAACGGCTTGGATTCTTCGGCCGTACTTGGTTCGTCCGCGAACGACATCCATTCCATTCTTGCGGGATCGTGAAGGTTCATTCATCGAGTCCGTCGTGACGAGCTTGGCTTCGGCCAACGGCATGTACTCGAGCAATTCGTACGAACGTGAACGATCATTCGACGAACCGCCGCATTTCGAGCCGGAAAGCGAAGAAAATTCACGTCGCGAACGCTACATCGACGAGGCGCCATGAGTTTGCGGGACCTTTGCCTTCTGTACGTCGTATTCGGGTGCTTTTTCGCGATCGCGATCTATCGATCGACACCCGATACGCACGCGAATCGACTGGGTTCGGCTGCATTGGCGGTGCCATTGTGGCCGCTCTGGGCCCCGATTGCTCTGACAGCGAAGCGCGTGGACAAACCCATCTACCTGCGCCGGGAAAGCGGCACGAGCAGCGCGCTCGAACGAGTCAAAGCGGCGCTGGCGGAGGCGATGCAATCGATACAAGGGACGCCGCTGGCCACGCTTTTGCCGCCGGATTCGGCATCACGTATCGAGGCGGACGTGATTCGTCGAGAAAAACGTTTGGCGGAACTGGACGCGTTGCTGGTCAAAGAAGCGTTTGACGTGGAACGGCTCGAATCGCGCGTGCGCGACTTGGAAAAACGCGGCGGGTCTTCGCGCGCGGTCTCGACGGCGCGGCTCGATTTGGAAAATGTGCGACGTTTGAGCGCTTTGCGGGATCGGGATGCACGTGCGCTCGAGGAATTGTGCGCGCTCGTGGAAGCCTTGCGAACGCAGGTGACGCTGGCGCGATTCAGTGGCTCCGCGGCGGCGGATATCGGCGGAATCGTGGGCGAAGTATGGGCTCGCGTGGAAGGACTCGGCGCAGCCATCGAGGCGGAAGAGAGCTTGCGCGTGGACGGCGCGGAGGTTGTTTGAGGCAATGGTTCGAGTCGGACGAACGGGGGGATGGTCGTGTTCACACGGCGGAATCCGGTTCGCGCTCGACCATGGCGCACAAGATGCCTACGATCTTGGCGACTCCGCCAATGAAGTATGTGTCGGCATCAATCGTCAATGTCTCCGCATTCAACGAAAGAAATCGCCACTCATCCCCCGTTGTCACAGCACCATACAAAGTGGACACGGGTTGGCCTTCTCGTTCATTGAAAATCCGCGACGCGACCATTTCCGCCGCGCATTGACCGATGCCCCCCTTGATATTCTCTTGTTTTGCCTCGACAACTGCAACCACGGGGGCACGCATGAAAATCTGCTCTGGCGAGCGACTGAGAATGAAGTCGCACGTACCGGTCAAACCGCGTGCTTCGTCGATGAACATATCGATTCCGGAAAACAAGCTCACGCGATGCTCGAGCGCTTTGCGCACCTCGAGAAGAATCGGGGCGATGAGCAATTCCGACCGCGCCTTTTCGTTGCCCAGCGAAAGCGCGAGGTTGGTCGTTTCTTTCAATGTTTCTTCAAGCCAACTGGAGACACGGCGTTCGGGCACTGCGCCAAAAAGCGAGCGCTCCCGCATGGTCAGCCCCAATTTCTTCGGAACATCGGCCAGGGAAAAATCTTTGAACGACATTGTGATTGCTCCCGCTCTCACTCAATACTTCAAACAACCTTGAGCAGCAAGTCTGAAATCGCGGAGCTAAGAAGAATATTTTCCGTTTCGGGAGAATCTGATACGTTCGTCCAGCCTGACCGTCACGCGCTTCGAGGAGGGTTTGGAACATGAAACAGGTTATCGGAATCTGCGCGGTTTTGCTGGGATCGTGCGCCGTCGGTTGCCTGGTTCTAGAACCAGCTCCCGGAGAAACATCGAGTACCGGCTCGGGAAGTTCGGGCACTTCGAGCGGCGGACTCGCCGGCCGTCTGATTCAAGAATGGACCGCGACCGCTCCAACGGAACCGGCGTTGGAATATGTTCTGCCTTCGTGGTTGCACATTGCGTGCAATTCAACGAACCGTACGTCGCAATGGGGACCGAGCCTCATGCGTCGACCTTATGGCCCCAATGCGGCGCGTCCTAGAAACGTCGGTCTTGGTTGGGGCTTGAGCGTCGAAAATCGCCGCCGAAATCACGTTCATGACAGTGATTCTTGGGACGGTCCAAGCTGGAATGATCCGACCCCGATAACCGCAATGGTCAAAACCGGCGCACAACTGGATCCGGCGGGAACGAATACAGCCACGCGATTCATGACGGCGCCAAACCAACGTTCCCAAATCGCCCCCGTACCCGATGGTTTCGCTTCGGGCTGGTTCAAAGGAAATGCAAGCAAATTGCCGATTGCTTATTTTGCCGTCGGCGATCCCGCGCAAATATGGAAATTCAAGACCGTCGCAGAAATTACGGAATGGACACGTTTGTACGCGGGCATCGGCAAAGGCGGTCTTTTCATTGACGCCGCGGGAAGTGTTCCATCCGGTGCACCCCCCATTGACGGCGCAGCCGAATTGTTTGCTTTTGCAGCTCAACACGAGACCGACGGAAATGGAGCAACCGCCTTGTATCCATCCAGCTACATTCCGACCGGAAGCACGGACATCACGCGTGAACCGGACGAACTCTGGTCCGGCGACGGTTTGACCCTCCTGCCGAACGGCTATTTTCACGTCGTCATGAAAATTGCGCCAAACTATTCGTCCTTTGAAGGTACGTCGACGTACCATCATCTGCTCTTTGCGAATCTATCGAATCAACTGCGAATCGAGTTGAAACAGAACAAAATCGCGCTCGAAGGTTCCGGCAGCATATTGGCAGGCCCGAATTCGGGAACGCTTGCCTGGACCCGAGAAACCGAATTGACGATCGAAGCAAAAGTGACTCCGACGGGTCGCTACCTCAAAGTTTCCGGCGCCGACAGCGGGAATTTCGAGATCTCGGATTCCATCGACCGGCCCTGGCCGGCCGACAGCAAGTTCTACATTCTCGGCGATTCGAGCGGCGCGCAAGAATGCGCCGATTTACGCTACATTGGTTTCTATGAGCCAAACTGACCCACAGGAGTTGCAACTTCCGTGAGCAAACGAATTTTGGTCGTCGACGACGAAGCGCGTATTCGCGAAGTGCTCGATTATGCGCTGAAAAAGGAGGGTTATGACGTCGTCGCCGTCACGGATGGTCGTCAAGCCATCGATACCGTCGAAAAAGGCGGAATCGATTTGGTGATTCTCGACGTCATGCTTCCCGAAGTCGATGGTTTGTCGGCGTGTCGGAATATTCGCGCCACGAGCCGCGTACCCATTCTCTTTTTATCCGCCCGCAGCGATGAAATCGACCGTGTGCTCGGGCTCGAACTGGGCGGCGACGATTATCTCACCAAACCATTTTCCGTGCGGGAGCTCGTCGCCCGCGTCAAAGCCATGTTTCGACGATTGGAAGGCCCCGAGGAAAACATACGCAAAGTATTGACGCGCGGGAATGTCGAATTGGACGTCGAACGTCATGAAGCCCGGGTCAACGGCACACTCATTCCCCTCACCGCCACCGAATTCAGCATGCTCGGCGCATTGCTCGAACGCCCGGGCATCGTGCTTTCCCGCAATCAGCTCATGAATCGCGCCTACAAATTCGATAATTTCATCACCGAACGAACCATCGACACCCATATCCGGCGCATTCGGGCGAAGTTCCGAACCGCCGGGGGCGAAGATCCGATTCTCACGGTTCACGGCGTGGGCTACAAATTCAATGAAACGTGACGGCGTTTGTCCCTACTTACATGTCGCCGACCACCTTTTTCGGAGTGGTCCCGTCGAGCAAGTATTCGGGGGCGGCTTTGTCGATATGCCCCATCAATTTCTTGTACAATCCCCAGCCGCACAATTTGCGCAACCTTTGCGAAAAACCTCGCGCCACATCCATGGGAATGCCGAGCAATTGGTTTTCCTGGGGCCGAATCCACCCCGCGCAATAATTCATCGCAATGCCCACGCGACGTTCGCGCGTCTTATTCGCCCCACCACCATGCCACAAACTCCCATTGTAGACGAGCACGCTTCCGCGGGGCATTTCCGCCGCAACGGCCCCGTCGATGTCTCCGAATGGAGGTGGAAATTCGTTCGCCCGATGCGAACCAGGCACGAATCGAGTCGCCCCATTGTCGGCCGTGAAGTCGGTCAGTGCCCACATCGAATTGCAAACGATCGGCACGTGCGGACGCGGCAAGGGAATATGCTGATCATCCGCATGCCACGGTTGCGGCGTTTCATCCGGACCGATGGCAATCGACGAGATCGACGAAACCAAACAACCCCGACCAATCACGCGTTCCACCAGCGGAAGCACGGCATCGTGATCGGCAATGCGATCGTACGGAGAACCGAACGCGAGCAGATTGTAAATACGAACGGTCCGAAACCCCTCGAAAATATTCGTCGCAGGCTGCACGTTACGCTCGTGCTCGATACGGGACAAACCTTGCAGAACGGAGTCGATGAAATCCGGCTCCAGCACTCGCTCGAGAATCGTATACCCGTCCCGTTCGAGGCGCTCCGCATGCTTTTCGAAATCCGGCGTCTGAATCGTCATGGCGCAACAAATAGAACCGCTTTTCTCGGCGATGTCAATGGGTTTGTCCAAAATGGCTTCCGAACGACGGCGCCCACCCTTCCCGGAGGTGAGGCATGAACAAATGGTTCGTCTCGCTCGCTCGCATTCGTTATCGGTTGCTCGCCGTCAATTTGCTCGCGCTGTTTGTCCCGGCTATTGGGCTCGAATTTGCCCGGATCCACGAACGCGAATTACTCGATGCGCTCGAACGCGATATGTCCAATCAAGCCGTTTTGGTACGTTCGTTCATTGAAGCGGGGCTGCGCGAAGGTACCCCGCTCGACGACGAACGGTACCAACGTATCTTGGCGACCGCTGCGAAACGAACACGCACGCGAATTCGAATCGTTGACGAATTCGGCCATGTCGTGGGTGACTCCCACGCCGAAGGACCTCCCGAAGGTCCCGAACCTCCGCCGCCTTCGATGCTTCCGCAATCACGAGAGGTCGCGCAAGTCATTGACAGTTTTTCTGATCCGGGGATCAAGTGGCCGGATCTCGCCGAACGTTCCGAAGTTCGCGCGGCGCTCGCGGGCAACAAGGGCACATACACGCGCGTGCGCGGTCGCAAGCCGGGGGTTTTTCTTTTTTTGGCGGAGCCCATTCGCTTCGGCGGCATTTGGGGCTGCGTCTATTTGGCTCGATCGACGCAACCGGTGCTCTTCGAATTGTATCGTATACGTTCCGGCCTGATTCGCGTGCTCGCCGTGGCGCTTTTCGGCACGGGGCTCGTTTCGATTCTCTTGGCCTTGAGCATTTCGAGGCCCCTCGGGCGTTTGGCCCGGTCAGCCACGCGCATTGCCGCAGGCGAGAAAGACGTGATCGTTCCCATCGGCGGCGGAGGAGAAATTCGCGAACTCGGCGAAGCTTTTGCGGCCATGAAAGCGCGTCTCGATGCCCGACTTCGTTATATTTCGGATTTCGCCGCCGATGTGGCCCACGAATTCAAATCCCCATTGACATCCATCCGCGGCGCCGCCGAGCTCCTCAGCGAAGGCGCGCTCGATGATCCTGAAGCGCGAAATCGATTCTTGCGCAACATCGAGCTCGACGTGGAACGTCTCGACCGCTTGGTTTCGCGTCTTCTCGAATTGTCACGCATTGAAGCGTCCGCTGAAGTCATGCGTCCTTGCGATATCGAATCATTGGCGCAACGAGCGGTCGAACGAGTATCGAGTCCCGATCAGCCCGTTGAATTGAAATACCAAGCGGAAAAGTGCATTTTGACGTGTCGTGCCATGGACATGGAGACGGCGCTCGGGAATTTATTGGAAAATGCGGTGCGCTTTTCCCCCCCAGGCCAACCGGTGACGCTCACGATTGACGGGGGTCCGCAGACGGGCGTGATGAGGTTTGTCGTGCAAGACCGAGGGCCCGGGATTCCCGCGGCGATTTTGCCGCGAATTTTCGATAGATTTTTCACGACAGATGCCGATCGCGACGGCACGGGCCTGGGATTGGCGATTGTGAAAAGCGTGGCCGAGACGCATGGAGGGCGTGTTTCGGTCGAAAGCCGCCCGGGTGAAGGCGCGACGTTCACGATGGAAGTGCCTTATCGAATCGAAGCGTAAAGCGCCGCGGTATTCATGTTTTTTCGGGCGTCCCGCGATATGTCTCCGGCTCGATCCCGAATTTATGCATCCAGCGATGCAGCTGCATTCTCGACTTTCCCAAAGCCCGCGCCACCACGGTCACATTGCCCCGATTTTGTTCGAGCAATTGGATGATTTTTTCGCGCAAGGCTTCAGGATTCGAAACGAGATCATCCTCGGTCGAAACGTCGGTCGCCGCCTGTGCGTTGTTCTCGGGTAATTGAACGAATTCAATCGTATCTCCCTCCTTCAGCGTCACGGCCACCGAAAGCACATGGTCGAGCTCCCGAATGTTCATCGGCCAAGCGTACGTCGCGAGTCGGCGCGCGACCTGCAAATGCACACGCAAGCGATGAGCCTCGGACTGATTCGATCGTCGTAACAAATCGCCGATCAAAAAGCCCAAATCCTCCAAACGTTCACGTAATGGCGATAAGGTATGCTTGTACCCGGACAATCGCGCGAGCAAATCGGGGCGGAATTTCCCTTGCATGCATAATGTCTCGAGCGACTTGTTCGACGCCG
>WBZU01000121.1_pt1 | contig 79818 bp, 52 predicted proteins | sample 5204311 | NCBI WGS metagenome assembly WBZU01 (sample SAMN12344359, study PRJNA552823) | activated sludge metagenome | biome: Activated sludge suspended growth; feature: Nitrification reactor; material: Wastewater; isolation source: activated sludge from nitrification reactor of wastewater...
CGGCGTGTCCGCTCGCCGCTTGAAGCCGTTCAAGACCGCTCGAATCGGTCGGGGACTATCCCAAAACTATCCCGAGGCCTTCCGGGCTCGGCGATCGAGGGGTGGGGTGTTCAGCCGCTTCGGCGACTGAGTGGGTGTGAGCGCCGCGCCCGACAACCGAGTCCCCGCCGGGCCGGCCGCGGGACGCCTGGCGCTCTCGAAGTCCGAGGCCGCCGCGGCGCTCGGAGTCAGCGTCGACTTCTTCGAGCAGCACGTCATGGGCGAGTTGCGCGTCGTCCGCCGCGGGCGCCGGCGGCTGATCCCCGTCGGCGAGCTCGAGCGATGGCTGGATGCGAACGCCGCGCTGGCGATCCCATCGCCGTTGCCGACCGCGCGGCGCATGCGAGCGGTACCGGCCGATGACCGGTAGGACGCCGGCACAGCGAGCACGCCACGCCGGGATCGAGGTCCGGCATCAGGCCGGCTGCTCCGCCGAAACGGGAGCAAACTGCACCTGCGCCCCGACGTACCGCGCGCAGGTCTACAGCAAGCGAAACCAGCGCCTCCTGCGCAAGTCCTTCTCCAACTTCTCGGAGGCCAAGGCGTGGCGTGCCGACGCCCAAGCCGCGCTGCGCACCGGCTCGCTGAGCGCCACCCAGAGTGTGCGCCTCTCCCTCTCCGCTGAGCGCTGGCTCGCGGGGGCACGCAACGGCGCGATCCGCAACCGCTCGGGCGACCGGTACAAGCCGAGCACCATCCGTGGATACGAGCAGGCCCTGCGCCTGCGCGTCCTCCCCCTGCTCGGGTCGGCGCGCCTGGCCGACATCCGCCGAGGCGAGCTGCAGGTGCTGATCGATCGCTTGCTCGCGGACGGCCACGACCCCTCGACGATCCGTAACAGCCTGCTCCCGGTTCGCGCGATCTTCCGGCGCGCCCTCGCGCGTGGCGAGGTGGCCGTCAACCCCACGACCGGGCTCGAGCTGCCAGCCGTGCGCACCCGGCGCGAGCGCGTCGCTTCCCCTGAGGAGGCCGCGAAGCTCCTCGACGCGCTCACGGCGGATCGCGCGCTCTGGGCCACCGCCTTCTACGGCGGGCTCCGCTCCGGCGAGCTGCGTGCGCTCACGTGGGACGCCATCGACCTCAGTGCGGGCGTCCTTCACGTAAGCCGTTCCTGGGATGCGCGCGAAGGCCCGATCCTCCCCAAGACGCGCGCCAGCGTCCGTACGGTCCCGGTCGCGGCAGCACTGCGCCAGCACCTCGTCGCGCACCGGCTCCAGTCCGGCCGTTCCGCAGGCCTCGTCTTCGGACGCACCGCGGAGATCCCCTTCTCCCCCAACCGCGTGAGCCACCGGGCGGATGCCGCCTGGAAGCGCGCGGAACTCGAGCGCATGACGCTGCACGAGTGCCGCCACACATATGCCTCGTTCATGATCGCCGCCGGCTGCAACGCCAAAGCGTTGTGCGTCTACATGGGCCATTCAAGCGTCACGGTCACGTTCGACCTCTACGGCCATTTGATGCCCGGGAACGAGGCGGAGGCGGCCGACCTGCTCGACGCCTTCCTCGAGTCGAGATCGCCGTCGGCGCAATCGGGAGGGGGGTGATCCGGGGGTCATCCGACTGAGTGGTGATGGGTGTTCGTGCGCACCATTTGCTACCCCGGCTGGCATCTCCAGCGCAGTCAGGGCAGAATCGCCCGTGGTTGCCGTCTTTCCAGGGGGCCGTCGTTGTCGCCGGCTGAAGTCGCAGAGCTCGAACGCGAGTACGTCGCACACCGCTCGGCGGTGATGGCGATGCTGCGCTCGCAGTTCCACGCACTGCAGGATCCCGAGGAGCTCTACCAGGAGGCGTGGGCCGAGCTCCTGGAACTCATCCGCCGCGGTGGCGAACCCCGCAGCACGCGCGCGCTGCTTAAGACGATCGCGCAGCGCCGCGCGACGGACCGCGTGCGCCTTATCCGCGCGGAGGTCGTCGACCCCGGCTCGGCGGTCCTCGTCGACGCGGCTGATGCTCGTCTGGCGCCGGACGAGCAGGCACAGCTGCGGCTTGACGCGGTCGCGGCACAACACCTGGTCGAGTCGCTGGAACCGCGCGCCGCTGCAGCGCTGCTGCTGCGATACCAGCACGGCCTGTCAGGGACCGAGATCCAGGCCAGGCTCGGCGTCAGCGCCAAGCGGCTGGAGAAGATCGTCACCCAGGCCTACCAGCAGATCGAGGCCCAGCTGGAGGAGCACGAAGGCGTCTCGGTCTGGTCGCGCCGTCAGCGCAGCCTCCTGCTGGCATGCGAGTTCGGACTGGCGACGGCTGCGCAGCGAGCAAGGGCGCAGCGGATGCTGCGGGACGATCCCCGGCTGCGCGCGATGCTCCGGCAGATCCGCCGGTCGCTCGAGGACGTCGCCGCGGTCATCCCCGCCCCGGTGCTGCTCGAACTGCCCGAGCGCCAGCCGGACGTGACGCTCATCGATCGGCTGCAGGCGGTCGCGAGCTCGTTGAAGCGGGCGACAGGCGACGTTCTTGCGCGCACGCCGCTGGCGGGTGGGAGCGCCGAGCAGGTCGCCGGCGCGGGCGCAGGGTCGGTCGGAAGCGCTATCGCGGTCAAGGCGGCGCTCGTGTGCCTGGCCGTTGGCGGCACCGCCGCCGTGTGCGTCAACCAGCTGCTGCCCGCCCAGGAGTCTGGACGCCCGAAAGCGCGCACGACGACACAGGCGAGCCAGCCGAAGCCGGCAGTAGCGCGGGCTCGGCGGGCGGCGCCCGTGCGCAGGGCGCAGACGGCATCGACGCCAAGCAAGAAGAAGGCAAAGCCCTCGCCGGCGACGAGCTCGCCGGCGGCGCGGCCGGCTGCGAGTCCGGCTCCGTCCGGGAGCCAGGAGTTCACGCCCTCGGCGGGCGCCGCCTCCGCGGCGCAGGCTGCCCCGGCGTCGGCACCGTCTGATGGTGGGGGGGAGTTTGGGCCATGAGCCGACTAAGTGACATGAGACCGACGACCGTTGTGCCGCGCCTGCTGGCGCTCGCCACTGTGATCTTCGCCTTCGCCGCAACCGCCCCGGCGCACGCCGGCACCTACGAGGTGTACGCCTGCGACCCCAGTCACGGCGGCAGCGCCGCGCCCACCTTCGCCGCGGTGGCCGATCCCGGCATGGCGGCCTACGACGACTGCCCTTCCGGCGGGATCGTGGCCCGAAGCTCCTGGGACGGCGGGACGAGTAGCCAGTGGCAGGGCGCCTACCGCTTCCTCGATGCGCCGCCGGGAGCTGTCGTCCAGTCGATCTCGGGTTACATCAAGCTCGAGCGCAACAGCTGTTCCTGGGCCACGAGCCTCGTCGCCAGCAACGGCGACTTCGGGGGGAACGTGCTCTACGGGTTCAACTCGACCGCGTCGAACTGCGGCGTCTACGGCATCGACTGGCTCTACCGCGACCTTCCGGTCAACGCCACGCGCGTGAGGATCGAGGCGCGGTGCGTCTGGGGCACGTGCCCGCGTTACCAGACGGCCACCAGCCTGCCCGGCGTGTCGTCGGTCCGGATGCGAAACATCCGCGTCGTCGTCAGAGACGACAGCGCGCCGGGGCTCAGCAACGGCCAGGGCGCACTGTGGACCTCGAACGACTGGCTGCGCGGCGTACAGAACGTGTCGTTCGACGCGGGCGACAACACCGGGATCCGGCAGACGAGCGTTCTCCTGGACGGCGTCGTCATCAAGAGCGCATCCAACGCGTGCAACGACGTCTACACCGTGCCATGCCCGAACCAGGGGCTGGCGACATCCGTCGACACCGTCGCCCACCGCGACGGCTCGCACACCCTCACGCTTCAAGCCGTCGACTCGGCCGGGAACGCGGGGCAGGCGTCGCGCACGCTCCTCATCGACAACACCGCTCCTACCGCCCCGCAGTCCTTTGCCGTCGACGGCGGCGAAGGATGGCGCTCGGCGAACGACTTCACGGTGCGCTGGAAGAACCCGTCAGGGGTTCCCGGCGCGCCGATCGCGGGCGCCGAATACGAGCTCTGCGCAGTGCCCAAGGGAGCATGCACCCGCGCTGCGCAGGACGGCAAGAGCATTGCCGCGCTCGAGCACCTCAAAGCACCGGGGAACGGCGAATGGCAACTGCGCGCGTGGCTGCGTGACGCCGCCGGCAACCAGGACCGCCAGCAGGCGAGCGCCCCAGTCGTGATCCGGCTGGACGACTCGCCGCCCGAACTCGCGTTCCAGCCTCCCGACCCCCAGGATCCGACCCTGCTTGCCGTGCGCGCGGCGGACCAGTTCTCCGGCCTGCAGGGCGGAGAGATCGACCTACGGCGCGAGGGCACGGACAGCTGGCAGACGCTGCCCACCAAGCTGCAGGCGGGCAAGCTGGCCGCGCGCATCGACGACGAGAACCTGCTCGCCGGTCGCTACGACCTGCGGGCCCACGCAACCGACCTCGCGGGCAACGAGCGAACGGTGACCACGACGTCAGACGGCGCGTCGGCGCAAGTCACGCTGCCGCTGCGGCTGGCGACGCGTCTTCGGGTCGGCCGGGTGACGCGCTCCGGCGGGCGTCCGCAGCTGAGGCCGCGCACCCGGATCGACGCGAGCTACGGCCGCGCGGTGCGGCTGCGCGGGAGGCTCGCCGGCCCGGACGGCAACCCCGTCGCCGACGCCGAGGTACTTGTCTACACCCAGACCCTTCGTCCGGGCGCCACGGTCAAGCTCGCAGCGACGCTCAAGACCTCACGCCGCGGCGGGTTCTCGTACCGCGCGCCGAAAGGTCCAAGTCGCCTCGTCCGGTTCCGGTACGCGGGCACCGGAACGATCCGCGCCGCGACACAGGACGTCCGCTTCCTTGTGCACGCGCACTCGACGGTCCGGGCGAACCGCCGATCCGTCGTAAACGGCGAGACGGTGCGCTTCCGCGGTCGCCTGAGCGGACGCGGCATCCCGAGGTCCGGCAAGCTCATCGAGTTGCAGGTGCTGCTGCGCGGGCGCTTCCGCACATTCGCGACGACGCACACCGACCGTCGCGGGCGCTGGCACTACGACTACCGCTTTGACGGCACCCGCGGTCGCCAGGTCTACCGCTTCCGTGCGCGGATCCCGCGGGAGACGGGGTACCCCTACGAAGCCGGCCGATCGCGGCTGGTGAAGGTTGGGGTCCGAGGCGTCTGAACTTGCGCACCGACCGCGACCTTCATGCCAACGTGGTGTTGGATGCCATGGAGGCTGACCGAGCAACGTGAATCGAGAGCCGATGAGCCGCAGGATCCGTGATCGCCTGACCTACGCGAACGTCATCGCAACGCTCGCGCTCTTTGTCGCGCTCGGCGGCAGCTCCTACGCCGCGCTCAAGCTCCCGCGCGACAGCGTCGGCTCGGCGCAGATCCGCACCGGCGCCGTCGCCTCCGGGGAGGTCAAGGACCGCAGCCTCCAGCTCCGGGACATCAGCAGGACCGCGCGCACGAGCCTCGCCGGGAAGCGGGGCCCGACCGGTCCCCAGGGGCCGGCTGGTCAGCCCGGGGCGCCGGCCGCACGCTTCTTCGCCGCCGTCTCCGCCGCCGGCCAGCTGCTGCGCGGGAATGCAACCAGCGGTGGGAGCGTCGGCGGCGTGGGTTCGTACAACGTCGGCTTCGCGCAGGATGTCTCCGCGTGTGTCTACACCGCGACGCTCGGCAGCACGGATGGCAGCGATGTGCCGCCTGGCCGCATCACGGTCAGTGGCGTCGGAGGCAAGGTCGCCGTGAAGACGTTCGACGCGACAGGGAACCCTGCGGACCTGCCGTTCCACGTGATGGTCGCCTGCTAGGACCACGCCGCGCGAGGGCTGGGGGTCAGGAGTGCTGATGCGGGCCTGAAGGGGTCAAGTCGCAGGCACGGCCGGGACTCCTTAGCTGCACCGCGAGTGGCAGACGGCGGCAAAGTCTGGGCAACCGTCGCCCGCGAGTGTCAGCGCTGCTGCAGGTCGTCGTGACGCGCCCCGGGGAGTGACCAGCCCGCCCACGCGGGTGTCCACGCAGCGGGGCGATTCGCGCACACCTAACGGCCACCGCCACACCACCGACACCGCCCCGTTCTGGCCGGCACTTGGGACACGGGCACCTCGACGTAGTTCCCGACCTTGCCGCCGCCAACCCAGGGGCAATCCAGCGCGTGGCTCTTGTGGGCGTAGTAGTCAGATCTCCGATCCTCCTCAGCCTTCATCAGGACCGTCGGTCCGCGCTTCGCCGGTCTCTTGCTCATGTGTCCGAACCTATCGGACCCAAGTGGCTCTGCAAGAACAACGGGCGCCGGCGGTACTAGCCCGCGACGAACCGCCGGATTCGCAGCTTCCGGCTTCCACCCTTTGGCGGTTGGAATGCGACAACCTCTCCGGTCACCCGTCCGATCAGAGCAGCCCCGAGCGGGGAATCGGGCGAAACCCCGCTCAAGCCAGCGGAGGCGATCCGATGCTCAGATACCAGCCCGGTGTCCAAGTCTTCGACGTGTACGACGGCGCCGGGCTGGATGCCGTTCGGTCCTTGAGGCTTTTCTCCTGTGGATTTGCTGCTGCTCGCACTTGTCGGCGAACGGGCACCGGGCGCGCAGATTTGACACGGCGCGTAGCCCTCGGGGAGCTCAGCGAGGAGAGCCTTCCTCTTGTGGTCATAGTTCCCGACTTGGTCGAGCACGTAGCAACCGCTCAGGTGGTAGCGACGCGCCCGCGAACCTTCTTCCGGAGCTCCGACTATCCAGACTGTGCTCGACGGCATCGCGCTGAATCTACTCAGGTTCCGGTCGCGCCGTGCAAGAGGCGATGGAGGCGACTGGGTGCTTTGCTCTTCACGGTGAATCCAACACGAGGAAGGGTCATTCCGATGGCGAAGGCAGCGGTTGGCGGCGACGCGGATAGCTCGGTCGCGGACCAGCTCCGCGCGCTCGGTGCGAAGGGTGTCCTCGTGCAGCTGGCCGAACGCGGCCAGCTCCTCGCCCTGAAGTGCGAGATGCCGCAGTGCTACCACCACAAGGGGCGCGGCGCGTTTGATCCGGTCACGACGCCGCGCACCAAGTGGGCGCCCTCGCCCGACCACTACCCCATCTTGAAGTCTGCCGGCGGGCACCTCGTCCCCGAGAACGTTCGACTGTCCCACGTCTGGTGCAACAACCTGGACTACGCACGGCGAACACAGATCCGGAGGCTGCTCGCGAAAGGCAAGTCGCTCGCCGAGATCGCCGAGGCCCTGAACAGCAAGGGTGTCCCCCCTTCCCACGGCACGAACCAATGGACGGCCGCCATGGTGCGCAAGGCCTACGTGTCCTAGCGCTGCCCTGCGACAGAAGGAGGATTTGGCGCGCTGCGCTGCCGCCTTGGACGGAGAGGGAGGGGGTGGTTCGCGACTCGCACGACTGAGTAGGCATGAGGCGTGCGAGTTCGCTCTTCGAGATCGACCAGGAACGGCTCCTCGAGACGGCTGTGCTCGAGCCGGAAGCCAGTGGTGCGCCGGACTGGGATCTTGCGCTCGACGAATTCCCGGAAGCCCTCGCGCCATCGCGCGATCACGAGGCGGAGGAACCCGAGCGCCAGCCGCCCATGACCGGCCGGCGGTCGCGGCTTCTCGCGGTCGCAGTGGCCATGGGCGCTCTCGGATTCTTCGGCTCTCGACTGACACAGGACGCAGGGGCTCCCAGCGTCCCTCCCAGCGCAGCGCCCGAACCGCCCGCCGTGGTTGCGGCGGCCCAGGAGTCCGCTCCAGCGCCGCGGACTCAGACAACTCATCCACGTGGCGCGCACGCCGGCCCGGCACCGCGGCGCGATCGCACCCGCCGCGCGCAGCGCGCTGCCCGTACCGCGCCGAATGTCGGTCGGCGCCAGCCGGCCCCAAGCGCTCCACGGCCGGCGGCACCCAGTCCCACACCTGTTCCGGCCTCGCCTCCGCGGCCGGCTCAAGAGCCCGCGCCGGAGCCGCAGGGCTTCACAGGGGAGTTCTTCTGAGATGCCGCGCTCGGCGTTCCCGCGGATCGACCGCGAGGCACTCTGGATCGTGCGGCTGCGCGCTCGCCTCCCGCGACTGGCGCTCGTGGCGCTTGCGCTCGTGCTGTGTGCGGCGGGAGCGCGCAGCCTGCTCTCGCCCCCGCCAGCAGCGCCGCCGCGACCGGCATCCGCGCCGCTCGCGCCCGTTGAGGTCGAGGGCTTTGCCGAGCGCTTCGCGCGCGTCTACCTGAGCCCGGAGGACGACCGCGGTGGACGGGCACGGCAGCTCGCCGTTCTCACGTCCCCCGAGGTCGATCTGGGCGCCGGCGCGCTGACGACCGGCGCGGCTGAGACCACCTGGTCGGCGGTCGTCAGCGCTCGCCGCACCGGTCCGCGGCGTATGACCGTCGTCGTAGAGGTCGGGGACCGCGGCGGCGTCATCGACCTCGCCATCCCGGTCGCTTGGGATAGCGAGGGCCGCATGGTCGTGCCGACGGCACCGGCGCTCGTCGGCCCGCCGCTCACCACGGCGACCACCACCGCGCCCGCCGAGCGTGAGGTCGAAGACGCGCAACTTCAGACGGTCTCCGCGCGCGTCGTGCGCAACTACCTCGCGGGCGACGGCCAGGACCTGCAGGCCGACCTCGCGCCCGGCGCCCGCGTCTCGCTGCCGGGGCTGCGCTTCCGCGTGCAGCGGGTGAACGAGATCACTTGGGCTGCCGCGTCGCGGGTCGCACTGAGCGTGGACGCCGCACGCGCGGACGGGGGCTCGGTGGCGCTGCGCTACGAGCTCGCGGTCACCCGATCCTCCGGCCGTTGGCTGGTCACAAGCGTTGTTGTCGATCCCACCGCCGGTGGGTCTGGAGGTGATGGGTGATGCGAAGGACTGTGGTTCTCGCGGGCGTGGTTCTGCTCGCGGCCGGTTGGGTGTGGCTCGGGTTGTGGGCTGACCCGGTGCTGGCGTCGACCAGTCAGGTCGGCAAGAACATCGGTGACGAGGTCAAGGGCCTGGCGACCGCGCTGTTCCTGGCGGTCGCGGCGCTCGTGGCGATTCCGGTGCTCACGCGGCGGGACGTCAACGGCGGCCTGGTGATCGCGCTGCTGGTGGTCCTGCTCGGTGGGTTCATCTTCGCCCCGGGCAGCGTCAAGCAGGTCATCGTCGAGCTCTGGCAGGGACTCGTCGGATGAGTACCGAGCACTCGGTGACGATCCGCTCGTACCGACTGGCGTTCGCGCTCGAGCGGCGGATCTTCCGGATCGAGCGGTACCGGCTCCCGCTTCCGTACGGGCTGCCGTTGCGCGGTCTGGCGTACGGGGCGCTCGCGCTCGCGCTCGTGCTCGGCGCCGAGCGGGTTGCCGGGGTGGGCGCGCTGGTCTCGGCGCTGCCGTGGCCCGTGCGCTACCTCGTCTTGCCCGCCGGCGCCGCGCAGTTGCTGCTCGGCATGCGCGTCGATGGTCGTCCGGCGCATCAGGCAGCGGTCGCCTGGGCCGGACTGCGGCTCGTGCGGCTGCGGCGCGCCGGGCATAACGCGTGCCTGCGCCTGGAGGACGTGGCGCTGGCACCCGACGAGCGCGACCCGGTGTTCCGAGCGGCGGTTGTCGCGGGCCCCGGCGTGGTCATCGTCCGGCGCCCTGCGCGGCTGCAGGCCCGGCGTGCCGGGCGCGAGTTGCGCGTGCGTCCCGAGCGCGGGCGGCCGGCGCGACGCGGTCTGCGCGTGACGCTCAAGCGCGGGCAGCGGATGCGGGTGAAGCGATGACGCGCGCGCCGATCCGCTTCGTTTACCGCAACCTCGTGTTCGGCGCCGGTCGGGACGACGTCTGGGCGCTCTACCGGCTCCCGACACGTTCCTACCCCGGCCTGCCGGCCACGGGGAAGCTCGAGGTGCTCGCGCAGCTCGCGGCATTCGCCGCGACGATCGAAGCCGACTTTCAGCTGCTGCGGGTGAGCCGCGCGTGGTCGGGAGACGGCTACCTCCATCAGGCTCGCGGACTCGCGCACGACGAGGCGGACGACCGGCGCCTCGAGACGCTGCTCTCGACCCACCGCTCGATCCTGGCCGAAGGCCTCCCGGCGCGCCCCGAGGTGTTCCTCGCCGTCCGCCTGGCGAGCGCTTCCGGCACACGACTTGCCCGCGACGGCTCGCTTGGCGACCGGGTCGCGGCGCTCTTCGGCGTGCGCGACCCCCGCGGGCTTTCTGCCCACCGCCTGGCTCACGTGCTCGACGCGGAACAGGGTGCCTTCGCGCGCGCGTGCGATTTCCTGGAGTGCGAGCGGGCAAGCACCCGCGAGCTGCAGTGGCTGATCCAGCGCACCCTGACCCGCGGCTCTCGTGAGCCGTGGCTTGATCGCTTCTGGCAGCCCCAGGCGCTCGTGCTCGACAGCGAGGACGAGCACGGCGGCAGGCGCCTGCAGCCGCTCGAGGCCGACGTCCTGCGCCTGCTCGACGCACCGGTCGAGCAACACGCGCGCAGCCTCGTGATCCACGAGGAGGACGGTGAGAGTCATCAAGCGCAGCTGGTGCTCGGCTCGCTGCCGGAGCTGACCCGCTTCCCCGGCCGCCTGGCGGAGTTGCTGTTCGCTCCCCTGGAGGCGCTCGCGTTCCCCGTCGATGCGTGCTTCTGGGCGCGGTTCGTCCCAAATGACCGCGCACTGGCTCTGACCCGCCGGCGGATCGTCGATGCCGACCACGCCTTCAGCGAAGAGGCACACGGCGAGCATGGGCCTACGGCGGAGACTTCGGCGCGCCCCGACCTTGCGCGCGAGCTCGAGGAGGTCCTCACCGCCAGCGATCGCCCGCCGCTGCTGCGCGCACAGATCGGCCTCGCCGTCGGCGCATCGTCCGCGCAAGAACTCGAGGAACGCGTCGCCTCGATGCGCCGCGAATACCAACCGATCACGCTGCACCGCCCGCTCGGTGAGCAGCAGCGGTTGTGGATGGCGCACCTGCCCGGGCAGCTGTCGCCGGTTGCCTGCTACGACGACCTGCTGCTGACCGAGCAGTTCGGCGCGATGGTCCCGACCGCCACCCACGCCGTCGGGACGAGCGCCGGCCTCTACATCGGCCACTCGCTCTCGGGCTCGCGCCAACCGGTGCTCTTCGACGCGACCGAGGCCTCCCGGACCGCACGACCGCCCGCGGTGGTGTGCGCCGGCGCGCCGGGCTCCGGGAAGACCGTCGCGGCGCAGCTCCTCGCCTACCACGCGCACTTGCTCGGCTCGCGGGTGATCGACATCGACCCCAAGGGCGACCATCACCTTGAAGCGCTGATCGGCGAAGACCAGGTCGAACGGATCGACCTCGGTGCCGAACAGGACCACCGCGGCCTCCTCGACCCGCTCAGGGTCGCCCCGCAGGAGCTGCGCGCCGACCTGGCGTTCTCGTTCCTCATCGACCTGCTCCCCGCTCCCGTGTCCGCCGGCTGGCAGACCGAGATCCGCGCCGCCGTGGCCAAGGCCGTCGCCGCCGACGAGCGCAGCTGCGAGCACGTCCTGCGGCGGCTGGACCTGCTCGGACCCGACGGCACCGCCGCGGCGCGCGCGATCCGGGTACACGCGGAGTCCGGCCTCCTGCGCCTGGGCTTCGCCGACTCCGACCAGCCGCCACCCGCCGTGGACGAGCGGCCGGTCACGAGCCTGCGGATCCAGCACCTCGCGCTCCCCGCACCCGGCACGCCTCGCGCTGAACTCACCAGCGAGGAGCGCACAGGCCGCGCGCTGCTGCGCCTGCTCGCCGCAGCCGCGCTGCACCTCATCGGGCAGGACTGGACGCGCCACAAGATCCTGCTGCTCGACGAGGCGTGGACGCTGCTCGGCGACAGTGCGGGCCTCGCGCTGCTGCAGCGCATCAACCGGCTCTGCCGCGCGCTAAACGCCACCCCGATCCTCGCCACGCAGGTGATCGGCGACCTGCAGGGCCTCGAGGAGCTCACCGGTTGCCTGCTCGCTTTCGGCGTGCAGACCGACAGCGAGGCGCGGCGCGTGCTCACGTTGCTGGGCCTCGACCCCGAGGACCAGCCGGCCCGCTCGCAGCTGCTCGCCTTCCGCCGCGGACGCTGCCTGATGCGCGACTACGACGGCCGCGTCGGCCCCGTCCAGATCGACCCCGCCGACCCCGCGCTACTCGCCGCGCTCGACACCACCCCCACCCGCCCTCAAGCGAACGGCAATGGCCGCCACCCGGACCCGCACGCGATCCTCGGCTGACCGCGCCCTCGTCGCGGTGACCGTGCTCGCGCTCTCGGCGATGGCAGCCGGGACCGCGCTGCCTGCAGCAGCGAGCGCCGCACCCGGGGCGCCACCGGCCTGCCTCACGAAGCCGGACACGCCGTGCCCGACCACGCGCACCCCCCGAACCAACGGCGGCACCCGAGACACCACCCCGCCCGCCGTCAGTGCGCCAATGCCGGCGCAGGAGGGGGACGGCACCGACGGCTCCGGACACGCCGACCCCGGCCGCTCGCTGGGCGCCGGCTCCCCCTCCTGCCGGCTCGCCCTCGATGCGCAGGCACGCTCCCGCTGCCGCGCGAGCGGCTCGATCGCCCGCCGCTACCCGCTCTCCTCCTACGGGATCGACGAGCGCGTCGGCTTTTCGGTCACCGACCCCGGCAAGAGCTTCCTCGGCGCGCTGCAGTCGCTCGCCGCCGGACTGTGGACCGGTCTCGTGTATCTCGTCGATGCCGTCCTGCTCCTGCTCGAGTGGGCGTTCTCACTCGACCTCACCGCCAAGACGCTGCCGAAGGTCCGCGGCGCGCTCACACGACTGCACGAGCAAGCCTTCGGCGAGCCATGGCTGCTCGCGGCGATCTCGCTCACCGGCCTGTGGGGCATCTGGCGCGGGCTGGTCCAGCGCCGGCACACGCAGACGATCACCGCGCTGGCCGCGACGATCGGCCTGATGGTGCTCGGGCTGTTCATCGTCAGCCAGCCCGAGCAGACCGTCGGCAAGGCCTCCACACTGGCCAACGACGCCGGGACCGGGATCCTCGCCGCCGCCACCACGGGCCGGCCCGAGCGCCCGCGCACCGCGCTCGCCGCCGCGCTCGCCGGAACCTTCGACATCCTCGTCGCCGACCCGTGGTGCGCGCTCGAGTTCGGGTCGCTCGACTACTGCCGCGCGAAGACCAAGAGCGGACAGAGCAACGCCGCTCTCTGGCTGCGCTACCCCGCGCAGTCCGCCGAGCGCGGCGAGCTCTACAAGCTCGTGAAGGGTGACCAGGACGACGGCGGGCTCCTCGATCCACTGAGGATCGTCACGACCGGGACCCCGCTGGGGCTGCTCAACCTCCCCGAGCAACACAAGCTCCCCGAAGACGTACGCGACCAGGTCCGGAAGGCGCCGGCGCGCGTTGAGCTGCAGGAGGCCGGCGGGACGTTCCCGCGCTTCGCACTACTGGCGGTGATCGCCGTCGGGACGCTCGGTGCCCTGGGGCTGCTCGGCTATCTCGCGGTCCGGCTGCTCCTCGCCTCACTGCTGACCCTGCTCCTCCTGCTGCTCGCGCCGGTGATGCTGCTCGCACCCGCGTTCGGCGACAGCGGCCGCCAGACGTTCCTCGCCTGGATCAAGCGGCTGATCGGCGCGATCGCCGCCAAGCTCCTCTACGCCGTCTTCCTCGCGATCGTGCTGGCCTCCGCCCGCGCCCTGGCGAGCGTCGGGATCGGGTGGTTCGGTACGTGGCTGCTGCTCGCCGCGTTCTGGTGGGGCGTCCTACTCAAGCGCCATGAGCTGATCGGGTTCGCCTCCGCCGGGCTCCCCCACCGTGACGAAGGCTCGGTGCGAGGGACGCTCGCGCAGGGGTACTACGCCTGGCAGCTCGGGCGCGGCGCCGCCGCCCTGGCCGCCAGCAGCGCGGCCGGGCCCCTGGCCCTCGCGGCCACGGCACGCGCAAGCAGGGGCGAGCAGCGCACGGCGCGAACCGCGGCGATCAGCGGACTGGCACGCGAGCACCTCGACGCCAACGCCACCCGCAACCTTGCCGCCCAGCAGCAGACAGCGACAGCGCTCGTGGCCGAGCGCCCCGGAGCCGAACGCGACCTGCGCTCCATCAACCGGCGTCTGCAACGCCACGACGACGCCGTCGTCGCCGCCACGGCCACCGGCGCCGCACCGCCGAAGCCGACCCCCGAGCAGGAGCAGCTGATCGCCCACCGCGACCGCCTGCGAGGCGTTCTCGAGAACCCTGGCATGCAGGCGGCCGAGGAGACCACCCGCCACGCCCAACGCAACCGCGCGCAGACCGGAGCGCCGATCACCGCCCGCGACCTGGCGGCCCACCAGGACGCACGCCGACGCGAACACCAGACCCTCGCGCCCGACCACGACCGCCACCTGCGCGCGGCCGGCATCGACCCGCACGACTTCCGCACCGCCCCGCCCGAGCGGCGGGCGCAGCTCGCCGCACGGGTCGAGGAGTACCTGCACCGCGAGCGGACGCTCCTCGACGCCGCCGCCGCACCGGCCGGCGGTCGTCCGGGCCGGTCGATCGAGCAGGCCGTCGCCCACCTGCGCTCCGACGAGCTGCAAGCGCGCACCCGCGCCGAGCGCCAGCACCTGCGCGACGAGCGCCGCCGCCAACGGAGCCGCACCGGGATCTACCGCTGAGCCATGCGCGCCCGCACCCTCATCACCGCGAAACCGGCGCTCATCGCCACCGCGTCCACACTCGCCGGTTGTGGCCTGCTGCTCCTGCTCCTAGCTGGGTGGGCGATGCGGTTCACGGCCAGCGCGCAGGAGAGCTGCGTACCCGCCCCCACCGCAGCGCTCGACACGGGCCGGGTGCCCGCAGCGCTCGTCCCGCTCTTCGAGCAGGCGGCCACCCGCTACCGGCTCGGCGCCAGCGGCGCCGCGATCCTCGCCGGCCTCACGAAGGTCGAGTCAGATTTCGGCCGCGACCTCTCCACATCCTCGGCTGGGGCCGTCGGCTGGACACAGTTCCTGCCCAGCACGTGGCGGCAGTACGGCGTCGATGCCGACGGCGACGGGCGCGCCGATCCCAACAACGCCGCCGACGCGATCTTCGCCGCCGCGAACTACCTGCGTGCCTCTGGCGCCCCCGCCGACTGGCGGCGCGCGCTGTTCGCCTACAACCACGCCGACTGGTACGTCGAGAAGGTCCTGCGCACCGCGAAGCAGTTCACCAGCAGTAGAGGTGCACTACACGCCGACGCGAGTGGGGCCGCGGACTGTGCGGCGATCGCCGCGCCCGCGCTCACTGGGGGTGTCCAGCGCGTCGTCGCAGGTGGGCGGATCGTGCCAGTCCCCGGCCAGCCGGGCGAGCTGATCGACGAGCGGATCCTGCCCGACCTGCTGTGGATCACCCAGACGTTCCACGCCCGGGTCACAGATGGCTACGCCCCGACCGGTCACGCCGCCGACGGTGAGCACCCGCTCGGCCTCGGCGTCGACCTCGTCCCCGGACCGGGCGGCAGCTGGGACGACATCGACCGCCTCGCCGCGCTCGCCGAACCCGCGCAGAACCAGCCCCGCCCGCCGTGGCGCTGGGTCGGCTACGACGGGGATCCCAACCACGGCCGCGGCAACCACCTGCACCTCTCCTGGCAACACGGCCCCGGCCGGCCCGGTAACCGGCCGCCCGCCGCATGGGTCCTCGCTCTCGCGGCCCGAGGCGGCGGATGAAGGAGCCCGACCACCAGCCACGCACACCGCAGCTCGACGCCGCCGACGTGGTCCCCTTGCTGGCCGTAACGGCAGCACTTGCCCTGATCGCGCTGCTGATGCCCACGGCGGCCACACTCGCCGGCTCTGGCCGACTGCCCGCAGCGCGGCCGGCTGAGTTGATTGCCGGCACCGCCCGTCTGGCAGCCCAGCAGCGCTGGGACGACCCCGCAAGCGCCTACAGCGCGCGAGCGTCCCGCCGGATGCCCGACGCAGGCCTGTGGTGGACCGCCGCCGGAGGGACCCTGATCGCGCTCCTTGCAATGGGCGGCCTGACCTGGCAGCGGCTTGAGCCCGCCATGGCCCGCGAACGACTCGGCCGGCGCCCCTACGACCCGCGCGGATCCAGGCCACGAGCGTGGGCACGCCCACGGGATCTGCGTGAGCTCACGAGCCGGCGCAAGACCCGCGGCGGGTTCAGCCTCGGCACGATCGATCGGCGCAAGCTGCGCACCGACCCCGAGGCGCACGTCGCGCTGATCGCCCCCACCCGTGCGGGCAAGACCACTCGCTTCGTCATCCCGTGGCTGCTCGAGCACGACGGCCCCGCGATCGTCACCTCGACGAAGCGCGACGTACTCGACGTGACACGCGGCTGGCGCAGCAGACTCGGACGGGTCTGGGTGTACGACCCGTTCAACGAGGACACATGCAGCTGGAACCCCGTCGACGGCTGCGCCGACTGGTCGCGGGCGCTCAGGCAAGCGACGTGGCTCGCCGACGCCACCCAGCAGGGCGACTCGGAGATCGCCTCCTACTGGCGCGGCGAGGCGGCCAAGCTCCTCGCGCCGCTGCTGCACGCCGCCGCGATCGACCAGCGGCCGATCACCACCGTGCTCGACTGGCTCGACACCCAGAACACCGAAGAGCCCGCCGAGCTGCTCGCGGGCACCCGCGCGCTCCCCGCGATCAGACAACTGCACGGCACCGCCGACCTCGACGACCGCAACCGCGGCACGACCTACATGAGCGCCAGCTCCGTGCTCGCCGCCTACCGCTACCCCGAACTTCAGCGCGGCGCCGACGCAGTCCTGACGACCGACGCCTTCCTCGACGGATGCGCGAACACGATCTACGTCGTCGCCGCCGACCGTCACCAGCAGCTGCTCACCCCGCTGATCGCAACCATCCTCTCCGGCCTGCTGCACGAAGCCGCCGAGCGCGCCTCCGGCGCGGGTCCACTATCGCCAACGCTCCGCGTCCTCATGGACGAAGCCGCGAACATCGCCCCGCTCCGCGAGCTCCCCCGCCTGCTCTCACAGGCTGCCGGACACGGCATCCGCATCGCCACCGTCTGGCAGACCATCGCCCAACTCGAAGAGCGCTACCGCACCGCCGCCGACACAATCCTCGCCAACAGCACCACCAAGATCTTCATCGGCCCGATCAGCGACGAATCGACGCAACGCATACTGCGCAGCAACCTCGACGACATGACAACGAGCCCGGGCCGGCGAGGCGAACCACAACCGCTCAGTACCGCTATCGCGGGGAGGCAGCTACAGCGTGACCGAGCGCTCGCTCTCAGCGGCAGCAGCCCGGCCGCCATTGTCGAGACGCGCCCGTGGTGGAAAAGGCCGCCGATTGTCCGACGCGCGGGGAGAGCAACCCGCGCAAGACACACTCCATAGACCGTTCTCCGATACCTCAGCCACGCCGCGTTAGAGATCGGCACCTCTGAGGAGATGGACTCCAGCGCCTTGCGCTGCCCAAGGTCGGCGCTTAGCACGCCGGGGTCATCAGTTCGACTGCTCCTTTGAGTGCTGCCAGAGCGCCTTGTCGAGGGTTCGGATGCTGATACCCAGATCCCGGGCGAGCTCCCTGCAGGCCGCGAGGTAGTCGAGCCAGTAGGACACCGAGTAGGTCGTGCTGCCCGGTTGTCCCAACGAAGCCAGGGCGCGCACGTCTAGGATCGGGTAGTCGTCTGGGAAAGCAAAGTGCAGCAGCGTCGATGCGGTCGGGACCCCGACGCCGCTCAGCGCGAGCAGGGCCTCCATGCGAGCCTTCTCATCCTCTGTGGCGAAGGCCTGAGCCGTGCGTCGCTGCACCTCCCCTTCGGTGTTGGCGCCGACCTTCGGCCTGCTGCGACTTGTCTTCCATTCGCACACCGCCAGAAACTCGTCCCGCGTGTAGTGACCCCGTCGGCGCGCTGTGTCTCCGGCTACGCGGAGCGCGGCATCAGAAGCGTAGGCATAGCGTGCCGCGAGCGCGTCGACGTCATCGGGCGAGAAGGTGAGCGAGAATCGAGTCACATCTACGAACCTACAGCCATGCGCAGCATCGCTCCCCGGGGTGCTTGCGGCCTCCGGAACGCAGGTTCCGCTGAGGAGCGCCGCCGATCGCAGCGGTCACTCGAAGGGCGACCTTGACGGGTCACCTAGCCCATCACGGGCGCGCCCGCGAGCAGACCATCGAGCTCGTCCACTGCGGCACGAACGTTCGCGAGTTCCGCCCCAAGGACTTCGACATTGGAGTCCGTCAGCCCCATCCCGTCGCCGATGGCCCGCATGGCATCGTCGACTGCCTTGGCCCACCCATCGTCGTTGCTGTTTCCGTCGATGATCGAGGACGCAAGCTCGTGCGCGAATTCCTCGATGCGCGTCCTTGCCCGGTCGCGCTGTTCCTGCATCTGACTATCCAGGCTCGCCTGCCGGATCTCCGCCTCGACCACCGTGGCGATGGCGAGGACGCTGCCGGCCAGCTGCGCTCCGGCGTCCAGAGCCTGCGCAGTCGCACCCAACCTCGAGCCGGCGGAGCCGGTCTTGGAACGCGATGTCTCCGCGCCGCCCTTCGGGTGCTTAGCCCGCTCCCAATCCGCTAGGACTGACTCGATTGATCTCCCCGTCTTCGCACGGAATGCTGCGCGTGTGGCTTCGTTTACGTCGTTGCGGACGCGGTTGAGCATCGTGATGACACGGGAATTCGGCGCCGGCTCGCCCGCCTCCCGCGCTGGAACCGTGAGTCCTTCAAGGAATGCCGCGGCTGAGATCGAGGCTGGACGCCCCAGTCGTCGGTCAATCTCGACGTCCGCTTCGGCAACGAGTTGATCGAACCGCGCAGACCAGCGGTCCGCCCAAGTCTCAAGAGTCCGGTTGAGACGGCTCTCAACATCGGAGGCGGCGTCCTTCCGGTCTGCGGGCGATGCTTCTGCGGCGGCACTTGCTGACGTGATTACGCGCTCCTCAAGGTCGGCCCTAGCAGCATCAAGCATCCCGTCGAACTGGCGTCTGAAGGTCGCGGCGACTGACTGCCGTGCTTCAAGCTCGCCAATCGTGTGCGTGAGCCCGTTGATCACGTCGTTTGACTGCTCTCTGACTTTGAGCGCAACACGCGCCAGGTAGCGAATCCTCGCGCGCACCCTCAGCTCGTCCCGACGTCCCGCGAGGGCAGCGACCGCAGACGTCAGCGTGTCGATTCCGTCCCATTGGCGGGTTGCATCGTAGGCATCGGTCGATGGTGCAGTGTGACGCGCCTGCTCTTCATACGGATCGGCCGCGACGACGAGAACGGTCATCGTGTCGTCTCCGGCCGCGTCGGATCCGACGAGCTGGTCGCGCAACTCGTGGCGCTTACGACCGGCCAACTCGCGCATGCCGTCGAGGTTGTCTTCGGGGTCAATGCCGAGGTCGTCGGCGCGGGAAATGACCGCGATCGTCAGGTCGGTGACCCCTCCGCTTGGGTGTCCGAAGAAGAACTCACCTGATAGCACCGCCTTCACGAGATCACGGCTGGAGGTCAGCAACTGCGGCGGCACAACGAGCATGAACGCATCGGTCAAGACGAGGGCGTCCTCGGCCAGCGCGTCGTGACGCTCTGCCGAGGCTGCGATCCCAGGTGTGTCGGTGAGCGTGACGCCGTGGATGTCGACTTCGTTGAGCTCGAAGGTCTCGCGACGGGCGCTGACCGTGAGCCAGTCCGGGATCTCGTGTCCCTCGTCAATCAGAAGGCGCCGGATGATTGTGCTCTTGCCGGCGCTGTAGGGACCGAAGAGGGTGAGCTCCGTGAGTTCACGCACGGCGTGCGTGCTCCAGGCCGCCTCGATGGCTTCACAAGACGCGGCGCCTCCAAGGCGCTCCACAGCGCCAAGGATCCGCTGCTCCCATTGGCCGTAATCCTCTACGCCGTTCATTCACTCAGCTCCATGGCTCGTTCGACGGCACTGCGGCAAGCCTTGTTGGCACGCCGGAGTGCCTTCGCCTCACTTTCCAGCCGTTGACGATCGTTGCCAACGCTCTCACGGACACCTTCGACGACAGCAATCGCTTCGAGGATGACGTCACGCGGCGCTTGCTGCTCACCATCCGCGTGCTCGAAGAACTTGTGAGTGGTCGTGGACACGCTCTCAAGGACGCGCCGACGTTCTGCGATCAGTCCCTCGTCGGCTTCCTTCTCACGCCGTAGTGACCGTGCGACGCCTGCGATCTCAACCGCGCCGAAGACAACTCCGACGGCGCCGCCCGCTGCGTTGAGACGCGATGTCACCTTGGTCGCTTCCCAGGGCTGGAACTTGTAACCGATGCGGTGACCAGCCTTGATCACCGTCTCCCTCGATGCCCCCTCGAGCTTGCCCGCGGCGCCCCTGGCTCCTTGCGCTGCAGCGTCCTTTCCGCGGCGCTCCGACTTGGGCTTGAGCAGGCTGACATCGAGCACTTCATCGAGTTTGGGAAAGGCCAGAACGAACGCGGCGGAATCGAGCCGCCTATCGACACGGTCCGCGACTTCGGTCTGCCATTCCCGAAGCTCAGACTCCACCCGGGATATCCACTCGCTGATCTGCTGCTGTAGGAGCGGATCGGACCCCCACTTCTCGAGAGCCAGTGCGCGCGCTCGGCGCGTCTTTGCGTCAGCGCTCGCCAGGGTCTCGTCGAAGAGCTCCGAGACCCGCGCCGCGACCACTCCCAGCAGACGGTCCTGGGCTGAGTGAAGGATGGCTTGTCCTGACGCTATGGCCGCTTCGAGGTCCAACGCGAGGCGCGACAACGCCCTCGCCTTGCTCTGCAATGTCCGGAGCTGCATAGCCCTGCGGCTCACCAGCGCGCCAAGATTCGCGGCGCCTGCATGGAGTATCGAGACGTCAATGGCGTTCTCGCCGAGCGCGAGATCAGAGCCATCGAAGGCCGTGCGGAAGGCGTCCATGCCATCCCAATCGCGATAGGCGTCGTACTCGCCAGCGCGAGCGTCTGACCGGTCGCCGACTAGCCCGAACGGGTCGCTCGCGGTGCAGATGATCTGGTCGGCTTCGACCGTCAGCCCCCCGGCGGCGACCGCGGGCAGCGCGGCGATGGCCTGTGCGAGTTCAAGCTGCTTGCGCTGGCACAGCTTCTCGAACGCGGCGCGATCATCGTGGGGATCGACGCCAAGATCGTCGGCCCTGTTGATCACGAAGAGTGTGCGGCGCAGCATGCCGACGCGGCCGAGCGTGTTGTCTCCGACCAGCAACAACTCGAGATCGTGAGGGTTGCCCACGACCAGGTTCGGGTTGAAGAGCACAACGAGCGCACTGGCCTGCCAAAGGGCCTCATGGGCCATTCCGGCGTGCTCAAGATGCGTGCTCTGGAAGCCCGGTGTGTCGAGGAGATCCCATCTTCCCCAGCGGTAGCGACGTGCCGAAGATGTCTTCGGCGCGGCGTCGATTGTGAGGCTCTTCGGCACACGCTTCCCAGCGTCCAAGAGGAGGCGTTTGATCAGCGTCGACTTGCCGGAGCTGTAGTCCCCGGCGACCGCGAGAGTTGGCCGATCGCGCGTGAGGATCGCGCGCACGGATGCCAGGGCCCTCTGCGCCTCGGCATCCCCGGCGAGCTTCTGACCCGACGCCTCGAGCCATCGTCTGCCCGTTCCCGGCGAAGGGCGTCCACCGCTTGCGGCGGGGATCCGCGCTGGGCGAGGGCGAATCGGATGTTCGCCATGTTCGCCGGGAATCGAGGGCTCGGAGACCCTCGTCTCTGGCTGCTCAAGGCCGTCCGGGTCATCACACCACGTCTCCCCGAGCCAGAGCAGCCGAGCCGCTGCCGGCTGACCCGGGAAGGATTCGCGCTCAACGGCGCGGGCAACGTCAACCAGCAGGCCCGTGGTCTGGGTAGGCGGTCCGAGATCCTTGAGAGCCGCTGAGACTGCCTCGGCCGCATCGCGACCGGTTGCGGCCATCCGCCGGAGTGCGATCGCCCGATCGAGTTCCTCCTTGAGCTTCTCATTCAACGCCTCTTGAACGCGCAGGGCGATCGCGGCTGCTGCCCGCTCTTCAACTTCGTCGAATGCACGATTGATGTTCCGGCGGATCTCGGCTCGAGCCGAAGTCCGAGCGGCCTCTCGCTTGACAGCGGCCCGCTTACGGAATTTGCCTCCGAGCACGCTTGAGACGATGCCCCCGACAGCCAGGGCTGCGAACGTCGTCCACCCAAACGGATTCCACCAATTGGCGGCGGCCCCGACCAGAAGTACGCCACCCACGATTCCAGTGACCCCGGACCCGACCTCGAGGCTCACTCCGACCGCCCGATCGCTCTTCCCGGCTCCACCACTCACCGATGAGCCCTCTGCCACGGCGTCGAGGTCGGCTTGGACGTCCTTGATCAGGACCTGGATCCGCTCGTCGAGGTAGTCCTGTAGTTCGCCGGACAGGTCCGCGACTGCCTGCTCAACCTCCGGTGTCGCAGGATCGATCACCTCACGCAGGAAGTCCCGCCCACTCAGGTCGTGCCGCTCAGCGAACGAGCGATCGATCATCCGCTCGCCGCGACGTTGGGCGTTCCTGCGCGGATCACGCAGCGCCGCCTTGAGACGGTTGCGCGCGTGAACCTCAAACGAGCCGCGTTTGCGGACGTCAAAGCGCCCGTTGCGCAGTTCCTCAAGTTCGCTGACGGCGCTCGCCAACGGCGCAATCGTCGGCAGTCCGAGCAACTCAAGGACCTGGGTGATGCCGCGCTCCAGTTGCTCCGCCAGCAGTTGGGCGTCGGCTTCCACGCTGACGCCCAGCGCTTCGTGAGCCCGGGCCAGGATCCCGCGCGTCTGCTCCCGCAGCATGCCCAGACGTAGCGGCTCAGCGTGTTCGCGCAGCGCCGAGCTGAGGAGCGTCTCGATGGCGTCGAGGTTGGACCACTCCAGTAGCCGATCCGGCCCCACCTCAGTGCGCAGCTTGGATCGCGTCAGAGCGTCTGGTCCCGCGTATGGGTCGCGGGTGCGCGCGAACGCTGCTCGCTTGGCGTTGACCGCGACCACCGGAATGTCGTCGAGTCCGATCTTTCCCAGTTCGTCGCGAACGTTGCCCGCGTGTTCTGCCACCGATCGGGACAGCCTTCGCCGCGCCTCGCCGGAAGTGACCCGCACCGGAAAGCGCCACCGAGCGTTGCGGCAGTTCAGCACCGCGATGCAGGGCTTGTGGTATTGCTCGATCCACTCAGCGACACGGGAGAACTCACCCGCCTGCTGGCTCTGCGTGTCGAAGCAGAGCAGGACGACGTCAGCGTCCTCCACGGCTAGACGGGCCCGAGTCTCGAGCTCCTCACGTGAGAGGGTCCGCCCCCACCCTGCGATGCCAGGTGTGTCGACCAATCGACATCCACGCCAGCGGACGTCGCGAACCTTGGTGGTCCAGTCGCTCTCGCCTTGGGAGATCGGCTTTCCGTGCCCACTCGAGAGCGCCTCGATGAGACTGCTCTTCCCGGCCCCAGTGCGCCCAAAGAGGACCAGATTGAACGTCGCAAGCCGCTTCTTCTGGCGCTTGCAGCGAGCCAGCGCCTCCTTCCGGAGAGCCGCGCAGTGTGCGGTGTAGCGCTCAATGATCTCAGCGCCCGCCGCACCGACCTCTTGCGCTCTGAGCTTGTCGGCGTTCTCGGACAGGAGCGAGAACAGGGCAGCAAGCTCCTCTTCGAGTTCCTTCGCGCTTCGAAGACCCTGCGTGACCGCATCTGCAACGCTGGCGTCGAGTCCGGTGAGCTCATCGCCCAACGCTGAACTTGTAGCTAGCGGTCCCAGCTCACGGCCCTCCCGGGTTATCGACGCGGCACACCCACGAACTGGCTCCGCGAAGCCGACCATATCCGAGGGGTCGCGATGCGGCGACGCTGTCTGACCTGCTTCGCCCACGTTTCCGGATCCCGCCTGGGATTTCGCGGTCTGCGACGATGCGCGCGATGAGCGACATGGCGCAGCATTCTGGGGACGCCGTGCGCCTTGAACGCCGGCGCGTCGACGAGGACCGCTAGCACGTGGACTCCGGCTGGACCCAGGTCACCCCGTCCGACTTCTCCTGGGAGCGCGACGCGCTCGCGTTCCTCAAGGAGCGGCTGCCAGACCACGAGCCCTACCGCGCCTGGGCGAACTTCGAGTTCATCCTCGACGGCTCGATCGGCGAGGTCGATGTTCTGGTCATCAGCCCCAAGGGCGTATTCCTGGTCGAAATCAAGAGCTGGCCGGGAGTGCTCACGGGGGACGCGGGGACCTGGCGGCGCGTCCCCCCTGGACAGACCCGCGAACGCAGCGATGACAATCCGCTGCTCCTGACGAACCGCAAGGCCAAGCGGCTGAAGTCGCTACTGAGCCGGCAGACGGCCTTCCGTGGCCACCAGGTGCCGTTCATCGCTCCGCTCGTCTTTCTCTCCCACGCTGACCTCGACTGTCGTCTGGACCCGGGCGGCCGTGAGGGCGTCACCGGGCTCGGTAAGGCCGATGACGGCACGCCACTCCAGGCCGGTGGGCTTCCCGGCGTGATTGACGTCCTTTCGCGCATCACCCCAGACGAGCACGCCGCACTCGGGCGCCGCCGCATCGACAAGCCGATGGCTAAGAGGATTGCCGCGGCCATCGAGCAAGCCGGCATCCGCCCGTCCCAGCGCTCGCGCAAGGTCGGTGACCTCGAACTCGGAGAGCTCCTCGATGAAGGCCCTGGCTACCAGGACTTCGCGGCCGTCCACCCGCGTTCGGACCGTGCCCACCGTCGCGTGCGGATCTACGGCGCACCCGACGCCGACCCACTCCAGCGCGAGCAGATCACGCGTGCAGCTCATCGCGAGTTCGAGCTGCTCGCTCCCGTCCAGCACCCCGGAATCGTTCGCGCCCTCGACCTCCAGGAGCACGAACTCGGGCCTGCCCTGGTGTTCGAGCGCGACCCAACGGAGATCCGTCTCGACCAGTACCTCGATCAGCGCGGTGCGTCACTCGATCTGTTCGACCGGCTGGCGCTGATTCGTGACCTCGCCGAAACCGTTGCGTCCGCGCATGGTCGTCGCCTCTCCCATCGAGCGCTGTCACCGCGAAGTGTCCTTGTCGTTCGCCCTGATACCCCGCAGCAGCGCTTCTGCATCATCAACTGGCAGACCGGGGCACGCGACGGAGGCGGCACGCTCTCGGTCACGGTCCAGGGCACAAAGCACGTCGATCAGCTGGTGGATGCCGAGACGGCGCCGTATCTGGCGCCAGAAGCGCTGACCCTCGCTGATGCCGATTCGGAGCTCCTCGATGTCTTCTCGCTTGGCGCGATCGCTTACCGCGTGCTCACCGGCCAGCCGCCGGCCTCAACGCTCGCCGGCCTCACCGAGCGGCTGCAGCGTGACGGAGCGCTCGAAGTCTCCGCGATCCTCGACGGTGCCGGCGAGTATCTCTCCGACCTCGTGCGCGGCGCGACGGCTGCCGACGCGACGCAGCGCACCGCCTCAGTGGTGGACTTCATCGACGGCATCGCGCTCGTCGAGGAAGAGCTCACGGAACCAGATCGGCCCGAAGAGCCCGAGGGCATCCATCCCCTCGCTGCGAAGCCCGGCGACGTTGTTGCCGGCTACGAAGTCATCCGCCGTCTCGGGCGAGGCTCCACGGCAGTCGCGCTGCTCGCGCGAGATGCCGACAGCCAGCAACGCGTTCTGAAGATCGCGTCGGACCCCGAGCGCAACGGCCGCGTGCTCGAGGAAGCCGAAGTCCTGACAAAGCTTCGGGACCGCACGATCATCGCCAGTCACGGAGAGCCGATCGACGTCAGCGGCCACACAGGCATCGTGCTGTCCTTCGCCTCAGAGGGGACCCTCGCCCACCGCCTCCACGCTGAGGGACGCCTGAGCCTTGAGACGCTCGAGCGATGGGGCGGGGATCTGCTCTCCGCGGTGGGTTACCTCGAGCAGGAGGGGATCCCGCACCGCGATATCAAGCCGGAGAACCTGGGGATCATGGAGGCCGGGCCACGCAAGCAGCGGCGGCTCGTCCTCATGGACTTCTCGCTCTCGCGGGCCCCAGCTGACCAGCTCAGCGTTGGCACGCGGCCCTACCTGGACCCGTTCATGGGAGCCGAGTTCGAGCGCCCGCGCTGGGATCTCGCGGGCGATCGCTTCGCCGCAGCGATGGTGCTTCACGAGATGGCCTCGGGGACGATGCCCTACTGGGGCGGGCGCAACACCGACCCGCGTTTCACCGACGCCGAGGTGACCGTCGACCAAGACGCGTTTCCGCGAGAGATCGCCGGCCAGCTGACAGAGCTGCTCGAGCGCGCGCTGCGCCGTGATGCATCCGAACGGTTCGACACCGCCGACGACATCGAGCGCGCATGGAAGCGGATCTTCCAGGATCTCGAGCAGCCGGCCGCTGATCCTGAAGCCCGCGCAGACGCCTCGGCATTGCGCGCGCAGGCAACCCACACAACACCAGTGGTCGCGCTTGGCCTGAGCGCACGGGCCGCCAACGCCCTTGAGCGCGAGAACGCGCTCACTGTCGCTGACTATCTGGCTCTGCCGGCCATGACGATCAACACGATGCGCGGTGTCGGGCTCGAGACCCGACGTGAGCTCATCGACGCCCAGCGCGACCTGCGCGATCGCCTAGGCAGCGTGTCGCCCCCGGTCAAGGTGACCACGACGACCGACGAACCAGACGCTGATCGCCTCGACTCCCTCGTCGCACAGCTTGTCCCCCGGCGTACCTCACGCAACGCCACCGAGGTCGATGCGATCACGATGCTTCTGTCGCTCAAGGAGCTTCCGACAGCCGGCCTCTGGCCGAGCCAGACGGAGGTTGCCGCCGCGCTTGGTGTCACACGCGCCCGCGTCGGGCAGGTCCTCGCCAAGGCGCGTGAGCGGTGGCGCAAGCTCAAGTCGATTGAACGTGTGCGGGACGAGTTGCTCCTGCACCTCGACGCGCTTGGCGGTGTCGCGACCGCGGGGGAGGTCGAGCGTGCAGTGCTCGCTGATCGCGGCGCCGACAATCCCGACCGAGGCGAGGTGTTCGCGCGCGCCGCAGTGCGCGCCGCCGTGGAGGTCGAGCTCGCGCAGGCAGACGCTCGAGTTGCGCAGCGCCGCTCCGCCGGCGGGCGCGTGCTGTTGGCGTCAGCCGGCGAGGATGCCTCTGAGCGTCAGCGAGCCCTCGACTACGCTCTCCGACTCGGAACTCTCGCGGACGAGATTGCCTCCGCAGACACGCTTGTCGCGCCGAGCGAAGTCGCCGCACGGCTCGGACGCGTCACTCCGCCGCCTGCTCTGGCAGGGCTGTCCCGCGATCGCCTGGTTGATCTCGCCGCCGCGGCTTCAACATCAGCAGCCGCGTCCGCCCGCCTCGAGCTTCACCCCCGTGACATGAGTTCCGAGCGCGCGCTCGCGCTCGGCCGTGCCGCACTGCTTGGTAGCGAAGCGATCAGCGCCCCCGAGATCCGCCGCCGGATCGCCGCGCGGTTCCCTCACGCGCAACTGCTTCCCGACCGTCCCGCGCTTGACAGACTCCTGCGCGAGAGCGGCTTCGAGCTTCAGTGGGACGCAGCGCTCGACGCGTACGTGGTTCCGCAGCGCAGTGGAGCCACCGGCCTGACGAGCTTCGAGTCCTCGATCAGTCGGCTCGCGACCGCGAACGTCACGACGCTCTCGCGCCCGACCACCGATCCGGAGGTCGCCGAGGCGCAGGCGTTCGAGCAGCGGCTGCTCGACGCGAAGCAGGCCGGCGGCATGCTGAGCCTCATGGTCTACCCGCAGGATCTGGTCGTCGCGGGACGCGAGCTGCGGCGGCTGGACGTCGCATCCGTTGACGTCGACGAGCTTCTCATCCGTCAGCTTCACGCCGCGGCGATCGACCTTGGCATTCCGGACTGGAACGTCGTGCTCGCCGCGGACGCCGAAGACCGCACGGGCGTCGAGTGGTCGAACCTCAACCGCCTCGTCCAACAGGCAATGCCCGCCGTCGAGGACCTCATCGCCACCACGCCCGGAACCGCGCTCCTTGAGAACGTCGGGCTACTCGCTCGCTACGACCAGCTCGGTCTCTTCGACCGTCTGAGGGCACGCATTATGGCCGGCGCGCCGCTGCGCGCTTGCTGGACGCTGCTTCTCGCCGACGACCAGACCGACCGTCCGGCAATTGACGGCCAAGCCATCCCCGTCCTTACCCCGAACGAATGGTCGCGGATCCCCCGATCGTGGCTGCGCAACCTGCACCGCGCCGTCGCCCGAGGAGCCGCATGATTGATCGGGTCGCATTGCTCGGGACGCTGAAGCCGCTGGTCGGTGTGCTTGAGGATTCGATCCGCGAGCGTGTGGACGAGACGCCTGAGCTAGCTGAACATCTAGCGCTGGAGCACAGCCGGGCGCTGACCGCTGAGCGCACGGCAATGTCGCTCGAGGAGTGGCGCGAGGGCGAGTTCACACAGGCGGCGGTGGCATGGGTGCTGGGCTGCGTGTTCGTCAGGTTCTTGGAGGACAACGGGCTGATCGAGCAGCCGTTGATCTCTGGTCCTGGGGAGCGGCGGGCGGCAGCGCTAGGACATCGCGAGGAGTACTTCCGCGTGCATCCGGCGCACAGCGATCGCGAGTACCTCGAGGCCTGCTTTCGTAAGGTCGCGGCCCATCCGACGGTCGCCGCGCTCTACGACGAGCGCCACAACCCACTCTGGCGTCTGGGACCGACGGCGGACGGCGCCCGCGTCCTGCGCGAGACGTTCGCTGCGATCGATCCGGACAGCGGTCTGCTCGAGCACGGCTTCGCCGACGCCGGCCTCGACACGCGCTTTGTCGGCGATCTCTATCAGGACCTCTCCGAGGCGGCGAAGAAGCGCTACGCGCTGCTGCAGACGCCGGAGTTCGTTGAGGAGTTCATTCTCGATCGCACGCTTGATCCGGCGATCGATGAGTTCGGACTCGAGGAGGTGCGGCTGATCGACCCGACCTGCGGATCGGGGCACTTCCTGATCGGCGCGTTCGTGCGGCTGTTCGCGCGCTGGCAAGACCGCGAGCCCGGCACCGAGCAGGCGGTGCTCGCGCAGCGCTGCCTAGACCAGATCGCCGGCGTTGACCTCAACCCCTACGCAACGGCGATCGCACGGTTCCGACTCATCATCGCTGCCCTTCAGGCATGCGGAATCACCCGGCTGGCCGAGGCGCCCGCGTTCCACCTCAACCTCGCCACCGGCGACAGCCTCCTCCACGGGCCGCTGCCCGCGGACGGTGCGTCAATGCTCTTCGATGCCAACCGCCTCAATCAGAACATCGCGCATGTGTTCGAGAGTGAGGACGCCGCTGAACTCAAACGCATTCTCGGCCGCGGCTACCACGCCGTGGTCGGGAACCCGCCCTACATCGCTGTCCAAGACAGCGCTCTACGCGATGCCTACCGGGCGCGCTACGCGAGCTGCCATGGCCAGTACGTACTCACAGTGCCGTTCATGGAGCGGTTCTTCGAACTCGCGCAGATCCCCGACGACAACGGCAGCAACCGGGCTGGCTTCGTCGGAAAGATCACGGGCAACAACTTCATGAAGCGCGAGTTTGGGGTCCCGCTGGTGGAGAAGTTCCTGCCCTCGGTCGATGTGCAGACCGTCATCGACACGAGTGGGGCGTACATCCCGGGTCATGGGACTCCGACGGTCATTCTGTTTGGACGAGGAAGACCACCTCAGCAGCCAAGCCTGAGGGTCGTGGACGGCATTCGCCGAGAGCCCGGCCAGGTGGACGATCCGAGCCGTGGGCGCGTCTGGTCGTCGATCTGCGACTTGGTGGATGCACCTGGTGAGGCGAGTGAGTACGTGCGGTCCACGGATATCCCTCGCGCGGAGCTGCTCAGCCACCCGATGATGCTCGGGGTGGGACGCGATCTGCTGAGGAGGATTCGCGCCTCGGGCGGTCAAACGCTCAACGAACTTGTGACAGACGTAGGGTCGATGTCCGCGACTCGAGAAGATGCGGCCTACGTCCTCCCGCGCCACGCGGCGCATACACGCCGGATTGCCCCGTACGTAGCGCCGGTCGTCGGCGGTGACGTAGTCCGCGACTGGGTCTGCTCTGTGTCCGAGAGCATCATCTTTCCGTACGAGGAGGATCTTGCGCCAGCGGACGGGCCTCCGCACCGCATCGCTCGCCTGCTCTGGCCAAATCGGACGGCTCTCCGTAGACGCTTGGACTTTGGAGGAAGCATGGACGACCGTGGCCTCGAGTGGTTTGAGTTCTCACGGTTTGTCAAGAAGCGCTTTGGCACGGACGCGATGATCACTTGGGGAGAGATCACGAGCCATAACCATTTCGCCCTAGTCCCGGATGGTGCGGTCTGCAACATGACATCTCCGGTCATGAGCTGTGCCCCGGGTACTCCAGTCCGCCGCTACCAGGACTTGCTCGGTCTTCTCAATAGTTCGGTCTCTTGCTTCTGGCTAAAGCAGGTCTGCCAGCCCAAGGGTGCGCATCTTGCTCAGACGAGAACACGAGAAGAGCGATACGCGTTCAACGCCGAGAACGTCAGAGAAGTGCCGGTTCCCCGGGTTCCGGTTGCCGGTCTAGGGGCGATCGGAGATCTGGCAGCGCACCTGACTCGCATCGCAAGCGAACGAGACAGACTGACGGAGCTCATCGCCTCTGAGCCCGTCGAAGGACTGGCTGAATGTGCTGAGCGCCTGCGAGCCTGCGACGACGCACTAACGCGGCGGTTGGTGTCCTTGCAGGAGGAGTTGGATTGGAGCGTCCTCCGCGCATACGGCCTCGTCCCGGATGACCTCCCCATACCGGGAGCCGACGCGCCGCCAATCACGCTAGGGCAGCGAGCCTTTGAGATCGTGCTGGCGCGGCAGGTGGCGTGCGGGCAGGCCGAGACGTCCTGGTTCGGCCGGCATGGATCCACCCCAGTCACGGAAGTCCCCGCCGAGTGGCCCGCCGAGTATCGGGATGTCGTTGAGCGTCGGGTCGCGCTCATTGGCTCGGACCCAGATGTCAGCTTGATCGAGCGCCCGGAGAACAAGCGCCGATGGAACCGCGTGGCCTGGGAAGATCGCCAGCGCGAGGCGCTCGCAGTCCTCGTGCTCGACGCACTCGAAGATCACCAGCTCTGGGCCGACCTGCGGCCTCGCTCGACCGCAGAGCTCACCGATGTCTTGCGCGTGCAGCCGGTCATGGTGGAGGCCCTTGAGCTGCTCTCCGAGCGGAAGGACGCCGATCTCGCCGCGACGGTGCGTCGACTAGTCACGGCCGTCGGCGTTCCGCAATTAGCTGCACAGCGACTCACGGAGAAGGGACTGCGCAAGCGTGCGGTGTGGGAGCGCGTGTGGGATCTACAGCGCGCCGAGGACCGGATAGACGCGCGAACCGCACTCCCTGAGACCGATCCAGCGCGACTCTCAAGATCCGCCGCAACGGAGCTCAAACGTGAGCAGGTCGGGGAGATCCTGATGCCGCCGAAATACACGAGGGCGGACTTCCACTCAGGAGTGTCGTGGATGCATCGCGGAAAGCTCGACGTGCCCAAGGAGCGGTTTGTCCTGTTGCCGAGCGCGGAGCGCGGTGCGGACAGTTCACCGGTCGTTGGCTGGGCCGGATGGGACGAGCGCGACCTGGCGCGTGCGTTGGCTGGGCGGATCATGGAGCTGCGGGAGCAGGAGGCAGCCGACCCGGACCGGCTAGTGCCGCTGCTCGCGGGCGTGCTCGAGCTGCTGCCTTGGATCCACCAGTGGTATCCCGAGAGCGACGCGCTCTACGGCGGTCCACCTGGGCAGTACTTCGAGAGCTGGCTCGACGGGCAACTCGCCGAACTCGCCGTCACCCGCGACACGCTGCGATCCTGGCGACCGTCTACACCCGTTCGCGGAAAGAGGGCATAGGCGACATCCCCATGAGCGTGCTACTTCGAGAAGTCATTGAGATCCCCGAAGCCGTCCACAAGGGCGACTTCGTCATGTCGCTGGCGAGCGGCGTCGCCGACAGCAAGGCAACGCTCGAGAGCTACGTGGTCACCCCACAGCTCGCGGATGCATTCAAGGACGCGCTTCGCTTCATTGCAAAGGCCGTCAGCGACAACAAGAGCAAGGCCGCGTACCTCGACGGCAGCTTCGGCTCCGGCAAGTCGCACTTTATGGCGGTGTTGCATCTGCTCCTGCAGCGTGATCCCGCTGCCAGAGAGATCCCCGAGCTGGCTGAAGCGATCGCCGCCAGCGACCCGGTCCTGGCGCCGTGCACCTTCGCCCTCGTCCCGTTCCACATGATCGGGGCCGAGTCGATGGAACAGGCGATCTTCGGCGGCTACGTCAAGCACGTCCTCGAAGTGGAGCCGGGTGCGTCGCTGCCGGGCGTCTACGCGGATGAGCCGCTCTTCGAGCAGGCGGAGGTGCAGCGCGGCCTGATGGGGGACGACTCGTTCTTCGCTGCGCTCAACGCCGATCAGGTCACCGGCGGCGGGGCGTGGGGCAGTCTCGAGGCGTCCTGGGATGCCTCGACCTACGGGCATGCGCGAACCGCGCCAGCCGGGGATGCCGAGCGCGGCCGGCTTGGCGGCGCGATCGTGGCGCGGCTGCTCCCTGGTTTCGTGAACGCGATGAGCGGGAACGCGACCGGCTACGTCGATCTCGACACGGGCCTCGCCGAGCTTGCTCGCCACGCTCGCGACCGTGGCAACCAGGGACTGATTCTGTTCCTCGACGAGCTGATCCTCTGGCTCGGCAGCCGCATCCGTGACACCGCGTTTGTCGAGCGTGAAGGGCAGAAGCTCATCAAGCTGATCGAGTTCACGACCGAGCGGCCGATCCCAATTGTCTCGTTTGTCGCCCGGCAGCGCGACTTACGCGAGTTCGTCGGCGAACAGATTCCGGGCGCGGAGAGACTCTCGTTCGCCGACGCTCTCGCGCACTGGGAAGGACGCTTCCACAGCATCAAACTGGCTGATCGCAATCTGCCGATGATCGCTGAGCGACGGCTGCTGCGACCCAAGAGCGAGGCGGCACGCCAGCAGTTGGACGCCGCGTTCGCCGAGACCGAGAAGACGCTTCCGCAGGTTCTTGACGTTCTCATGACCGAGGAGGGCGACCGGGAGCTCTTCCGCTCGACCTACCCGTTCAGCCCGGCGTTTATGTCGACGCTCGTCGCCGCCTCGTCAGCGCTCCAGCGCGAGCGCACGGCGCTGCGGGTGATGTTGCAGCTGCTTGTCGACCGCCGTGACGAGCTCACGATCGGAGACCTGGTCAGCGTCGGTGATCTGTTCGACGTCCTTGCGCAGGGCGACGAACCGTTCAGCGACGACATGAAGCGCCACTTCGACCACGCGCGTGAGGTGTACCGCGACCAGTTCCTTCCGATGTTGCTTGAGGCTCACGGCCTCAGCGCGCCCGAGCTTGCCGACCTCCAGCCAACGCATCCGTTCAGCGCCGATGACCGGCTCGTCAAGACCCTGCTGCTCGCCGCGCTCGTGCCCCAGGCCGGTCCGCTGAGGAACCTCGACGTCGCCAAGCTGACCGCGCTCAACCACGGGTCGATCGCCTCACCGATTCCTGGCGGCGAGAAGGGGATCGTGCTCGGCAAGCTCAGGACCTGGTCCTCACAGGTCGGAGCGCTCAAGGTCACCGGGGACGCCCAGAACCCGAGCGTCGAGCTGCGACTCACCGGGGTCGACGTCGACTCGGTCATCGAGCGCGCGCAGCATGTCGATAACACCGGCGAGCGGCGGCGGCTCATCAAGGGGCTCGTCCTCTCCGAGCTCGGTGTGGATACCGACACGCGGCTCTTCAGCGAGCATCAGGTCATCTGGCGCGGGACGCAGAGGACCGTCGATGTCGTGTTCGGGAACGTGCGCGACGCGAGTGACCTTCCGGACGAGGCTATTCGCGCGAGCTCCGGGCGCTGGAAAATCGTCGTTGACTACCCGTTCGATCAGGGGCACACGCCGCTCGAGGATCTTGATCGCCTTGAGCGCTGGCGTGAGGCTCACGGGCAGACGGACACCGTCTGCTGGATACCGGCCTTCTTGTCAGCTGGCCTTCAGCGCGACCTCGCCAAGCTCGTGGTCATCTCGCACATCCTTGGCGGTGAACGGCTCGAGCAGTTCGCTGATCACCTGAGCCCGGGAGACCGTGTGCAGGCACGCGGACTGCTGTCGGATCAACGCTCGGCGCTCGATCAGCGGTTGCGAACCGCGATCCGTCAGGCCTACGGCGTTGAGCGTGCAGTACCCGAGACGATTGACACCTCACACGGCATCGAAGATCGCATCCAGTCCCTGCGCCCCGGCTTCACCGCGCAGATTCCGATCGGCGCGACACTCGGCGACGCGTTCAACGGCTTGGTCGAGCAGCTCTTCGACCACCAGTTCCCGAACCACCCGCGCATCGAGATCGCCTACAAGGCAGCCAACCTGCGCGTCGTGCTTGAGGAGGTGCTTCGGGCCGTCGATCAGCCCGATGGGCGGATCCCCGTGCCATCCGATCGGCGCAAGGTGATGCGTCAGATCGCGAACCCGCTCGAACTTGGCACCCAATACGAGGAGCCGTTCGTCCTCGGAACGCACTGGAAGGACCGCCTCGACCGCGCGATCGCGACCGCTGCGCAGGGCGGACAGGGACAGATTACGGTCGGCGACCTGCGGCGTTGGATCGACGAGCCTGAGCCGCTCGGGCTGCCGCGCGACCTGCAATCGCTCGTGATTCTCGTCTACGCCGCGCAGAGCAACCGGGTCTTCCGCCAGCACGGCGGGCCCGTGCAACCGGCGCTTGACAAGCTCGAGGATGACCTTGAGCTCGTCAGCCCCGAACTCCCGCCAGAGGAGGCGTGGAGGACCGCGTGTACGCGCGCGAGCTCCGTGTTTGGCATCGGCGACGTGAACCCGGCCCGCAGCAGCTTCGAGACGCTGGTCTCACGTCTCCGGACCAAGGGGCAGGAACTCCTGCCCGAGATCGAGACGCTCCTTCCGCTCCTGGAGATGCGGCTACGAGAGCTCGGCGGCGACCTTGACGACAGCCGCCGGATGAAGACGGCGCGGATCGCGCACGAGGCAGCCGAAGGCCTGGTGCTCAGCGACGAGTCGGTCAAGGTCATCGAGCGGCTCGCCGCGCTTGACATGCCCAGCGAGCAGCACGTCGGCACCGCGCTTGCCTCGGCCAAGACGGTGAGCTCGGCGCTCAGCGGTGAGCGCTGGCAGTTGCTCGGCGTTGCGATCGGGCGAGCCGACAGCGGAGAGGCCGGGTTCGTCGAGGTCGTCGCCGCGCTTCGCGACGCTGTGAGCGCCGATGAGTTCGCCATCGAGCTGGAACCAGCGGTCGCCAAGGCCTATGCGGACGCCGTGAAGCTCATCGGACCGGCACCTTCGCCACCCTCGCCGCCCCCGCCGCCAGGCGTCACGGTCGTGCGCGGGGACAAAGCCGGCCTGGCCGTTGACGAGGCACGTGATGAGCTGGACCGGCTTGCCGCGGAGGACGGCGAGGTCCAGGTCGACCTGCGCTGGACCATCACCACGAGAACGCCGGACGCTTGACCGCAGCCATGACACCGGAGCGGCTCCGTCCGCACCTGGAGAGCTGGCTGGCTTCCGGTGGCCCCGGCCGCACGTTCGTCGTGCACCTCGACGGCCCCTGGTCGGGAGCTGAGCAACTCCTCGTGGGCGACCAATACGTTGACGTCCACGTCTGCCCGTCGGAGCTCGCCGTGCGCGAGGAGCTCACGCGCCCACGCCCCGACGGCCGGTCGGTCGTGCTCCTCAGCCCGGCCGAGGTTCAGGGCGCCGATCTGCTCGCCCGGATCGCCAAACGCCGCGTGCTGCGACTGCACGCATGGGATGCCGTGCAACACGTGTTCGGGGTGCGGCAGATCGACCCACTCCTTCTGGGCGAGAAGTGGATGGCAGAAGCGCTCGTCGAATCGGCCCCCGCGGGCGGATACGAGCGCACAGCTGCCCAGGGCCTCGACGCCGACCGGGCGTGGCGCTCGCTGATGCGCCACCGCTTCGCGATCGACACGGACGCCGGCCTGCCCGGGTTGCTGTCCTGGTGCGGCAGCCCCGATACGAGCCGGCTGCTCGGGCGTCCGGAGGACGAGCGAGCAGCCGCGACGCGCCGGCTCACGAGCATGATCGATGGCGCTGCCCCGGTCCTGGCGCTCACCGAGACAGGCAAGGGGGAGCAAGCTCTTGCGCTCGGGCTCGTGATCCGTGTCCTGGTCGACGGTCCTCCGGGTGAAGCGCGTGCAACGGCCCGCACGCTCCTCAGCGTGATGCTCGGCGGCTGGGTGTTTGACGAGCGCGACGCGCGCGCGTGGGCGCAGGCGTCTGAGGAGCAAGTCCAAGAGCTTCTTGGCCGCGACGCTCCCGCCGGTCAGGCCGCGCTACAAGCAGCCGATGGCGGCGTCGCCGCGCTGCACGCCGAGCCACTTGTCGGCGTCAGCGACTTGCTGGCCGCCGGGCTGCGTGCACGCCTCGGCGAGCTCGGTGCCGTGCTCGCCCGGCGCCGCGCCGGAGACGCGCAGCCCCGTGAGATTGAGCGCGCCGCCGAACGTGTCCGCAGCCACCGGCTCGACGAGCATCGCGGTCTCGCGACGATGGTCACCCGCCTCGTGCGCTGGCTCCAGAACGAGGCGCCGGATCCCGCTGACTTCCGTGCGGCAGCCGAGGCCCACGCTGGGGATGAGTCCTATGCGGACTGGGCCCGTACGGCGCTGCGCGCAGCAACCGGCGAGCCGGCACTCGACGAGGAGCTTCGAGCCCTGGTCGCCGAAGCTGACGAGCGGCGTCGTCAACAGGACGTCGCGTTCGCTGCGCTGCTGGCGAACTTCGTTGGACACGCCGCCCCAGGCGGTCCAGTGCTGGGCGTCGAGGAGGTTCTCGAACGCATCGTCGCCCCGCTCGCCGAGCAACGCCCAGTCCTGTTCCTCGTGCTCGACGGGATGAGCCACCGCGTCGCCTCGGAGCTGACCGAGGACGTGGTCGCCCGGGGGTGGATCGAGCTGCGCCCGTCCGAGCAAAGCACGCGGACGCTCGTGCTCTCAGCATTGCCGAGTGTCACCGCCTACTCCCGCACCAGTCTGCTCAGCGGCACGCTCGTGAAGGGCAACGCCCCAGACGAGGTCAAGGCGTTCGCTGCCCACGTCGGGCTCGGCGCGGTCAGCAAACGCGGCGGCGCCCCGCTCCTCTTCCACAAGGGCTCACTGAAGGATCCCCACGGCGGGCTGGCATCCGACCTGCGATCCGAAGTTGCGGGCGATCGGCGCATCGTCGGCGCGGTCATAAACGCCATCGACGATCACCTCGCACGCAACGACCAGCTCGCTGCGCCGTGGAGCGCGACATACGTGCCGCTGCTGCGCCTCTTGCTCGACGAGGCACGCAACGCGGGACGCCTCGTGATCCTCGCCAGCGACCACGGGCACGTCCTCGACCACGGCGGAACAGCCCGCAACGGGGGCCCCGACCACGGTGAGCGTTACCGTCGCGCGACCGACCCCGCTGGTGACGGCGAGCAGCTCGTCGAAGGAACCCGGGTGCTCGTTCCCGAGGGGCGCTGCGTGCTCGCAGTCGATGAGAACGTGCGCTACGCACCACGCAAGCACGGCTATCACGGTGGCGGAAGCCCCCAGGAAGTGCTCGCTCCGCTGCTGGTCTTCGCCCCTGGACTCGCCGAAGGACTCGACGGCTGGGCCGAAACCCCGTACGACCCGCCGGCCTGGTGGACGAGCGACGTTGAAGCCGAGCAACAGCCACCGGGTGTCGCGGCGCCGACCGCACCGATCGCGACGGAAGAGCCCACCGGGCAACTCACGCTAGGCGGCGAGACTCCGCCGGCCAGCGATCTCGGTGCGGCCGAGCCGGCCTGGATCATTCAGCTGATCTCGGCCGAGACGTTCGTGACCCAGCTCGCTGCCGCAAGTCGCAGCCGGGTCTCCGAGGAGCGGATCGTTGCAGTCCTCGCCGCTCTCGACGCCGCCGGCGGCAAGCTGCTGCACGATGCGCTTGCACGTCGGGTCGGCATCCCGCCACTGCGGCTGACCGGCACGCTGGCGGTGATGCGCCAGCTCCTGAACGTTGACGGGTATCCGGTGCTCAGCGTTGACGAGGACACCGGCGACGTCGCCCTTGACGTCGCGCTGTTGCGCGAGCAGTTCGGGCTAGGAGCCGCGTCGTGACGATGCCCAGCCCGCAGCGTCGCCAGGAGATCATCGACGCGCTCAGGCGAGGGACGGTGCCCCAGCGTGGCCTCGACGCGTTCGCGGTCGGCCTCGAGGCACTCACGCCGACGATCGAGGAGGAGTTGCGAGCGGTCGCGAACGGCGGCGCGCACTTCAAGGCGATTCGGGGTGACTACGGAAGCGGCAAGACGTTCTTTGCGCGATGGCTGACAGAGCGCGCGAAGGCCGAAGGCTTCGCCACGTCAGAGGTGCAGATCTCCGAGACTGAGACGCCGCTGCACCGGCTCGAGACCGTCTACCGCCGGCTTGTTGAGCGGCTCGCCACCGCCGATGTTCAGCAGGGCGCGCTCCGAACAGTGCTCGAGCGATGGGGCTTCGCGCTCGAGGAGGATGTGCTCGCGACCGGCGAGGTCGCCGAGCACGATGAGGCGGAGCTTCAGCGTCGCGTCGATGAGCTGATGGAAGGGCGTCTGACGCAGGTGAGCCGCAGCGCGCCCGGGTTCGCTACCGCGCTGCGTGCGCATCGTGCCGCGCTGGCAGCTGGAGATTCGGCGCAGGCGGACGGCGTGCTTGCGTGGATCGGTGCGCAGCCGAACGTGCCGGCGGCGGTCAAGCGCAGCGCTGGCGTCAAGGGCGAGATCGACCACTTTGGAGCGCTCAGCTTCCTCCAGGGGCTGCTCGTTGTCCTACGTGATTCCGGGCATGCTGGCCTCGTCCTCGTCCTTGACGAGGTCGAGACCTTGCAGCGCGTGCGAAGCGACGTGCGCGAGAAGAGCCTCAACGCCATGCGCCAGCTGATCGACGAGATCGACGGCGGACGGTTCCCAGGCCTCTACCTCGTCATCACCGGAACCCCCGCCTTCTACGACGGGCCGCAGGGGGCGCAGCGACTCGCGCCGCTCTCGCAGCGGCTGCACACCGACTTCTCCGGCGATCCCCGCTTCGACAATCCGCGCGCCGTGCAGATTCGGTTGCCGAACTTCGACTTCGAGCGGCTCGTTGCCGTTGGGGTTCGCGTCCGGGACATCTACATCGAGGGTCGCGAGAACGCCGAGCGCCTGCGCACCCACGTTGACGACGCGTATGTCCAGACGCTCGCGCATGCGGTCGCCGGCGAACTCGGCGGTGGCGTGGGGATCGCGCCGCGCGTGTTCCTCAAGAAGCTCGTCGATGTTCTTGATCGCGTCGACCAGCACGCGGACTACGACCCGCTGCGTGACTACGCGCTGACCGTCAGCGACGGAGAGCTGACGCTGGAGGAGCGCGAAGCTCGCACGCCGCGCACCGCCGACGACGTCGCGCTCGATCTATGAGCGAGGCATTCGACCGGCTCCATCCTGCGGTCCAGCATCACATCGTCAACTCGCTCGGGTGGCGGTCGCTACGGCCGTTGCAGGAGCAGGCGATCGCCCCCGTGCTTGACGGTAAGCACGCGCTGCTCGGAGCGCCAACGGCTGGCGGCAAGACCGAGGCCGCGCTGTTCCCGCTGCTCTCGCGGATGGTCGATCAACGATGGCCTGGCCTTTCCGTGCTCTACGTCTGCCCGCTGCGAGCGCTGCTCAACAACCTCTACCCGCGCGTGCAGGGCTACTGCGAGCTGCTCGGGCATCGAGCGGCGATCTGGCACGGTGACGTGGGAGATGCCGAACGCAAGCGGATCTTGGCTGAGCCGCCTGATGTGCTGCTGACCACGCCCGAGTCAATCGAGGCGATGCTGATGTCGCGTCGCGTTGAGTCCGAGCGATTCTTCGGCGGCGTTCAGGCCGTCGTGGTCGACGAGATCCATGCGTTCGCAGGTGATGACCGCGGCTGGCATCTGCTTGCGGTGCTGGCGCGCCTGGACGAGCTCACGGGCCGGGAACTCCAGCGCGTCGGGCTGACCGCAACGGTCGGCAACCCGGACTGGCTGCTCGACTGGCTCGTGTGCGGCGGTGAGACGGAGCGACAGGTCGTGCTCGTTGGGGCCGGCGCGGCGGGAGAGCTCGAGCTGAGCGCTGACTGGGTCGCCAGCGAGGCCAACGCGGCGAAGGTCATCTCGTCACTGCACCATGGTGAGAAGCGATTGGTGTTTGCCGACAGTCGGGCGCGGGTCGAGTCGCTGGCAGCGGCGCTGCGCGCTGAGGGGACGACCGTGTTCGTCTCGCACAGCTCTCTGAGTCGGGACGACCGCCACCAAGCCGAGCGCGCGTTCTCCGAGACGCGGGACTGTGTCATCGTCGCGACCTCGACACTCGAACTGGGAATCGACGTCGGAGATCTCGACCGCGTCGTCCAGGTCGGTGCTCCGCGGACTGTGGCGTCGCTTCTCCAGCGCATGGGGCGCACGGGAAGGCGCGCTGGGGCGACGCGCAACTGCCTGTTCCTCGCGACGAGCGAGATGGAGCTCCTGCAGGCTCTCGCGCTGATTCGACTGGCGCTCGAAGGCTGGGTGGAACCGCTCGTCGCACCTCCTAAGCCAGTGAACCTCGTAGCCCAGCAGCTGCTCGCGCGGGTGCTCGCTGAAGGCCGGGTCGGACGCAGCAATTGGCCCGGGCCGTTCAGCTCCGTTCGCGCCCAGGCCGACCTCGACCCGGCTCTGCCCGTTGAGGTACTTGAACACATGGTCGCCCGGTCGGTGCTCGTAGAGGACGCCGGCATCGTTGCGATCGGACAGGTCGGCGAGCAGGAATACGGTCGGCGCAACTTCATGGACGTCACCTCCCTGTTCCTGACGGAGCCGCTGCTCGCAGTGCGCTGGGGCCAACGCGAGCTCGGATCGGTCGACCCATCGTCCCTCGCATCACGCGAGGACAGTCGCCCGACGATCCTGCTCAGCGGCCGTGCGTGGGGTGTGCGTGACATCGACTGGAACCGCAGGGTCGTGTGGGTCGAGCCAGCCGATGAGCCGGGGCGGTCACGCTGGGCCGGTTCAGGCGCGGCCTTGTCATTGGAGGTCTGCCATGCGATCCGATCCGTCCTGTGCGGCGACGAACGCCTGGACGCCCACGTCAGCATGCGCGCGGCGACCAAGCTGGCCGAGATCCGGGCGGACTACGACTGGGCGCGCGAGGGCCGCACCACCATCGTGCGGGAGCTCGCGCGCAGCCGGTCACGCTGGTGGACGTTCGCCGGCGCCCGTGCCAACCAAGCGATCGCATCGGCGCTTGACGCTGGCGGAGCGCCGACCATGGCGGTAGACGACCTGGGCATCGGCCTGCGGACGACGATCGGCCCGGAAGAGCTCAAGTCGATCACGAGCGAGATCGACGCTCGCACGCTTCGTGCCCCCGTCGGTTCGCAGCGGCTGGACACACTCAAGTTCGCGTCCTGCGTGCCTGACCCGGCGCTGGAACAGATGCTGGCGGAGCGGGACGCCGACGCCGCGGCGGTTGAACGAGTCCTCGAGGAACCGGTCAGCTCGTGGAGCGGGTGACAGGCGTGTGAGCACCGCAGACTCCACGTCGAGCGCCGATCAGCGCGTGGTGTCACCCGATCGCTGCGATCTTCCGCTGCTGAAGCCCCCGCTGCAGCGGGGAGAGCGACTGGTCTTCGAGTTCTTCGATCAGCTCTTGCCAGCCGAGTGGGAGATCTACCTCCAACCGTTCCTCAACGGGCAGCGGCCAGACTTCGTGCTGTTGCACCCCCAGGTCGGCGTCGCCGTGTTCGAGGTCAAGGACTGGGACCTGCGCGCGATGAGCTACGAGCCTGCTGCAGGGCGTGACGACGCGTACCTCCGCGTCCGAGACCACGACGGGAAAGCACACCATAAGGAGAACCCGCTTGCGCAGACGAGCCGCTACCGCAGGGACATGGTCAACCTCTACGTCCCAGCGCTGGGCACCGGCAACCGCATCGCGGCTGTGACGGCCGGCGTCATCTTCACCTCAGCCGACACGGATGAGGTGCAGGAACTTCTCGCTCCGGCTTTCGACGCGCTCCCCGCTGCCCAGCGACAGTACACGCCGGTCTCGGGGATTGACCGGCTGCGGCGTCGCGCCCTTGACGAGGTATTCCCCGAAGCGCGCAGGCAGCGCTCCAGCTACATGAGCGAGGAGATCGCTCGTGACCTTCGGCAATGGCTCGTGGAACCTGAGCACTCACGCGAGCAGCGGCGTCCGCTCGTACTCGATCGCAAGCAACGGGAACTTGCAGAGGCGACAACCCGTCCGGCGTACTGGAAACTCCGCGGACCAGCCGGGTCCGGCAAGAGCGCTGTGCTCGCTGCCCGCGCAGCGAAGATGTCGAACGAGGGGCGCGAAGTGCTCGTGGTCTCATACAACCACACGCTGCGCACCTACCTCGCGGACTTGGTCGTACGAGCGGGCGGGCGCAGAAACGCGCTCACCTGGCTCGGCTTCCACGACTGGTGCAAGCGGACCATGGGACAGGCTGGCCGACGCGGTCACTACGACGAGATTGCTTCGCGACTCGCTAGCGGCGACAAGAAACCGCTCGAGGACGAGATGGCCGAGGCGACGCTCTCCGCCGTCAATGACGGTGTGACTTCCTCGGCGGTTCCCCGCTACGACGCGATCCTCGTCGATGAGGGCCAGGACTTCCGTCCAAGCTGGTGGGCTGCGCTCCGATCAGTCCGCCGCGAACCAGGCGAGATGCTCCTGGTGGCAGATCGCGCGCAGGACATCTACGAGCGCAATCAGTACTGGACCGAGAACGCGATGACAGGTTCGGGGCTCGTCGGACGGTGGAACGAACTGAGGGTCAGCTACCGCATGCCGCCGGCGCTCACTGGCCTGGTCCGCGATTTCCGGGAGCGGTTTCTTCCTCTTCACGACGAGATCCTTCCGGAGCCACGGGCCCAACAGGAGCTGTCGTTTCTGCGCCTGCGGTGGTGTCAGGCCGACGCTCAAGGAAGCACCGCCGCATGCCTTGAAGAGATCGCCGCAGTGGTGGCAGGTGGCGCATTCAGCGACATCTGCGTCGTCACGACCACCCGGGACAGCGTCCTTGCCGTCGTAAGCGCCTTGAAGAACAGGAACATCGAGTGCATCCACACGGTGCATGCTGACCCCAAGCTCGAACGCCAGATGAAGCACTTCTTCTTCCGGGGCGACGCCCGGGTGAAGGTGACCACGATCCACAGCTTCAAGGGGTGGGAGATGCCGCGGCTCGTCGTCCTGCTGGACGACGCCGCTCCTGCGCTGGCCTACACCGCCTTGTCGCGCCTCTCCTCCGGCGAGACTGGCTCCGCGCTCAGCGTCGTCTGTACGGTCGATGCGTTCGCCGAATACGGGGCCACGTGGCCCGAACACCAGGACGATCGAGTGCTGGAGCCTTGACCGTAGAGGGTGGTCCAGCCCTGCGCCACGAGGGCGTGTCATGAAACTGAGCGAGTCACCGCTTGCAGCAATTGACCGAGAGTTGCGTAGGGCGGAGCGCCGCGTCCTCATTGCTAGCCCGTTCGTCGGCCGCCGCGTCGCGCTCTACCTGGCGCATGGGATCGAAAGTCGGCGCGAAGTCACAAGTAGCCTTGACGCACGAGCGCTGACGAGCCTGGCACCATCGCACTTCAAGGGTGGGTTCTCGAGCAAGGAGGGCGTGCAGGCACTCGTCGAGTCCGGTCTTGCGCTCCGGGCCATCACGAATCTCCATGCCAAGGTCGTAGTGATCGACGACTGGGCGCTCGTGGGCTCGAACAACCTGACCGAGGCTGGCGTCCGCCACGGCAATCTGGAGCTGGGCCTCGAGGTAACGGGGCAGGACGCGAACCGAGTCGCCGACTGGTTCGACAAGTGGTGGACCAAGGCAACCAGGGCCAACGAGGTCGCGATCGGTGACGTTCGGAGACTGCCCAGCGCCCCACGAGCCCGCTCACCCCACGGCCAGCCGGTCAAGGGCACGACGGTCAAGACGCCATTCGAATCCGTGGCCAACTTCGACGCTTTCTTCCGGCGCGCCGACGTTGAGTACGCAGTGATGGCACTGCGCGGGGGCCTGATCTCGCCAGCGGACGATCCGATCGGGGTTCGGCTCCATCGCATGCCGAAGAAGCGTTCGCTGGCGTATCGCAGCTGCGCGCTCCTTCGTCGACCGGATTCGCCCGCCGGCAATGCACTCGCTAGCACTCTGCTCATGGAGGTCCTCGCGCAACACCGCGAGGTGGCCGCACGCGCGCACGCGGCATACCGGCTCGGACATGACCGGCACCTGCAAGCAGGGCGGCGACAGAAGATCCGTGCCGCGCTGGAATCAGCTCGCTCGCAGGACAGCAAGGTCGTCGCACGCGCTGCCTCTCGTGCGCTGGCGGCGATGGCTAACCAGGCAGCGACAGGGGAATCCAAGAACAGCCCGTAGCGCCCGATCGAGGACATCGACGCTGCCCTCGGCCGCAAACGCCGGGCGGCGCGACCGGACGGCCGCTGCAGCTGTATCGCCGCGGGGCGCCCGCGCCACTCAGTTCGTTCCACCGCGGCGGAGAGGAGGAGCACCGCGCGGGGTGCGGGCCTTGTGCGGGCCCTTCGGGCAATGCGGGTCAGCGATCCATCCCGACTCCCGGCCGGCGTCCGCCGCTGAGTGCTCGTAGTCCGGCGAGCAGGCCGGCGAGTTCGTCATCGGCGTACGGGGCGTCGGGTTCGGGATTGCGGACTGTCGGGGTTGCTCGCGCTGGGTGCGCGCCCTCACGGTCCGGACGCGCACGCGGGTGAGCGCGCGTCGGATTGAGGTCGATGGCGAGGTTCTTGTGGCGGCGCTTGCCGAGGATCTCCCGCAGCCGCTCGTCGATCGGGTCGGGCTCGGGTTCGAGGCCGGGGAGCGGCCGCGTTTCCTGCGCCTCGGAGTGCAGGTAGAAGTGCGCCTCCTGCCGGTGGCGGGTGAGCGCGGTGTATCCCCACTCGCGGTAGAGGTCCTCGGAGCCCAGGACGAACGCGTGATCGACGCTCGCCCCTTGAAGGGCGTGGGCGGTGGTGGCGTAGGCGTGGTCGAGATGCCCGGCGTCGAGGTAGGCGGCGTCGAGTGTGGTCGGCTCGCCAGCGTCCGGTTGGACGACGAGTGTGCGGCGCTCGAGGTCGATACTGAGGACGCGGCCACGGGTGCCGTTGGTGACGGCGAGTTGGTGGTCGTTGCGGCGTGCCAGCACGCGGTCGCCCTCGGCGAACGCCCGGCCGTCGACGGTCAGCTCGTCGTCGCCCAGGCGTCGGTCGGCGTGCATGCGTTCGCGGGCACGCCGGTTGAGGTCGGCGACGTCGCTGCGGCGGTGGGCGATCATCACGTCATCGCCGCCGGCCTTCGCGCACTGCCACCAGTCATCGACCATCCGCTCGCGGACCTTGCCGGGAGTCGGGGCGGTGTGGACGCGGTCGTGGTCGCGGTAGGCGCGCGCCCAGTCGTTGATCTTGCCGTGGCGCAGCGCGGCCAGTGCCTCGCGGTCCCACTCGTACTGTTGGCGGCGCACGTCGTGCAGTTCGAGCGCTCCGATGCGCCCCGCGATGCCGGCCAGTGCGCCGCCGGCGTCGATCTCGGGAAGTTGGCGGTCGTCGCCGACGAGCACGAGCTTGACGTCGGCCTGCTCGGCGTGACGGGCGAGCTGGGCGATCGCCCGGGTACCGACCATCCCGGCCTCATCGACGACGAGGACGTCGCAGGGCTCTGGCGCCCAGCCTTGGCTGAGATCGCCGAGGAGCTTGGCAATCGTGATCGACGGGATCGCGGTCTGCTCCTGCAGCTCGCGCGCCGCACGGGCGGAGAGCGCGCACCCGACGACGTCCTGGTCTGAGGCCTGCCACGCAGCGCGGGCAGCTTCGAGCGCGTAGGTCTTTCCGGTGCCGGCCGCAGCCCTGAGCACCTGGACGCCGTCGCCGCTTGTGGTGAGCGCGCGGACGGCGTCCCGCTGCTCATCGGCGAGCTCCGGCCGCCCGCTGAGCGCCGCGTCGACGTGCGCCGGGTCGGCGACCGCGACGCCGCTCCGCAGCCGCTGCCTGGCGGTATCGACGAGCTCCTGCTCCGTCTCCAGCATCGACGGCGTGCTGTAGCGCGGGCCACTCGTCGGGCTGGGCTTGGCCTCGTCGAGGCGGGCGGCGTGCGTGGAGGCCAGCCAGCGGTCGGTGAGCCGCTCGATCCGCTCAACACCCGCGCCGGCCGGGTGGCGCTCGCACCAGGCGCGGAGCACGTCGCGGCGGTCGAACGTGCTCGACTCCTTGGTGACGCCGGTCATCCCGCCGATCGCCCGCGCCGCCAGGTCCAGATCCGGGCCGGGATCGACCGATCGGTCCTCGAGCAGTCGCTCGAGACGGTCGGCGGTGAGGCCGTGCTCGGCGGCACGGGCTCGCCACTCCGCTCTGAGCCGGTCGACCGGGACGGCGTAGTCCTTGCGTTTGCGCGTATCCAGCGCGGCAGCGTCGGCGGCCTTGGGACTCTGCTCGCCGCGCTCGGCCATCCGCTCCTCGATCTCCAGCCGCCGGCGGGAGAAGTGCTCGATGACCTCGCGACTGACGCCCTGGAGTTCGGCGCTGCCGTGGATCACGTCGCTCCACTGCACGCCCAGGCGCTCGGTCAACTCGTTGCGCAGGGCAGCCTTGTAGAGGTAGCCGGCGGTCTTGGCGTGCGCAAGGATCGCGCGGCCGTCAAGCGTCGACCAGCGCCCATCGGCGAACGTCGTGTTCGCGACGACTGCGTGGGTATGCAGTTGCGGATCGCCCGCCCGCGATGTCCGGTGGCGGAACGCCGCGACTACGAGGCCGCCGCCGCGCAGAACCTGCCGGCCGTTGGTGCCGCGGCGCGTGAAGGTCGCCTCACGCTCCATGTAGCCCAGCGCCTGGCGGACCGCCTCGTCGTGAGCGTCGCGTACCGCCGCGGCGATCGCCGGCTCACCGACGCCGAACAGGATCGACACCGACTTCGGAGCACTGAACGTCAGATCGAACCCCGCCAGCCGGGAAGGGCCGGTCGAGCTGCGCAGTTTGCCGCCATCGTCAGGCCGGTGGCCGGCGAGCACCGCCGTGAACGGCTCGTCCTCGACTCGGCCACCCAGGCCGAGCTGCTGGGCTCCGTGGCCGTGCCAGGCGCCGGGAGCCTCACCGCCGCCCTGGTAGTAGTCCTCACGGCCCTTGGCGACCGCGTCGGTGTAGTACCTCCCCGCCTCGGGTGATCCGGCGAGCTTTCCGATCGACAGCACACTCCTTGGTCGGACGAGCTGCCCGACCACCCCCCTGGCATTTCTTGAAATGCAAGGGTGTGCCGGGTCGTTGGGGCCTGTCCCTGAGGCGGCTGTCAACGGACCGTCGCGGCCCGGGTTGCGGTGGCTGCTGAAGCTGGCGGTCCGGTGAGCGTCCGGGTTAGGGACCGTTCGAAGGACGAGCTGCGGTGCCGGGCGTGGATCCGGACTGAGTGTCGGTCAGCTGGTGGTGGCGAGTGGGATGCCGGCGAGTTCGAAGCCGAGAGCAGGGAGCGCTGCGGGCTCGCCGCGGCGCTCGCTCTCGGCCACGTAGTCAGCAAGGAGCGCGTCGAGCTCGCCGAGCTTCTCCAGGCCGCGCTCGACGAGGAAGCTCCGCGCGCCCGGCACAGCCGGCTTGTCGGTGACGCGCACGATGCCGTCGATGCGCTGGCCGTAGAGGACGCGCTCGCCAGCGGGGATCCGGTAGCGGGTCAGCTCGACGCGCTGGCCGACGGTCGGGAGTGGACGGCGCATGATGCTCAGCTCCCCCAGCGGGCGCTCGAGCCCCAGCCGCTGGTCTCGTTCTCGCGCACGCGCGTGGCGTCGAGGCTCTCGGTCGTGATCTCGTAGCCCTCACGCCGTTCGATCGCGCGCTCCAGGCGACTGTCGGGCTCCCCCTTCAGGAGCCGTTCGATCTCCCGGCTGGCCTCCTGCCTGGTGGTGGGGTACTGGAAGGTCTGGCCGCGCTGGCTGGCCAGGCTGCGCAGGTAGCTGAGTTGCTTGCGGGTCGGCTTGTCGTTGGGGCTCATGGCGGGCCTCCGGGTCGCGGGACGGGTCATGCCCGCGCGATGGCGGCCCGCGGCGCGGCGGGTCAATGCGCCAGCCCGACAGGGCCCCCGCCGGCCGCAGGCCGGTGGCGCTTGACGCGACGTGCCGGCGGGACGTCACGCTGGCGGGCGATGACGCCGTCGCCGTGATCCCGGTGCCCGCCACTACCCCGACGCCCGTGCCTCCTTCAGGGTGCGCCGGGCGCGATAGAGGTGCTTGTTGACGTTCGTGCGGCTCGCGCCGCACTGCTCCTGGATCTCCTGGTAGCTGTGCCCGGCCACCAGCAGCGTCAGGTAACGGCGCTGACGCTCGGGCAGCATCGCCAGCGCCCGCAGCGCCGTGCGCGCCTCCCGGCCTTGGTCGGGGTCGATCGCCGGCTGACCGGCCGATGGGTGCACCTCGTCGAGGCTGAGCTCGCGGCGCTCTCGCTCGGAGAGGCGGTAGGCCTCGCGGATCGCGACCGTCGTCAGCCACTGCAGCACGGTCGCCCGGTCGGGCTGGCGGCGCAGCAGGATCAGCCACGCCTGCTGGCAGGCATCGTCGATCATGGCGTCGGGGCCGTGGATGTGTCGGCGCACGCGGCGCCAGAGCACCTCGTGGTGGCGGTCGTACAGCGCCGCCTCGTCGCCGTGCAGCGCTGCGCTGCTCGTCTGCTGGATGGGCATGGAAGAGCTCCCCTCAGGTCGGGGGCCCCGCCGCGGTGGCGGGACCTGGTTGTTCGCCCCGAGCGCACACGCGAATGCGTGTGCCACCCTCGGGCGGCAACCAGACCCGCCACCGGGTCCGCGCTCTACGCCGCCGCGGCCATCGCCGGCTCCTGGGCGAGCAGCACGTCCTCGAGGCGCGAGGCGATCCGGTCGACGAGCCCGGCGCAGCGCTCCAAGACCGTCAGCTCGGCTTCCTGCGCCCACGAAGTCATGTACGGGATCGAGAACGCGAGGGTGTCGAGCCCGATCTGCTGGCAGACCGTGAGCGTCACGGACTCCACGACCAGCTCCTCCTGCTCGTAGGCGAGGGCGGGGTCACCCTCGCGGCGCTCGCTGCGGACCAGCGCGTGCGCGAGCTCGTGCACCAGCGTGCGCACGCTCGCGTTCGCGTCGACGCCCGCGCGCAGCACGATGCGCTTGGCGTCGAGCTGGATGTAGCCGCCGACGCCCTCACGCAGCGCCTCGTACCCGACCGAGTAGCCGAGCGTCGTCGCCAGTTCGCCGAGCGGGACGAGCAGGGCGGCGAAGTCCTCGCCCGCGACGCGCTCGATCGGCGGCTCGAGATCCGCCGGCTGCGCCGGCGACGGCAGCTCACTGACCTGCGAGCGGTCGAACACCGCGACGAGCTTGAAGAACGTCCGCGGCCGCTCGGCCGCATTCGCGCCGCTGCGCTCCCACTCCGCCAGCTGCTTCTTCGACGGCGGGCACGGCGCCCAGATCCACAACGCCCGCGAGCCCTTCTCGACGCAGTAGCCCAGCTCAAGCCACTTGCGAAACCCAGCGACGAACGTCGCCTGCGGGCACTGCAACGCGATCAGCAGCTGGTTGCCCAGGCTGTAGCGGCGGAACCGCCCGCGCGTGCGCAGCCACCGCTGCCACCCCGCGCTCGAGCGCAGCGCCTCGACGGCCTCCACCTGCAACGCCCGCTCGCGCTCACGGCGCGCCGCTCGCTCCTCGTCCCGGTCGCGTTCGCGCTGCGACGTCTTCTGACTGGCCATGCCAACACCCCTTCTCGGGTCCTGGCCCCACCCCGCTGGCGGGGCCGATCCCCGCCGACCCCGCACCCGCGCAGCGGGTGCGACCATTAGGCGGGAACGGCCCGGCAGCGGCGATGCTCTCTGGCACCCGTCCGGGAGTGCAGGGTTTCTTGGGCGTCCGCCGCCTACCGACTGGCCCCATCGCGCGGCGGCACACCGACCAGCGCGTTCTGCGTGCTGGCGGTCACCCAGGCCGCGTTGATCGCGCGGCCACCGACCCGTCTGCACGCTCTGCGGTTGACGTCAGGGCGGCGGTCTAGCATCGACCAGTGGCCGACCCTCTCCCGTTTCGCCTTCCGACCGGACGCATCGCCTTCGCGACGCTCGAGGCGCTGACACTGGTCGGCGCCACCCGTCCAGGGGAGGCGCTCGAGCAGGCGCTCGTTGTGGGCACCCGTATCGAACGACACGGCCGAGTGTGGCGAATGGGCCAGTGGCGACACGAAGGCCAGGCCGTTGTCGGGCGCATCGGTTACGAGTCCACAGCCACCGCCGAGTTGTGGGACGACGAGATCAATGACTTCAAGGAGACGTCGCGCCCACTCGGGCTGACGTCGCCCTTCGCGATCGACCCTCAGACGATGCGCGTCGCCTTCCAGCTCCGCGGCAAGGACATCAAGGCCAAGTCGTTCACTGGGGCACTCCAGGCGCTGCTCAACGAGGCGGCGCCCACGGATCGGTGGCGGGTCGCGCGAGAGACGCGCGTAGTGCCGTTCGACCAGTGGGCTGCAGAGGTCGAGCGCGTCACCGATCTTCGGTTGTACCTCGAGCGCCCAAACCCGCACTACGGCGACCGGGATCGGGTACGCGACATCGTCGAGGGCACGAACTCGCGCCTGGTGGAGATAGCCGCGCACGCGGATCCAGACGACCCGCAGGGCCTTGATCTCTCCGATCCGCTCGTCCGCGAGGCCATCGCCCACGCCGAACGCAACTACGGCCACTTCACGGCCGTCGCCGAGCAAGCCGGCGAGAAGAGCCAGTGGAGCTCCGAGCATGACGCGATGGCGGAGGTACGCACAGCGCCGGCCGACCCGACGACAAAGGAGGTCAGCACTAACGCCCTTCGGCGGGAGTTGGGAGACCCGACAGCTGACCAGGAGACGCTGCGCCAAGCCCGCGAAGCGCTCGAAGAGGAGGAAGCGCGCGCGCAGGAGGATGATGAGCGTGATGACTTCGAGTTCCTCGATGACGACGAGCGGCGCGAGTGAGCCCACAGCCTGACGTGACGTCCCGGCCCGGGGCTGACCTGTATGTCCGGACGGCGCTGAAGTCGTGGGACTTCGGCGTGGGCGTTGGCTGTGCGATGGTGGCAGCGGTTCTCGCGCTCGATGACGGGGTCCGCGGTCAAGGGGTGACGGTCGCGTTGGCCTCTTGCGCGGTCGGCATGGCCGTCCTCGGTGTGGTCCTCGCTGCGCTGGCAATTATCACGGCCTTCTTCGACGGCCACTACCGACGTGTCCTCGAGAGTGCCGGCGGGATCCGACGAGCCATGGCGCCGTACCTCCTCGTCGCGGGCACCGGCGGCCTCGCCGCCGTAGTCGGTCTGCTAACGGCGCTAGCCTGGCCGGCCTTCGGAGAGTGGACGCAGATCGTCGCTCTCGCCGTGACGGTGTTGCTGACGGTCTGGTCGGTAGCGGGAACCGTTTCGTTGGTGGAGATCACGCTCTTCCACGCCGAGCAGCGAGCGGCGCTAATGCGCGGCTTCGAGGAAGCTGCTGACGTTCGCGCACAGCGCCTCCGCCGAGCCGGCTCGCCGCAGTAGGCGCCGCTTCCGCGGAGCGGGGTGGGCTACGAGATCGTCAGCGCCGCGCTATGCGCTTGGCAAGTGGCGCCTGTAGAAGCGACCGCGAACGACGAAGCCGGGATATCGTCGCCAGATGCTCTGCACAGCGATCTCGGACGCCTACCGCACCGACGAGCGCGCAGACGTGTACGAGGCTCTTACGAGGGTCCTGGGGCCCGGGCAGGCGGATTGGACGACGAAGGGCGTCTACGCGTATTGGGATTTTGACTCACATGAGCTCTTGTATGTCGGGCTCGCCAATGACCTACCCGGTCGATTCGCTCAACACAACGGAATCACGCGGCATGCCGGTGGAAACAAGACGGTCGAGATCGCTGGGTACTTCGCCACGCGCGAGCGTCTCGGCTTCACGGTTCTGATCCAGAGCAAAGCAGTGCAGATCCTCGAAGACATCAACGCCATCGACCCGACGCTTGGAGCCGTGGCTCGCAACATCATCGAGGTCGGAGAGGGCCAGCTGATTGAGATGCATCGGCTGGTGCACGGTCGGTGGCCCGCGTGGAACAAGACGGGCGGTGCGAAGGCCGGGCAACGCTGGGCGACGGCAGCCAGAGGGCTGCTCGACGTCCTCTCCCTCTCTCGCGACAGCCTCTTCACCGCCCGCCGACCGCTGCGCGTCGTCGCGGAGGATCTGCGGATTCGGTTCTATGAATCAACCGTCCATGCCTCTCGCATGAGAGCGGTGATGGGCGCCCACTTCGTTGGCCGGATGCCAACTGGAGAGGAGGAGATCCAGGAGCTCGTGATGAAGTCGCTGATGCTTCGCGAAGGGCACCTCGTTCAAGACCTCGATACCACCGACGACGAGATCAGGCGGTGGGTTGCGCTCCTGGGCACGCCTGAGCAGTGGGAGAAGGACGCGCGCGAACACCGCGCGCGGTTCTTCGAAGCCGTCGGAGAGGGGCCTCTTCCGCAACGTGAGCAGCAGATGGTCGAGCTCCTCGATGCGACGATCAGCGAGGCCGCCCCGACCGCGCACATTGACGCTACCGCAGACATCCTTCGCAGCGGCTATCTCGACCGACCGCTGCTGCTCGACGAGGGCTGAGGCCAAGGGCCACCGCTCACGGCGCGACCATCATGGGATTCTGGAAGCAACGGCAACTCGAGCAAGGTGCCTACCACTTCTCAGCACCGCCGGGCTATGCGGTTTGCGACGCCTGTGTAGACGACGAAGCGCTTGCCGCGTTGATTCGTGACAAGTCGAGTGCCACCTCGTGTTCGTTCTGCGGACGCGAAGAAGAACGCGAAATCGCGGCCGACACTGACGCCGTGCTGATTCTCATCAGCGAGGGACTTCAGCGCGAGTGGGATGTCCCTGAGAACGTCCTGTACCGGGACAGCGAATCGCCGACCGGGTGGGCTGGGCCGGAGCCGTGGGACACCGCCGACGTCCTTGAACACGAGGGATGGCCCTTCGTTACCGAGTCGTTCGCTGAATTCGTGGTGGAGGCGTTTCGCGACGTGTCGTGGGTCGCGCGGGAGCCGTACGTCCTCACTGACCGCGAGGCGCTTGTCTTCAGCTGGGAGCTGTTTTCTGAAACGGTCAAGCACCAGACGCGCTTCCTGTTCGCGCTCCTGCCCGAATCACCCGATGAGTACGACGACCCGGGCGCACCGGTCCGTCGCGGTCTGCATTTCCTTCAGGAGATCGGCCGTCTCATCCAGTCCTACGACCTCATGTCCGAAGTCACGCCTTCAGAGCCGCTCTACCGGGTCCGGGTCTGCGATGCCGGCAAGGAACCCCGCACGGCATCAGAGCTGGGAGCGCCGTCGCCGCGAAAAGCTCGCCAGAGCCGTATGAGTCCCGCAGGCGTCCCGATGCTCTATTGCGCACGCGAGGTCGAGACCGCACGCGCCGAAACGGTCGAACTCGTCAAAGATCGCGGGCGCGTTGCCTGCGTCGCGACCTTCCGGCTCCGCACCCCGGTGCACGTCGTCGATCTCGGACAGCTACCGCCCGTGCCGTCACTGTTCGATCTCGACATCACGCGGCGTCACCGCGCCGAGCTGTCCTTCTTGCACGCCTTCAACCGAGACCTCAGTGCCCACATCGAACGGGACGACCGAATCCATGTCGACTACGTCCCAACCCAGGTCGTCACCGAGTTCCTGCGACGCGTCTTCCGCGACGCGGAAGACCACCCGGTCTACGGCTTGGCGTTCGATTCCGCGCAGGCCGACGGCGGCCGTAACGCGGTGCTCTTTGTCGAACAGGACCAGTGCCTCGAGATCGGCGAGTCCGAGCCTTTGACCGGCGGGCCCGCCGTCGAACTCGTGGACGTCGATCATCAGGCGATCTAGGCCCCGGGTCACGCGGCGCGCTAGCGGGAGCGCGTTTGCTGCAGGCGACCGGGACGAATGAACCTCCGGCGTGACGCGAGCACCGGGACCGACGGTGACGCGTCGCCCTGGGCTGACTAGAAGGAGGCCGTGAAGGTCAGCTCGTACGACACAGCTTCGCTGATCGCCGTGTCGAGCTCGGCCTGCAGCGCAGCCGTGGGGAACTTGCACTTGAGCGCCGCACGACGAGGACCACCTGAGCTATTGCCGGCCCGCCTTGGCGCCGTGCGCGGAGGTAGCCGAGAGGCGCGCTCGACGCACGCCGTCGGCTCACCTCCTACTGCCGCCCACTCGTCCGCGACAAACCCGTTGGGGTTAGCGCCTCTACCGAGGGTTCGAATCGCTCCCCGTCCGCTTGATGTCTCAGGGCCGCAGAAGCGCAAACGGCTCAAAATCCTTGGAAACGAGCGGTTTGGAGCAAGCTCTCGGGTGGTTCTGTAGGGAACCGAGCTGAGGGCAAGACTCCGCTGCCGAGCAGCGGCGATCGGTCACCGCAGGTCTTCCGCATCCTCGACTTCCTTGGAGACCATCCGCCACTTCCCCCTCATCACCGGCACCTTTCGGCTGATCACCAGGTAATCGGGCCCTTCTCCGCTGAGGCTCGCCCGCTCGTCGGAGACCGGCTGCGCCTCATCGAGCCGTCGAGTTAGCTCGTTCACCGTCTCGCGTTCAGCGGCTTCATCCCGCGGCTTCCCGAGCTCAGCCTCTTGGCGGTTAGCGATCGCGCGCCAGTCAGGGCGCATGTGCTTGTCCCACAATCGCGTGATCGCGTTGTCGAGCTCGGAAGGCGGGTACGAGGCGAACCGCATTACGCCGAGCTCCTTGATCGCATCGGGCAAAGCGTCGTAGTGCTCGTCGAGCTCGCGCAGCGCTTCCTTGAACTCCGCTGCGTCCAGGTACGACTGATCCTCGCGCAGGAAGAGCGGCGCCGTGCGTCGGTGCAGCCCATCGCCGGAGGTGAAGACCATCGCGAAGGGCAGGTAGTAGAGGTAGGCCATGTCGGCCTTGTTGCTCGCCCGGTCGCCGGAGATGAACCCGCGGTGCACGGCCAGGTAGAAGAGCAGGTCAACCTTGAAGACGTGGCAGGCAAACGGCGCGAACTGATCCAGCGGCTGCTTCCCCTCCGCCTCCCAACGCTCGACGGCCCACCGCTTGTACTCGTCAGGCACTCCGAGAAGTTCGAGGGCAAGGGCGATCACCGCCGGCTCGGTGCTTGAGCAGAACGAGTCGATGAACGCCTTGAGCTGCGGCAGGTCGGAGATCTTGCTGTCGGTCGGGAGGATGTTCTTGAGCACACCGATGCGTCGATCGGGGTCGTGCTCGGCAAGCTCCGCGCGCCAGCCCTTCGCCAGAGCGCGCTCGATCGCGAGGAAGTCGTGAGCCTGCCATCGCAGTAGGGCGGCCTGCTCGGGGAACTCGTCGATGTGAACGCCGACGCTGCCATCCGGTCCTTCCTTGACCTCGCCCGCATCGATGACTGGGCGGCCGTCCATCTCGAGCTTGTTGCCGGCGAGCTCGCTGAGAATCAGGCGTTGGTGGTGGACGTTTGGCGCCGCGCTTGGCGGAGTCTTCTCCGCCAGCCTCCCGACGATGTCTTCTGGCGTCCGCCCTTTGGCGACCTCCTTCTCGAGGTCGGCGAGCGTCTCGACGTAAATGATCGGAACGAGGTTCGCCAGAAGGAACGCGTCGAACCAGACGGCCTCGTCCACGTTGAGGGCCTGCAGCGCCGACTTGTCGAAGATCGTGATTGGCCCCATCCAGCGATCCTCCCACGCGAACTCAGAGCACCCGATCGGATTCGCCAACTGAGTCGCACGACACGCCGGCCGGGATCGCCAGTGTCCAAGGCTTCAGCGGCCGTTTGAACGGGAGACTCGCCATCAGCCGGACGCCGGCCACGCGCGACTATCCCAATCACTATCCCAACGAGCCCCCGAACCCCTGTAGAATCCAGCATTCATCGAGGATCCGTCGCATCCGGTGGCGGGCTCGAAAGCCGTTGTAGGGGTAACCCCTCTACCGAGGGTTCGAATCCCTCCCCCTCCGCTTTACCTGCATAGCGCTGGGCTCGTCGCTCTGCCGACACGATCGCCGACTTCACCACAAGTCGGCGATCGCTCGTTTGGGAGAGTTTGGGATAGTGATGTTCCCCGACCCAAAGCAGCTCTCGCCGAGGGTCGTGGAGATCGGGAGCGGGGCGGTCAAGGCGACCAGTCCGTCAGAACGACGGGTGCGAGTCGCGTAACTCTGCGAGCTCGGCGCCAGACACCTGAAGGAGCGCTGGAGCGGTGAAGGGCACGGCGGCCGGCTGAGAAGGCCACGTGCCGAACCAATGATCCTCACCTCGCGGCGACCGCGTACCGTGCGCACACGTGTTGCAGGATCCCGACGCCGGCCGGCCCCGAGAGCTGCAGACCCAGGCCCGCACGTTGTGGGCGTGCAAGGAGCGGGGCTCGTGATCGAGATCGCTCTGATCGTCGCCGGGCTGGTCTTGATCGCAGCCTGTGGCGCCTTCGTCGCCGCGGAGTTCGCTCTTGTGACGGTGGACCGCGCGTCGGTCGAGCGGGCGGCCGAATCGGGCGACCTCCAGGCGGTGGGGACCTCCGCACCAGCGGTCCAGCGCCAGCTCTCACTCAAACGCGCGGGCTGACCCAAACGAGCACCTGAGAGGCGGGCACGCAGTCGTCGGCCGCTCCCTGCCGTGGTCTCAGCCGCTCGGAACCGAGCCGGTCCCGGCGAACGTCGGCGGATGGGTCATGCAGGCGCGTTGGGTGCGCGAGGTCGGTCCTTGTCGTGCGGCCGGTGGTGGCGTAGCGTCGCGCCATGGTTCGCGTCCAGGCAGCCGCTGTCCTTGCGGGCCGCCGGTTGCGCGGCTGTCTCCCGGTCGCGCGGTTCGCTCTGGCGCTGCTGCGGGTGCGACTGGGGCCGGCGGCGCTCGCGGTGACAGCCCTGATGCTGCTCCCGGCGGCGAGCTCGGCTCAGGAACGCTGCAACGGGGTGCTCTATCCGGCGCCGGTCACCCCCGTCGTCCAAGCGGGGGTGCCGGTCTACGCCGGACACGCGACCGCGTTCAGCATCCGCTCCGGCAGCGACGTGGTCGTGCCCGGTTCGGTCGTGTTCGAGGTCGATGGGCCCGGCGGGCACGCGACGATCACGGCCGACAAGGATCAGCTCGGCCCCTACACGCCGCCCGCCGTCGGCCGCTACACCGTGTCCGCCCGCTGGCGCCAGTTCGCGTGCGCCGATGGCGACAAGTCCACCTACTACGACGTGACGACACCGCAGGTGACGTTCGACGCGCTCCCCGGTGAGCAGCCCAAGGTGAGCTACCGGACGATCATGCGGCCCCGCGCCCGGAACGCACCGGGAGCCGCGAGCCTGCTCGCATTCCTGGTCTGCCCCGGCAACAACGAGGCGCGCCGCAGCGACGACGCCGAACTGGCCGCCTACTACGAGCTCGGGTCGGCGATGCCCACGCACCGCTCGCGGCGGCTGAAGCTCACGGTGCCGGGCGGGTGTGCGAGCCGCGTGCTGCGGCTTCCCAGGCGGACCGTGGAGCGCGACGGTCTGTACATCAACGTCAGCCGCGGCCAGATCCTGGTGACCGCGACCGAACCGCTGCGGCTGCGGGTGCTGCTGGAGATCAAGGTCGCCGGGCGGCTGCTGGGACGCACGTACGGAACATTCCGGCCCTCGCGGACGGGCGAGCGCGTGACCCGCAGCTGAACGCAATCCCACGCTGAGCCGCGCCTGCACGCCCGTTCTTGTCCATCAGCGCGCGGCCTTCTGCGTCGTCAGCGCATGGGGCGCCACGAGAGAGCGTGGGCGTTCATCAGGGAACGAGAACCAGCCTCGATGGCCGCGAGCGTGCGGCGGCGGCGGCCGTCGGGCGACACCGCGCAGATGATCTCCCCGCGATTTCGGCTGTACCCGACGTAGGCGATCCAGCGCCCGTCCGGTGACCAGGCGGGCGCGGCAGCGGGTGCTGCGGCGATGCGATGGCGGCCGGTGCCGTCCGCCGCGATCACGTACAGGCTGGTAAACCGGCCCTGGCGGTTCTCGTAGACGAGTCGTCGCCCGTCCGGCGACCAGTCGACACCCCAGGTCTCCCCCGCGCCGGTGGCGAGCCGTCGGCGCGCGGTCCCGTCCGCTGCGCTGATGGAGAGGCGGAGATGGTTGCAGTCGTCCTGGGCGCTGGAAAACGCGATACGGGATGCGTCCGGCGACCAGCGCGCCGCGACGATGTTCGTGCAGCCCGGCTGCTCGCCCCCGATCTCGACCTGCTCGCCGCCGCCCGTCAGCGAGGTGGACCACAGTGTCCCGTTGGGACAGTCCTGCTGGCCACGCGCGGGGCGCGAGTCGACCGGGCCATCCCAGCGCGTACTGACGAAGAAGACTGCCGTCCCGTCCGGCGACCAGCCCGACGGCGTGTCCGACGGAGTCGTCGTGCACGGCGCGTCGGCGACCACGTCACTGACCCGCCGGACGCCACCACCGCCGGCACCCATGACCCACACCTCGGTCTCCGCGCGGATGTCCCCGTCCGGAGACGGCGGCAGCGCGGTGAGCCGGCTGAACGACAACAGCCGCCCATCGGGCGACCACAGCGGCGCGCCATCCAGGCCCGTCGTGCCCGGCTGGTGGGAGATCCGCCCGGTCCTCGGTGCGATGTTGAAGATCCCGGAGCGTCCGCCCTCGCCCTGCGCGAAGAAGCTGACCGGGCCGTCACGACCCGGATATGCCGCCTCCGCCGCCGCGGCACCGAAGCACAGCGCGAGTACGAGCACGGCAGCCACCGAAACCAAAGCGCGCCCTGAGCGGTACGAACCCATCGCTCAGATCATCCCCAGTACTGCGAGCGGCGGTCAAGCCGCACGCGCTGTCGCTTCGGACTGCCATGAAGGAGGGTCTGGCCGCCTCGGCGACACGCGAGTGAGGCGTGCAACGCTGCCGGCGTTTAGGGCGTGAAGTGCCTCCCGCGCCCCAAACCCAGGCGCAGCTGGCTACGTGAGCTCGTCGCGACCGTAGACGGCGCGCGCCCAGATGAAGCGCAGGGTTCGCGCGACGGCCGCGGTGCGATCGGTGGGTGGGCGGCCGAGGCGCTCGGCGAGGACGCTGGCGTTCATCAGCAGCAGTGAGTGCGCCACGTGCACCGGGTCGGGAACCGTCGCCCGTCCGGCGCGGTGCTCGGCGCGCAGGCGGCGCGCGACGGCGTCGATGAAGTTCTGCAGCAGCGTGTGGCGGTAGTGCCGTTCGACTGCAGCGTCGTGGAAGGAAGCTGCTTGCGCGGCGCTCAGCACGTGCCCGTGCTGAGCGTAGATCGCCGCAACGCCATCGAGCGCGTCGCCGAGGAGCGGGGGTTCGCCGGTTTCCAGCCAGGGGCGGGCGACGTTCATCATGTCGTCTTCGATGCGCCCCAACAGGTGCATGACGAGGGCGTTGCGGTCGGCGAAGTAGTTGTAGAAGCTCGACCTGCGCATGTCGGTGCGGCTCATGACCGCCTCGACGGTGAGGCTGCGAAAGTCGGTCTCGCGCAGGAGGTCCTCAGCGGCCGTGAGGATCACCGCCTGCGCCGCCTCTGGGGCTCGCCGTACCCGCTTCGGCGGTTGTCGCGGGGCGGCCCGCGAACGTGGCCCGCGACCGGCAAGCGCCGGCCGCGGATCCGCCCGGCCCGCCTGGGCTCCGGAAGCCATGCCGCGCCGGGGTTACGCCTGCTCGCCGGCCTCGAGTTCGGCCTCGAGCGCGACGATCACGACGCCGAGCGCCTCGGTGATCTTGGCGGCGGCGGACAGCGTGCGCGCGGTGCCGACGATCGGGGCGACAGCGATCAGGATGTTTTGGACCTGCTCGACGGTGACGCCGGCATCGACTGCGGCGCCGACGTGCATGAGGTACGAGCTCGCAGGGGCATCCACAGCGGCGAGGGCCGCGATGCGCGCTGCGACCAGGCCGTTGTCGTCCAGGCCGCAGCGGGAGATCGACTCTGCGGTCATGGCGGCGAGGGTGTCGAGAACAGGGGTCTCGGACGGCGTGGTGCTCATGGGTCCTCTTTCGGTTCAGTGATGACCCACGAAACGCTACTGACGCGGCGTCTACAACCGTAGTCAATACGGTTGGGCGTGTCCGCCACCGGCTCTACGGTCCGGTGCGTGAATGCGACTGCGACCGCCGACGCCGACGCCGACGCCGACGCCGACGAGGCTAATCCACGGCTCTCACTCCTGCTGGCGATGGCGATGTTCGTGCTCGTGGTGGACACGTCACTGATGAACGTGTCGATCTCCGCAGTCGTCCAGGATCTCGATACGACGGTCAGCAACGTCCAGGCGGCGATCGCGCTCGAAGCGCTGATCTCCGCCGCGTTCATCCTGATCAGCAGCAAGGTCGGCGATCTGATCGGCCGCAAGCGTGCGTATGTGCTGGGCCTGATGGCGTACGCGGTCGGCGCGCTGGCGATGACGCTCGCGCAGAGCCTGACCGCCGTGATCATCTTCTGGGCGATCATCGGTGGTCTGGGTGCCTCGCTGCTGCTGCCCGCGATGCAGTCGCTCATCCACGGCAACTTCGAGGGCGCCGCGCAGAAGAAGACCTATGCCCTGATCGGGGCGGCGGCCGCGATTGCCGCCGCGGTAGGACCGCTGCTCGGCGGCTTTGTCACCACCTATCTCTCGTGGCGGGTGGGCTTCCTGCTGGAGGTGGTCGTGATCGCGGTCGTGCTCTCGCAGATCGGACTGCTCAAGGACGTCCCGTACACCGGGGACCGGCAGGTCGACAAGGTCGGCGCCGCGCTCTCGGTGCTGGGCATGGGCGGCGTGGTGCTGGGCATCCTGGTCTGGCAGGAGGGCGGCGACTACGTCGTGCTGCTGATCTCGATCGGCGCGCTCGCGCTGTATGCGCTCGCCCGTTGGCTGGTGCGCCGCCACGGCGAGGGTAAGGTGACGGTGCTCGATCCGGATCTGTTCCGTCTCCCGCACTTCCGGGTCGGGATCTCCGGCCAGATGCTGCAGAACATCACGCTCGGCGGGGCGATGATCGCGTTGCCGATCTTTCTGCAGATCAAGCTGGAGTACAACGCGATGCAGACGGGCCTGTCGCTCGCGCCGCTGTCGCTGACGATGTTCGCGGTCGCGATCATCGCCGGGCGCAAGGCCGGCGACCGGCGTCCCGCGAAGATCATCCGGACCGGGTTCGCCCTGAGCACCGTGGGCATGGCGCTGATCATTCCGGTCGTGCCCGAGGCGGACTCGGGCTGGTATCTCCTGGTCCCGCTGGTAATCGCGGGCGCGGGGCTCGGCCTGCTCGTCTCGCAGCTCAACAACTACACGCTCGCGCCGATTGACGAGGAGCGGATCAGCGAGGCGGCCGGCGTCAACTCTGCGTCGGGCTCGTTCGGCCTGTCGTTCGGTCTGGCGGTCGCTGGCGGCGTCCTGCTGGCGACGATGTCGCTGGCGTTCACGAACATGACGAACGCCAGCCCCGTGATCCCGTCCTCGCAGCAGCAGCAGATCGCGCAGACGATGGAGGACGACGCGCAGGTCGTCAGCAACACGCAGCTCGAGCAGCTCGTCGCCAAGGAGCCCCCCGAGGTTCAGGCGGAGATCCTGCGCATCAACACCGATGCGACGAACCTCGCGCTGCAGGTCGCGCTGCTGATCCCGATCCTCGCCGGGCTGTTCGGGTTGTTCGACTCGTTCCGCATGATGCGCCTGCCCGATATCGAGCCCTCAGCGGCCATCGAGGGCGCGGCGCTCGCGTGAGGGCGCAGGCAGCACATCGACGGCTGTGGGCTTTCGCTGCGCTCGTCCTGCTCGCCGGAGCGGTCGCCGGAGCGGTGGCGATCGCGGTCGCCGCGTTCCCGCGCGGGCTCATCGTCCTGGCGTTCCTGGTGATTGCGTTGCCGCTTGCGTGGTATGCAGCGCTGCGCGAGGGGCTGCGGCGCGCGACGGGCCTGGTGCTCGCCGGTGTCCTGCTGACGGCGGTGCTCGCCGCGATGGTCATCGAGGGCCCGCTGGTCGCCGAGCTCGCGGTCGTGCTGGCGCTGGCCGGTGCCGTGGTCGCTGCGCGCGCGGCGTTCACCGCCCATGCGGAGCTCCCCGCCGCTCCGCGCCCGGAGCGTGCGGTCGTCTTCTGGAACCCCAAGTCCGGCGGCGGGAAGGCCGAGCAGGCCAAGCTCGACGAGGAGGCGCGCCGGCGCGGGATCGAGCCGGTGAAGCTCAACCTCGGCGATGACCTCAGGGCGCTGGTGAAGGATGCCGTGGAACGCGGGGCCGACGCGCTCGCGGCGGCGGGCGGCGACGGGACGCAGGCGATCGTCGCGGACGTCGCGTCCGAGTACGGGCTGCCCTACGCGTGCATCCCGGCCGGCACGCGCAACCACTTCGCGCTGGACCTCGGCGTGGACCGCGACGACGTGGTCGGCGCACTGGACGCCCTGGTCGACGGGCGCGAGCGCCGCGTCGACCTGGCGGAGGTCAACGGCAACGTGTTCGTGAACAACGTCTCCCTGGGGATCTACGCGGAGGCCGTGCAGCGCGAGGGATACCGCGAGGCGAAGCTGCGCACGATCGCCAGGACCGTGCCGGACACGGTCGGCCCCGGCGGCGCGCCGCTCGACCTGCGCTGGGAGGGCCCGGACGGACGGGAGCACACCTCCGGCGCGGTGATCCTCGTTTCCAACAATCCCTACCGGCTGCGCGCGGTCGGCGCCGGTTCGCGGCCACGGATGGACACCGGCGCGCTGGGCGTCGCCGTGTTCGAGCCCGGACAGGGGCGCGGCCACGCGCCGGTGCTGCAGTGGGCGGCCCCCGCGTTCGAGGTGCGCTCCGCGGACCCGGTCCCAGCCGGCCTGGATGGCGAGGCGGTGACGCTGCAGGCCCCGGTGCGGTTCACGAGCCGGCCAGCGGCGCTCAGGGTGCGGATCGCACCGCACCATCCCGGCGCCTCGCCCTCGGCGAACCTCCCTGACTCGCCCGCCGATGCGCTGCACCGGCTGCTCGCCCTGGCCGCAGGCCGACAGGACTGATGCCGGCCGCCGGGCGACTCCAGCGCTGGGCCCCCGGTGTGCGCGCCGCCCGCAGCTACGAGCGCTCGTGGCTGCGGTCGGACCTCGTCGCCGGCGTCGTCCTCGCGGCGATCCTCGTCCCGCAGGGCATGGCGTACGCCGAGCTGGCCGGGCTCCCCGCCGTCACCGGCCTGTACACGACGATCGCCTGCCTCATCGGCTACGCGCTGTTCGGGCCCTCGCGCGTGCTGGTGCTCGGCCCGGACTCCTCGATCTCCCCGCTGATCTTCGCCGCCATCACCCCGCTGCTCGTCGCCGGCGGCGACCCCGGCACGGCGATCGCGCTCGCCGGGATGCTCGCCATCCTCGTCGGACTCGTCGAGATCGGCCTCGGGATCGGCAAGCTCGGCTTCGTCGCCGACCTCCTCTCCAAAGAGGTGCAGGTCGGCTACATGAACGGCCTGGCGATCACGATCATCGTCGGCCAACTCCCCAAGCTCTTCGGGTTCTCGACCGACGCCGGCGGCTTCCTCGACGAGATCAAGAAATTCGTCGAGGGCCTCGACCAGACCAACACCACGACGCTGCTCGTCGGGCTCAGCGTGCTCGCCGTCCTGCTCGTCCTTCCGCGGCTGACCACCCGGGTGCCCGCCGTGCTGGTGGCCGTCGTCGGCGTCACGGCGATCTCGGCCGCGCTGGACCTCTCGGCGGAGGGCGTCGCCACGGTCGGAGCGCTGCCGCAGGGCGTCCCGACCCCGAGCCTTCCCTGGACCCAGGCCAGCGACGTCGTGCCGCTCTTCATCGCCGCGCTGGGCATCACGCTCGTCTCACTGACCGACACGATCGCCACGTCGGCGAGCTTCGCCGCACGCCGCGGCGACGAGGTCGACGCCGACCAAGAGATGGTCGGCATCGGCGCGGCCAACATCGCCGCCGGGTTCTTCCAAGGCTTCGCCATCTCCACCAGCGGCTCGCGCACCGCCGTCGCCGAACAGTCCGGCGCCCGCAGCCAGCTCACCGGGATCGTCGGCGCGCTGCTCGTCGCCATCCTGCTCCTCTTCCTCAACGGCCTGCTCGCCGACCTGCCGCAGACCGCGCTCGCGGCCGTCGTCATCGTCGCTGCGCTCTCGCTCATGGACCTCAAGGTGCTCGCGGGCGTGTGGAACGTGCGCCGCAGCGCCGTCGTCATCTCCCTGGTCGCCAGCGCCGGCGTCATCTTCCTCGGCGTCCTCCAGGGCATCATCGTCGCCGTCGCCCTAGCGATCCTGCTGTTCTTCCGCCGCAACTGGTGGCCGCACGGCGAAGTCCTCGGCATCACCGACGACATCGAGGGATGGCACAGCCTCGACCAATACCCCGAAGCCCGCCAGATCCCCGGCGTCGTTGTCTACCGCTGGGAAGCGCCGCTGTTCTTCGCCAACGCCGGCATCTTCCGCAAACAGGTCCGCGACCTCGCCCGCGACCGCCAGCCGCGCTTCGTCGTCCTGCAATGCGAGGCGATCACCGACGTCGACGTTACCGCCGCCGCGATGCTCCGCCAGCTCGACACCGAACTCAACGCGATCGGCGTCCACCTCGCATTCGCCGAACTCCGCAACCGCCTCCAAGACCTCGTGCTCCAGTACGGCCTGCTCGAAACGCTCGACGCCGAGCACTTCTACCCCACGCTCGACACCGCGATCGCCGCGGTCCACGAGCAAGCTCAGCAGGGTCAACAGCGCCGTTGACAACCCGTCCTCGTTCATAGAGACGAATCTCAGGCGCGAGCCGAACGGCGGCGGGCGGGAGCCAGCGCACGTCGGCTACAAGCGACCGGGACAAATGAAGGCACGCAGGCCCACGGTCTCCTCAACGGGGGTCGAAACCCGGGACCTCCGGCGTGCCGCGCGCAGAACGCTGCCGGCATTTAGGGCGTGACGTGCCTCTCACGCCCCAAACCCGGGGTATCAACCGCTCTCCACGGACAAACCGACCCTCGGGCCACGGGCGAAAGTCCCATGAACACGGGGGATCGCGGCGTAAACGCCGCCGACTGAAAATCGTGGTGTCCCCGGTTCGAGTCCGGGTCTCGCTATCGAAGTCCCTGCAAATCAGCACTTTCAGGCCTCAAACGCACGGCGTCAGGCTCGAACACAAGACACCACGATTCCCGACCGTCGTGTCGCCGGAACCGAGAAATCCTCCGCGCGCCTGCTTTTCGTCCGCAGCGGGCGTGAGCGACCTGGCCGGTCGGCGAGGTCCAGCGGCCCCGTCGGGGGGAGCGTGAGCCCGCGGGCCGCTGGCCGCGCGGTCAGACCTCAGCGACGCTGATCGCGGGGGCGTCGCGGCGCGCCTTCTCGGTGGCGGTTGCGAGGTTCGCGAGCGCGGTGTACTGCATCCGGTCGGGGTCGAGGTCGAGTTGCGCGGCGTCCTCGGGGTCGAGCCGTTCGAGCAGGTCCTTGGAGGCGAGGGTTCGGCCGCCGGTGGCGCACGCCTCGATGCGCGCGGCCTCGTTGACCTCGTCGCCGAGCGCGGTGACCTCCGAACGTCCCCCGGTGGTGACGGCGCCCATGTAGAGCGTCGAGCCCCAGTGCAGGCCGAAGCGCAGGACGACTTCCTCCGGCTCCAGGCCGCTGCGCTCGGCGACCCCGGCGAGCGCAGCGCGGAGCGTGCGGGCCGCGGCGATGCAACTCCGTGCCACGGCTGACTCTGAGCCGGCGGCCTCCGTCGGGAAGAACGCGACGATCCCGTCGCCCACATGGCGGCCGACGAGTCCGCCCGCATTGATGACCGCGGCGTCGGCGGCGCGCACGAGCCGCCGGCCAACGGAGAAGTAGCTGGACGTCGAGAGGCGCCGTGCGAGCGCTGAGGAGCCCTCGAGGTCGGCGAAGAGGATCGCGGCGGGCCGGCGGCGGGCCTCGGCGACCCGCTGCATCAGCTCGAAGTGGCGAGCGTCGCCCATCGCGGCGGTCGCCCCGAGCGTCGCCATGCTCGCCGCGGGCTTGAAGATGAACGTCGTGCCGGCGAGCGACCCGTCGGCGCGACGAAGCCGGATCCCGATGACGGGAACGTCCACCGCCATGCCGATGCCCATGCCGCGGGCGACGAACCACAGCGCGGGCGGATCGCGCGGGACGAGCTCGTCAACGATCCCGGCGAGTTCCGGCGCGACCGTGGCGCGCAGCTCGTCGGCGCCGCCCGGTGTGTCCGTCAGGACCCAGCCGCCGAGTTCGCGGAACACGAGGCCGAGCCGGTCCGCCGAGTTCGGCCCGAAGGTCCAGGTCTGCGCCGCAGCCAGCGACTCCGGGCCGAAGAAGTGCCGGCCGATGGCGAAGTCGGCGAGGCGCCCGGCGCCGCCGCCGTACGTGGTGCGGACCGCCGTCGTGGTGTGGACGACGTTCCAGCGGTCGTCCATGACCCAGGCCCACTGCCCGGTCCCTTCCGCCGCCGCGGCGACGGCGGCGAGGACGGGGTCATCGGGCAGCGGGAGCGGTGCGGGTGCGTCGGACACGGCGCCGCACCCTAGTGCGCGACGGTACGGAAGGTCAGACCGGTCGGCTGGCCAGGCGACCACAGCTCCCAACGCCTGCTCCTTTCCATGGAGGCTGTCGCGCAAAGCCTCGAAAGTTGCTTAGTTCGTAGCGGGTGGGAGACCACGCCCCCGGACAGCGCCGAGCGCCGGCGTCATCCCATCCCAGCGGCTGTCGTCAATCGTCGAACTTTGTACCTTTCCCGGCAGTTGGCTTTGTCTTTGTCTGATGAGTTCTGGTTCTTCATCTCGGTCTCCGAGGCCGGGGACGTTCGACGGTGCGGCCCAGGGCCTGCAGATCGGCGCCGGCTCCGAGGTAGGTGCGCGTGCGACACCTGCGCGGCTCGCTGCTGACGAGCGGCATCGACGCGCGGTCGCAAGCACGCTGCGCTGGGCCGACGAGTCAGCGGCAGAGGGCGACTTCGCCGGAGCGCTCGCGTGGCTGGCCACCCTGGACGCAATCAGAGAACCGCTCCCCGACGCCTACGAGGACAAACGGACAGCGTGGACCCGGGCCGCTGGCAGATCAGCCCGATGAGCGCACGCGACCCATCGACCCAGCGCGCGCCGAACAGACTGAGATGCCCCAGTTGCGGCATGACGATCTCACCACGCGCCTACTGGCTTGCGCCGAAGTACTGCCCTCGCTGCATCGCCAAGAAGAACACCGCGATCGAGCTGCGCCCCACACCACCACCACGCCGCTGACAGCCCTCAATACCGGCAACGTCCACGTACCCCTGCCTCCGGCGCGAACAGCAATACCGGCGTGGCTACCCGGACCGCATCGGCCATTCTTGGGCGCCGTACACCACGTCGTCCGCCGTCAACCCGGTAGCGCCCTCCAGCGCGCACCGGACGATCCTTTGTGCCCGCTTTACCGCTGCATCCGCGCTGACCGCCTCAAGGCTCAGCCCCAGACCCTGGAAGTCGTCGAACACCAGAGGCCCCACAGAGTGCAGCGCGCTGCGTAACGCCAGCCAGTCGGACCTCGCAGCAACCTCAAGACGCACCCGGAACACCATCAGCGCATCATCAACGCGCCAGCCCAAGCCAACATCAGCAATACCCCGTAGACGGCCCGCCACCTCCAACGAACACGGCGCCCGATCCATGACAAGGAACGCAGCGCCGGCTCGCTGCTGCCTGTCGTCCAGAGCAGTCGGTTGGTCGACACTCGCGGCACGCCGGGTGAAAGCGCGTGGCATCGCGTCGACGACGCTGACCACCGATCGGTGCCCGACGCTCGTCCTTCACGCCCGGCGGGGGCGCCGCGCCCCGCGCGATGACGCTCGTCGGCTATGGCCCGCCGCCACCATTCGGGCCTCGGCCGCTCCCTGCCGTGGTCTCAGCCGCTCGGGACGGTGCCGGTCCCGGCGAAGCGGGCGACGTACGCGGGGTTGAAGTCCGGCTTGAGTGCGAGGCCGATGAAGTACACGCCCAGGTAGCGGGACGGTGCCAGGCAGCGGCTCGCCATGCCCGGAACGGTTGTGGAGATCGCGACCCCGGCCGTGACCGCGACGCGGGCGAACGGGCCGTGGTAGCCCGGGGTCACCGGGCTTTTCACGGTGGGGTAGCGGCAGCGCAGACCGATGCGAGCGCTCAGGGTGTGCTGCTCCGTCCACTGGCTCGTGAACCCGCTCACGCTGATCTTCGACAGGCGCACGCCGACCTGCACGCCGCGGACCTTCCACGGCTTCCAGGTCGCGCCGGCACGACCGAATGTGGGGCCGCTCGTGCCGTCGCCTGCACGGATCGAAACCGTCTTCGCGGCGGCGCCGGGAGCCACTGTCAGCAGCGCGACCAAGGACAGCAGGAGCAACACGCGGAGCATGACCTGAAGGTACGTGCCCGCACGTGCCAGCTCCACGGTGGTTTCTGCGGGAACCGCATCGGTGCTTCGCCACACCCGCGACCGGTTCGACGACCAGCGCCCGCACGAGGGCCGCGGTGCCATCTCGCCCGCCGGACTGAACGCTCTGCTGGCCGCCTCATGCCGGCCCGCACAGCAGCGGCCCGGACACCCCACCTCGCCGATCCCGCAACGCCCGAGCGCGCCCAACACCTCACGCAGGCGCTCGAGCGCAAACGAGCTGCGTGGAAGGACGCGTTCCGGCGTCGCGGGCCGTGGGCGAGTGCACTTGGGCGACGGCGCGAGGCTGAGCGAGCGGCTGCTCGCCGGTGGGCTGTCGCAAGACCGGCTCGAGCGGGCGGAACGGGGCTCGGCCGGTGAGGGGGTCGGTATGCTCGCGCGGTCCGGGAGTACTCTTCGACGGTGGGAGCCCGAGGTCGCGCGATGAGGCATGCGGGGGTTGGCGGGGCGTCGAGCGGCGGTCGAGGGCGGCGCTGGGCGTTGGTGGTCGCGACGTTCGTCGTCGCCGCGGGAGTTGTCTCGCTGGTCCCGGTCGCTGGCGGCGCAGCGACCAAGGGGGCGGAGGGCGTCTGGTCGGTCACGAACACGAACGCTCCGGCGGATACGTACACGATCGTTCGCGAGGGAAGCGGCGAGACGTACACGATCACCAACGCCTACGGGTTCACCGCCACGGGCGTCGGGATACCGTCAAGCGGGGGTGCGGCGACTGCGCGGTTCACGAGCCCGGGAACGCCGGAGTACTTCGTCATGAAGCTGACGTTCAAGTTCCCGGCGGACGGGCCCGCGACGTTCCGCGGGACGTGGAACGAGTACTCGTCCAATGGCGGCGTCATCCTCTCAGGCACCGACAGGGGTGTGCGCGGCGCGGCGCCGCAGGCCGACCATCTGAAGATCGCATTCGATCCCGCGACGGTGGGCGCTCAGGGGACGGGGGTATCGACGGCGACGATCACCGACCAGGATGACAGTGGCGCCCCGGTCGCGAACGCGACGATCCACATCGAGCCGCCCCTGATCTACGGCGAGAACAAGCCGCCGGCGCTCGTCTGCGACGACTCGGCGCGGCTGGTGTCGCCGACCCGGCAGGTCGGTGGGGCGCTCGAGGGGTTCTCGTTCGACCGCACGACGGACAGCGCGGGACAGGTCCACCTGACGGTGTTCACCGGGGCGGTCGTCGGCGAATGGCCGCTCGATGCGCTCGAGAAGAGCACGCCCGGGACCGATCGCGTCTTTGCCGGGCTGAACGTCGTTCCCGCGGGTGGCAACGGCCAGCTCCCGGCCGAGCTGACGAGCCTGCTGGCGGCCGCGGCCGACAACTCGCTCGCCGACTTCAGCGGGTCCGCGCAGCGCACCGCGCTCGCCTGGCTGGGTCGTCTCGCCGGACCATCGGGGGCGCTCCAGGGCGTAGCGTTCGCACCGATCTACGCGGTTGACGCGGTCGGGACGACGAATGCCGGCGTCGTCCTGTTCGCGAACGCCCCGGCGGTCCGCAAGCAGGTGCTCGACTACCTGACCGCCGGCGGGCCGGCCCCAAGTGACCTTCAGGCCGTCGTGATCGACGCGAAGCTCATGCGCGTCCTCCTGCTGGGAACCCGGCTCGCCGGCAGCCAGGTGAATGCGCCGCCGTACCGGCTTCCGGCCCTCGACGAGTGGGCAAACGGCGGCTTCATCACGATCGAGAACAAAGAGCTGCAGTCACGCAACAAGGACACGAAGATCCCGGTTCCCGCGCACGGCCAGCCATGGTTCGGGCTCGTCGGGGCGAGCGGCTACGAGGACCTGCTCTACGGCTACGGCCCCGTTCCGCCGTTCGCCGCGAACGGCGCCGTGCAGGCCCAGTTCAGTCGCTGCGTCGGTACCAGCCTGGGAACGAGCGTCGTGCCGCATTCGCCTGTCGCCATCCAAGCGCTCGGCCCCGGTGGCCATGCCGCGGGCATCGACGGCCATGGCAAGGCGATCGACACGATCCCCGACGCGATCGTCAACTACCGCGGCTCGAAGCTCACGTCGCTGCAGCTGCCCCGCGGGACCTTCAGGCTTCGCGTGACCGGGACCGGCACGGGATCGGCGACAATCGTGATCAACGTTCCGGCGGCCGGTGGCGTGCAGACGCGCGTGTTCCAGTTCAACGTCCGCCAAGGCGAGGTCGGCACGATCGCGCTCAGCCCAGCGACCGCCGCAGCGACCATGCGCTGGGGCGGCCGCACGGTGCGCGCGAGCAAGGGCGTGCGCCTGACCGCGAGAGGGCTGCCGTCCGTCATGCGCCACGGTCGTGTGACGCAGCTCAGGCTGAAGGTCGTCGACCAGTTCGGCAAGCCGGCCGCCGGCGTCTCACTCCGCGTCTCGGGGCGCCCGCTCGCTCACAACGTCACAGCCGTGTCCAGCCGGTCAGGCGCGCTCGTGGTGCCGATCGACGCCGTGCGCCGGGGCAGCCTTCGAGTGCGACTCAGCGGACTCGGCTTCGCGACGCTGACCCGCCCGCTTGCCGTCCGCTGACCACTGGAGTTCAAGGTCGCCGCTGCCGATCTGGGACTGCTGATCGAGCGTCGTCCAGGCCGCGAAGGGTCGGTTGTGTCCGCCGCTGGGGCGCAGGCTGGACCACTCATGGGACGCGCTGTGGGCCGGTCAGCGTACGGTCACTGTGACCACTGCGGGCGTGGAGCGGTTGCCGGCGGCGTCGATGGCGACGGCGGTGAGCCGGTAGGTGCCCGGCCCGAGCTTGCGCGTCCCGAGCTTCGCGGTGAACGTCGCGGTGTTGGAGCCCGGCTTGGCGCTGACGCGCAGGCTGCCGCCGGTCTTCACGTAGGCCGTGCACTTGCGGCCCTTCTTCGCGCCCGTGACGCAGCGCTTCCCGGCGCGCCGGCCCTTGACGACACGCTCGCCGGTGAACGTGACGACGGAGCCCTCCGAGACGGTGAACCGCAGCGTTGCCGGGACCGCCTTCTTCTTCCCGCGCGCCCGGCGGGCGATGGCGGGCTTGGCGGTCAGGCGTGAGAGCGTGGGTGCCGTCGTGTCCTTCGCCGGGCCGCCGGCGGGGCCGCCTCCGGCGCCGCCGGCCTGGCCCGGGAATGCCAGCAGGCGCGTCATTGCGGCCTCGCAGACATCGGCGAAGCCATTGGCGTTCGCGTCGGCGTAGCCGGCACCCGGAACCATGCGGCAGGCGTCCGCGAGGTCGTTGACGCCGTTGGCGTCGGTGTCCGCCCGAGCGGCGATCTCGAGCGTCTCCTCCTGCGTCAGTTCATCGTTGTCGCCGCTCCCGTCGCCGGTCACCGCCGGCGTGACGAGCACGCCTGGCTGGTCACGGAACGAATAGCGCAGGTCGGGCCAGTCCTTCGTTGACGCGAGCGTCGAGGCCGTGCCCTGGCACTTCCTGCTGTGCAGCACCGTCGACGCGGACAGCGTCACCAGTGACCCGTCCCAGTCGACCGCTCCGGCCGTGCCGGCTGAACGCAGGCTGCACGACGCCGGCCCGGTCCCGAGGAACCACCCGACGCGCGGCCACCGTGCCACGATGTCCCCGCGCGTGACGGCATCGACGCCGGCCAGGACGCCGTCGGCGTCGACCAGGGCACTCTCGTCGAGCGACGGGAGTGCGTAGCGCGAGTAGTCCAGCGGCCTGCTCGGGACGCGGCCGGGGAACTGGTACATGTAGTTCATGACGCTCAGGTAGTTCGGCTTGTAGCGGACGTGGTCGCGCCCGCCGTGACGCAGGCCGAGCAGGTGGCCCAGCTCGTGCATGAGCGTTGACTCGTCGAGCAGGCGCCGGCAGCCATCGGGCGTCAGGCAGCGCGCGACGCCACCGCCGCTGGTGATGACTCCTGCGTCGTCCCAGTGACCGAGCGTGACCGTCATCGTCGCGCCGCCGATCCCGAGCGCGAGACCGCTGGAATCGGGGGCCTCGGAGAACCGGTAGGCGAACAGCGCGTAGCGGAAGGCGAGCGCGCGCGCCGTCAGCCGCTCGAAGCAGTTCGGGGCCGCCCGCTGCGTGGCCGTGCCGAAGAACCCGTCGCACGGAGCGGCGAGGTCGCCCTCGCGCAGGTAGGACAGTGAGCCCGGGCCACGCCCGCCACCGGACATGGCAGTGTTCTCCGGAACGGTGTCGTCGACCGTCCCGAGGCCCGGATTGACGTGCAGGCTGACGCCGAGCCGGTTGTCGGGATTGGAGACCGGCGCCGCCGCGAACGCGTCCACGACATGGCTGATCGCCCCCGCCTGCGGCGCGTACGTGTTCTGCGCGTTGTCCTTCATCGCGTCGATCTCGAGGTACAGGTCCTTGTGGCTGGGGTCGGCGCCGTACGTCGCATCCTGCAGCGGCAGGTCGACGACGCCGTCGTCGTTCGCGTCGATGCCGTGCAGTTCCCAGTCGTCGCACAGCCCGTCGCCGTCGGTGTCGGGGTTGCCGTCGCCGTCGGGGTCCCCGCAGACCGGCGAGAGCTCCGACGTGCCGTCGATCGCGTCGCTGACGGTGGCGCTGAAGAAGCGCTCACCTGCGGGGAAGCCGGCCGGAAGATCGACGATCCACCCACCGGACGTGGTGACCTTGCCGGAGGCGACGTAGTCCTGCGGCTCCGCGCCGCGGGCCGGCGTCACGGCACTCTGGGCGTAGACGTCGACGGTCATGCCCGCGTCGTCCGGTGAGCTCATGCCGGAGACCTTCCGGTCCCCGGTCACCGGGTCCGTCGACCCGAGCACGCCGATCGGGAAGTTGTGCAGAGTGTTGGGCCCCGTGTCGGCGTCGGACTTGTCGTTCGGCGTGCGCCCGCCGCCGCCCAGGTCGATCGCCGGGCTGGCGTTGCCCGTGAGCCGGTTGCCGCGCAGCAGGTCGGCCTTGCTCCCCGCGCCGGCGACGACGATGCCGGGGCCGCCGTTCGCGGCGATCACATTGCACGGGTTCGGGCAGGCCGGCGTGTCGGACGCCAGTCCGCCGATCGCCGTCTTCGAGGCCTGCACCCGGATGCCCGGCCCGTCGAAGTGCTGCACCGCGAGGTTGCGCACGCGCGACCCGTCGCCCTCGATCCGCAGGCCGGCCGCGCCCGACCCGGCGCCCGCGCCGTCGAGCACGACCCGGCCGCCCGGGTTGCCCGCCCCGTCGATCGCCACCGGCTGGGTGACGGCGGGCAGCGGCGAGCCGGGGGTGATCGTCGTCGCGTTCCCGGGGAGGTTGAACGTGACCGACGTCGGCGCGGTCGACGTGCCGCCGGCGACCTCCTGCAACGCGGCGCGCAGCGTGCACGTCGTCTGCGCGGTCAGGCAGTTGCCGTCCCCCGGGGCGGAGTCCGCCTGGTCACCGGTGCTGTCAACGACATAGCCGGCCGGCATCAGGAAGCCAACCTCGCCGGTGGCGTTGCCCGCGATACCGGCGATGTCGCCGTTGTCGTTGATCGCCAGCGCGTCGACGAGCACCATCCCCGAGCCCGGAGGCAGCAGCGTGTTGAGGTCGACGACGGTCCCGTCGGGCTTCCAGATCGCCGCATGGGGGATCGTGTTGCCGTCGCCGTCGGTGGTCGCGATCGTGCCGGCGACCACGTGGCGCGCGTTGACCGCGTTGTGACCGACGAGGCCGACGACCGGGGTCTCGCTGCCACCCGGCAGCCGCAGCCAGAACGTGCGGGTCGCCGCGTCCTTGTAGCCGAGCACCGTGCCGTCGGAGGCCAGGTCGTTCCCATACAGCGCCGAGATCGAGCCGCCGAGAATGAACGACCCGTGCAGGACCGGAGTGATGTCGAGCTTGGTGCCCGCGGCGCTCGGGCCCGGCCACAGATACCAGCCGTCAGCGGCGCCGTTGTTCGCCGTGCCGCCAACGCGGCCCAGGAAACCGGACCCGTCCGGCGTGACCCCGACCGTCGACGTCACGCCGGTGCCACGGTCGGCCGACCCGACCCGCACGACGCCACTCCCCGGCGTGGCCAGGAAGCCCGTGTTGCGCCCGTCGGTCTCGATCGTCGTGCCGGCGATCTGCCCGGCAGCGTCGACGCCCGCTGTGGTGCTGTAGTCCTCGGTCAGGGTCGCGAACGGCCCGAGCTGGTGCGATACCGGATCGGTGGGCGAGTCCCAATAGACGGCGTGCACGCCGCCCACGCCCTGGACGGCCCCCGAGATCCGGCCGTCCGCATTGAGCCCGGACACCTCGCTCGCCGTCGTGCCCGCCGGCTCGGCGAGCCGTTTGAGCGTCCCGTTCACCCAGACACCCGCGCGCGGCGGGGCGGTGTCGTTCAGCGGATCGATGATGCCCCCGCCGATCACCTGGCGGCCATTGATCGCCGTCGGCACAAAGCTGCCCAGATCGAACACCGGGTTCGCGCCCGCCGGGGCCACTCCAGCCAACAAGCACAGCACCATCACGGCGATCCCCCCACAGGCACGCATGCCGGTGAGCCTACCGGCAGCGTTGCGGCACCGGTCCCCGTTCCCGAGCGGCGACCATCCGGCACTGGAATATTGACCCGGAGGCTCGCCGACCGCGTCGTCCACGCCGTCGTCGCCGCTCGCCGCGCAGCGTTGGATGAGCTGACCCGCCGCCCAGACGTCGATTCGACGCGCAGAGCGGGTCCAACGGTTAGGGCGTGAAGTGCCTCTCACGCCCCAAACCCAGGTGCATCAAACGCTATCCACGGACATACCGGCCCTCGGCAGCCCGGCGAAGCCCCATCAACACGGGCGATCGCGACGCAAACGCCGCCGCCTGGACCATGCGGTGTAGGGTCACTGGTCCCGCGAGAGGCGAGCGGAGTCCGAGCCGAGAGGGAGGCCAACATGGGCCGTGTCTGGCAAGGGCGTGCATTCTGCGTGTTGCTGGGTGTCGCTCCCGTTTTGCTTCTCGTGTCTCTGGTCTCGTCGCCTGCGGCGTCCGCCAGTCAGCGCTATTACTACAAAGTGACGGGGGTTGACTACACAGCGGCCGCCGAGTTGACTGGGGCCGCAGTCCCGGACTGCGTCGGTACCGAGATCTGGAGCGGCAAGGTGAGCAGTGAAGGCCGACTCGTTCCTGCGGATGCGTCGCTCACGCCCTCTGTGTTCTTCACCGTCGGTGCCCACGGCACACGCGGCGCGGGGTACATGCACCTGGCTCTGAACTCGAACCTCTACGACGCCACTGACCGGCTGACTACCGCGTGCCAGGACGGCGGTGAGTCCGCGTTCGCGCTGACGCCCTGCACGCAGTCGCTCGACGGGCAACTGTCGGTGGCGGTTGACATCAGCGGCGCGGTTGGCACGCGCCTCAAGCTGGCATGGAGGACCTTACCCGGCAGCTTGGTGCCGAACGAGTTCCGCTGCGCGCGACGGGCGTTCGACTTCCCCGATGCAGATAAGTGCACGACGCGCGCCACGCTGAGCGGCTTCAACCACAAGTCGGTCACGCTGCCGTTCCGGTGCTCTTCCGGCACCGCCGTCCCGCCGCCTCGGAGCGGATACGTCACCTTCCAGGCCGACGCGTACGCCACGGGGGCGATCCACCTCAAGCGCGCGCCCTGGCCGCGCAAGTAGGAGCCCGCCTCCACGAGCCGCCGCGGGCCATCCCTGGGCGCTGACGCCTCGGACGAAAGGCGGCAGCGGCTCCCGCTGCTGTGCATTGAACGGGTGTCAGCCGCCCAGCGGGGCGGTCAGGGAGACCCGTTCGTCCAAGGGTGCTGGGCGCGACGCGTCGATTCTTGCCTCCGGGACCGTGTGGGCGTAGCGTCGCGTCATCGTCCGAGTTCGGACAGCCGTCGCCATCGCGCGCCGCCGGTTGTGTCGCGTTGCCCCGGTCATCCTGTTGGCCTTGGTCCTGCTGCTGGTCGTCGGCGGGCCGGCGGTCGCAGATCCCCCGGTGTCGACCGGTGCGGGCTGGTGGACGAAGCTGCGTCCGCAGAGCTGGCCCGCGGATCCGGGCGGCGCGGCTGTCAGCCCGGACGGCGGGATCCTCTGGGTGTCGATCCCGGCGTGGCGCGTCGTTGTCGGCTACGCGACCGGGGACGGCACCTACATGACGACGCTCGGCTACGGCGAGGGCGCCATGAAGAATCCGCAGGGCGTCGCTACCGACCAGTTCGGCGACGTCTACGTCGCGGACGCCGGCGACGGCCGGATCCTGCGCTTCCATGACGACGGCAGCTTTGTGAAGGCCTGGTCGTCGCCCGGCGCTCAGCAGGTCGCGAGCGACGGCTTCTCGCTGTTCGTCCTGGCGCCGTTTCTCAACGTGGTCTCGCATCGCAGCCGCGACGGCGCGGATCTCGGCGCGTTCGTCTCCTCGTTCACGTCGTTCGTGAGCACGCCCTGGTACGACCCGCCGACGATGCGCGCCACCGCGCTGGCCTCCGACCGCTCGACACATGCGATCGTCGCCGGGCAGTTCGCACAGAACCGCAACGGCACCCCGCGCAACTGCACGATCTCAGCGATCACGAACAAGGGACCGCAGGAACTGCCCGACCCCTTGAAGGGTCCCGGGATCGGGATCTACGCGGCCGGCGGGGCGCCGGTCGGCCAGTCGCACGCCGTCGATGTCGGTGCGCCCTGCTGGGCGAGCCCGTATTCCCGCGAGAGCTACGACAACTCCGACCTCTTCCAGTCAGGCCGGGCGCTCGCCGCCGATCCAGTGACCGGCGCGATCGCGGCCGCGCCCGACGACGCCGGCACTCCGGGCCAGGCGTTCTTCGTCCGCTGGCTTGCGACCCGTCAGGACGGGACCCCGTACGCGGACGGCGCCTCCGGGTTGCCCAAGCAGATCGGATTCCCGATCAACGCCAGCTACACACCGAACGGCAGGATCCGGCAGCTCGCCTTCGACTGCCGTGCGAACCTGTGGGTCCTGACCGACGCGTGGCTGTTCCGCTTTCGTAACACCAGCAGGCCCGCCCCCGATTGCATCAAGCTCGACGAGCGCGTGATCCTCGGGGAGGCGACCTTCGGCCCGGCTGTCAAGCAGGGCGCGAAGGACCGCCACTCGCGCCTGCGGATCCCGCTCGAGTGCCCGCCGCGCGGGACCGCCTGCAGCGGGGCCGTCGACGTGGTGCTGCGCCCGAAGGTCCCCTGCCTCACGTGCGACCTGCGGCTCAAGGCGCGGTTCAAGGTCGCGGCGGGCCGCACGAAGACGCTGTCGCTGAGCCTTGACCCCGCGACGACGCGGGCGCTCGACGCCGGCGCAACGGTCGCGCTGCGGGCGAAGGCGCTGGGGGCCCGGGAGGCCGCGAGCCGTCCCGCCGCGCGTCTGCGTGAGGCCGCGTCGATCACGCTGCGATGCGGGCCCGGGGGCGCGGCCACCGGAACCGCCCCCTCCGGTGCGCAGCTCCTGTTGGGCACTGGCGAGAAGACCACGAGCCTGCGCGCGGCCAAGAACGGACACTTCAGCGCCGCTGCCGGCGCGGTGCCGCAGGGCGGGGTCATCACGGTCGCGTTTTCCGGCGGCGTGCGGCTGGCTCCGGCGGGCGCTGCGTGCCAGCGTCGTGACGGCGCTCCGGCGCCGGCGCTCACCGCGCCCGGACCCGGCACCGAGACCGGCCCGCCCGGCGGCGAGGCTGCGCCGCCGGCCGTTCCAGGGCCCGCGACCAGCACGCTCACCGCCGCCTGCGCACGCCGTCCTGCCGACCTGGGGCTCACCGCCTCAGGAACGCTCACGCCCGCCATCGCGGGGTCGGCGGTGAAGGTCGTCTTCACCCCAGACGACATGGCGGTCGGCCCACCGGTGACGCTGACGATTCCGACCGACGCGGCGGGCGCCTGGCAGGCCGAGGTCGCCCCTCCGGCGCCCGGAACCTGGACGGTCGCCGCCTCGTTCGCGGGCGACGCCGGCCGGGCCGCCGCGACCGCGCCGTCGTGCGCGATCGCTGCAACCCCATAGGAGACAGCCGGAGTGTGAGGCACGAAGCCGCTCACGCCGACGCCCGCGCACGGCTGCTCTCTGACGGCATCAGGGCCAGCTGGGCGTGCTACACCGCCGCACTGGCCGTGTTCGCGGCGGGATTCGGCGCCGCCGCGGGCTCCGCCGAGCCGGCCGGGCGGGACGGGCTCTCGACTACACAACTGCCGGGTTTCGACCACAGGCGGCGGCGCGACGAGCTAGGGCTTCACCACCAACTCGGACGGCGCGAACACCGTCCTCGCGGTGGCTGTGTTCAACTCCGAGGCGATCGCAGACCAGGGGCCCGCCGGCAGCGCCTCGACGCATGTACACCGCGGACCTGACGTAGTGTGCGCTCGGAAGAGATCACGAGAACCGAGTCTGGGAGGAGCACCCCGATGCGCACGTCCCGCCGCTGGATTGCCGGTGCAGCCGTCGTCGGAGGTCTGGGCGCGGCAGCAGCCGTCGCGACCGGATCAATCCCGGACACCGACGGGACGATCCACGGCTGCTACCAGAATGCCGGCGGCGCGCTGCGCGTAATCGACAGCTCAGCAGCCGGTGTCGCTTGCGACGCCGCAGGCGAGACGGCGCTCACCTGGAACCGAACGGGCCCCCAAGGCCCAGCCGGGCCGAAAGGCGACCCGGGCCCAGCGGGACCTTCGGGAGCGGGCGTCGTCGCGTACCGAACGAACCCCGATCAGAAGGCGGCGTTTGTCGATGAGCCCAACAGCGATCCCAACCAGGACCACCTCGACACGACGCTCCAGCTCCCTGCCGGGACATACGCAGTCTTTGCGCACTGGCGTTTAAACAGCCCGGGCGCGATCTGCTTCCTGGTCCTGCATGACGGCCCCGCGCCGATCGGCGGCGAGGTCTACGCCGCGTTCAACGATCCCAGGGTCGTCCAGATCGAGTCGACGTTCGGCGTACCGGAGACCGTGCGCTACAGCACCACCACCGAGCACGGCCAGGCTGCCGTCACGGGCAGCATCCCCGACGGGGGCTACGCGGTCGTGCGCTGTCAGAACGACCGACCCGCATCGGTCACGGCCGGTACGTCCCACCGAGCCACGCTCACGGCGCTGAAGGTTGCCGGCGCGGTCATCGCCGATCCCGAGGGCCGCACCGCGGTGTCTCCCGCGTCGCCGCCGAAGGGCATCGTCCTCAAGGCTCTTCCGAAGGGGCTCACCGGGCTGTCGTCGGGCACCCAGTCGCAGCTGCTGAAGATCGCGGCCGTCGGCGCGAAGAAGCCCACCCGCCAACAGCGTGCCCGAGCCGTCCTCCTTTCCACACAGGGCCGGTCCGTCACCGAGATCGCCGCGACCGTCGGCATGTCACCACAGCAGGTGCGCAATGTGGTCAGTGGCTTTGCCAAACGAGGTCTATCGGCGATCCGCTAGGGCCGACACACTCACACGACCCGCTGGCGCGACCGCACACGCACGCATGCTGCTGTGCCGAGCGCTGGACGGTCACTCCCGCATCAGCAGCGACGTCCGCCCGTCAGACACTCTCATACGGCCGCTCAGAGAACCGCTGCAACGCCGACTTGAGGATCCGCTCACGCGTCGCGGACGCCGCTGCTGCTCGCGGCCTTGGCCCGTCTCGCCCACCCTGAACAGAGCGCCAAGCACAGCGATACCCCGCGACGGATAAGTGACACGCCCGCACCCGAGGTCCTCGGGCTCGGTCCCGAGGATCAGCTCGTTCTGGCACGTGGTCGAGCGGACCGTAGAAGTCACGAGTTCGCAACAGAATCAACGGACCCACACGCAGGCGGATCATTCGTTGAGCACCGCCGGCGTGAGATCTCCCCTGGCGCCCTCAGGGATCGGCCGTTGGCTTTGTCTTGGTTGACGCCGTGATCTCGACGATGCAACCAGCGATGTCCGGTGGGTGCGGCACGAACCCGGTGAGCT